>Ga0326597_10011733_pt1 | contig 11593 bp, 10 predicted proteins | sample RVTome_12_FD_203789 | JGI IMG/M metagenome (GOLD analysis project Ga0326597, IMG submission 203789) | Soil microbial communities from uranium-contaminated site in the Upper Colorado River Basin, Wyoming, United States - RVT100D185 | ecosystem: Environmental > Terrestrial > Soil > Contaminated >...
GTTCGCTTCCTCGAAGAGGCCGGCGTGATAATGCAGGTATGAGGTCCTACGGGCTGACGGCCTGCGCCTGCTGACCGACGCCCGCGTCGCGCTTCAGCGCCTCCGCCTTGTCGGTCTTCTCCCATGAGAAGTCGTGGTCGTCGCGGCCGAAGTGACCGTACGCCGCCGTCTTGCGGAAGATCGGCCGACGCAGGTCGAGGTCGCGGACGATCGCTCCAGGGCGCAGGTCGAAGTGCTTCTGCACCAGCTCGACGATCTTGGACGGCGGTATCCGCTCGGTGCCGTAGGTCTCGACCATCAGGGACATCGGGTGCGCAACGCCGATCGCGTACGCGACCTGCACCTCGCAGCGGTCCGCCAGCTCCGCGGCGACAACGTTCTTTGCGACGTACCTGGCCGCGTATGCTGCCGACCGGTCGACCTTCGACGGGTCCTTGCCGGAGAAGGCGCCGCCGCCGTGGCGCGCCGCGCCGCCGTAGGTGTCGACGATGATCTTGCGGCCCGTGAGGCCGGCGTCGCCCATCGGTCCCCCGATCTCGAACTTGCCGGTCGGGTTCACCATCAGGTTGTCGCGCAGGTTCTTCTCGGTGTACAGCTCACGGTAGTCGGCGTGTAGCACCGGCTCCACCACGTGCTCCCAAAGGTCGGGTTTGATCAGCGACTCGCTGTCGACGTCCGGCTTGTGCTGCGTCGAGATCAGGATCTTCACGACTTCGATCGGCTTGCCGTTCTCGTAACGGACCGTGACCTGGGTCTTGCCGTCCGGGCGCAGGTACGGGACCACTTCGGCCTTGCGCACCTCCGCCAGCCGCCGCGCGAGGGTGTGCGCGATCTGGATCGGCATCGGCATGAGCTGCTTCGTCTCGCGCGTCGCGTAGCCGAACATCATGCCCTGGTCGCCCGCCCCGATCTTGTCGAGCGGGTCGTCGTCGCCCGGGATGTGCCGCGCCTCGTAGGCGGTGTCGACGCCCTGGGCGATGTCCGGCGACTGCTCGTCGATGGCGGTCAGCACGGCGCACGTTTCGGCGTCGAAGCCGAACTTGGCGCGCGTGTAGCCGATGTCGGCGACGGTCTGACGCGCCACCTTGGGGATGTCCACGTACGTGTCGGTGGTGATCTCGCCACCCACCACGATCATGCCGGTGGTGACGAAGGTCTCGCATGCCACGCGCCCGTTCGGGTCCTCGCGAAGGATCGCGTCGAGCACCGAGTCGGAGATCTGGTCGGCGATCTTGTCCGGGTGGCCCTCGGTGACGGACTCCGACGTGAACAGAAACTCGTTGTCTGACAGGTTTTCGATCGAGCTCATGGCACCTCTAGGAATATTTCCGCGGTCTCGGAGGACCGCTCGGTTGCGGTGACGGCGCTCACGGCACCGACGCGTGCGAGATCCCGCTGGACCGCGCGGTAGTCGGGCGTGTCACCGAGGCCGGCACGCTCGGCGAGAGCCGTGAGCCGACGCAGGTCGAGAAAGACTACCGAGGACGGCCGCTCCAGGAAACCTCGCAGTCCCGGGGCGAAGGACGGATTGTCCTCCAGGGACTTCCCGCCCGTGCGCAGCCGGCGCACCCCCTCGGGGCTCGTCGAGACGACCAACTTGTCGTCGAAGGCGGCGTATGTCAGCTCCAGCGAAGGCGACACGCGCAGCGTGACGGCCTCCACGCCGGCGATGCGGCGCGGCTCGAGCGTCGGGACCTGACCCGCTGCGGACGGCGCCTGCAAGAGCTGCGCGAGCAGCGGCTGAAGCGCGACCACCACGTCTCCGCCCTCCTCCCTGGAGGTGTTCGCGACCACGAGGCTGATGACCGGGAGCGATGCCGGGGGCGACACGACCAGGGCCGTCTCGCGCCCCAGCAGCGGCTCGACCGCCCGCAGGAGGGTGCGCCGGCCGACCGAGCCGAGCTCGCGGCCAAGCACGCGCTCGACCGAGCCGGCCGCGCCGATCCGGGCGAGCTGGTCGAAGATCTCGTCGAGCCCGCGCGCGCCGAGGTAGGCGATCGTGCCGGCCGGGATCTCCGCGGTCAGCGTCGGCTGGAATCCGGGCGCGTGACCCGCCGCAGGGATGAGAAGGCTCGACACGCTTGCGCGCAGCCCGTTCGCCCCGGCACGCACGCTTGCCGCCGCCGCGCGCAGCCCCGGTCGCTCCAGCAGACCACCCACCCGCGCCACCAGGCCGCCCTGCCGGCGCAGCAGCCGGCTGACGCCGTCCTGCGACGCGTACGCGTAGGCGATCGGGTCCTCGGCCTCGAGGCCGCGCACGGCGGAGCGGAACAGAGAGTCGTCGCCGAGGGATCGGCCGTCGCGCGTGTCGATCGCGGCGCGCACGTGCTCGGGCCGGCCGATCGCAAGGAAGTTCCCCACGAACGCGGTCGCCAGGTCACCGTAGGAGCGCACCGTCACCCCCTTGTGCCGCCGCTCGCGCGGGCGGCCCGCACCACGCAGGAAGTCGCGTGCCCGTGCCTGGTCGGCGACGCGCACCAGGATCAGCGAGCTTGCCCGCCGGCCGTCGGGCAGCAGCGCGATCGCAGCCTCGTCTCCGATCCACGGCCGCACGCTGGTGTCGAAGTCCAGCGCCCTGTCCGCCCGGGACAGGCTCCGCAGAGCGCGCTCGCGCAGCCGTCGCAGTGTCGGCAGCTTGCGCACGACTTCGCCCGCGAACCGCCACTGGTCCGAGTTGGGCTCAACGGTCGCGTGGCCGTAGACGAGCGCGTCCCGTGGCACGAGCCGCACGGCCTCGTCGTCGCGCGGCTCGTCATTGCCACCGGCAAGCGAGGCCACGAGGACGACTGCGCCCACCACCAGGACCGCAATCGCGATCCGGTCGAAGGTCGCCTGCGCCCGCAGCAGGCGGCCGAGCCGCCTCACGCCCGGCCCGTCCGCTGTCCGCGGCGCTCACGGTCCACGAAGTCGATCACGAGCGGGACTCCCTCGAGCCGGTAGCGCGCGCGGAGCCGGTTTTCGACGAAGAACCCGTAGTCGCGGACCACCACGCGGCGGTCGTTCACGTACAGGCGAAACCGGGGCGGCCCGGCCTCCACCTGCGTCGCGTAGTAGATCCGCAGCCGCTTGCTGCGCACGGCGGGCGGCTGGCGCTGCGACTGCACCTCGGACACGAATCGGTTCAGGTCCGCGGTCGAGATCCGGGCTCGGGAGCGATCGGCCAGCGCCACGGCCTCGACCATCGCGCGCGTCACGTTCCTGCCGCTGAGCGCAGACGCCGTCAGCACGCGCGGGCGCAGGCGCAGCTTCTTCTGCACGCGGTCCTTCGCGTCCTCGAGGTCGGTCTGGGTCACGTCCCACTTGTTCAGGAGGACGATGGTGGCGCAGCCCTTCCGCATCGCAAGGTCCGCGATGCGCAGGTCCTCGGAGGTCACGCCCTGGGTGGCGTCGCACACGACGAGCGCAACGTCGGCCCGTTCGGCGGCGCGCTCGGAGCGAAGCTGCGCGTACCAGTCGACCGTGCCGGCGACCTTCGACTGCCGGCGCAGCCCGGCAGTGTCGACCAGTACGACCGGCCGCCCGTCCACCTCGACGCGGGTGTCGATCGCGTCCCGGGTGGTGCCGGCGTGCTCGTCCACGATCACGCGCTCCTGCCCCAGGAACGCGTTGACCAGCGATGACTTCCCGACGTTGGGACGCCCGATCACCGCGATGCCGACCGCGTCCTCGTCCTGATCCTCCTCCCCCGGCGCGTGTTCGCGAACGGCGTCCGCGACGCGGTCGAGCAGGTCGCCCGTCCCGAGCCCGTGCGCAGCCGAGACCGGCTCCGGCTCGCCGAGGCCCAGCCCGTGGAACTCGGCCGCCAGCGGCGAGTCGGTCCCGCGGTCGAGCTTGTTCGCCACCACGATCGCGGGCACCCCCGAGCGCCGCACGATGTCGCCCAGCTCTGCGTCGCCCGGGCGCAGCCCTGCCGTCGCGTCGACCACCAGCAGGGCAGCCGTCGCATCCTCCAGCGCGATCCGGGCCTGATCCTGGACCTGGCGGGGGAGCGACTCGCGATCCGACAGATCCACGCCCCCGGTGTCGACCAGTGCGAACGGCACGCCGTTCCACTCGGCCGGCACCTCCTTGCGATCTCGGGTGACGCCGGGCTCGGAGTGCGTCACGGCCTCCCGCGTGCCGCTGAGGCGGTTCACCAGCGTCGACTTGCCCACGTTCGGGTAGCCGATCACGGCGACGCGCGGGAGCCCGGCTCTCATAGGGCGCCGGGGGTCATTCCCCGGCGCCCGCCCGGGCGCGGGCCACGAGCGTGAGGATGCGATCCGCGACCTGCCCGGCATCGAGGCCGGTGGTATCGATCAGCTCGGCGTCGTCGGCGCGGCGCAGCGGCGCCGCCGACCTTGTTGAGTCGAGCGTGTCGCGCTGCTCGATCGCAGCCGCCACCTCCTGGCGGTCGATGCTCAGCCCCCGCTGCTCCAGCTCCGCGGCGCGACGGCGGGCGCGCTCGTGTGGATCGGCGGTCAGAAACGCCTTCACCGGCGCGTCGGGGGCCACGACCGTGCCGATGTCGCGCCCCTCCACCACGTAATTGCCGGCCGCCAGCAGCGCACGCTGCTTCGCGAGCAGGGCGGCACGCACCTCCGGATGGGCGGCGACGGTCGAGCTGGCGCCGGTGACGCGGGGCTCGCGAATCGCGTCGCTCACGTCGCGGCCGTCCACGATCACCTGCGCGTTGTCGTCGTCGCGGCGGCGCAGCTCGATGTCGAGCCGGCCGGCGAGCGCGCCGAGCGCCGCGCCGTCGTCGAGGTCGGCGCCGTCGGCGAGCGCCCCCAGCGTGACAGCGCGGTACATCGCGCCCGAGTCGAGGAAGGTGAACCCGAGCCGGCGTGCAACCTCGCGCGCAACCGTGCTCTTGCCGCTGCCCGCGGGGCCGTCGATCGCGACGATCATCGCCCGAAGCGTAGAGCCAGAGCACCGACTCCACGGCCCCGCGGCCCAGCGGGGATCGGGGTGTCAGTCATCCTTGGGAGCGCTCTCCCGGGAGGTGTGGCGGCGGCGGTAGGAGCGCGCCTTCTCGCGGTTTCCGCACACCGCCATCGAGCACCAGGTGCCCGAGCGGTTGCGCGACCGGTCATAGAACGCCCATTCGCATGTCTCGGACCGGCATGCCTTCAGCCGCCGCCAGGTGCCGTCGGCCATCGCCTCGTGGACGATCCCGATCAGCTCGCCGATCACGGCATCGATGCCCGCGCCGCCAGGCACCAGCGCCGACTGGCCCTCGCCGTCGAACCGCACCCGCAGGGGCACCCGCGCCGCCTCTGCGCGCAGACGTTCGAGCGCGGCGTCGCCCCGCAGGTCGTCGTTATTAGTGTCGCCGTTGTTGGTGTCGCCGTTGTTGGCGAGCAGCAGCCGCCGCAGCGTGTCGCGCAGCCCGATCAACCGTTCCATCCGGGGTGCGTCGAGGCGCGTCACGCCGGGCAGCCCCTGCCCGCGCAGCCAGGCGCGAACCGCCGCCGGAGTCGCGAGCTCCTCGATGCCGTCCTCAATGTCCTGCGTGTTCACGAACCGGCGCACGACCTCCAGCCGACCAGGGGCGGCCTGCTCCTGTGCCCCGGCCGCCGCAACGGAATGCTGGTTGTCACTCGGTGTCATAACCATCCTGTGTCCGTAACTACCAAAACTCCTTGACGGGTTATGCTAACTACCGTAGATTTTACGCCAGTTACGAGTCGTCCGCCACTCCAGAGGAGCTTTCTCATGCATCCGCTCAACGCTTACCTGGCCCTCGAGATCATGCACGACCACATGGAGCGCGCCGAGCGCCATCGTCGCGCGCGCCCGTCGCGGGAGCAGCAGCCCGGTTCCCGCCACGCGCTGGAGACGCGTGCCCGTCACCCTGGGGCGCGGCCGCGGCTCGTCACCCGCCGGCTGCGGCGGGCATTTGCCGTGCTGCGTCGTGTCCCGGCCACGCTTCGCCACTAGACGGTTGACTCCGAATCCGCGTGCCCGCGGGGACGCGAGCACCGAGCTGGGCGAGGACGCAGGCCGGAGCCCCCGGCGAAGGTTCGCAGCGTCAGCCGTGGGTGCGGGGAGTTTGGGATCAATCGTCTAGCGGTCGCCGCCGACTACTCGTACACGACGACATCGGGCGCCGGGCGCAGCCCCAGCACGTCCCGTGGGCTCATCAGGCCCGTGTCCTCGCGGAAGAACAGCTTGAAGCCGTTGTAGGGCCCGCCCAGCCTTTCCCGTGCCAGGCTTTCCTGTCCCAGCCTGTCCGGTCCCCGGGGTGTCGGCTGGGAGAGGCGGTCGTACACCCCCTGCTTCTGCTCGGCCGTGCCGAAGCCGTCCATGTTCAGGACCAGCGCCACCTCCGGCCGCGAAGCGAGCAGGTCGCGGTTCGTGATCATCTCGTCGGTGAACTGGTGCACGATCAGCAGCTTCTGGGGGAGGTCGCGCAGGCGCACGAGCCGTGCCAGGTAGGCAGAGACCTCGTTCACCACCTCGGCGTCCATCGACCCGATCACACTGCCGGGCTGCGTGCCGTCCGGGACGCTCCACTCCGGATCGAGCGCAAGACCGACGTCCGGCTGGGACAGGTACGGCTCCAGCGCGCGGACCTCTTCGACGAAGTCGGCCTGGCCGGGCTGGACGTCCAGCACCAGGAGCCCCTTGATCGCGCGCGCCGCGCGCAGGTGGCGGCGAATCGTCGCGTCTTCCTGGCGGAGCCGGTGCAGCCCATCGTCCCCGGGCGCCGACTGTGCCAGCGTCGAGATCAGCTCCAGCGCCGGCAGCACCGGGCGTGCCGGCCCCGCGCCCGGGGCGCGGTGGTACTCGCCCGCGCGCCGGGCCAGCGTGCGTGCCGCCTCCTCGGGCGGCGTCTCGCCCAGCACGCCCAGCTCCGGATCCTGCGGCGCGCCGTAGTAGGCCACGATGCGGTGACGGGGCAGGACCAGCCGTCCGCCGCGCGGCAGCTCGGGCGGGGCGGCAGCCTCGCTCGCCTCCTCCCCACCGCCGCCCCCGACCAGCGCGGAGCAACCCCTCACCAGCAGCGCGAGGAGCACCACGCCCACGACCAGCGCGAGCACGCGCCGGCGGCGGTAGATCCGTTGCTGCTCCGCCCACCGGTCGTGTCGCGTGGCGCTGCCGGCAGTCATGGCGTCACGAGGCCACGCAGATCGTCGGCGAACGTCGGGTAGGAGACCGCCGCGGCCTCGAAGCCGTCCACCTCCACCCCCTCGCGAGAGGCAATGCCCGCCACGGCGCCCAGCATCGCGATGCGGTGGTCCCCGCGCGCGTCGATCCTGCCGCCGTGCAGCTCTCCCTCGCCTGCGACGACGAAACCGTCGGGGGCAGCCTCGATCCGGGCGCCGAGCCCGCGCAGGCCCTCGACGACCGTCATCACACGGTCGGACTCCTTGCGCCGCAGCTCCTCGGCGCCGCGCACGATCGTCGTTCCCTCGGCGAAGGCGCCCAGCAGCGCGACCAGCGGCAGCTCGTCGATGGCGAGCGGGACCTCGCCCGGGTCGACCTCGGTGCCGCGCAGCCGCGCCGAGCGCACCACGAGGTCCGCCGCGGGCTCGCCACCGGCGACGGCGCGCTGCTCCACCTCCACGTCGCCGCCCATCCGCTCGAGCACTCCAAGGAAGCCCGTGCGGGTCGGGTTCACGCCCACTCCGCACAGCCTCACCTCCGAGCCGGGGACCAGAGTCGACGCGGCGATGAAGAACGCGGCCGAGGAGAAGTCCCCCGGGACGTCCACCTCGCCCAGCTCCAACCGGCGCGCCGGGCCAACGGTGACGCGGCCATCGGACCGGCGCACGCTGACGCCGGCGCTCTGAAGCATGATCTCGGTGTGGTCGCGCGTCGCAAGCGGCTCCACCACGGTTGTCTCGCCGTCTGCCAGCAGACCCGCCAGCAGCACGCACGACTTCACCTGCGCGCTGGCGACCGGCAGCTCGTACTCGATGCCATGGAGGTCCGAGCCCTCGACCACCACCGGCGGCAGCCCGCCCTCGCGGCAGTCGATGGTCGCGCCCATGCGCCGCAGAGGGTGAACGACGCGATCCACCGGCCGGCGCGCGATGCTGTCATCGCCCTGTAGTGCCCAGCGCCCGGCTGGCTGGCCGGCCAGCCAGCCGGGCAAGAGCCGGATCAGGGTTCCCGCGTTGCCGACGTCGATTGCAGCCGCCCCGGGGTCCGCACCGCGCAGGCCCGCGCCGGCCAGCTCCAGGTCGAGGCCGGCGCCACGCGGCTGGGCGTCCACGAGCCGGGCCCCGAGCGCGGCCACGGCCTCCAGCGTGGCGGAGGTGTCCGCGGAGCGCAGATACCCCCTCACCCGCACGCGGCCGTCCGACATCGCTCCCACGATCGCGGCGCGATGCGAGATGGACTTGTCCGGAGGCGACACGAGCTCGCCGGCCAGTCGATCGACTGGATCGAAGCGCAACTAGTGGTCCTTCTCGGAACGTTCACCAGGTTTGCGGTGAGACGTCTTGAGGAGGGCCACTACTACCCGTCTCCGCCGTCCACCGGGGAGGCGGCATACCCGAGGCCCGCGACGAGCTCTGCGGCCCGCTCGGCGCTCCCCTCCCCGGCAACCCAAAGTGCGATTGCTCCGGAGCGCATGTCCGGTGCAGGGTAAAGGGCCATGTCGACGATGTTGATTCCGGCCTCACTGAGCGCGAGCGCGATCTGGGCCACGATGCCCGGCTGGTTGGGGACCGGAACGCGCAGCTCGCTCACCGGGCCGCCGGCCAGCTCGCCCTCGAGCAGGCGCTGGCGATCGGTCCGCGCGTCCTCGATCCAGCGCTCCAGCGCCTCGCCGTCGCCTGCGCGCAGGCGCTCGCGCACAGCCTCCAACGCAGCCGCATAGGCATCGAGCTCACGCACGATCGCTTCGCGGTTGGAGACGAAGATGTCCCGCCACAGCGGCGGGTTCGCGCCCGCCACCCGCGTCGCGTCGCGAAAGCTCGGCCCTGTGGCGGGCAGCCCCTGCGACTCCTCGACCAGCTCGCTCGCGGCCTGGCCCACGAGCACGTTCGCGAGCACATGGGGCAAATGGCTCACCGTCGCCATCAGGCGGTCGTGGACGTCCGCCGCGATCGCGGATGGCCGCGCCCCCATCGAGGTGAGCGTCCTGTAAAGCCGCTCGTACAGCAGGCCGACCGTGCGCTCGGTCGGCGTCAGGTACCACGTGGCGCCCTCGAACAGCTCCTCCCGCGCGTGGTCGACGCCCGCCGCTTCGGCGCCCGCGAGCGGATGCCCTCCGACGAACCGCTCGAGGTCGGAATCGGGAAGCCCGGAGCCCGCCAGTTCCTCGAGCACAGCGAGCTTCACAGAGCCGACGTCGGTCACGACGCAGTCGCCGCCGCACTCGAGCGCGGCGCGCGCAGTTGCAGCCACCTGGCTCACCGGGGCGCATACGAAGCAGATCTCCGCGCCGTCGAGCGCCTCCACAACGGACCCGCACCGCTCGTCGATCGCGCCTCGCTCCAGCCCCCGCTCGAGCGCGCGCGGATCCGGGTCCCACCCGGCCACCGTCGCGCCCTCGGCCCGCCGCCGCGCGGCAAGGCCGATCGAGCCTCCGATCAGGCCCACGCCGAGGACGGCGATCCGGGTCATGGGGTGCCGGCGTGCTTCAGAGTGCCGACAGCTCGTTGCCCACCGTTTCCGCCACCCGCTGCACCTGCTCCACGTAGGCGCCGAAGTCGTCCGCCGGTACCGCCTGGGGCCCGTCGCAGATCGCCGCCTCTGGGTCGTGGTGCACCTCGACGATGATCCCGTCGGCGCCCGCCGCGGCCGCCGCCAGCGAAAGCGGTAACACGAGGTCGCGCCGGCCGGCCGCGTGGCTCGGGTCGACGACGACCGGCAGGTGCGACATCTGCTTCAGCACGGGGATGGCCATGATGTCGAGCGTGAAGCGCGTCGCGGTCTCGAATGTGCGAATGCCGCGCTCGCACAGGATCACGTCCTCGTTGCCCTCCTTCAGGACGTACTCCGCCGCCATCAACAGCTCCTCGAGCGTCGCCGCCAGCCCGCGCTTGATCAGCACGGCGCGGCCGGATCGCCCGATCTCCGCCAGCAACGAGTAGTTCTGCATGTTGCGCGCGCCGACCTGGATCACGTCCGCGACCTCGAGCACCGCCTCGACGTCTCGCGCGTCCATCAGCTCCGTCACGATCGGCAGCCCGGTCACCTCCTTGGCCTCGCGCAGCAGCCGCAGGCCCTCGCCGCCCAGGCCCTGGAAGCTGTACGGGGAGGTCCGGGGCTTGTAGGCGCCGCCGCGCAGCATGGAGGCGCCTGCCTGCTTCACGGCCTCGGCCGTGGAGAGCAGCTGCTCGCGGCTCTCGACCGTGCATGGGCCGGCCACCAGGGAGAAATGACCTCCTCCGATTCTGCGCCCCTCGATCTCGATGACCGTGGGCGCCCCGTGCCGGAACTGCGACGAGGCGAGCTTGTACGGCTTCGTGATCGGAACGACGCGGTCGACGCCGTCGGCCCCCTGCAGATCGAGGTTCGCGATGCGCTCGCGGTCCCCGATTGCGCCGATCACTGTGAGGACCTCTCCCTCTGAGACGTGCGCATGAGCGCCAACCGACTCCACCCGCGTGACGAGGGAGTCGATCTGCTCCTGCGTGGCCTCCTCTTTCATGACGATCATCATCAGCTCAGTCCCTTCTAGGAAACTCTTCGGTTTTCTACCTGGAAATCGTGTGTCCTGTAACGCGGATGCGCCCCACCGCGAAGGGTGCTGCTACCGATACGGCGCTCGACCTGGGATCTCGGGGTGCGCGTGCGCGCAGGCGGTCGAACGCCTAGCTAAATCGCCAGGAATAAAAGAAGGGCGAGGAGGCAGGCCGCCGCGGACCCTCAAGGGGACTGTTATTTGCGGCGGATGGCGAAATCGCCCGCTCCATTGACGACAGTTTGTACCACTTTGCGCGGTTTGGTCCAAACTTGCGCTCGGCTATGAGGCGATCGCCCCACGCAGCGCCGCGATGAAGCGCTCGTTCTCCGCGCGAGTGCCGTAGGTCACCCGCAGGTGGCCGGGGCCGCCGAGGCCCATCCCGGGCCGCACCGCGACGCCGGCGCGGGACAGCGCGTCAAGGATCTCGCGCTCGTCGTGATCGCCCAGCGACACCCAGCAGAAGTTTGCCTGGCTGGCCGCCACGTCGAGGCCCAGCTCGGCCAGCTCCTCCTCCATCCAGAGGCGCTCCACCACGTTCCACTCGACTCGCCGCGCGACGTCGTCCTGGTGGCGCAGCGCCTCGGTCGCAGCCGTCTGCGCGAGGTGGTTGACGGAGAATGGCTGGCGCACGCGGTCGACCGCGGCCTTGAAGTCTTCGGACCCGAGCGCGAAGCCCACGCGGAGGCCGGCGAGGCCGTATGCCTTGGAGAACGTGCGCAGGATCACGAGGTTGTCGAAGCGGCGCAGCAGGTCGAGCGAGGCGTCCGGGTCCTCGACGGTCTGGAACTCGATGTACGCCTCGTCGAGGATCACGAGCACGCGCCGCGGGATGCGCTCGAGCAGCCCGCCGACCGCGTCGCTCGGAACGTGCGTGCCGGTCGGGTTGTTCGGGTTGCAGACCAGCATCAACCGAGTCTGCTCGGTGACCGCGCCCGCCAACGCATCCAGGTCGTGGACATACCCGTC
>Ga0326597_10011734_pt1 | contig 11591 bp, 10 predicted proteins | sample RVTome_12_FD_203789 | JGI IMG/M metagenome (GOLD analysis project Ga0326597, IMG submission 203789) | Soil microbial communities from uranium-contaminated site in the Upper Colorado River Basin, Wyoming, United States - RVT100D185 | ecosystem: Environmental > Terrestrial > Soil > Contaminated >...
ACGCTGTGACGATCGCGGTGCTCGACTACGGGATGGGGAACCTCCGTTCCGTGGCGCGGGCCGTCGAGCACGTGGGCGGCAAGCCCGAGGTCGCCGACGACCGCGGTTCCGTGATGCGGGCCGACGCCTTGGTGGTCCCGGGCGTCGGGCACTTCGGGGCGTGCATGCGCAACCTGGCCGAGGACGGTCTGGACGGGGTCGTGCGCGAGTTCGCCGCCACCGGACGGCCGCTGTTCGGGGTGTGCGTGGGCATGCAGGTCCTGTTCAAGCGGAGCGAGGAGGACCCCGAAGAAGGGCTGGGGATCATCCCCGGCCAGGCCCGGAGGCTTCCCCCGACCGTGAAGGTGCCGCACATGGGGTGGAACACCGTTGAGTGGGTCTCGAAGCACCCGTACGTCGAGGCGATCCCCGACGGCACGCGGTTCTACTTCGTCCACTCCTACGCCGCCGATGTCCTGGCCGGCACCACGGTGGGGACCACCGAGTACGGCCGCCCATTCTCGGCCGTCGTGGCCCGGGACAACCTGTTCGCCACCCAGTTCCACCCGGAGAAGTCGGGGGAGGCCGGCCTGGCCATCTACGAGGCCTTCGTGAAGGAGGCATTCGCGTGATCGTCATCCCGGCCGTCGACCTCCGCGGAGGGCGGTGCGTGCGCCTGTTCCGGGGTGACCCCACAGCCGAGACCGTGTACGAGGCCGACCCCGTGGAGACGGCGAAGGGCTTCGAAGCCGACGGGGCGCGGCGGCTCCACGTCGTGGACCTCGACGCCGCGCTGGGGTCCGGCTCCAACCGCGAGGTGGTCGGCGCGATCTGCCGGGCAGTAGCGGTGCCGGTGCAGCTCGGAGGAGGCCTCCGAACGATCGACGCCATCGAACAGGCCCTGGAGGACGGCGCGGGCAGGGCCATCCTCGGGACGTCCGCGGCCCTGAACCCGGGGTTCGTGGCCGAGGCCATCGAGCACTTCGGGGACCGGGTGGTGGTGGCCATCGACGTCCAGGACGGCCACGTGATGGTGCGGGGATGGCAGGAGGAAGGCCCCCGGATGGAAGAGGCCGTCGCGGCCCTCCAGGGCGCCGGGGCAACCCGGTTCCTGGTCACGTCGATCCAGCAGGACGGCACGATGGACGGCCCCGATCTCGCCCTGTACGAGCGGGTCCTAACTCTCACCGACCGGCCGGTGATCGCGAGCGGCGGCGTCCGCAAGGCCGACGACGTGTGGGCGCTCCGGGACCTCGGGGTGGAGGCCGCGGTCGTGGGCAAGGCCCTGTACTCGGGAACCCTGCACCTGTCCGAGGTGGTGCGGGGATGACGCTGGCCAAGCGGATCATCCCGTGCCTCGACGTCGACGCCGGCCGAGTGGTGAAGGGCACGCGGTTCGTGGACCTCCGCGACGCGGGCGACCCGGTGGAGCTCGCGGCGCGCTACGACGCCGAGGGCGGCGACGAGCTTGTGTTCCTCGACATCACGGCCACGGTGGAGGGCCGCGACGCCACCCTCGACGTCATCTCGCGAACCGCGGATCAGGTGTTCATCCCGCTCACGGTGGGTGGCGGTGTCCGGAACGAGGAGGACGTGCGGACACTGCTTCGGGCCGGCGCCGACAAGGTGTCGCTGAACACGGCGGCGGTGCGAGACCCGGCACTGCTGTCGCGGTGCGCCGACCGGTTCGGCACGCAGTGCATGGTGGTCGCCATCGACGCGAAACGCCGGGATGGCGAGGGGTGGGAGGTCATGGTGGAGGCGGGCCACACGCCGACCGGCCGCGACGCGGTGGAGTGGGCGGTTGAAGCGACCCAGGAACGGGGAGCCGGCGAGGTCCTGCTGACCTCGATGGACCGCGACGGGACCGGCGAGGGGTACGACATCGACCTGCTGAAGGCGGTTGGCGGCGCGGTGAACGTACCGGTCATCGCGAGCGGCGGCGCCGGGTCGGTCGAGCACTTCGCCGAGGCGTTGACCAAAGGCCGGGCCGACGCCGTGCTGGCCGCGTCCCGGTTCCACTTCGGCGAGCTCACGATCCGCGAGGTCAAGGAGGAGCTGGCCCGGCGCCGGCTCCCGGTGAGGCTGTGATGGAGCCGGTCGGGCTGGAGGAGCTGAAGTTCGACGACCGGGGGCTGATCCCGGCGGTGGTGCAGGACGTCGAGAACGGCGACGTGCTGATGATGGCGTGGATGAACCGGGAATCCGTGGAGCGGACGCTGGAGGAGGGCCGGACCGTGTTCTGGAGCCGGTCGCGACAGGAGCTGTGGCGAAAGGGTGAGACGAGCGGGCACGTCCAGCACGTCGAAGAGATCCGCGCCGACTGCGACGGGGACGTGCTGCTGCTCCGGGTCCACCAGCTGGGCGCCGCGTGCCACCTCGGCGAGCGCTCCTGCTTCCACAGGGCGCTCGCCGAGTGACTACGACTCCGACGGGTCGATCACCCGCAGCCGCGTGAAATAGGTCCTGTAGAAGCCGCGGTCCCTGGTCAAGAGGCGGTCGGCACGGAGCGATGCGTGGGCGCCGATGAGGAAGTCGGCCACGATTCGCTCGCGCCGCCCACCGCGCCCGCGGTGGGCTCGCCAAGCCTCCCCAGCGGCGAGAGCGACCGAAGCGTCGATCGGGGCGAACTGGATCTGCGTGGTTCGGATGGCTTCCTCCGCAGCCTCGGTCTTGGGGAAGTGCGCCGCAACCTCCGCCCAGACGACGTCACACGCCATCAGGCTTCCACGACCGAGCGCCTCGCGAAGCGCGTCGCGCGAGACAGCGCCGAACGGGCTGTCCGCGAACACGTCGAGCAGGACGCTAGTGTCGACCGCCGTGATCACAGGTCTGCAGGTCCGCCACGCATCTCGTCGATCAGCTCATCGACCGGCCGATCCAGCTTCAGGATGCCGTAGACAGCGTCGATCGGGTCGCGATCGGCCGCCTTCACAGCGATCAACCGGCCTCGATCGTCGGTGAACTCCAGCACCTGACCTGGGCGGATGCCAAGACGGTCCCTCAGCGCCTTGGGGATCGTCACCTGGCCCTTCTCGGAAACCGTAGCCTTCATGCCCAGAGAGTAGGAATTCCTACCCCGGTCGTCAACCATGCCGCCTCCCGGGTACACTCCCGGCCGTGCTCAAGCTGGTCATTCCCAAGGGGTCGCTGGAGGTGCAGACCCTCCGCCTCATGGAACAGGCCGACCTACGGGTGCGGCGCGGCTCGGACCGCGACTACCACGGCACGGTGGACGACGAGCGGATCGAGCGGGTGTCGCTGCTTCGGCCCCAGGAGATCCCGACCTACGTCGAGGACGGTCTGTTCGACCTCGGCATCACCGGCCGGGACTGGATCGCGGAGACCGGGGCCCAGGTCCAGGAGCTGGCGTCGCTCGAGTACGCGAAGAGCGGCACCGGCCACGGCGTGCGCATCGCGCTGGCCGTGCCGAACGATCACCCCGCGGACTCCGCCAAGGACCTGCCGCCCGGTTCACGGATCTCCACGGAATACGTGAACCTGACGCGGCGGTACTTCGAGGACCTCGGGATCCCGGTGCACGTGGTGTGGTCGTACGGCGCCACCGAGGCGAAGGTCCCCGAGATCGTCGATGCCATCGTGGACGTGGCCGAGACCGGGAGCACGCTCCGGGCACACGGCATGAAGATCATCGAGACGCTGCTGGAGTCCGAGGTCCTGTTGATCGCGAACAAGGACTCCGCGGCCGACCGGGACAAGCGAGCGGCGATGGAGGACATCACGACGTTGCTGCTGGGCGCGCTTCGGGCCGAGGGCCGGGTGCTGATCAAGCTGAACGTCAGCGACGAGCACCTCAAGGCGGTGCTGGACGTCCTGCCGGCGATGAAGTCGCCGACGATCTCCCAGCTCTCCGAGGGCGGCTACGCCATCGAGACCGTCGCGGACAAGACCACGGTCAACACCCTGATCCCACTGCTGAAGTCCAGGGGGGCCGGGGACATCCTGGAGCTCCCCATCTCCAAGATCGTCCCCTAGGTCGACCACAGCGGAACAATTCGTAGCGAGGGAGTGAGAGGGCACGGCGGCCTTGCAGATCCGGGCGCTTCTCTCCTCCGACGCCGCGGCGTGTGACGCCATCGTCCGCGGCCTTCCCTATCACTTCGGAAGCGAGGTCGGTCGCCGAGAATGTGCCGAAGCCATCCGCCGACAGCAGGGGCTCGCGGCGGTCGACGATGATGGCACACTGTTGGGGTTCATGACGATTGTGCGCCACAACCCAGAGACCGCCGAGATCACGTGGACGGCGGTCCACGCGGAACACCGGCGCGGGGGGATCGGAACCACCCTCATGGAGCACGTGGCGGGCGAGATGGCCTCGCGGGGAGTCAAGGCCCTGTTCGTCCTCACCCTCGGACCGTCCAGTCACGAGGACGTCGAAGACAGCTATGAAGGCACACGACGCTTCTATCTCAAAGCAGGCTTCATGCCCTTGCGGGAGTTCGACTTGGCGGCTTGGGATGACCCGGCCTTGGTCCTTGTTCGGCCCCTCGCTTCGCACTGACCCGTCCAGGCGCCTTCGAGGACCGGCCAGCACGCCGACGAGACGCAGCCGGCGCCCTGGACCGAGGCGCGCGCCGGGCCGCCGAAGGTCAGCCGCCGACCGCCGCCATGACGGGGCGCTCCTTCGCGTGGCTCGGGGTGCCTTCGTTCCGCTGGGTGATCGTGGCGACGTCCTCCCGAGGCGACACTCTGACGAACCGCAGCCCTGCCGTCGCCCATTCCGCGAGCAGCTCACGGGCGCGGTGCGAGCCGGTGAGCTCGGCGTGCCGCTCCACCAGCCCCGAGAGGAACCCCAGGTCGGAAGGATCCGGCGCCGAGACCTCCACGAGCTCCCGGTTCACCCGCCGCTCCACGGCCTCCTCGCCGTCGAGCAGGTAGGCTCGGCCGCCGGTCATCCCGGCGCCGAAGTTCCGTCCGACCGGCCCCAGGACCACCACGGTCCCCCCGGTCATGTACTCGCACCCGTGGTCGCCCGCGCCCTCGACCACCGCCGTCGCGCCGGAGTTCCGCACGGCCAGGCGCTCGCCGACCCGGCCGGCCACGAACAGCTCGCCGCCGGTGGCCCCGTACAGCACGACGTTGCCGACGAGATATGGGCCGCCGGCGTCGTCGTCGGGCGGCTTGATCACGACCCGCCCGCCGCCCATCCCCTTGCCCACGTAGTCGTTGGCCTCACCGGTGAGGCGGAGCTCGACCCCGGCCGCCAGGAACGCGCCGAAGGACTGCCCGGCCGAGCCTCGAAGCGTCGCGAGGACCGAGCCAGGAGGCGAGGACTGGCCGAACGCGCGGCCGATGGCTCCCCCAAGTCGCGCACCGACGGTTCGGTCGGCGTTCTCGATCGGGTAATAAAGGTCCACGTGGCCGCCGGACCGGATCGTGTCCCAGGCGTCCCGGTACAGCCGGTCGCCCAGCGACGACCGGGGTCGCTGGAGCGGAAGGGCGGCCACGAACCGCCGCTCACCCGACGCGGGCGCGAGCAGCGGGCCGAGGTCCACCATGGACGTCCGGCCCTCGATGGTCCGCACACGCAACAGGTCCGTCCGCCCGATGGCCTCGTCCAGCGACCGCATGCCCATCCCGGCCAGCAGGCGCCGCACCTCCTCCGCCACCGCCTCCATGTAGGCGGCGACCATCTCCGGCGTGCCGGCGAACTTCGAGCGCAGCTCGGGGCGCTGGGTAGCGATGCCCACCGGACAGGTGTCCAGGTGGCAGGTTCGAACCATGATGCAGCCCTCGGCCAGGAGGGCCGCGGTGCCGAAGGAGTACTCGTCGGCCCCCAGGAGCGCCGCCACCAGGACGTCGCGGCCGGTCTTCATTCCCCCGTCCGCGCGCACCCGCACCCGCCCGCGCAGCCCGCTCTCCACGAGCGCGCGCTGCGTCTCGGCCAGGCCGACCTCCCAGGGCAGGCCGGCGTTCTTGATCGAGCCGAGGGGCGAGGCGCCCGTGCCGCCGTCGGCCCCGGCGATGTGCACCACCTCGGCCAGACCCTTCACTACCCCGGCGGCCACCGTCCCCACGCCGGTCTCGGCCACGAGCTTCACCGAGACGGCCGCCGCCGGGTTCACCTGCTTCAGGTCGAACACGAGCTGCGCGAGGTCCTCGATGGAGTAGATGTCGTGGTGCGGCGCCGGGCTGATCAGGGCGACACCGGGCTGGGTGTGGCGGAGGCGGGCGATCTCCTCGGTCACCTTGTGTCCGGGGAGCTGCCCGCCCTCTCCCGGCTTCGAGCCCTGGGCGATCTTGATCTGGAGCTCGGCGGCGAACGCGCAGTACTCGGGAGTCACCCCGAACCGGCCCGAGGCGACCTGCTTGATCCGCGAGTTCGCCTCGGTCCGGTACCGGGCCGGGTCCTCGCCGCCCTCGCCGGTGTTCGATGCTCCCCCCACCCGGTTCATGGCGATGGCCAGGGTCTCGTGGGCCTCCTTGGAGATCGCGCCGTGGGAGATGGCGCCGGTGGAGAACCGGCGGAGGATCTCGCTCGCCGGTTCGACCTCATCGAGGGGGGCGGGCGGGCCGGCCGGCGCCACGTCGAGCAGGTCCCGAGGGGCGGTGGGCGGCCGCGCCTGTACGAGGTCGGAGAACCGCTGGTACAGGCCGGGCCGGTCCGGTTCGCGCACGGCCCGTTGCAGCGCGTGGGCGGCCCGCAGGCCCTCACCGTCGCCCCGGCCGTCGGCGGCGGCCGTTGACCGGAGCCGCGCCAGGCCGGGGTCCACGGTCCGGTGAAGGGCCCGCACGACGTCGGGGTTCGATGCGTGGTGCTCGCCGCCCCGGTGGAACTTCACGAAGCCGGGGTTCGAAAGCGCCGGCACCTCGGGTCCGAAGGCCTCGGCGTGCCGGACCAGGGCGTCGAGGGCGATCCGCTCGAACCCGATGCCGCCGAGCGGGGAGGCCACCCCCGGGAAGCACGTCTCGATCACCTCGGGCCCCAGGGCCAGGGCGTCGAACGCCTGTCCGCCCCGATAGGAGTCCAGGCAGGAGATCCCCAGCTTGGCCAGGATCTTCAGCACGCCCTCCTCCATGGCCGACCGGAACCGGAGGATCGCGGCCTCGGCCCCTTCGCCGTTGCCCTCGCCGGCGAGCCCCGCGACGGTGGCGAGCGCGAGGCGCGGGTGCACCGCCTCGGCCCCCGCGCCGATCAGGCAGGCCAGGTGGTGCGAGTCGCGGGCGTCGTCGCACTGCGCCACCACGGACGCGCAGGTCCGAAGGCCCGCGCGGACCAGCGCGGCGTTCACGGAGCCCACGGCGAGCAGCGATGGGATGGGGCACCGGGCCGGTCCCGCCGCCTCGTCCGTCACGACGAGGAGATACACGCCCCGGCGGACCGCCGCGACGGCCTCGGAGGCAAGCCGGCGGATCGCGGTCCGGAGCCCCGCCGGGCCCTCCGCCCCCGGCCACGTGGCGTCGAGCCGCTCGCCGTCGGGGGACCCGAGGAGCAGGAACGTGGGGTATTCGATGAGCGCCGCTCCCTCCGGCCGTTCCCACAGGATCGGATCGCGCGGCCCGAGCAACACACGAAGCGACATGACCGAGCGCTCTCGGAGGTGGTCCATGGCCGGGTTCGTCACTTGGGCGAACCGCTGCTTGAGGTGGTTGGCCAGGGGCCGTCGGTGCTCGCTGAACGGCGCGATGGGGGTGTCGTCCCCCATCGACAACGTCGGCTCCTTGCCCGTCCCCGCCACCGGGCGGAGCACGATCGAGAGCTCCTCCCGCGTGTAGCCGTGCGCCACCTGGAGCCGGCCGAGATCGTCGCGCACCTGAACGACGGGCCGCCCCGGAGAGCCGGCCACGCGATAGGTCCGCAGCCAGTCACCATACGGACGCGCCCCGGCCACCCGCGCTCCGGGGTCGAGCTGGAGGCCGCCGGCCCTAGGGTCGACGAACAGCATCTGGCCGGGCCCGAGCTTGCCACGCTTCACCCGGCCGTGCCCTGAGGTGTCCACCGCGCCGGCTTCGGAGGCGCACACGACGAAGCCGTCGTCACAGGCCGCGTAGCGAAGCGGCCGGAGCCCGTTCCGATCGAGGGCCGCGCCCACCCCGAACCCGTCGGTGAAGATCAGCGCCGCGGGCCCGTCCCATGGTTCCATCAGCGACTCGTGCCACCGGTAGAAGTCGCGCACCTCCTCGCCGAGGTCGGGGTCCGACTCCCAGGCCGCGGGGACGAGCATGGCCATGACGTGCCGGATGTCCCGCCCGCCGTCGGAGCCCTCCCGGGCGAGCAGCTCGACCGCCTCGTCGAGCATGGCCGAGTCCGAGCCCGCCTCGTCAACGACCGGGCGGAACAGCTCCTCCCCCGCCTCCGTGGCGAGTCCCAGCCGACCCTCCCGGGCCCGCATCCGGTTGACGTTGCCGGCGATCGTGTTGATCTCCCCGTTGTGGCAGAGCATCCGGAACGGTTGGGCCCGCTCCCAGGTTGGGGTGGTGTTCGTGGAGTACCGCTGGTGGAAGACGGCGAACCAGGCCTCCACGTCGGGATCGCGGAGGTCGGGGTAGAACGCCGAAAGCTGATCGGCGGCCACGAGCGCCTTGTAGGTCACGGTTCGGAACGAGAGCGAGGCGGCGTAGAGGTCGAGGTCGCGCTCGCGGGCGAGGCCTGCCAGGCGCCGGCGGGCCCGGTGCGCGGACCGTTCGGCCTCGCGGGCGGACGCGCGCGCCGGCGGCTCCAGGACGGCCTGCTCGACGAGGGGCATGGTGTCCCGGCCCCGCGCGCCGAGGGCCGCCGGCTCGGTCGGCACCTCGCGCCAGGATGTCACCTGGATCCCCTCGGCCCGGCACGCCTCGGCGACCGCGGCACGAACCTCGCGCTCCTCGCTCCGCCCGAACAGCATAGCCACGCCGGTGTGGTCGGGATCGACACGGGCCGGGGTCGTGTGACGCGCGAGGAGCCGGCGAGGGATCGGCAGCAACAGGCCCGCCCCGTCGCCGGTCCTGGCGTCGGCGTCGATGGCCCCCCGGTGCCGCAGCCGGCACAGTCCCTCCAGCGCCTGTTCCACGACGTGGTGCCCGGGACGGCCCGAGGCATAGGCGACGAAGCCGATGCCGCACGCGTCGCGTTCGGCCACCGCGGGCAGGCCTGTCCTCGCGCCGTTCACCATCCGTGCCTCCGCCGGAGCCGCGCAGTCGCGTCTTGTGCTCGACGGTAGGCAGGGACCGTTTCGGGCGGGTTTCGGCTCTATGAACTCTGTGTGACGGTCCGTAACCCACTGTTTACGATCGAGCAATCGGCAGGTAACGGTTCGGGGATACCGTCGCCTACACCTCGAGGAGGCCAGGATGCTTCAGGACGACGAGCGCGAGTTCGTGCTCCGGACGATGGAGGAGCGGGAGGTCCGGTTCGTCCGGCTGTGGTTCACCGACGTGCTGGGGTTCCTGAAGTCCTTCGACATCCCGGGGGAGGAGATCCCCGAGGCCCTCGAGGAGGGCGTGGGGTTCGACGGGTCTGCCATCGGCGGCTTTGCCCGGGTGCAGGAAGCCGACATGATCGCCTGGCCCGACCCCTCGACGTTCCAGATGCTTCCGTCGCGCCCCGGCTCACCGTCGGTGGCCAGGATCTTCTGCGACATCCACACGCCGGAGGGCGGGCCGTTCGAGGGGGACCCCCGGCACGTGCTGCGTCGGGCCATCACCCGGGCCTCGGAGCTCGGGTTCACCTTCTACGCGGGTCCGGAGATCGAGTTCTTCCTGTTCAAGGACGCGCACGACACGGAGCCGCTCGACGCCGGCTCCTTCTTCGACCTCACCCCGCTCGACGTGGGGAGCGACTTCCGGCGCAGGGTCATCACCGGCCTCGAGCAGCTCGGGGTCCTGGTGAAGGACTCCCACCACGAGCTGGCGGCCTCGCAGCACGAGGTGGACCTTCGGCACACCGACGCGCTCACCATGGCCGACTCGATCATGACCTTCCGGCTGATGGCGAAGGAGGTCGCGCAGGAGCTCGGCGTGTACGCGACGTTCATGCCGAAGCCCATCCAGGGTGCCTGGGGGTCGGGCATGCACACGCACCTCTCCCTGTTCGAGGGCGACCGCAACGCCTTCTTCGACCCCACCGACCAGTACTACCTGTCGAAGGTGGCCCGGTCGTTCATCGCCGGGCTCCTGCGGCACGCCCGGGAGATCAGCGCGATCACGAACCAGTGGATCAACTCGTACAAGCGGCTGGTGCCGGGGTACGAGGCGCCGGTCTACGTGTGCTGGGGGGTCCGCAACCGCTCGGCGCTCGTTCGCGTGCCGCTCACCAAGCCGGGCAAGGAGTCGGCCTGCCGGATCGAGTATCGGGCCCCCGACTCGGCGTGCAACCCGTATCTCACGTTCGCGGTGATCCTCGCGGCGGGGCTGCGCGGGATCGAGATGGAGTACGAGCTCCCCCCGGAGGCGTCCGACGACATCTACCGAAAGAGCGACGCCGAGCGGTGGAGCGGCGGCATCGAGTCCCTCCCGGAGAGCCTGCCCGAGGCGCTGGGGGAGATGCAGCGGAGCGAGCTGGTCCGCGCGACGCTCGGGGAGCACCTGTTCGAGTGGTTCATCGCCAACAAGCGGGCCGAATGGGACGAGTACCGGAGCTACGTCACGGGGCTCGAGATCGAGCGGAACCTGCCGAGGCTATGAGCGCGAGCCGAGACAGCGTCCGGCCGGGGCCCGCCCCGGCCGCAGCCGACCAGGTCCTCGTCGTCGCCGACGACGAGGACCTGCGGAACCGGCTGGCGGCCGACCTCACCCTGCTCGGCTACCTGCCCGCGTTCGCGCAGACGCTCGACCCGCCCCCCGTCGGACCGTCCATCGCCCTGGTCGCCGCCGGTGCCGAGCCGAAGGAGGCCATCCGGGTTTCCGAGGAGCTTCGCTCGGCCGAGGGGTTCGGCCACGTGCCGCTGGTGTGGCTGGTGGACCCCGCCGACCTGTGGGTCGTGGCCGGCAACGAGCACCTGTGCGACGAGTTCATTCGGCTGCCGTACGCGGCCGAGGAGTTGGCCGCCCGCCTGCGGCTGCTCGGCCTGAGGACGGGCCGGGACGGGCCCGACGTCGTGCACCGCGGCCCACTTCGGCTCAACACCTCCACGTACCAGGCCATCCTGGAGGGGCGGGTCCTCGACCTCACGTACATGGAGTACGAGCTTCTGAAGCTCCTCGCCGCCAGCCCGGGGCGGGTGTTCACCCGGGAGGAGGTCCTGGCCCGGGTGTGGGGGTACGACTACTTCGGCGGCATGCGGACCGTGGACGTGCACGTGAGGCGACTGCGCGCGAAGTTCGGGCAGGACCACGCGTGGCTGATCGAGACGGTCCGAAGCGTGGGGTACCGCTTCGCCCAGATCCGCGGCTGAGCGGTACAGTCCGAACCGGAGGTGAGCGCCGTGCCGGACACCGGGCGACTGCAAGGGCGGAAGATCGCGGTCTTCCTGGAGGAGGGGTTCGAGGACCTCGAGTTCTGGGTGACCGTCATGCGTCTCCGCGAGGAAGGCGCGAACGTCACGATCGTGGGGACCGCGGCGGGCAAGGAGGTCCGGGGGAAGAACGCGCTCGCGGCCAGGAGCGACGTCGCCGCGAAGGACGTCAGCGCCGACGACTTCGACGCGGTGGTCGTCCCCGGCGGATGGGCCCCC
>Ga0326597_10011735_pt1 | contig 11590 bp, 12 predicted proteins | sample RVTome_12_FD_203789 | JGI IMG/M metagenome (GOLD analysis project Ga0326597, IMG submission 203789) | Soil microbial communities from uranium-contaminated site in the Upper Colorado River Basin, Wyoming, United States - RVT100D185 | ecosystem: Environmental > Terrestrial > Soil > Contaminated >...
CGCGCCGGCGAGCCGTTGATGGACGGGCCGAGCAACCCGCACGACATCCTGAACGTGCTCGGCGAGAAGGCGCTGCAGTCGTACCTCGTGAACGAGATCCAGGAGGTCTACCGGCTGCAGGGCGTGAACATCAACGACAAGCACATCGAGGTCATCGCCCGGCAGATGATGCGGTGGGTCAAGATCGAGGACGTCGGCGACACCGAGTTCCTCGTCGACGAGCAGACCGACAAGTTCCGGTTCCTCGAGGAGAACGAGCGGGTCATTACCGCGGGCGGGCGGCCGGCGCAGGGGCGCCCGCTGCTGCTCGGCATCACCAAGGCGTCGCTCTCGACCGACTCGTTCATCTCGGCCGCGTCGTTCCAGGAGACGACGCGCGTGTTGACCGAGGCGTCCATCTCGGGCAAGGTCGATCATCTGCGCGGCCTCAAGGAGAACGTGACGATGGGCCGGCTGATTCCGGCCGGGACCGGCTTCGAGTACTACCGGCACGTGGCGATTCCGCCCGACGAGCCGCCGCCGCCGCCGGCGCCGCCGCAGCCGAGCGACGACGAGCTCGAGCTGGAGCGCGACATGGAGTACTTCGTGGAGCCGGAAGAAGCGCTCGGGCCGCGGACCGGCGATCTCGGCGAATAGCTGGCTGTGAGGCGACCCTTTCAGGGTCGTCTCACAGGGGTTCGGCGTCCGCACGCATCCAACCGCTGTCTCGCGCATTGCGAAGGCGGCACGCGGACTTTAGGGCGGCGGTCTAAGGGACTGCCGCCCTTTTTTCTGCGGGCAGCCATTTGCCACGCAGATGCGCCCAGGTGTCGCAGGGAACTGCCGCGAACGCTTTTCTCGTCTCGTCCAGTTCCGTGGCTGGCAGAAATTGCCACCGCGCGCCGTGCGGACCCCAGCAAATCCAGTCAAATCCTGCGCGCGCCGTGGGCGCCCCTGATCGATTTCGGTTCAATTCCAGGCGATCTGTGTGCGGTACCGCCGATGAAGCGCGGGCGGCATGGGCCGTCGGTCCGAGACGTACCGGCCGCGCGATCCCGCGAGCGTGCTGGATCAGGTGGTGCGCGATCACTTCGAAACCTTCCGCGCGCACGCCGCCGGTCTGCGCGAGGGCGAGGGGTTGCCGGGATTCGTCGATCAGGAGTTCCGCGAGTTTCTGCGCTGCGGCTGGCTGGCCGGCGGCTTCGCGCGCCTGCGCTGCACGAGGTGCCGGAGCGAGCGCCTGGTGGCGTTTTCCTGCAAGGGACGCGGCTTCTGTCCGAGCTGCGGCGGACGCCGCATGGCGGAAGGCGCCGCGCACCTCGTCGACCACGTGCTCCCCGACGTCCCCGTGCGCCAGTGGGTGCTGACGCTGCCGCAGCGGCTGCGCTACCGGCTGGCGTGGGATCACGACGGCTGCCGCGCGGTGTCGAGGCTGTTCGTGCGGGCGGTGTTCGGCTTTCTCCGCCGCCGCGCGCGCGACCGGGGCGTCACCGACGGCCGCGGCGGCGCGGTGGTCGTCCTGCAGCGCTTCGGCGGCGCGCTCAATCTCAACGTTCATCTGCACGCGCTGGTGCTCGACGGGGTGTTCGCGCGGGAAGGCGGGCGTCTGCGGTTTCACCCGCTGCCGGCGCTGGCCACGGCTGACGTCGCGGACGTACTGGCGACGATCGTGCCGCGCGTCGCGGACTGGCTGGCGCGGCGCGGGGAGAGTGACGAGGCCGACCAGGGTGCGGACGCGTGGGCGGAAGCGGCGCCGGTGCTAGCGGGGCTCGCCGCCGCGTCGGTCCAGGGCGTGGCGGCGTTGGGGCGGGTGGCCGGGACGCGGGCGCAGCGGCTCGGGCGGATCGACGCCGCGTCGGACGCGCCGGGGCTGGCCGAATGTCAGGCGCGGCAGGAGGGCTTCGACCTGCACGCGGCGGTTCGCGTCGGGGCCGGTCGGCGTGAGCGGCTGGAGCGGGTGTGCCGGTACGTGCTGCGGCCGCCGGTCGCACAGGACCGGCTGGCGGTGACGTCCGCGGGTCGGGTGCGGCTGGCGCTGCGCCACATGTGGTCGGACGGGACGACCCATCTGGAGTTCGATCCCGTGGCGTTTCTGGAGCGGCTGGCGGTGCTGGTGCCGCGCCCGCGCGTGAATCTGATTCTGTATCACGGCGTGTTGGCGCCGCGTGCGGCGGGGCGGTCGGATATCGTGCCCCGGGACGTGGCGCGGCCGGAAGGCGCGCCGCCTGGTGCGCGCGGTACCGGTGGCCGGCGGTGGGCGGCGCTGATGCGTCGGACGTTCGAATTCGACGTGCTCGCGTGTGCGCAGTGCGGCGGTCGGCTGCGGCTGATCGCCCTGATCGAGTCGGGCGCGATCAGTCAGCGCGTCCTCCGGCACCTGGGCATTCCGGCCGAGGTGCCCCCGGCACGGTCTGCGCGCGCGCCCCCCTTGGCGTACGAGCCGGACGATGTGTTCGTGCGGGGCCCTGTGGAGTCCGACTCGTAGGCCCCGCTTGCCGGGCGAAACGCCGCCGCTCGCCAGGACCAGCCGGAGGTGTGGCCACGCTGCTGTGAGCGGTCACGGGCGCCACGATTGGTCTGCCGCTGCGGCCTGCCACCGGCCATCATCCGCGCTGTCGGAGAGGGAAGGGCGTGAGGCTGCGGCAGGCACGGCGTCTGAGAACGGACCTTCCGTCAACCGCGAACCCCCGCTAATCCTTCCTATCGTCTCAAGTCGGGACTGATGATGTCAGTGGTCATTCGGATTCCCCTCCTTCAGACGAGGGCGCGGCCGGACGCAGCGGCAGCGCGTATTGACTGGCGGGTCAAAGACCCGGCGCATGCGCGTCCAGGGCAACGGACTGTCGAGGAGCGCGGCGGCGTAGCGGCCGACTCGAGAAACGCGGGCGTGATGCGCGGGGCGAGGGGATCCGCCTCGAGGATGATGGCTTTCGTATTGTCGGGAATCAGCACGTGGAATCGGCCGCCGAAGAAGGCCCACGCGGCCTCACACGCTTCAATCGCGCGGGCGGTCGTTTCTTCGAACGTCGGATAGACGAAGCGATAGCGTGACCGCACGGCGGTGAAGATCCACGCGCGAAAGCGGCGGCGCTTGCGGCTGTCGATCAGCGGCAGCGTGAGCCAGCCCACCCAGCCCGTATCGATTTGCAGTTCCTGTCCGGGTTCGCCGTCGAGCACGGGGATCGTCGGCGCCGTCCGGCCAAACTGCAGCTCGAGGACCGCAAAGCGGTGGAGCGTGGGATACGCGATCCGCACGCCCTGGCGCGCGAGCAGTTTGCGAATCTTGGTCAGGCGGACGCCTCCCTCCAACCACCACCGGATCGACTCGCGCTGCTCGGCACACACGGTCCAGCCACCCCCGCGCGGGCGGCCCCCGACGGGATGGAGCGCCAGCAACACGTCGCGCACCTGGTCGTCGCTGATCGGATCACTGTCCGCGCGCAGGCCCGCCGCCGTCGCGGCGTTCAGATACCGCCGCACCGTCTTCGGATCCAACCCGAGCTGGGCGGCCACCCGTTTCTTCGGGAGGCCCCTGCCCCAGAGTCGGAGTACTTCCTTGAGCTCGATCATCGTGACCTCGCGAAACATCAATGCCTCCTGGTCTGGGACGCTGCTGCCCAGCACAGGAGACCTATCGCGCAGTCAGGCGAGGGCGGAAAGGTTTTGAAAAACCTGGCCCCGAAGGGGGGAAAGGTTTTGAAAAACTTCAGCCCAGAGGGGGGAAAGGTTTTGAAAAAGTCGTCAGGAAAGGGTCCCTAGGTCTTGAGAACCGACAGCCGAGTCTCCGATTGGAACGTGGGGGGCCATGAACACAAGCGTCCGCAATACTGGACTCGCATGGCGCGTCGCTCATGATCACGGCGACTTTAGGAGCACCTGCACCGGCACACTTGCAGTTCACAGTGGAGCGTCCAACTACCCGTGGGAGATCAGCTTTTCATCAGACACCGTTCAAAGCGAGAGTTGGCGGGTTGTGCTGGCCGCTGTGCAGCGCGTCGATCGAAACGCAGTCCTCGGCAAGAACTTAGGCGCCTTTCACATCAGGCTTATCGATGGTCGCAACTACAACTTCCACGCTGTTGGTCCCAACGGCCGGCCAATTGCTCCTGATCCGATCTTCTCTGGGCTACGCGATGCGGTTGCCAGCAGTCGGGCCTCGCGTTAACAGGAGTATCACTTCAATGGCACGAAGCAGTCGGTGCCACCAATCACCTTTAGCTGGCCACAGTCCATGATCTTCGATGATCCGGTCGCGTTAGCCTCGATCGACAGGCTGTAGGACCGACCGTTGCTGCACGCCACGTTCCAAAACACTGCTCGAGAGGCACGATGCATTCCCTGATAGAACGTTCTGGTCACGTCCCCGCACGGCTCATCAGACACGATTGTCGTGAAGAACGCTGCTCGCGCCGCTTCTGACATTCCCATAAGTAGATCGTGGGGCGCGATTACCGGATGGAGTCAGGGAAGGCGTCGTCGTGCCAGCCGGCGACGAACTGCCGCTCTGGTCGGCATCAGAGCACCCGACACCAAGACTGACAACGCCGACGACGAGGAATCGACGCAGCGGCTCCCTCCAGTCGAGCAGCAAACGACTCGCCCTCAACGCGGCACCGGCGGTTTACAGACCGAGCACGGCCCGTACCTCTGCGCGGCTTCAGCCAGTGACATCGGAATCTTGCTCTGACGGAGGTAGCGGCAGCCATCTCGGTGATAGAGCTTGCCGGTTCTCGTCACGTACACCGTGATGGTTTGCGGGTCCTGCTGCACCGCAGCGGAAACGACCGGTGTGGTGAGGGCGGGCGCACGGTGAGGCAGCGCGCCGATCAGCAGGACGAGGGCGACGACGACGCGAATAAACGCGCGAGTCATCTACGACCTCCGAGGTTGGCAAGGAGACCCGCTGAGTATACGCACGATTCGGGCACAGGGATGTCAGACGAATTCCGACCGACGTCGTGCGGACTGCGACGATGTCGGCGGAAGCAACTTTGGGCGAACGCTGGCGAGGCGAGGAAGAGGACGACAACGACGAGGATCGGTTTCAGGTGTCCACGCGTGATCCGAGCGCCGTATAGAACGCCTGAGCACACGCCAGTTCTCCTGGGGAAAAGAGAATCGACTGCACGCCGGCATTGCTGTGGAACGTCCCGCCCGCTCCGCCGGCCGCGTTGTGCCCGAGCTGGGCGGCGTACCGGGGGTCGAACGCGTAGTCCTCCGGCTTCACACCCTCATCGGGAATATAAGGCACCGGATGCGGCCACTCCGGATGGAACTCGTAGGGGTTGTAGTTGTTGAACGGCTTCGCGCTGGGCGGCGGCGGCGTACGCCGCGCGTGGTAGGTCGCGAAGTCCCAGAGCGGCGCGACCGGCTGCACGTCGGTCAATCCGCTTCCGTGCGAGGCCAGGAGGCCGGATGGGCGCGAGAACCGCCGTGGATCGATCGCCTGCGTCGGGTGCCCGTCCTCGTTCAGCAGCTCGATCACGACCAGCGGGTAGTCGCGCGCCACCGCCAGCGTCTGGTCCCAGAAGGCGAGCTGCTCGCCCTGGTCCGGCATGATCAGCCGTGTGTCTGCGAACACCACCCACTCGCAGTAGAGCCCGCGTGCGCCGAGCGCGTCGAGGTACCGCCGGACATCCCCCCAGTAGTCGGGTCTGAAGTGCGGCCCCCATTCGGCCCAGGACACCTGCGCCAGCGATCGAAGGAGGCGTGCGCCGGCCGCCTGCCGCTGGTCGAGGATCTCCGCGATGCCTTCGCCGTAGGAGAGCCTGGCCGGTAGGCGCATCTCAGTGCAGCCCGCCCACACCCACCGGTCCCCGGCCGCATCGAGGAATTGGTCGCCGCTGACCCGGAGACGCCCATGACCGAGCGGCTCGAGCACCACGGGCGGCAACCCGCCGAAGGCCGGCAGTTCGACGCGCCGCTCGATCGGACGGTACCCATCGGCCTCAACACGCAGCGTCGCGCCGTGACCAGGCTGCGCGGGATCGGTCAGGTGAAATTCGACGTGCTGCGCGCCAGTGCTGGTGAACGTCGTGCCGGCCGGATCGTCCAGGCGCAGCGTCGCCCGCACGCGATGGGGCTCGGCGTCGAAGTAAATCGTCCACATCATCCCAATGGCCTCTTCATCGTTCCTCTCGCCTATACTTTCATGTCTTACAACTTCGGCCACCAACCCCTTTTTTTCTTGTGGCCCCGCCCAAAACGGGTTCGGCGTGAACCCGCTGGCTGACGTTTGGCTAACGTGCGGGTGGTCAGGAGTTCCAACCGAGACCGCGCGCCCAAACTGGCGCACGCGGAAACGGGGCCCGAACCGTGCCCGGAACACGACGACATCGAGGACAGCCAGACCACGGCGACCCCTTACCTTCAGGCCAACACCTGCACGCTGAGGCAAACGTGCTGGGGATGGGGCCCCCCGGCGGTTCGCGCGCCGCGGGAGCCCCGGCCGGGACCGCGCGGGTCCGGAGCGCGCGCGCGCCCCGCGCCAGCAGCATCGAGGCCGAGGCCGAGGCCGGCCGCGTCGAGCTGCCCGGCCGCCTGGATCGGCGTCGTGGTGTGCCGTCTCGGAGCCGAGGCCGGCAGCACGATACCGCGCCGAGCCGCACACCCCGCCGGCAACCGCCCGGCAGTGCACCGAGACCCGAGCCCCTCGTATCGGTCCTGGCATCGTGTCGGTTCCGGACCTGAGAACCGAGGCCGACGACACGAACCGCCCACCAGAAGCCACGCTGCGCCCGCGGCGCTGCCCCCCAGGATCACGCACGGCAGACCGGACACTACGCTCGTGTGGTATTGGCAACTGCAGCGCCTTTGACCGGGTAGTCCTTGCCGTCAGGTTTGAAGATTACTTCAAAGTGGGTCGGCTGTCCCTGTGCATTGACTCCATCATTGGTAAGCTTCATCCCACCTTCCCACGGCTCGAATTTGACTGTCGATGTCTTGGGCGGCGGGCCAGGGTCGTATGCGGACTTGGCGAGGTTCTGTTTCCAGGTTCCAAGTAGGGGATCCGACGACTGAGCTGCCGCGGTGAGAGCCACCGCCATCACGGCCACGACGGTGACGACGACACGAATGATTTGCCTCATCATCAACCTCCTCAGCCGAACGAAACGGTCCATTCCGTTACACCGTCAATCAACTCTCGACGTGCCTACTGCCTGTCGTAAGCTGTCACGCTGACGGAGACCTCCTCTTCCAAACCCTCTCTCCTTCTGCACGTATGACCGGCGAGGGGCTGGACCGTGCCGGCCCTTGGCGGTTGGCGTCCGCCGCGTAGTCCGCTGTTGCGACAGCGCTCCCTATGCCCGAACTTCTGACCGACGTCGTGTCCGGTCGTTTCTCCGAGCAACACCTTCCGCTTGCGGAAGGATGTCTGCTGTCCGGCGGACCTGAGGACGTTCGACTTACTGTTTCACATACACGAAGACCGATGGCTCCGTACTGGCGTTCGGCCCGACCGTTGTGTTTGTGACCGTCAGCATCTTGCCGTCTGTCGATAGCTGGCGGACGCTCTTACCGTACACGACTCCTTCGCGGCTGTTCGTGAACTCAATCGTGCGGTCATCCAGTGGCTTCGCCGCAATCATTGTGCCCGCGATAACGCCTGAACCAACGACCGGCGTGGGTTTCCCATCCGGCGTAACGGTGTAGGTCGTGTCGTCCAACTCATTGTTGTGGTCTGAAAACTTGATGGCATTGGTTCCCACCGGCTCATACTTCTGCACCACGGGCGTGTCGGTCTTGAACGACACGGGTTTCCATCGTCCAACGAGTCCCTGTGAATCCCCAGATACCCTCTGGTAAACAATCGTGTTAATTGAGGATCGCCGGGTTTCTTCCGTCATCGTCTTGCCGTCCGCTGAGATTTGAATTCGTCTGGTGTTCAAGGTCTTTCCCGTCCTGTCGAACAACACGCGTTCGAACGTGCTTGGACTGGACTGTTTCCAAGCGATGCTGTTGCTGCCTACCTCTCCCTTGTGGGGTTTGCCATCGAAAACAATTGACTGGAAGACTGGACGGACCTCCGGGCCGCGAACCTCTTGCAGCACTCCCTTGGCGAGGCGATGGTTGGGATTTGGGGAGGATGGTTGGTCGGGGGCGAGAGGATTTGAACCTCCGACCCCTCGGTCCCGAACCGGACGCTCTACCAGGCTGGAGCCACGCTCCCAACAAATTACGCTGCACGCCCCAACGAGGGAAGGACCGAACCTGGCCCGCCTTCACGCGTTTACGTGCTACACTATTCTTCGTGGCAGAGAACCAGAACATCACTCTGAGTGTGCCTCGCGAGCTACTGAAGCGGGTCAAGCGTCTGGCGGCCGATCGAGACACGTCAGTGTCATCACTGCTGAGCGAGGCACTGGCCCGCTTGGCGGACGAGGATCGCCGCTATTCTGCGGCCCGCAAACGGGCGCTGGCTGCTCTGCGGTCGCCTCGTTCGCTCGGCACCGGCGGTCGCCGCGCTTGGTCCCGCGACGAGCTCCATGAGCGCTGAGGCGTCGCGGGAATTCGTTGACGCCAACGTCCTCGTCTACGCTTTCGATTCATCAGCCGGACCCAAACAAGCGGCGGCCCAACAACTCCTAGAGCGGCTCTGGGAAAGCGGCACGGGCTGCGTCAGCGTCCAAGTGCTCCAGGAGTTCTTCGTGACGGTGACCCGGAAGGTCGCCCAACCGTTGTCGATCGACGAGGCGACCGATCGCGTCCGAGAGTTTGCCACGTGGAAGGTATTCGCGCCGACCGCCGACGACGTGCTGGGTGCGATCGGACTTCAGAAACAAGCGCAGATCAGTTTCTGGGACGCGATGGTCGTTCGGGCTGCCGCCGAATCAGGGTGCGATGTGCTCTGGACCGAAGATCTAAGCGACGGTCAGTTGCTGCGAGGTGTCCGCGTCCGCGATCCGTTTGTGGCTCAATGAGCTTGCGCTGCCCAAGACGTTGCTCGTGGCGGCGTAGAAATACTCGGTTCCTCGCCGGCGTCAACGTCTCGGCTGCTACGTGTGGTGGCCGGTTTTCAGGTGTCCATCAATGGCCGGTTTTGGGGATCCACCGAGGAGATAAGGCCCTCGTATCGGGGCTCGACATCATCATGACGTCGACTCCCGCCGCACATCTTGGGGTTTCTTCGCACCGCAGGCAGCAGACTGAGCCTGAGTCTCGGCGGGCGATTTCGACTCATCTCACGCGGACGAATACGTACGCCACAAGGCCGGCGAGGAGCACCCAGCAGATCCAGTAAAGGACGGTTGACCACCAAACGTCTGGAACTCCTGCCAGGGTCTCAAGCCTGTGCTTGTCAGCCATGCTGTCGGAGAGGGAAGGGCATGAGGCTGCGGCAGGCACGGCGTCTGAGAATGGACCTTCCGTCAACCGCGAACCCCCGCTAATCCTTCCGATCGTCTCCTGCTTCACAGTCCCGCTTCACGCGCGACCGCTGCCAAGAACGCTTTGAGCGCCGGCACGCCTTCCCTCGCTTCTGCGCGCACGCGCGCGTAGTCCAGCATCGCGTAGCCATGGGCGATCCGGTTCCGCAGCCCCGTGGCGCGACGAAGCACCTCGGCCAGCGGTCGTTCGATCGCGCCGCGCTCAGCCAATACGTCAAACGTCGACCCGGCATCGTCCGGTGCGCCCCAGCCAGCATCCGCCACCCAGTGGGCAGCGAGATCGACGCATTCCTGAAGGGTCAGAAACAGGTAGAAGATGGCCAGATCCCGGTCTTTGGTCGCCGCGGCGAATTCGCTGTCAGACCGGTCGAAAATCGCGGCGGCATCCGTCAGCCAGTTGGTCGCCCGAGCGATCCGAGCGCCGGCGACATCACGCCGGACCATGACGCGCCTCGTCGCGCAGGCGCGCCGCCGCCGCCCGGTGGAAGAGCCGAGCGGTGGGTGCCCAGTCCCACCAATCGATCATCGCGTGGGCTTTGAAGTCGCTCCACAAATGGCTCTCGCGCTCAACGAGGACGTGCCCTTCTCGCGCGATCTCAAAACGGAGGAGCGGAGGTGATGTCTCGAGCGCGACGAGATCGACCGGCCGCCGTGTCGCGCGCTCGAGCGTCAGTTGAAGCGCCGACAGTCGGTTGGCGGGCACACCGAGAACCCCAACGTCCAGGTCGCTGTCGTCCCGTAACGCCCCGCGCGCGGCAGACCCAAAGAGCACCGCAAGCCGTACGTTCGCGTCGCCTTCCAGGGCTCGCCGCAGTTCGCCGATGCGCGACATGAACAGAGTATAGCTTCGCCGAGTACGAACGCGAATGTGGCAGTGCGGTTCATGTCGGGTGCGTGGAACACGGCCAGCCGGTCGATCAGGGCCAGGTGCTGGTCGAGTGGGATCCCTACACCTTCTCGATCCTCACCGAGGAGCTGGGGCAGGTCCGCTTCAAGGACATCCTCGAGGGCATCACGGTGCACGAGGAAGTGGACGAGGTGACCGGCCTCTCGCGGTACATCATCGTCGACTCGCCCGACGAGAAGAAGCAGCCGGCGGTGGAGATCAAGGGCAAGGACGGCAAGGTGAACCGCAAGTACCACATGCCGGTCCACGCGCACATGATGGTGCAGGACGGCGAGATGGTGTCGGCCGGCGACGTGCTCGCGAAGATTCCGCGGGAGACGATCAAGACCAAGGACATCACCGGCGGTCTGCCGCGCGTCGTCGAGCTCTTCGAGGCGCGCAAGCCGCGCGAGACCGCCGTCATCTCGGAGATCGACGGCCTCGTCAAGCACGGCGGGATCGTCAAGGGCCAGCGGAAGATCATCATCGTGCCGGACGAGCCGGGCGCCGAGCCGCGCGAGTACGCGCTGCCGCGCGGCGTGCACGTCAACGTGCAGGAGGGCGAGCGGGTCCGCGCCGGCGAGCCGTTGATGGACGGGCCGAGCAACCCGCACGACATCCTGAACGTGCTCGGCGAGAAGGCGCTGCAGTCGTACCTCGTGAACGAGATCTGCCCCGTCGCGAACCGGCTCCGGCGCGCGGGAAACCGTGTCTGCGGCGGCTTGTCGGCGGTAGCGCGGGGCCCCACTGCATCACCCCACGCGGATTTCGGCGCCTGCGACACGGTTTCCGGCCATCACGCATCGCGCGCCTCCGAACGGTTCGCGCACGGGCCGGAGACTGTTCACGTCACTCTCCGACGGCGGTGCGGTGCCGCAGTGGGAGGCCGCATCGAGGAGTCAGCCTGTGGGGCTCGTGGCGGTGCGGGAGACCGGTCTGATGTGGGCGAACATGCTGCGGGCGTTCCAGGTTGGAAAGGCTCTGACCAGCGACGGGAGGCCGTCGAGCTGGATGCGGCCCTCGCGGGTGGCTTGGGCCCAGGTGAGCTGGCCGGCGTGCCATTTGACGAAGGCTTCGGCTTCCGCCGTGATGTAGAGGTCCTCGTCGAGGCCGGGGTACGTCTTGCAGATCTCCGTGTCTCCGCGCTCAATGAGCAGCCAATAGCGCTCACGGCGCGGACGGCCGGTGAAGTCGAAGCGGATGACGACGCGCCGGTCCGGGAGTCGGTCTCGGCGGAGCGCGTTGCACATCGACCACAGGGCCACAAAGGGGTCGAGGTTCTCGGGGGCGATCTCGAGCCAACGCGCACCCCACTCGCCGAGCGACTGGCAGACCTTGA
>Ga0326597_10011736_pt1 | contig 11590 bp, 10 predicted proteins | sample RVTome_12_FD_203789 | JGI IMG/M metagenome (GOLD analysis project Ga0326597, IMG submission 203789) | Soil microbial communities from uranium-contaminated site in the Upper Colorado River Basin, Wyoming, United States - RVT100D185 | ecosystem: Environmental > Terrestrial > Soil > Contaminated >...
GCCGTCGCGGCCGATGCCGAGCGCGGCGCGTTGACACCGTTCGCCGGCGACGTCGGCAACGCGCTGTGGACGCTCGCCATCTTCGCGCTCGTCGTCTACGTGCTCGGCAAGTTCGCCTGGAAGCCGATCTTGAGCGGTCTGCAGGCGCGCGAGGCGTTCATCCGCAGCTCGCTCGAGGAGGCGCGGCGCGACCGCGCCGAGGCCGAGGCGCGCCTCCGGCAGTACGAGGAGCGCCTGAACAGCGCGCGCTCCGAGGCGACGGCGATCGTCGAGGAGGCGCGGCGCGACGCCGACGTCGTCAAGCGTCGCATCGAGGTGGAGGCCGGCGACGAGGCCGGGCGCATCGTCGAGCGCGCCAAGCGCGAGATCGCGATCGCCAAGGAGACCGCCGTCAAGGAGCTCTACTCGCTCTCGGCCCGGCTCACCGCCGACGTCGCCGGCCGCATCCTCGCGCGCGAGATCACGCCCGGGGACCACGAGCGGCTGATTCGCGAGTCGATCGCGCGGCTCGGCGGCGAGGGCGCGAGCTAGGGCGCCATGGCGGGCGGGATCGAACGTCAAGCGGGAGTCGCGGCGGTGTGGTCGGACGCCGTAGCGCGGCTCGCGGCCGAGAGCGGCCGCGAGGACGAGCTGCTCGCGGAGCTCGAGGGCCTGGTCGCGATGCTCGATCGCGCGAGCGGCCTCGAGCCGCTGCTGACCAGCCCGATCGTCGACGACGACGCGAAGCGCGCCCTGCTCGAGCGCGCCTTCCGCGGCCGCGCGAGCGACCTGTTCGTCGACCTGCTTCAGGTGATGCGCCGCAAGGGCCGCCTCGACCTGGTGCGCGCGCTTGCCGCGGCCTATCGCGGCGAGTGGCTGCGGCGGCGCCACCGCGTCGAGGTGCGGGTGACCAGTGCCGTGCCCCTGAGCGCTGCGCTGCGCGACGAGCTGCGGCAAGCCATCGCCCGCACGACCGACCGCGAGCCGGTGCTCGTCGAGAGCGTCGATCCGGCGCTGCTCGGCGGTCTGGTAGTGCGCATCGACGACGAGAAGTTCGACGGCAGCGTAGCGCGGGAGCTCGCCCGCCTCGAGGAGACGCTCCTCGCGCGCGCCTCGCACGAGCTGCACGCCGGCAAGAGCTACTTCGAAGAGACTGCCTAGGTCAGGAGACCGCACGCCATGAAATTCAGGGTCGACGAAATCTCGTCCGTGCTCACCGAAGAGATCCGCCGGTACCGCAGCGAGGTCGATCTCGCCGAGGTCGGCCGGGTGCTCGAGGTGGGCGACGGCATCGCCCGCGTCTACGGGCTCTCGAACGCCATGGCCGGCGAGCTGGTGGCCTTCCCGAACGGCTCGATGGGCCAGGTGTTCAACCTCGAACAGGGCTCGGTCGGCGTCGTCATCCTCGGCGAGTACCTCGAGATCAAGGAGGGCGACGAGGTCCGCCGCACCGGCGAGCTGGTGTCGATCCCCTGCGGCGACGCCATGATCGGCCGCGTCGTCGACCCGCTCGGCCGCCCGCTCGACGGCCTCGGCGTCATCGCGACACCGCACCGCCGGCCGCTCGAGTTCAAGGCCCCCGGCATCGCCGAGCGCCAGCCGGTCAACGAACCGCTGCAGACCGGCATCAAGGCGATCGACTCGATGATCCCCATCGGCCGCGGCCAGCGCGAGCTGATCATCGGCGACCGCAAGACTGGCAAGACGGCGATCGCCATCGACACCATCATCAACCAGAAGGGCACCGGCGTCGTCTGCGTCTACGTCGCCATCGGCATGAAAGAGTCGACGGTGGTCGGCCTGGTCGAGAAGCTGCGCGAGACCGGCGCCATGGACTACACCATCGTCGTCTCCGCCGGCAGCGCGGACCCGGCGCCGCTGCAGTACATCGCCCCCTACGCCGGCGCCGCGATGGCCGAGTACTTCATGTACAAGGAGGGCAAAGCGACGCTGTGCGTCTACGACGACCTGAGCAAGCAGGCCGCCGCCTACCGCCAGCTCTCGCTCCTGCTGCGCCGTCCGCCCGGCCGCGAGGCGTATCCGGGCGACGTCTTCTACCTCCATTCGCGCCTGCTCGAGCGCGCCGTCAAGCTGCGCGACGAGTACGGCGTGGTGCCGAGCGACACGCCGGCCGACACGACCGACCGCGCGCTCGTGGTGAAGCATCCGCAGGGTCTCGCCGCGCCCGAGGAGGTGCGGCCCGACGACCTCTTCGGCCTCTTCCACCGGCCGCACGGCCGGAAGAAGGCCGAGGCGTTCCTCGCCTCGCTCCCGGACGCCGGGAAGTACCGCGTGCACAAGTTCCCCGACTCCGGCGGCTCGATGACGGCGCTGCCGATCATCGAGACCCTCGAGGGCGAAGTCTCGGCCTACATCCCGACCAACGTCATCTCGATCACCGACGGCCAGATCTACCTCGAGCCCGATCTCTTCTTCGCCGGCGTCCGGCCGGCGGTCAACGTCGGCATCTCGGTCTCGCGCGTCGGCGGCAACGCCCAGCGCAAGGCGATGAAGAAGATCGCCGGCTCGCTGCGCCTCGACCTCGCCGCCTTCCGCTCGCTCGAGGCCTTCGCCCAGCTCGGCACCGACCTCGACGCCGCCACCCAGCGCCAGCTCGACCGCGGCAAGCGCATGGTCGAGCTCCTCAAGCAGCCACAGTTCCGGCCCTACGAGACCTTCGAGCAGGTGGCGGCGATCTTCGCCGGCACCAAGGGGGTGCTCGACGAGCTCCAGGTCGCCGACGTGCTGCCCTTCGAGACCGAGATGCTCAAGCATCTGCGCAACGAGTTCCCGGAGCTGCTCGACGAGATGCGGCAGAGCGGCGACCTGCCCGACGCGCTCGCCGCCAAGCTCCTCGAGGTGCTGACCAACTTCAAGAACGCCTGGCTGGCCGAGAAGAAGAAAGTGGCCTGAGCCGATGGCCAATCGCCGCGTCCTCGTCAAGCGCCGCAAGTCGATCGGCAACATCCGCAAGATCACGCGGACGATGCAGCTCATCGCCACGGCGCGCTTCCAGGCGGCGTTCAACCGCGCCGTCGCCTCGCGCCCGTACACCGAGAAGCTCGCCGAGCTGGTCGGCGATCTGTCGCGCGGCGCCGACGGGATCGACCATCCGCTGATGCGCTCGCAAGACCCCGCGGCACCGGCGGCGCTCGTGGTCCTCACCTCGATGCGCGGCCTGTGCGGCGGCTACAACGCCAACGTGCTGCGCGCGGCGCAGGAGCGGCTCGCCGCGTGGCGCGGCGAAAGCCACGCCTACCAGCTGCGCGTCTTCGGCAAGAAGGGAATCGCCTACTTCCGCTACCAACGCCAGGAGATGGCGGAGCAGAACCTCTCGGTCGGCGACACGCCGCGCTTCGACAAGGTGGAGCCGGTGGTGACGGCGCTGATCGCGGACTTCCTCGCCGGGCGCATCGCCGAGGCCCACGTCGTCTACATGCGCTTCTACTCGGCGGGGCGCCAGCGGCCGGAGATCGTGCAGCTGCTGCCGCTCGTCCGCGAGGCGCCGGCGGGAGAGCCGAAGCAGCGCGCGGTCGAGTACGAGTTCCGGCCCGACGCGGCGACGCTCCTCGCCGAGCTGCTGCCCGCCACCGTGCGCGTGCGCCTCTTCCAGGCCTTCCTCGACGCCGCGGTCTCCGAACAGATCGCCCGCATGGTGGCGATGAAGGCGGCGACCGAAGCGTCGGAAGAGATGATCAAGACCCTGACGCGCAAGTACAACCGGGCGCGTCAGACCCACATCACGATGGAGCTCCTCGACATCGTCGGCGGCGCCAACGCGCTCGCCTGAAGCCCTTTCGAAAGGTTTCGAGATCATGTCCACTCCGAACTACGGCACCATCACCCAGGTCATCGGCTCGACGCTCGACGCGCAGTTTGCCGAGAAGTCCATGCCGGCGCTCTACAACGCCCTCCAGGTCGAGGTCGAGCGCAAGGTGCTCGGCGAGACGAGCCGCGAGACGCTGTGGTGCGAGGTCGCCCAGCACTTGGGGGGCGGGCAGGTGCGCGCCGTCTCGCTCGGCTCCACCGACGGCGTCCGGCGCGGCCAGCAGATCCTCGACACCGGCGCGGCGGTGACGGTACCGGTCGGACCCGAGACCCTCGGCCGCGTCTTCAATCTCGTCGGCGAGCCGATCGACGGCCGCGGCCCGGTGACGACCGCGGCGAAGCGCGCCATCCACCAGTCGCCGCCCGAGCTCGACGAGCTGTCGTCGAAGACCGAGATCTTCGAGACCGGCATCAAAGTCATGGACCTGCTCTGCCCGCTGGTGCGCGGCGGCAAGGCGGGTCTGTTCGGCGGCGCCGGCGTCGGCAAGACCGTCATCATCCAGGAGTTGATCGCGCGGCTCGCCCGCTTCCACTCCGGCTACTCCTGTTTCGCCGGCGTCGGCGAGCGCACGCGCGAGGGCAACGACCTCTGGCTCGAGATGCAGGAGGCGAAGATCGGCGACACCGGCAAGTCGGTCATCGACCAGACGGTGATGGTCTTCGGCCAGATGAACGAGCCGCCGGGCGCGCGCCTGCGCGTGGCGCTCTCGGCGCTCACCATGGCGGAGTACTTCCGCGACCAGACCGGCGCCGACACGCTGCTCTTCATCGACAACATCTTCCGTTTCACCCAGGCGGGCTCCGAAGTGTCGGCGCTCTTGGGCCGCATGCCGTCGGCGGTGGGCTACCAGCCGACGCTGGCGACCGAGATGGGCGAGCTCCAGGAGCGCATCACCTCGACCAAGCGCGGCGCGGTGACGTCGATCCAGGCGATCTACGTGCCAGCCGACGACTACACCGACCCGGCGCCGGCCAACGCCTTCACCCACCTCGACTCGACCGTCAACCTCGAGCGCTCGATCGCCGAGAAGGGCATCTACCCGGCGGTCGATCCGCTCGCCTCGTCGAGCCGCATCGTGGCCCCCGAGGTGCTCGGTGAGCGCCACTACGCCGTCGCCCGGCGCGTGCAGCAGATCCTGCAGCGCTACAAGGACCTGCAGGACATCATCGCCATTCTCGGCATCGACGAGCTCTCCGAGGACGACAAGCTGGTGGTGCGGCGGGCGCGCAAGATCGAGCGCTTCTTCTCGCAGCCGTTCTTCGTCGCCGAGCAGTTCACCGGCTTCGCCGGCGTCTACGTTCAGCGCGAAGACACCATCCGCAGCTTCGAGGAGCTGTGCGACGGCAAGTGGGACCACCTGCCGGACGCCGCCTTCATGTACGTCGGCTCGATCGAGGACGCGGCCGCCAAGGCCGAGAAGCTGGGCTGACCGTGGCCGCTACCTTCCGTGTCTCCGTCGTCACCCCCGAGCGCGAGGTGCTCGCGGTCGAGGCGCGCTTCGCCGCGCTGCCGGCCTACGACGGCGAGATCGGCATCCTGCCGCGGCGCGCCGCGCTCTTGACCCAGCTCGGCTCCGGCGTCCTCCGCGTCGAGGACGCCGCCGGCGGCAAGCGGCAGCTGTTCGTCTCGGGCGGCTTCGCCCAGATGGTCGACGACAAGCTGACGCTGCTCACCGAGGAGGCGCGCGAGCCGGAGACGCTCCCGGCCGACGCCGCCAACGCCAGCCTGAGCGAAGCGGCCGCGCTCCCCGCGACGACCGACGCCGAATTCGCCAGGAAGCAGCGCGTCGTCGCCCGCGCCCGCGCCCTGCGCCGCCTGCGGCGCTGAGCCGGCCGCCGGCGCGCGGCACGCCCGAATCCGCTCAGCCGACATCAGTCGGACCCGAATTAAGATCAAAATCTCTCGAATTTAGAGTAAATCAATTGACTTTTAATTCCTGCGGGAGCATCCTTCGGCGAAACGGAGGAGCTCCCGCATGGATTCGTCGGCCGCTCTCACGCCTCCGCTGCCCGCCGCCGCCGCGCCGGACATCGCCTGGCTCCTCGTCTCGACCGCTCTCGTCCTGCTCATGGCGCCGGGCCTGGCGTTCTTCTATGGCGGCCTGGTGCGCGCCAAGAACGCGCTCAACACGATCATGATGACGCTCGGGGCGTTCGCCGCCGGGACGCTCGCCTGGTCGCTCGCCGGCTACAGCCTCGCCTTCTCGGGCGACGGCGCCTGGTTCGGCGACCTCGGCCATCTGGCGCTCACCGGCGTCGGACTCGAGCCGCGCGGGACGGTGCCCCACCTGCTCTTCTTCGCCTTCCAGGCGACCTTCGCCGGCATCACGGTGGCGCTCGTCGCCGGCGCGCTGGTCGAGCGCATGCGCTTCGGCGCCTGGCTCGCCTTCTCGGCGCTGTGGACGATCGTGGTCTACGCCCCGGTTTGCCACTGGGTCTGGGGCGGCGGCTGGCTCGCCGACCTCGGCGCGCTCGACTTCGCCGGCGGCACCGTCGTGCACGTCAACGCCGGCGCCGCGGCGTTGGTCGGAGCGCTCGCGCTCGGCCCCCGGCGCGACTGGGGACGGCAGGCGCTCCTGCCGCACAGCGTGCCGTTCGTCCTGCTCGGCGCCGGCCTGCTCTGGTTCGGCTGGTTCGGCTTCAATGCCGGCAGCGCGCTGGCGGTCGGCGACGCGGCGGTCGTCGCCTTCGCCAACACCCTGCTCGCGCCGCTCGCGACCCTGGCCGCCTGGATGGCGCTCGACGCCGGCCGCACCGGCCGCGTGACGGCGGTCGGCGCCGCCACCGCGATCGTCGTCGGCCTGGTCGCCGTCACCCCCGCCGCCGGCTTCGTTTCGCCGCGCGGCGCCCTCGCCATCGGCCTGGTGGCGGCGCTGCCGAGCTACTTCGCGCTGCTCGCCCGCGGCCGCAGCCGGCTCGACGACTCGCTCGACGTCGTCGCCGCGCACGGCCTCGGTGGGCTCTCCGGCGCGCTGCTGACCGGCGTTTTCGCGAGCGCCGCCTGGGGCGGCACGCCCGGCCTGCTCGAGGGCAACGCCCCCCTCGTCGGCCGTCAGCTCGCCGCGGTGCTGGCGACGCTCGCCTGGTCGGGCTTGGGAACGGCCGGCCTGCTGCGGCTCGTCGCCGCCTTCGCGCCGCTCGCCGTCGATCGCCGCGTCGAGGCGCGCGGGCTCGACGTCGCGCTGCACGGCGAGGAGGCCTACGGCAGCGGTGAGGGCGCCATCCTGGTGCTCGCCTCGGCCGGGCCGTCGCACGATCTCCCGGCGCCGGTGCTGAGCGCCGCCGAGAGCGGACGGGCCTGAACGTCGTGAAGCTGATCGTCGCCATCGTCCGTCCGGACCGCCTGAACGACGTGCTCGAGGCGCTCTTCCGCGCCGACGTGCGCGGCCTGACGCTCTCACGCGTCGAGGGGCACGGCGGCGAGCTCGAGGCGGTGCAGACCTACCGCGGCACGACGGTGAAGATGGAGCTGGTCGAGAAGGTGCGGCTCGAGATCGGCGTCTCCGAGCCGTTCGTCGACGTCACCGTCGAGGCCATCCGCGCCGCCGCCGCCACCGGCGAGGTCGGGGATGGCAAGATCTTCGTCCTGCCCGTCGAATCGGTGGTGCGCATCCGCACCGGCGAGCGCGACGTCGATGCGGTCACGCCGGTGGCGGCGCCCGCCGTCGCACCACGCTAGCTCAGGCTCCCGCGGCTTCCTTCCGGGCTTCGGCGCCGTCATCTCGAATTCCGTAAGCTCGCGCCGGACGCTCGCCATGTCCGAATACGATCCGGTCTTTCCCGAGCGCCGTTCGGGCGACGACGCGGCGGGCGATCTCGCCCAGACGCGGCAGCTGTTCGCCCGCGCCAGCCGCCCCTACCTGAGCTCGCCGGTGCCGTGGCTGGCCTGGGCGGTGCTGCTGCCCGCCGCGGCGCTCGCGACGCCGCGTGCGTCGGCGGCGGCGAGCTACGCCGGCGTGCTCATCCTGTGGTCGGCGGCGATCGTCACCGGCGGCGCCGTCGAGAGCGTCTATCTCTTCCGCGCCCGCCGCCGGCTCGGCGGCGGCACGCCGCTCGGTTCGTGGGCGATGACCTTGCAGGGTAATCTCTCGCTCGTCGCCGTGGCGCTCTCGGCCGTGCTCCTCGCGACCGGCAACGGCCGTTTTCTGCCGGGGCTCTGGCTGCTCCTGCTCGGCCACTCGCTCTTCGGGCTGGGGGGCCTCGCCTTCCGCCCGCAGCGCACGGCCGGCATCCTCTACCAGCTCGGCGGCGTGGTGGCGTTGATCCCCGGCGTGCCGGAGCTGTGGACTTTCGCCGCAGCCACCGCTCTCGGCAATCTGTGGGTGGCGGCCGGTCTCGTGCGGCGCGGCGAAGAGCCGCGGCCCGTTCGGACCTGAGCGTCGGAGTTTCGTGAGCCGACGGCGGGCGTGGCGACGACGAGTCGCCGCCCGCCCCTTTTCGATGTCACCACTCAGCCCGGCGCCGGCGGCGTGAGCGCGTACGTCGCCGAGCGGGACAGCCGGTCGGTGAGCGAGCGGCCGGTGAGCGCGAGCAGACCGGGGAGGCCGGCCAGTGCCCAGGTGAGCCAGGTGCCGAGCCAGCGCCGCACCGATTGGCCGAAGGAGAGCGGCTCGGTGACCGCGTTGCGCGCCACCAATCCGCTCCAGATCATCCCCGGCGTGCCGCCCCAGAAGGCGAGCGGGATGACGAAGTAGACGAAGCTGAAGCTGAGAACGAACAGCGCGAGCGGCACGAGACCGGCGGCCTCGACGGCCACGCCCAGGCGGCTCGCTCCCGCCGCCGCGACGACGCCGGCAGCGGCGAGCACGGTGAGATCGCCGGCCGCGGCGCGGCCACGTCTGCCGAGCGGTGCGAGCGGCGGCGCCGGCGGCGGCACCGGCAGCGGGCGCGGACCGGCGCGACGCGGGCCGAGCTCGGCGAGCTCGGCGGCGGTCGGCTCGACGCCGAGAGCGCCGCCCAGCGCTTCCTCGATCTCCGCTTCCGAGAACAGCGGCAGGCTCTCGCCACGCGGCCGAACCGCGGCGCGCGGCGCGCGCTCTGCTGCCGGCGGCGTCGGCGGCGGCTCGAGCGGCAGATCGAAGAGGCCGGGCTCGTGGCGTGGATCCTCGTTCATCGCACCGGCAGGTACTTGACGAAGATGCGGTAGAGGAGATCCTGCTCGCGCTTCTCGTAGACCGCGCAGAAGCGATCGAGGCGGTCGAGGAGCGGGTCGCTCTGATCGAAGTTGCGCGCTTCGCGCACTTTCAGGCGAGCCGCCGCCGGATCGCCACGCTGCAGGTCGGTGACGCTCAGGTTGTAGTAGGCGTCGACCATCAGGCGGCGGAGGTCCTTGTCGGCGGGATCGGCCTCGTGCCGGCGCCAGAGCAGGTTGAGCGCGCGCTCGTACTCGCCGTCGCGGACGAGGGCGAGGACGTCGGCGTACTGCTGCGCGCGTTGCTCGACGGTGGTTTGGAGCTCCAGGCCGCGCCTCTCGAGCGGCGCGACGGCGGCAGCCTCGGCGAGCAGCCGGCGCCCCAGGAAGTGCTCGCCCGCAGCGACCGCCGCGTCGGCGCGGGCGACGAGCTCGTCGCGGCGTGCCAAGAGCTCGCGGTCGACGCCGGGCTCGGGCTTCTCCTTCTCGCTCAGCCGCTCCCACTGCGAAATCAGCGACTGCGCCTCGGCGTAGGCGGCGTCCTGCGGCGGCACACGCCGTAACTGGGCGATCGCCACCACGGTCTTGCCGTCTTCGTGCAGCTTCCTGGCGCGCGCCACCACCGAAGCGGCGTCCGCGGCCGCGGTCACCGCCGCTGCCGGCGCGTTGGGGAACAGATGGCTCCAGTTGCTGGCCAGCAGCCAGCCGCCGACGCCCAGGGCCGCGAGCACGCCGCCGCCGATCCCGAGAAACGCCGGCGTCGCGTGGAAGCCGCGCTTCTTCTTGACCGCGAAACCCTCGACGGCTGGCGCCACGACCTCGCGGTGATCGCCGGGCTCCGGCGGCACCAGGATCTCTTCGCTGCCGACGCGGCGCCGGCTCGCCGGCTCGGCTCGCGCCGCCGGCGGCGCTGCCGGCGGCGCCAGCTCGGACAGGCGGCCCGGACCGGCGCCCTCGGCAGCGCGCTCTTCGAGCTTGTCGAGATACTCCCGAGCGAGCACGTACGAGGGCTGCGCCTCGAGGACGCGGCGAAAGACGTCCCGCGCCGCGTCCCACTCGCCGGCGTCGAAGTGGGAGACGCCCTGGTGAAAGACCTCCTCGATCTCGCGCTCCCGCTCGCTCTTCAGCTGCCGAACGCGCTCGATGCGCTTGGCGGCGTCCTCGTTGTCGATATCGATGAGGAAGATGCGCGACCAGGCGTCGATCGCCGACTGGTAGTCGCCGCTCTGGAAGGCCGCCTCGCCCTCGTCGAGCAACACCTTCACCCGTCCGTCACCGTCGCCGCCCTCGAGCGGTTCGCCTGCGGCATCGCCCGCAGCCTCGGCCAACGGGGAGGCGTCGAGCTCCGGCAGCTCGAGATCGTAGGCCGGCGACGGCAGCGGCGGGCGAGCGCTCGGTCCGGCGGCTCGCGGTGCCGGCGCCGCGAGCGCGAACGCCGGCGGCGCCGAGACCGACGAGAAATCGATCTCCGGCAGCTCGAGATCGTCGGCCGCCACGAAGGTCGGGCCGGCGGGCTCGCCCGGCGGCGGCGCGGCCACATGCGGCGGCGCCAGTTCCGCCGGCGGCGGCACGGCGTTGTCTTCCTCGTCCCAGTCGATCTTGAGCGAGCTCGACATCGAGGCGGCCGACGCGCGCAGGCGCTCGATCTCGGCCAGACCCGGATGCGATGGATCGAGCTCTCTGGCGCGCGCCACCGCCTCGGCGACGTCGCCGAAGCTCCCGCTGCCGAGGGCCCGGCGCGCGCGGTCGAGCTGCTCGCGCACGAACGGCTCGGCGTCGTAGCGCGCCTGCGCCTGGTTCACCAGCTCGTGCAGTTTGGGATCGCCAGCCACCGCCGCAGCCTGCGCCTGTGCCGCCGACAGCAGCTCGCCGAAGCGGCGCGCCTCGAACAGGCGGTTGAAAGTCGCCACCAGGCCGGGCGCAGCAGCGGTGAACGAAGCCGTGCCGGGCGCCGTCCGCTCGTCGCCGAATGCTGCGGCGAGAGCGCGAATCGCCTCCGGAGGGCGTCCCTGCTCGATCATCTGCTGCAGCTCGAGCGCCGGCTCGAAGGTCGGATCGAGCCGCAACACGAAGTCGCAGCCGAGCAGCGCCTCGTCGCGGTTGCCGTCCGCCCCCGCCTCGACCGAGTGGCGGAAAGCCTCGAGGATGCGTTTGCGAATGTCGGGGGCGAGCGCGGGATTTCCCGGATAGGTCGGCATGAGCGAGGAGCTCGAGTGCGCGGCGGAGCTCGGCGCGATGCTAGCAAAGGCCCCACGGGCCCTCAACCCGTTGAGCTATTTCGATTTCGACTGCGCGCTCGCCACCAGCTCGGCCGCCAGGCGCCCGGCGAGTCCGGAGAACGAGCCGGACGACATGGTGACGAGCACGTCGCCGCCGCGCGCCGTGCTGAGCAGTTCGCTCGCCACTTCGTCGACACTCGCGCAAGCGCGCGTCGCGACGCCCGCCGCGGTGAGGTCCGCTGCCAGCCGGTCGAGATCGAGACGATCTTCGGGCGCCAGCCGGTCGCGGTGGAAGATCGGCGCCAGCAGCACGCGATCGGCGGCGAGGAAAGCGCGCCGATAGCCGTCGAGGAAGAAGGCGCGTCCGGCGGTCAGGCTGCGCGGCTCGAAGGCGACGACGAGCCGGCGGGGCGGAAAGCGCTGACGCAGCCCG
>Ga0326597_10011737_pt1 | contig 11590 bp, 12 predicted proteins | sample RVTome_12_FD_203789 | JGI IMG/M metagenome (GOLD analysis project Ga0326597, IMG submission 203789) | Soil microbial communities from uranium-contaminated site in the Upper Colorado River Basin, Wyoming, United States - RVT100D185 | ecosystem: Environmental > Terrestrial > Soil > Contaminated >...
GCGATGGAACCCAATGGCGATCTGCATCGACGCACCTCCCCCGACACACGCGTGACTGGGGCGGACGATAGCAAACCGCCCGCAAACCGCGCGCCTCGAGTCGGCTCGCGCGCTCCGAGGGCGGCACCTACGCTCGTTCGATGCCATTGCCGCCGTTGTCCAACCGGCCACCAGCTTCGTGACGCCGCTCGCGCGGCGTCTGCCGTTCCATTACGGCTGGGTCATCCTCGCGGCGGGCGTCCTCGGAAACACCGTTTCGGGAGCGGCGACGTTCTGGTCGGTCTCGGTGTACGTGCCGGCGATCTCCGACGATTTCGGGGTGGACCGCTTCCCGGTGGTGCTGGCGTTCATGATCGGGCAGCTGGTGTTCGCCCTCGTCGGGCCGTTCGCGGGCCGCTACATCGACCGCCACGGCGCGAGGCGGGCGCTGCTGATCTCGAGTGCCGGGCTGCCGCTCGCGCTCTTCGCGACGGCGTTCGCCACCTCGGTGTGGCAGCTGTTCATCGGCTGGGCCGTCGTTAGCGCATTGCGGCCGCTGATGATGCCGATCCCGTACAACTGGGCTATGACCCGCTGGTTCGATGCGAAGCGCCAGGCGGCGCTCGGGGTCGTGACGGTCGGCTTCGGCCTGGGCGGGGCGGCCGTGCTGCCGTTGCTCGCGGTGGTCGAGGCGGCGGCCGACTGGTCGGCCGCGATGATCGTGTCCGGCGTGCTGGTGTTCGTCGTGCAGGGCGCCCTCGCGATCTTCGTCGTGCGCGACCGCCCGCAGGACCTGGGCATGCGGATGCAGGGCGCCGTCGAGGGTGTGGCCTCGAGGTCGGCCGACGACGAGTGGGGCTTCACGGCGGGACAGGCGGTGCGCACGCCGATGTTCTGGCTGCTGTCGATCGGCCTGATGTTCTTCTTCATGGGGCAGGGCGCGATGACGACGCTGGCGATCGACTTCTTCGAGAGCCGTGCGGTGCAGGGGGGCGCGGGCCTGCTCGCGGCGAGCGCCCTGCTGCGGACGGTCATGCGGCTGCCGTTCGGGCTGGCGATCAACCGCGTGGACCGCGTCTTCCGGCTCGCGATGGTGGTGGTGGCGTCGCAGGCGATCGCCCTCGGCGTGCTGACGGCCTCGACCTCAGCGGGGGCGATCTGGACGTGGGTATTGCTGTGGGGCGTCGGCGGCGCGCTGGCGCCGATGATCGAGCCGCTGCTCATCAATCGAGCGTTTGGCGTGCGGCACTTCGGCGCGATCAGCGGGGTCGTCACGATGATCTCGTTCGGCGGGCAGATCCTCGGGCCGATCGGGGGTGCGGCGCTCTTCGACGCGACGGGCTCGTACACGATCCCGTTCGCGCTCTACGTCGCCGGGTTCGTCCTGGCGGCGGTGCTGTTCTTCGTGGCCTCGATCATCGTGCGCTCGCCCTCGTTCGCGGCGGCGACCGGCCGCGCCGCGGGAGGCGAGACCGCGCCCGCGCATTGATACGCTTGACTCACGCGAACGCAGTGGAAGGGGATGCGCGGTGGCCGGTCCGATCCTCGAGATTCGAGACCTCAGCGCTTCCTACGACTCGCAGGGCACCCGCGTCCCCGCGATCCGTCACGTCGACCTCGAACTGCACGAGGGCGAGACGCTGGCGCTCGTGGGCGAGTCGGCGGCCGGCAAGTCCTCGGTGGCGCTGTCGATCCTCGGGTTGCTGCCGGACAACGCGACGATCGAGGGCGGGTCGATTCAGTTCCGTGGCGAGCAGATCCTCGGCCTCGACCGCGCTCAGCTGCAGCACATCCGCGGCGCCGAGATCGCGATGATCTTCCAGGATGCGCAGTCCGCCCTCACCCCGACGCTCACTGTCGGCGAGCAGCTGGCCGAGATCTACCGCGCGCACCGAGGCGCCTCGAAGCGCGAGGCGCGGTCGATGGCCCTCGAGCGCCTGCGGGCGGTGCTGCCGGACGCGGACCGTGTCGCAGCGGCGTTCCCGTTCCAGCTCTCGGGCGGCATGGCCCAGCGCGTCATGATCGCGATGGCGACGGCGCTGCAGCCGCGCATCATCATCGCCGACGAGCCGACGGCGAGCCTCGATGCTGCGGTGCGCATGGAGACGCTGGCGGCGCTCGAGCGCCTGCGCGACGACCGAGGCGTGGCGGTGCTGCTGATCACGCACGACTTCGGGGTGGTGGCGCGCCTCGCGGATCGCGTCGCGGTGATGTACGCGGGCGAGATCGTGGAGCAAGCCGACGTGCGCACGGTGTTCCGCACGCCGGAGCACCCCTACACCTTCGGGTTGCTGTCGAGCCTGCCGGCGTTCGCACCCGAGGGCGGGCGTCTGGAGCCGATGCGCGGGCAGCCGCCCGACCTCGCGACGCTGGAGCCGCAGTGTCCGTTCCTGCCGCGATGTCGCAAGGCGATCTCGGCGTGCCGCATCGAGGACGCGCCGCGCCTCGAGGTGACGAGCGAGGGGCACACCGTCGCCTGCTACAACCCGATGGCCGTGCCGCTCCGAGGCCAGTAGCTAGCGGCCGCGCCTCGGAGCCCGCGCCGGCGCGCGATCGCGCATCAGGCCGGCGAGCTGGAGCACCAGCAACTCGAGTGCGAGCAGGTCGGTCAGGCGGCCCGTCTTGATCGCGTGGTCCGCCGCCTCGACGGCGCGGAGGCCGTCCTCCGAGGCCTGCAGGCCCGCGGTGCGCGCTTGCCCGGTGAGCTTGCGCAGCGGATAGCTCCCGGCTGCGAGGCGCGTCGCGCTCGCGATCTCGTCGGGCGAGGCGCCGGCCTCGAGCAGCTCGGCGGCGCGCACCATGCCTCGGAGCTGGCGCGCGATCATCGCGAGGAAGCGCAGCGGGGTGTCGCTCCCGTGTTCGAGGTTGCGCCGCATATTCAGGAGCGCGTCGGCGGCACGGCCCTCGACGGCGGCGTCGACGATCTCGAAGATCGTCTCCTCGCGCGCCTCGGGCGTCAGGAGGTCGACGTCGGCCACGGCGATGGCCCGGCCCTCGGCGTAGCGGGCGAGCTTCTCGAGCTCCGAGGCGAGCACCCAGAGGTCGGCGCCCACGAGGTCGACCAGGCGGTTGGCGGCGCGCTGGTCGAGCGCGATCTCTCGATGGGCGGCGCGATCGAGGATCCAGCGCGTGACCTCGCTCGGCCCGCCGCCACGGCCACCGCGCGTGCTCAGCTCGCGGAACTCGCGCACGTCGGCGCCGGGCACGTCGCGCAGCGCTCGATGCAGCGCCGAGCGGCCGAGGGACTGCGCGGCGTCGCGCCCGGCGACCGCCTCGAGCAGCAGCACGTGGTTCGAGGGCGGCAGGTCCGGCAGCACCGCGAGGAACGGCTGCCACTCGGCGACGACGTTGCGCCCGCCGCCGAGCGCGGAGGCCAACCCCTCGACGACCACGAGGCGCGCCGAGGCGAGGAACGGCATCGTGGTTGCGTGCTGGATGAGGACCCCGGGCGTCAGCCCGCGAGGGGCGAGCGACGACGTGTTCGTGTCGAGCATGGCGTCGGTATCGAGCTCCGCGCGCAGCGCGTGGTGCGCCTCGCGCATCCCGAAGTCGTCGGCGCCGAAGTAGTAGTGCAGCATCGCGCCCGCCCCGGTGCTCAGTCGATTTCGAGTTGCCAGCCGAAGAAGGCGGCGAGCGTGGTCAGCGCGAAGATCGCCGCGCCCGGCCAGAGCGTCGTGCGCATTAGCACCTCGAGGCCGTCCGGCTGATCGATCGCGCCGGGCGTGCCCGCGGTGACGGCGCGGAACGCCGCCCAGCCGAGCGCAAGCGCCAGGCCGGGCAAGGGGAGCCACCAGGGGAAGCGGGGATCCTCGTCGTCGACGAGGGCGTGGCGCAGCAGGTTCGCTGCCGTGGGCGCCTCGGCGCGGGACGCCTCGATCTCTGGCTGCTCATCGGACGTCACGTCTCACCCCCGCTGGCGGCGATCGTACGCCCGACCTCGAGGGGCGGCTACGACGCAGCCGGCCGGCCGGCGAGCTCGAGGTCACCCTCGCGATGCCAGAGCGCGTAGGCGGCCAGCCCGAACGCGAGCATCACCACGCCCAGCCCGGCCAGCGACACCCCGGTGCCGAGGCGATCGACGGCGACGCCCAGCGCGAGGGTGACGACGATGCCCCCGATCTGGGCGGCCAGCTGGTTGATCGAGAGCACCGTCGCGCGCTCGCCGTCGGGGACGCGCCTCGACAGGTAGTCGGCGACGAGCGGGTGCATCGCGTTCCAGACGAACGCCGGCAGGATGAAGATCGGGAAGAGCCAGAGGGCGCCGGACGCCCCTGCGAACAGCGCGAGCCCGGTGAACGCCACGAGCGTCCGCAGCGTGCGGTCGAGGCCGAGCCCGCGCTGGAACATGCCGGAGCTCCAGCCGCCCGCACCCGACGACAGCAGGATCGCCGCTGCGAAGCCACCGAGGCTCCACACGGGCGCGCCCGCCTCGATGACGATGGGCTGGAAGGTGATGAAGACGATCGTCGCGCCAACCTGGGCGGCGGCGACGATGGCGATCGCCCATCGCAGCTGCGGCATACGCACGACGCGCCTCGTTGCGCTGGCGCCTGCCTGGAGGAACGAGCTCGCGCGCTCGACGGCTGGGGGCTCGCGCAGCGGCCACGCCGAGACGGCCGCGACGAGCGCCATCGCCCCGCTGATCACGATCGGCCAGGCGAGAGGCACCCAGCGCACCATCAGCGAGCCGATCAGGGTGAAGCCGGCCGTCACGGCCGTCGATGCGGCATTGAGGCGCCCGGCGCGCTGGGCGAACTCCTCGCCGCGGCCCAGGGTGCGGAGCGTGTCGAACAGGAAGGCGTCGTCGGCGCCGCTGAAGAGCGAGAAGCCGAGGGCGAAGAGCAGGTACGAGCCAAGCAGGGCCTCGAACGTCGTGGCGAGGCCGAACGCCGTGAACGCTGCGGCCCAGCCGAGCGAGCCCGCGACGAGCATCGGCTTGCGGCCGAATCGGTCGGCCATGATCCCCGTCGGCACCTGCGCCAGCACGACCGCCGTGGAGTACGCCGCCTCGAACAGCAGGACCTGCCCGAGGGTCAGCCCCCGGACATCGATGAGGTAGACGACCCAGATCGCCTCGCCGAGCCATGCCCAGCGCAGGACCCACCAGAGGGGCAACAGGCGGAGGTTCCGTTCCATGCCCTCGCGGACGGGATCATGGAGGGCGGTGGGAACAGACATGCCCGCCAGCGTAGGGGCTGGCGGGCATGTCTCGCCGTGCCTCGACGGGGCTCAGCGGGTCACAACGCGCTACCCGCCAATGCCGAGGATGATCGTGACGATGGTGTTGTCCCCGTCCGGCGCGATCGAGATCGTGCCTCCGATGCCGTTGTCGGAGTCGTCGCCGATGATCCAGCTGTTCGAGCCCTCGACGGTTAGCGTGCCGACCACCTGGATGCCGAGGTCGGCGATCTTGTCGTCGTAGTAGCTCTTGAGGTCATCAAAGGAGTCAGACGACTGGAAGGAGACGGTCGTGCCTTCCGGGGCGCTGAAGCGAGCCACCTCGCTGGCGTTCGGCGGGGTGAGGTCTTCGATCCACTGGTTCACGTCGTCCGAGGAGGCACTCGACCCGCCACCGCCCGAGCCGCTGCCGCCGCCTTCCGACGTCGCGGCCGCGGTCGCCGCCGAGCCCTCGGACGTCGCTGCCGCGGTCGCATCGCCCTCGTCGTCCGAGCTGCACGAGACGAGCAAGAACATGGCTGCCGGAATGAGCAGCGCCCGAAGCCATCGCATGGGTCCTCCTGCGCGCAAGACCTCGAGGCTCGAGGTTGGATGGGACGTTAGGCGCGGATAACCGGCACCGTCAAGAGAAGCATGACTCTAGATTCACCCGGGGTGGGCGCCCGCTGGAACTACAGGAAGAGGTCGTTCTCCACGGGACGGACCAGCTCGGCGAGGGAACCTTCGCCTCGTTGATACGGGAAGCCTCGGAGGATCGCCGCCGGGATGGCATCGAGCTTGCCCATCACGAGCTCGGCCGCGCCCGCGATCTCGTCGGCATCGCAGATCGTGGTGACGCGGAGCTCGCGGCCGTCCATGTCCGGCATCCCGACATACGAGCGCAGCGGCTGGATGCCCGAGACGCCGATCGCGACGTTCGTGTGGCCCTCGCGCCACGGCCGGCCGAACGTGTCGGTCATCACGACCCCGACCTCGACGCCGCGGGCGCGGGCGGCCTCGCGCAGGCGGGCGCACGAGGCGTCCGGGTCGACCGGGAGCAAGGAGATCAGGTCCTCGCCCCCGACGTTCGAGCCGTCGACGCCCGAGTTGGCGCAGATGAAGCCGTGGTGCGTCTGGGTGATCAGCACGCCTCGCACCTGGCGGACGACGCGCTGCGACTCGCTCAGGACGGCCTCGGTGACCCGCGGGTCCTTCTCCCAGCGCGCGGACCAGGCGCGCGCGAACTCGCCCGGCTCGACGTGATCGAGGGGCAGGACGCGTCCCTCGGCCTTCGAGACGACGCGCTGGGTCACGACGAGGACATCGCCGTCCTCGAGGGGCGTCCCTTGCGCCACTGCGGCATCGAGGATGATCGCAGGCAGGTCGTCGCCGTCCTGGATGAGGGGGATGCCGCTGATGCCGATGACGCGAACCTCGGGGGGAGCCATGGCGTTACCTCTCCGGGAGGCCGGTGGCGCGGATCGCCGCGTGGGCCTTGTAGCGACCATTGATGCCAATGAGCAGGATCGTGATGCCCTCGGTGAAGCGGGAGAAGCGGAGCGGGCCGGCATCGACGGCGCGGACGCCCTCGATCTGCTCGGCCAGCGCGGAGACGGTGGCCTTCGCCTCGGCGTCGCCGCCGGTGACGAAGACATCGGAGTCGATCGGCACCCCCGGCTCGAGCAGCACCTCGGCGGGCAGGTTGTGGAACGCGCCGACGACCGTCGAGTCGGGAAGGATGCTCGCGGCCTCCTCGGTGGCCGAGCCGGCCTCGACGTCGACGGGGCGGGGGCCGCGCTCGAAGCGCACGGGGACGACGGCGTCGACGACGATCTTGGCGGCGAGACGGTCGCGCAGACTCTCGAGGGTGGGGCGGTGCGCCTCGTACGGGACGGTCACGATCACGATGTCGGCGTCGGCGACAGCATCCTCGTTCGAGCCACCCGCGAGCTCGCCGCCACCGAGGCGGTCACGGAGCTCGGCGGCGACGCTCTCGCCTCGATCGCGAGCGCGGCTGCCGATGATCACTCGATGCCCCGCTCGCACGAAGCGGGTCGCGAGGCCGCGTCCCTCGGGGCCGGTGCCACCGACGAGGGCGATCGTGTGAGGCATCATCGGTCGCTTTCGTCGTGCGTGGGAGCGAATCGCGACGTGCGAATCGAACACCAGCTTAGAATAGACGCTCGGGCGTTCGCCGGCGGGCGCCAGCGTAGAAGCGTGTGCGAGGGGCCGCAACGGCCCGGCGCGCCTCGAGGGCGGATGACGAGCACCAGCGGCATGGTCAGCGCGAGCACCCCCGCGATCGAGGTCTTCGACGTGGCACACCGCTACGAGGCGGACGCGGGGCCCGTCGACGCCCTCGAGCGCACCTCGATGGCGGTCGCGGACGGCGAGTTCGTGTCGCTCGTCGGACCCTCGGGCTGCGGGAAGACGACGCTGCTGCGCGCCGTGGCGGGCCTGCTCGAGCCGAGCGCCGGCCACATCGAGGTCCTCGGCGCGCGCCCGCGCGAGGCGAAGGCGCAGCGGCGCACCGGCCTCGTGACGCAGGACCCCGGCCTGCTGCCGTGGCGCAGCGTCGAGGGGAACGTCCGACTCGCCCTCGAGCTCACCGGACGCCACATCGACATCGATGCGCTGCTCGCGCGCGTCGGCATCGAGCGGTTCGCGGCCTACTACCCACGCGAGCTGTCGGGCGGCATGCGGCAACGGGTCGCGCTCGCGCGAGCGCTGGCCCATGGGCCGCGACTGCTGCTGATGGACGAGCCGTTCGGCGCGCTCGACGAGCTCTCGAGGGAGCAGCTGCGGCTCGAGCTCCTTCGGCTCTGGGAGCGCGAGCGGATCTCGGTGCTGTTCGTGACGCACTCAATCCGCGAAGCGGTGCTGCTCTCGGACCGCGTGCTGGTGATGAGTCGCGCGCCCGGGCGCATCGTCGCCGATGTCGCGATCGACCTGCCGCGCCCGCGCGCCGCCTCGATGGAGCGACTGCCCGCGTTCCTCGAGCACGTCGACGTGATCCGAAGTGCGCTCGGCGCCCCGCTCGCGATCGGGACGGCCTCGTGACGACGCTGACGGGGGGGGCGACCGAGGCGACCCTCGAGGTCGACGACCTGCTCGAGGCGACCGAGTGGGTCGCGCTGCCGGCTCCACACTCCTCGGCTCGACATCGCCTCGACTGGCGCGAGCTCGCCTCGACCGTGGCGCCACCGCTGATCGCGGTCGCCCTCGCGCTCGTGGCGTGGGAGGCGTGGGTACAACTGCGCGACGTGAAGGAGTACCTCGTGCCGGCGCCGAGCGCGGTCGCGCGTGCACTCGGCGACGATCCGAGCCGCTTCGTACGTGCCGGCCGGGTGACCTTCGGCCACGCGCTCGGGGGCCTTGCGCTCGGGTCGGGCGCGGCGTTCATCCTCGCGGTCGCGATGGCGCACTCGCGCCTGCTCGAGCGCGCGATCTACCCGCTGGCGATCCTCGTGAAGGTGACGCCGGTCGTGGCGGTGGCGCCGCTGCTCATCATCTGGTTCGGGTTCGGGACGGCGCCGAAGGTCCTGGTCGCCGCGCTCATCACGTTCTTCCCGATGCTCGTCAACGCGGTGACGGGCCTCCGATCCGTCGACCCGGCGGCGCACGACTTCCTCCGCGCCCTCGACGCCTCGAGGCTGCAGGTGCTGTGGAAGCTGCGGCTGCCGGCGTCGCTGCCGTACGTACTGGCGGCGCTGCGCATCTCGGTGCCGCTCTCGCTGATCGGCGCGGTCGTCGCGGAGTGGATGTCGGGCGACGACGGCGTGGGGCAGGTGATCTTGATCGCGCATGGCGAGTTCGATACGCCGGTGCTCTTCGGATCGATCGTGGTGCTGGCGGTGCTCGGGGTGACCATGACGGCCGTGCTCGCGTATATTGAGGGCCGCGTGCTGCACTGGCACGAATCCTCGATCGGCGCGTAGCGCCCGCGAGCGCATCGCGGATACGCCCGAGTCTCGAACCCCCGCGTGTAGCGCCCGTGATCGCGTCACGGATGCACGCCCGCCCGATGGAGTCTGAACATATGCCTCAGTGGAGATGGGTGGCGCGCGCTTGCGTCGCCGCACTGGTGATCGCGTCCGCGACGACGCTGGCGTGCTCGAACGACGACGGCGAACCAGAATCGACCGCGACGGCCGAGGTTGCATCGACGTCGACTGCAACCGAGGCCGCCACCTCGACGGTCGAGGCGACGGCGACGTCCGAGCCTCGGAGCATCGTCTTCATGGCGGGCTTCCGGCCGCAGGCGAACCTGCCGTTCGTCGCAGCGTACATGGCGCAGGCGCAGGGCTTTTTCGCCGACGAGGGCCTGACCGTCGACATCCGCCACTCGTCCGGTGGCGAGCACCTGCAGCTGCTGCTCGCCGGCGAGGTCGACTTCATCACCGGCACCGCCGCGCAGGCGGTGCGTCAACGCTCGGAGGACTTGCCGATCCGCGCGATCGCCCTCTTCGGGCAGCGCGGCGACCAGGGCTACGTCGCGCACGCCGACGCCGGCATCGAGGGGCCGGCCGACTTCGCCGGTCACAGTGTCGGCTTCAAGGGCGGGGTCGTCCCTGCCGAACTGCTCGCGCTCCTCGCGAGCGCGGGACTGACGCAGGACGACGTGGACCTGCAGGCCGTCGGCTTCGACGCGCGCGTCTTCACCGAGGGGCAGGTTGACATCTACCCGGTGTTCCTCAACAACGAGCCCGACACGATCCGCCGCGCCGGCGTCGAGATTACGGTGATCGACCCGACCGACTTCGGCGTGCCGACGCTCGGGCTGACGTTCCTGGCGCGCGAGGAGACCGTCGCCGAGGACCCCGAGCTCGTCGAGCGCTTCCTGCGCGCCTCGATGCGCGGGGCGCTGTACGCCGCCGAGCACGTCGACGAGGCGGTGCAGGTGACGCTGACCTACGCCGAGGGCGCGGACGCCGAGCACCAGCGCTTCCTGCTGGAGCAGGACCTCGCGGCGGCGCAGCGCGCGGACGGCATGGGCCGCTCGGATCCCGAGCAGTGGCGCGCGCTGACCGACCTGCTGCTCCAGTACGGGATCATCGAGCGCGACGTCGACGTGACCGCGGTCTGGGACGGCACGGCCATCGAGGCGCTCTACGCCTCGGGCGATCTGCCCTAGCAGGCGGTCGTCGATACGCTGTTGCCGATGATGAGTGAGGACCTGGCTGCACCGAGCATCGCCGACGTCCGCCAGGCCGCCGGGGTGCTCGCCAGCCGAATCGGGCTGCCGACGCCGCTCGTCTACTCTGCCGCGCTGTCGGAGCGGCTCGACGCGCACGTCTCGCTGAAGTACGAGTTCGCGAACCCGATCGGCGTCTTCAAGCTCCGAGGTGGCCTCTTCCTCGCGAGCCGCCTGAGCGCGGAGCAGCGCGCGGCGGGCCTCGTGACCGCATCGACGGGCAACCACGGGCAGAGCATCGCGTACGCGGCGGCGGCCGAGGGCGTCCCGGCCACGATCTTCGTGCCGGAGGACGCGAACCCCGGCAAGGTGGCCTCCATGCGACGTCTCGGCGCCGAGGTCGTGCATCGAGGGGCGCGGTTCGACGACTCGCGCATCGCCGCAGAAGAGCACGCGGCCGAGCGCGGCATGCGGTTCGTGCACGCCGCGAACGAGCCGGACCTGATTGCCGGAGTCGCGACCGCCGCGCTCGAGGTGCTCGAGCAGCAACAGCCGGACACCGATGTCGTGATCGTGCCGGTCGGGGCCGGCTCAGGGGCGACCGGCTGGACGATCGTGCGCGACGGGCTCGAGACAACGGCCGAGGTCTGGGCGGTCCAGTCCGCGCGGGCTCCGGCTGCTCACGACTCGTGGCGCGCACGTCAGCTGCTCGAACGACCGAACCGCACGCGCGCGGAGGGCCTCGCGACGGGCGTCGCGTTCCCGCTGACCCTGGGTGTCCTCTGGGACCGCCTCGACGAGTTCGTGCTCGTCGACGACGACGCGATCGACCGGGCTGTGGTCACGCTCATCGACGATGCACACATCCTGGCTGAGCCGGCCGGCGCCGCACCGCTGGCGGCGGCGCTGCGGTACGTCGAGCGGCTCCGAGGCCGGCGTATGGTCCTCGTTGTTTCCGGCGCGAACGTGACGTCGAAGCAGCTGCTCCGCATCCTCGAGCGCGGAGGAGTCCCGGCCGGCTAGAAGAGCTGGATGCCGTCGACGCCGGCGCGGCGGTCGTCGAAGTAGACCTCGACCTCCCAGAAGCCGGGGCCGATCGAGCCGTCGGCGGCGTAGCCGACCCACCACGTGCCGGCGTCGCCACCCCGCCACGGCATCGAGGGGGACTCGTACACGGGCGCGCCGTCCTTGAAGACGATCCAGCGCACGTGTCGTGCCCCGGCGGCGCCGGCGTAGTCGAAGAAGGCCAGCAGGCGATCCGCCTGGCCGCTGGCCGTGCCTCGCGGACGCTGGTCGGGCTGTGCCGAGGTGCCGAAGCGG
>Ga0326597_10011739_pt1 | contig 11588 bp, 12 predicted proteins | sample RVTome_12_FD_203789 | JGI IMG/M metagenome (GOLD analysis project Ga0326597, IMG submission 203789) | Soil microbial communities from uranium-contaminated site in the Upper Colorado River Basin, Wyoming, United States - RVT100D185 | ecosystem: Environmental > Terrestrial > Soil > Contaminated >...
GCCAACCGGCACCCCGACCACCGGCCCGCCCCAAAAACCGCCGCGAAACCTCGCGGCATCCTCACCAGCGCAGACAAACCCCCGCTTCCTCTCCCCCGCTGAGCCTTAGCCGGGGAATGAGGCCGCCCCGGCGGGGCCGCATGGAATCTTGCCCTGCGCCGGAATCTGAGCGATTGTGGGCAAAACCAATACCGGGAGAACGCCCATGGACTGGGGCCGGATTCACGGCTACCGCGCGCGCATCGGCTACACCGTCGCCGCCGTCACCACCGAGGTCTATCCCATCGACTGGTACCGCATCGTGCCCGATGGCGTGTCGCTGATGATGATCACCCTGCCCTTGGGCGACCGGTCGGAAGACGACGTGAAGAAGTGCTACGACATCTCCATCGAGGCGGCGCACACCATGGCCCGGGCCGGGGCCGACCTGGTGCTGCTGGGCGGCCTGCCCATCAACATCTCAAAGGGCGACGACACGGTGGAGGGCCTGATGGCGCGGCTCGAGGGCGAGATCGGCGTCAAGATGTCGTGCTCGGCCCTCGCCCAGGTGCGCGCCTTCGCCGCGCTGGGCTCGAAGAAAGTCGCCGTGGTGCACCCCTTCCTGCCCGACCAGAACCCGCGCCATGAACGCACCATCGCCGAGTTCTTCGGGCTCGAGCCGGTCGGCGTCCACGCCGGGGGCTCCAGCCTGGTCAGGCTCGGCACCCTTGCGCCCGAATGCGCGCTGGAGTGGGGCCGGGCGGCGATGGCGGCGCACCCCGACGCCGACACCGTCTATTTCGGCTGCCCTCACTGGACCGTGATCGACGCGATCCAGCCGCTCGAGGACGAGTTCGGAATCAGCGTCATGACGTCGCTGCAGGCGATCGCCTGGGACGCCATGCGCCAGACCGGGGTCGAGGACCGGGTCCCCGGCTTCGGACGGCTGTTGAAGGAATTCTAGGGCCCACGCCGGGCTCCAAAGGGAGGAGAGCGCATGTACGGATACCGCGCGCGCATCGGCTATTGTTCGCCGCCGGTGGTGACGGAAGTCTTCGTCTACGAGTTCTACAAGATGGCGCCGCCGGGGGTGACGCTGCTCTTGACGACGCTCGAGGTGGGGCTGGAATACACCCAGCAGGCCTTCGACGGCAGCCATGACCGGTCGCTGGAGGCGGCCAGGTACATGGCGGGCTCCGGCGCCGACGTCGTCGTGCTCGGCGGCAACCCGGTCAACCAGTCGCGCGGCGTCGAGAACCTGCCCGGCATCTGCGCCGACCTCGCCAAGGAGACCGGCACCAAGGTCGTCGCCTCGACGCTGTGCCAGAAGGAGGCGATGGAGAAGCTCGGCGTCAAGAAGGTGGCGAGCGCCCACGCCTCGGGTGCCAAGCATAATGAGCGCCACGCCGAGCAGATGCGCAACATGGGCTTCGAATCGGTCGGCGTCACCTCGCTCGAGGGCCACAAGCTGCTCGGCTACGGCAGGATCCCGACCGAGGCCGCCTTCGATATCGCCAAGCAGCTCAAGACCGATTACCCCGAGGCGGACTGCATCCACCTCGCCTCCGCCCACTGGCCCACGGCCCACGCCATCGACCGTATCGAGGCAGAGCTTGGCGTCTCGGTCATGAACTCCCAGCAGGCCATCGTCTGGAAGGCGTTCCGCAGCGCCGGCATCACCGAGCCCATCGAAGGCTTCGGCCGGCTGTTCCGCGAATTCTGATTCGGGATAAGAAGGAGAACACACCATGCCCCTGCTTGGACACCGCGCCCGGATCGGGTACTGCTCGCCGCCCTTCGTGACCGAGACCTTCTGCACCGAGTTCTACATGATGGCGCCGGAGGGGGTGACGCTGTTGATCACCACGCTCGAGATCCGCACCCGAACCAAGGAGGAGGTCGCCGCCAGCCACCAGCGCAGCCTGCTCGCCGCCAAGTACATGGCCGACGCCGGGGCCGACGTCGTCGTGCTCGGCGGCAATCCCATCAACCAGAGCCTCGGGATGGAGAACATCGCGTGCGTGACCGACGACCTCGCAAGGGAGATCGGCACCAAGGTGATCACCTCGACCGCCGCCCAGCGCGAGGCGCTGGAGACCCTCGGCGCCAAGAAGGTCGCCCAGGTCTACTGCTACGAGGATGCCGAGAACGAGCGGCACCTCAATTCCATGCGCAACATGGGGTTCGAGCCCGCGGGCGTCTTGTCCGCCGGCTCCGACTTCATGAACATCGGCCGGGTCGACGGCAAGCTCGCGCTCGAGCTCTCGCGCAAGGTGAAGGCGGAGAACCCCCAGGCCGACACCATCCACATCGGCTCCGCCCACTGGGCGACGGCGCACGCCATCGACCAGATCGAGAAGGAGCTTGGCGTCTCGGTCATGACCTCGCAGCAGGCGATCATGTGGAAGGCGCTGAGGACCGCCGGCGTCACCGAGCCCATCGCGGGCTTCGGGCGGCTCTTGATCGAGTTCTAGGACCGCCCGGGGGCGGGGAAGGGCCATGTACGGATACCGCGCGCGCATCGGCTACTGCTCGCCGCCCTACGTGACCGAGACCTTCTGCACCGAGTTCTACATGATGGTGCCGAAGGGGGTGACGCTGCTGATCAAGACGCTCGAGGTGCGCACCCGCGCGCGCGAGGAGATCCAGGCCTCCCATGTCGCGGCGCTGGACGCGGCCCGGTACATGGCCCGGTGCGGCGCCGACGTCGTGGTGCTCGGCGGCAATCCGGTGAACCAGGCCCAGGGGGTGGAGAACCTCGGGCGCATCTGCGCCGAACTCGGTCGGGAGATCGGCACCAAGGTCGTCACCTCGACCCAGGCCCAGACCGAGGCGCTCAAGGCGTTGGGCGCAAAGAGGGTCGCCCAGGTCCATTGCTACGAGGCGGAGGACAACGACCGCCACGCCCGCTCCATCCGCAACATGGGGGTGGAGCCCGCGGGCGTCATCGGCCTGGGTTACACCGATTACGACGTCGGCCGCATCCTCGGCGAGACGGCATTGACGGCATCGCGCAAGGTGAAGGCCGCGAACCCCGAGGCCGACTGCATCCACCTCGCCTCCGCCCACTGGGCCATCGCCCACGCCATAGATGCGATCGAGGCCGAGCTCGGCGTTTCGGTCATGACCTCGCAGCAGGCGATCGTCTGGAAGGCGCTCAGGACCGCCGGCATCGAGGACACGATCGAGGGCTTCGGGCGTTTGCTGAGAGAGTTCTGAGCCGGCCCCGGGCCGCGGGGCACGATGGAAAAACCCCCGGCCGGGGCCGGTGCTGTGCGAAACCCATCCAAAGGCTGATCGAAAAAATGCGCGCCAGCCACCCAGCTTTCCTATAATCGCTGCCAACAACCTATAAGACTTCTGTGACGGAGACCGAACAATGCCCACCAGCGTGGCCAATGGCGTGCGCGTGCATTACGAAGTCGCCGGCGACGGGCCGGCGATGGTGCTGATCCACGCCATCCCCTTCGACAACACCCTCTGGCTCTACCAGGCGGCCCATTTCTCCACCTGGTTCCAGGTGGTCTCGGTGGACCTGCGCGGCTGGGGCCGCACCGAGAAGGTCACCACCCCCTTCACCCTGGAGGACATCTGCCGCGACATCATCGGCGTGATGGACGACGTCGGGACGAGCAAGGCGGTGGTCATGGGGTGCTCCATCGGCTCCAAGACGGCGCTGATGCTGGGTGCCCTGTGGCCCGAGCGGTTCAGCGCGGTGATCCAGGTGGGCGGTAACTCGCGCCCCCAGGACATGAGCGCGCGCATGAAGGGCTACGCGGAAGAGCCGTTCTCACCCTATCGCCGCGCGCACATGGATTTCGGCGTGACCGAGGGCTTCGCCGCCTCGGCGATGGGAAAGTACCTGTTCGCGAACCTCGCGGAACGCGATTCCTGGCACGAGCCGGCGGCGATCGTGCGCACCTTCGAGGCGCTTTCCGTCGCCGATCTCGGCGATCACCTCGCGACCTATCCCTTGCCGACCATGATCATCAACGGCGAATTCGACAATGCCCGGCCCCGGGGCGAGGAAACCGCCCGGCTCATTCCCCACGCGCGCCACGAGGTCTTGCCTGGGGCCGGCCATGCCTGCATGATCGAGGATCCCGCCGGGTTCGACGCCCTGGTCCTTGATTTCCTGAGAGGCGAGGGACTGCTGACGGAGCTCTAGCGCCGCGCCCCCCGCCGGACGCGGCCCGGCGCCCGGACGCCGCCCGGGGACGCCGTCCGGACGGCGTCCTGACGGTGCGAGACAACGACGACGTATGGATGAAGAGGAGAGGACCCGCCCATGCCCATCTACGGCCACCGCGCGCGTATCGGTTACACCTCGCCGCCCTCGGCGACGGAGATTTTCCCCTACGAGTTCTACAAGATCGCGCCCCAAGGCGTGACGCTCGTGGTGCACACCCTGCCGCTCGTGGAACGCAATGACGAGGAGGTCGACCGGTCCTACGAGGCGAGCCTGCGGGCGGCCCGGATCATGGCCCGCGCCAAGGTGGACATCCTGGTCCACGGCGGTCTCCCCATCAACGTCTCCAAGGGGTTCGACAACCTCGACGACATGACCGAGGACACCGAGCGCGAGGTCGGCATCCCCGTGACGTCGTCCGCCACCGCCCAGCGCGAGGCGTTCAAGGTGCTGGGCTGCAGGAAGGTCGGCATCGTGCAGCCCTACGACGAATCCCATGACGCGCGGCACATGCGCTACATGCGCGAGTTCGGCATGGAGCCCGCGGGCTGCGCCCGGGCGAACGCCAAGTTCATCGAGCTCGGCCTGGTGCCCGACGAGGTCGCGCCGGCCCTCGGGCGCGAGATCATGGAGAAATACCCCGACGTCGATACGGTCTACTATTCCTGTCCGCACTGGGCCATGGTCGGCGCCATCGACGTGCTCGAGAAGGAGTTCGGCGTGACCGTCGTGCAGCCCATCCAGGCGATCATCTGGCAGGCGCTGCGCCGCTGCGGCATCGACGACCGGATCGCGGGCTACGGCCGGCTGCTCCGGGACTTCTAGGCGGCGTCCGGGGCGGGCCCTGAGACGCTTATAACGAGAACACGATACGACGGAAGGATCGCGCCATGACCGTCATCATCACCGACGAGGACGTCGCCCGGCACCTCAGCATGAAGGAATGCATCGGTGCCATGGCCACGGCGTTCAAGGATTTTTCCGAGGGCGATGCCGTCAACCTGCCGCGCTCGCGCTACCAGGCGCGCCATTCGGACCCGACGCGCCGCTACTTCGCGAACGTCCATGTCGGCGCCGTGCCGTCGGCCGGCATCGCCTGCGTGCGTGCGGGCTCGCAGATCATCGTTCCGCCCAGCCCCACCAACAACCGCCGCCTCTATGAGAACCCGAGGCCGTTCTGCTGGGGCATCGTCATCCTGTTCGACGTGGAGACGGCCGAGCCGCTCGCGCTGATGCACGAGTTCCAGCTTTCCGGCATGCGGGTGGGCGCGACCTCGGGGCTCGCCGTGGACCATATCGCGCCCGCGGAGGTCAAGACGCTCGGCCTGTTCGGGACCGGGAAGCAGGCGGGCGCCGCCTTCGATGCCATCACCGCCGTGCGCGACTTCGAGCGCGTCGTGGTCTTCAGCCCCAACGCGGAGCATCGCGAGGCCTTCGTCCGCGAGAAGGCCGAGGCTGCTGCGGGCAAGGTCGAGGTTACGGGTGCGACCGGGCCGGAGGAGGTGGTGCGCGGCGCCGATGTCATCTGCTGCTGCACTACGGCGATGGACCCGGTGTTCGACGGGGACTGGCTCAGCGACGGCCAGCTCGTGATCTCCATCGCCAATTCCGATTCCACCAACAAGAAGCGCACCGAGGTGGACGAGACCACCTATGCCAAGGCCACCACCCTGGTGGTGAACGACTGGGAGAGCGTCATCGACAACGACCAGACCGAGCTTCTCGAACCGCTCGAGGCGGGGGTGATCCGCCGCGAGCAGATCGTCGAGCTGGGCGACATCGTCGCCGGCAAGGTCGAGGTCAAGTCGGGCGGCGAGGGGATCATCTACTATAAGAACAATTCCGGCCTCGCCATCCAGTTCGCCGCCGCGGGGCGCATCGTCTACGACCGGGTGATGGCCGAGGGCACCAACCGTCAGATCCCGACGGAATGGCTCGGCACCGATCTCGGCGCCCTCTACGACGCCGGGTTCAGGCCATCGCCATGAGCGGAGACGGGGCCCGGGGCGGCTCCCTGGCCGGGCCGGTCTTTGCCGGGCGCCCGGCATGATCGGCGCCGGCGGCTTCGATCACGTCAAGCGGGCGTTCGAGAACCGCAACTACCGCCTTTACGTCTGCGGCAACCTGGCCTCCACCTCGGGCAACTGGGTGCAGCGGGTGGCCATGGGCTGGCTCACATGGGAGCTCACCCATTCCGGCGCCTGGCTCGGCATCATCGCCTTCGCCGACCTGTTCCCCACCTTCGCCATCGGCCTGTTCGCGGGCGCCATTTCGGATCGCATGGAGCCGATCAAATTGCTGCGCGTGACGCAGATGTGCGCGATCGTCCAGGCAACCGGGCTCACCGCGGTTACCCTGAGCGGCATCGTCACCATCGAATGGCTCCTCTTCTTCGCCCTCTTCAGGGGCATCGTCATCGCCTTCAACCGGCCGCCCCGCATGACGCTGGTCTACAACATCGTCGGCCGCGACCAGCTCTCGCCGGCCATCGCCATCAACTCCATGGTCTTCAACTCGACCCGGTTCATCGGCCCGATGCTGGGCGGCGGCATCGTGGCGACCCTCGGCGCGGCCTGGGCCTTTGCCTTCAACGCGCTCAGCTACGCCGTCTTCGTCGCGGTGCTCTACATCATCGAGGTGACCCCCACGGAAAAGGCCGCGCGCGGCAAGACGGGCCTCGGGGCGGAAACCTGGGAGGGGGTGCGCTACGCCGTCGGCCACGAGGGAATCATGCTCGGGCTCGTGATCCTACTGCTGACCTCGCTCTTCGTGCGCCCCTTCACCGAGCTCCTGCCCGGCATCACCTCCGCGGTGTTCGAGCGCGGGGTCAACGGCTACAGCGCGTTGCTCGCGCTCCACGGGATCGGCGCCATGGCCGGGGGATTCTGGCTGGTGCAGATGGGCGGCGTGCGCGAGTTCGCCAAGGTGATCACCGGCGCCCTGCTGGTGGTCTCCATCTCCCTGATCGTCTTCGCCACCGCCCAGAGCTTCTGGCTGGCGCTCCCCATCATGGCCATCACCGGCGGCGTCTTCGTCGTGCTGGGGGTGGCGACCCAGACGCTTCTCCAGACCACGGTGGCGACCGAGTTCCGCGGCCGGGTGATGGCCTCCTACGGCATCGTCGCGCGCGGCGCTCCGTCGCTCGGCGCGCTGATCATGGGCGGGTTTTCGGAATATCTCGGCCTCTCCGCTCCGGTGGCGGGCGGCGCGGTGCTCTGCCTCTTTCTCTGGGGCTGGGTGGTGAGCCGCAAGCGCCGCATCCGGGAGGCCATGGAAGGCCCCTCCCGAACGCCTCCTTCTTGAACCACGCACCCCGGCACCTGAACGGGGCGCGCCGGAAACCGCGAAATCCCTGGGCTTTTCCTGAACGGCGGATGACGGGGCCGTTCAGGACGGGTTCAGGGGCCGGGCGATACTTTCCTCCCATCAACCCTGAGGAGGATGAGCCATGACACGCAACGTCAACATCAAGTCCGGTCTTACCGGTTTCGCGGCGGCGCTCGCGCTTGCCGCCGGCCTGTTCGTGGCCCCCGACGCCATGGCGGGGGACCGCGGCGAGCGCTGGAGGGGCGGCGACCATAACCGCGTCGCGCGCCATGTCGAGCGCAACCGTGTGGAACACCGCCGCTTCGACCGCCGGCCCGTCCGCCGCGCGGCCCCGAGACGGCAGGTCCACGTCTATCACCATGTTCCGAGGCGGCCGGTTCACGTGTACCGCCATGTTCCGAGGCGGGTCCACCGCCCGGTCTACGTCGAGCGCCGGGACTTCCCGGTGGGCGCGGTGATCGCCGGGATCGGCGTCGGGATCGTCACCCACGCGATCCTCTCGAGTCACTATCACGACTAGGGGAAACTCCCCGCCGCCTCGAAAACGGGAGGGGGGCCAAAGCCCCCCTCCCTTTATTCTGCCATTCGGACGACGTTGCCCGGCCGCTAGCGGCCGGCGAATTTTCTGTCAACCAGCCGGAAGGAGCCGCCGTCGGTGATCACCAGCTCGGTGTCGTTTCGTTCGTGGGTCAATGCATCGAGCGCGCAATCCGCCGGCAGGACATAGAACACCATGGTGTTGTCGATGCGCAGGATTCGTTCGGATTGCCAGGATTTGCGTTCGAAGTTTCCGCTCGTCGCCTCGTAGACGAAGTCGTAGCCCGCGAGGCGCAGGATATCCCCGGTCATCCCGACGACCTCTCCGGCGAAGTGGTGGCGCCGGGTGTGGGGACCTACGGCGCACTCCGCGATATAGAGCTTTTCGCCAATAGCGACGGCGGGCGCCATGGATCGAGCCCTTGCCTTGGGACCCGCAATGTCGGTCGTCTTCATTTCCTGTTTCCCGTCCGATCTTCAGTCGCAGGGTGTTTTGCTGATAGCAGCGGGAGGTGTAGGAACCGTTAAGCGTGGACCGCCCGGCGCGGGTTATCGGCTTTTTCTGTTGCGTATCGCCCCGGGCTTTGTTTTCTTCGCGAGCGCATTCCCGCGGAAGACGCCGAGAGGAGCCCATGGCGACCACCGAGGCCGGCCCGAGCCAGGAAACGACCCATATCACCGAAGACGCGGCCTGTTTCGTGGAAGCGGTCAGGTTCGAGGATATTCCGGCGGAGGCGGTGCGGATCGCCAGGCGCTGCGTGCTCGACGGGCTCGGCCTGTTCGTCGCGGGCTCGGCCGAGCCCTCGGCCGGGATCCTGGCCGACGATGCGCTCGACCAGGGCGGGCGCGGCGATGCCCTGGTGCTCGGCCGCGGCGGCGCGCGCGTGCCGGCGCCGCTGGCCGCGCGGGTTCTCGGCACCGCCGGGCACGCCCATGACTGGGACGACACGCAGGTCTCGCGCGATCCGCGCCACGTCTACGGGCTTCTCACCCATCCCACCATCCCGCCGCTCACCGCCTCGCTTACCATGGCCCAGAAGCTCGCGCCCGTCTCGGGGCGCGACTTCCTTGCCGCCTTCATCGCCGGGGTCGAGGTCGAGAGCAAGATCTCCGAATGGATGCTGACGGACCACTACCGCAAAGGATTCCATTCGTCTGGCACCGTCGGCACCTTCGGCGCGATGACGGCGGCGGCGGTGCTGTTGGGGCTGAAGGGGGAGAAGCTGCGCCACGCCTTCGGCATGGCGGCGAGCTTCGCCGCCGGCATCCGCTGCAACTTCGGCACCATGACCAAGCCCTTGCATGTCGGCCGGGCCTCGGAGAACGGGGTGACGGCGGCGCTGCTGGCCGCGCGCGGCTTCACCGCCGATCCCGAGGCTCTCGACGGCCCCTGGGGCTTCATGCAGGTGACCGGGGGCGGCCATTATCCGGAAAAGCTCGGGCAAGGGTTCGGCCGGACTTGGTCGATCGCCGATCCCGGCGTTTCCATCAAGCCCTATCCATCGGGCATCGTCACCCACCAGTCCATGGACGCGATGCTCAAGCTGGTGACCGGGAACGACGTCAAGCCCGAGGATGTCGAGCGCATCGATTTCTACGCCGGCTCCAATATCCTCAACCCGATCCGCTATCCGGTGGCGCAGAACCACCTGCAGGCCAAGTTCTCCATGGCGGCGCTGCTCGCCATGATCGTCATCGCGAGGCGGGCGGGCCGCGCCGAGTTCACCGACGGCTTCATCCGGTCTCCGGCCATGCAGGACATGCAGGGGCGCATCGCCTGCACCCTGGACCCCGAGATCGAGGCCAAGGGCATGGACGTCATCCGCTCGCGCATCGAGTTGACCCTGAAATCGGGCGAGACCCTGATCCAGGAGGCCGATCCGCGCTATCGCGGCGGGCCCGACAACCCGTTGACCGACAAGGAGCTCGAGGCGAAGGCCGCGGCCTGCGTCGCCGGCATCCTCGATCAGGGGCGGCTCGAGGCCGTGATCCGCGCGGCCTGGGGGGTGGAGGAGCTGGAGGACGCGGGCGAGCTCGCCCGGGTCATCCAGACCGGGTGAGGCGGCCGTGACGACCGTTTCCGAAACGCTCTCGGCCTGGCTCTACCGCCTCGACGCCGCGGATGTCCCCGACGACGCGGCCCGGGGCGTCATCCATACCCTGACCGACACGGTCGGACTCGCCTACGCCGCGCGCCATACCGATTACATGCAGGCGCTCGCCAAGGGCTGGGAAGCGGGCCAGGGAAAGGCGAGCGCGCTCGGTCTTGGCCTTGCCGGGCTGGACCCGGCCTCGGCGGCGATGCTCAACGGCACCGCCGCCCATGGCGAGGACTTCGACAACACCTACGAAGGCTGCCCGGTCCATTCGGGCGCGGTGGTGGTGCCGGCGGTGCTGGCGCTGGCCGAGGCCCGCGGCCTTTCCGGCGCCCGGGCGTTCGCCGGGATGGCGGCGGGGATCGAGGTGATGTGCCGCATGGGACAGGTGGCGGGCAAAGGGGTTCATTCGGCGGGCTTCCACCCAACCGCCGTGATCGGCGCCATGGGCGCGGCCGCCGGCGCGGGCGTGGCGCTGGGCCTCGATCCGCCGGCGCTGGTGCGCGCCTTCGGCCTGGCGGGGTCCTGCGCCGCGGGCATCATCGAGTATCTCGCCGACGGCTCCTGGACCAAGCGCATGCACGCGGGCTGGGCGGCCCAGGCGGGCATCCGCGCCGCCACCATGGCCCAGGCGGGCTTCGTCGGCCCGATCAGCGTCTACGAGGGGGAACACGGCTTCTACACCGCCTTCGCCCATGATCCCCACCCGGATTTCGGCCCGCTGACCGGCGAGCTCGGCACGCGCTGGGAAGCGGCCAGGCTGTCGTTCAAGCCCTATGCCTGCGGCACCATGTGCCAGCCCTACGTGGACTGCGCCGTGCGGCTCGCGCAAGCCGGCATCGCGGCCGGGGACATCGAGGCGATGACCTGCAAGGTCGGCGAGGGCACGGTGCACCGCCTGTGGGAGCCCCTGGAGCTCAAGCACCGCCCGCCCTCGGCCTACGGCGCCAAGTTCTCGGGTCCCTATTGCATCGCCGTCGGCCTGATCGACCGCGACGCGGGCCTCGCCCAGTTCACCGACGGGCGGGTGAACGATCCCGACGTGCTTGCGCTTGCGGGCCGCGTCACCTACGTGATCGATCCGGAGAACGAATACCCGGTCAATTACACCGGCCACATCGAGGCGCGCCTCAAGGACGGGCGCACCGTGGAGGAGACGCAGCCCTGCCTGCGCGGCGGCAGCCGGGATCCCCTGACCGGCGAGGATATCGAGCGCAAGTTCAGGGCCAACTTGCGCTACGGCGGGATGAAGACGCGGGCCGTCGAGGGCCTGCTGGCGTTGTGCCGGGGCATCCGGGACTTGGGCGACCTCGACGGCTTGGCGAAGTACAGGAACTAGGTTGTGGACTCATAATGCCTGATCCAGAGTCGGATGGAAGCGAGATGGATGGCGGCGAGGAAGTTTCTGGCGAGCTTGTCGTAGCGCGTGGCGACGCGTCGGAAGTGTTTGAGTTTGTTGA
>Ga0326597_10011740_pt1 | contig 11588 bp, 8 predicted proteins | sample RVTome_12_FD_203789 | JGI IMG/M metagenome (GOLD analysis project Ga0326597, IMG submission 203789) | Soil microbial communities from uranium-contaminated site in the Upper Colorado River Basin, Wyoming, United States - RVT100D185 | ecosystem: Environmental > Terrestrial > Soil > Contaminated >...
TCATCGCCCGTGACGTCTATGGCGCCGATGGGGTTGCGTTTTCACCTCTGGCGGAGAAGCAGATCGACGCCTTCGAGGCTGCCGGGTTCGGCTATCTGCCTATCTGCATGGCCAAGACCCACCTATCGATCAGCCACGATCCCAACCTCAAAGGCGCGCCAACCGGCTTCACCGTGCCGGTGCGAGAGGTTCGTGCCTCGGTGGGAGCGGGTTTCATCTACCCGATACTGGGCGAGATCCAAACCATGCCAGGGCTGGGGTCGACCCCTTCGTATCTAAAGGTCGACATCGACGACAACGGAAATGTGGTGGGTCTGTTCTGATCCTTCTTTTCTTCCATTCTTGTGACGGTTCCCCCGTCATATACCGGTCAACCGTCACAAGAACGGAAGGGTTAGCTCTCGATGACCCGGGCAGGTGCCGGCGAGGCAGGCTGCCACGTCTTCGGCGAAGTTGACGAGGATGCCGGTGGCCAGTGCCCGCTGGCCGGCGCCCAATCCGCAACGGTTGGCGTCGGTTACCCGGGAGATCCAGGCCGTGAGCTCTTCGACCTCCTCGAGCGAACTTTCCCCCTCCATGATCCGGTGAAAGCCGCGAGCGAACGCGGTCGTCCCGAGTTTGCAGGGCGGGCACTGGCCGCAGGATCCCCTCTGCAGGAAGTCAGACAACACGGCGCCCACTTCCACGGCGCAGGTCCGATCGTTGTAGACGAGAAAACCCCCGGACCCGAGACCGCTCCCGATCGCCTCTAACGCCTCGAACGAAAGTGGAGTGTCGAACTCGTCGGCGGTGAGGGGTCTGTTGGACACACCTGAGACCACCATCTTGGGCTGACGACCATCAGCCATTCCGCCACCCTCGCCGTAGATCAGGAAAGACAGCGGAGTTCCTAGTGCAAGCTCGGTCGTGGTCGGGGTCCGCACGTCGCCAGAGACGGTGAAGACCATGGTGCCCGGAGATCGTTCGGTACCGACCGATCGATACCAGTCGGCCCCGTTGCTGATGATGCCGGGAACGTTGGCGAGAGTCTCGACATTGTTGACAACTATTGCGAACTCGGTGCCGTCGCGGCCGATCAAGCCCTGGATGTACGGAGGGACCAGACGGGGAAGCGGGTCGTTGCCCTGGATCACCTCGAGCATGGCGGTCTCGACCCCGAACAGGTAATCGTCGGGACCGTCGACCAGGCGGAGGTCGATGCCCTCGAGCAAACCCGCTTGACTCATCTCGCTGGCCGCCTGCTCGAGCCGGGTGATCTGGGGGCCGAATCGAGCCTTCACACCAACGTAGGCACTGGTGGCGCCCACCGCCATCGCGGCGATAGCCAGGCCCTCGAGGACCCGGTACGGATTCCTGTTCATGATCTCCCGGTCTTTGAGGGTTCCAGGCTCACCTTCAGCGGCGTTGCAAACCACAGCCCTCGGCCCCGGGCTGGCCGCCGCCCCGCGCCACTTGATCCCGGTGGGAAACCCGGCCCCACCCCGACCACGCAGACCAGAGCGCCTGACCTCCTCGATCAGGGCGGGCCCGCCGATATCTCGCGCCCGCTCGAGCCCGGCGCCTCCCCCGGCTGATCGGTAGGAATCGAGGTCAGGTATCGCAGCCCGCGGAAGCACACGTTCCACCCCCCGAACCTAGTCTGCCAAGATGGATTCGGGCCGTTGGGCCCTGGAAGGGAGGTGATGAAGATGCCACGACTTACCCGCTTGACCACCCCGTTGGTGCGCCGTGATGGAGTACTCCAGCCAACCTCGTGGGACCATGCCATCGCGGCTGCTGCTGCGGGACTCGATTCGGTTAAAGCCCAGCACGGTGGCAATGCCCTCGGGATGTTCTCGTGCTCGAAGGCAACCAACGAGGTGAACTACCTGGCCCAGAAGTTCGCCCGCACAGTGCTGGGGACCAACAACATCGATAGCTGCAATCGCACCTGACACGCTCCCTCAGTCGCCGGTCTGGCGGCAGTTTTCGGAGCGGGAGGCGGGACCAGTTCGTATGAGGAGGTCGAGCACACCGATGTGATCCTCCTCTGGGGCTCCAACGCGCGCGCCGCCCATCCGATCTTCTTTCACCATGTTCTGCGGGGTATCCACAACGGGGCGCGCATGTATTGCATCGACCCCCGTCGCACCGATTCAGCCAGGTGGGCTGACGTCTGGCTCGGTATTGATGTCGGATCCGACATCGCCCTGGCCAATGCTATGGGCAAGGTGATCATCGATGGCGGGCTATACAACGACTGGTTCATCAAACACGCCACCACCGGTTTCGATCCATACGCCGAGATGGTCCAGGATTACCCCCTCGATCGGGCGACCGAGATCACCGGGATACCCGGCGCCACGATCGAGGAAATGGCCATCACCTATGCCACCGCGGCGACGGCCCAGATCTGTTGGACCCTCGGTATCACCGAACATCACAATGCCACCGACAACGTTCTGGCCTTGATCAACCTCGCGCTGCTCACCGGCCACGTCGGTCGCTATGGATCGGGCCTCTGTCCTCTTCGAGGCCAGAACAACGTTCAGGGCGGAGGCGACATGGGGGCGATTCCCAACAAGCTTCCGGGCTTCCAGGATGTCGAGAACGACGAGATCAGGACCCGGGTGGAGGGTATATGGGGACGATCGATTCCCCCCAAGCGAGGCTGGCATCTCACTCAGATGTTCGAGGCGATGGAGGCGGGGATGCTGCGGGGCCTCTATGTCATCGGGGAGAACCCGGCTGAGTCGGAAGCCGATGTCAACCATGCTCGCAAACTGCTCGACCATCTTGACTTTCTGGTCGTGCAGGACATCTTCATGACCCGAACCGCCGAGCGCGCCGATGTCGTGCTGCCCTCGGCTGCGGACTGGTGCGAGTCGGAGGGGACGGTGACTTCGAGCGAGCGTCGAGTCCAGCGGGTTCGCAAAGCCCTCAACCCGCCGGGACAGGCCCGGGCTGATCTCGACATCGTCTCCGTCATGGCCGAGGCTATGGGAGGTGGCTGGGGTCGGCCCAGCGCCGAACAAGCCTGGGACGAACTGCGGAGGGTGTCGCCAATGCACGCCGGAATGTCCTATCGACGGTTGGAGGCGTTGGGTGGCATTCAGTGGCCTTGTTGGGATGAGGACCATCCGGGCGAGAAGTTCATCCACCATCGGCTGTGGGCTGACCCCCTGATCGGCGACCCGGTGCCGTTCATTCCGACCCCGTGGGTCACCCCGGTTGATCGCCTCACTCAGGACTATCCCTATCGGCTGACCACCGGCCGTCACCTCGACGGGTTCAACACGGGAGTTCAGTCAGGAGGCTTTGACTCACCGATCCGCATCGGCGGCACCCTCGACCTCTCGTCTGAGGACGCGGGGCGCCTCGGGGTAATCGACGGAGACCTGGTGAGAGTCTCGTCCCGTCGCGCCACCATCGATGTGCCGGCACGGGTCGACGATGGACTGCGAGAGGGTTTGGTTTTCATGACTCTGCACTATCCGGAGACTGCCGACGTGAACCAGCTCACGATCGAAGCATGGGACCCCAAGTCGGGCACCGCCGAGTTCAAGGCCACCGCGGTCCGACTGGAGAGGGTGAGCGCCTAGGTGGATCTCGTCCTCATGGCCGCCGAGCCCACTGCGGCGGAGAGAGCAGTGATTACCGGGACGATTCCCGCCAGCGAACAAGTTGAGGTCGTCGGCCGCGTAATCCTTGGTGGCCACGACGCCCGTCGACAACGGCATTTGCTCCTGCCGGCATTGGCGGCGGTGCAATCTGAGATCGGGTGGGTCAGCCCGGGCGCGCTCAACGAGATCTGTCGTCGGTTGCTGGTGCCACCCGCCGAAGCCTATGGCGTAGCTACGTTCTATGCACTCATTTCGATGGAGGAACGACCTCCTTTGGTGGCTCACGTCTGTGACGACATCGCCTGCCGGCAAGCTGGCGGAAACGAGATACTGTCGAGCCTTGGGGACCGCCCCGATGTGATCACCTCTCCCTGCCTCGGGCAATGTGACCGCCGTCCGTCTGTGCTCATGCAAAGGGCCGGCCAGGACGATTTCGTCATCACCTCGGCCGACATGGCGGGGGTGGTGGCGGCCCTGGGCGGCGGGGAGGCCCCCACACCGCCGTCTTATGTGCAAGGGAATCGGCTGCTCAGGAGAGTCGGCCAGGTCGACCCTGGCTCTCTCAAGGAGTACCGCCATCACAATGGCTATCAGGCCCTTGCCCGCGCCATCGAAATGGGACCGGCGTCGGTGATCGACGAGGTGAAGAAGTCGGGGTTGAAGGGTCGTGGTGGTGCTGCCTTTCCCACCGGGATTAAGTGGGAAGCAGTGGCGCGTGAGCCCACTCCCCGTTTCATCGTTTGTAATGCCGACGAGTCGGAGCCGGGAACATTCAAAGACCGAGTGTTGATGGAGGGTGACCCATTTGCGCTCCTGGAGTCGATCACGATCGCCGGCTACGCCACCGGGTCGTCGCGGGGGTACATCTACATCCGGGGCGAGTATCCGCTCGCCTTCCACCGCCTTCAGACGGCGATATCTGCCTGCCGGAAGGCGGGATTGCTGGGTGATGACATTCTCGGCTCCGGTTTCGAGTTCGACATCGAGATTCGCCGTGGTCAGGGCGCCTACATCTGTGGTGAGGAAACTGCCCTCTTCAACTCGATCGAAGGCTTCAGGGGAGAACCACGCCAGAAACCTCCGTTCCCGGTGCAGGCCGGTCTGTTCGGGCGACCCACAGCCATCAATAACGTGGAGACACTCGTCAACGTACCCATGATCGTTTTAGAAGGCGGAGCCTCCTTTGCCGCCACCGGAACATCCGAATCGACCGGCACCAGGCTTTTCTGTCTGTCCGGTGACCTCGCCCGGCCCGGGGTTTACGAGGTGGAGTCGGGAGCAACGTTGAGGGAAGTCCTCGACCTGGCAGGTGGAGTCGAAGGACAGCTGACGGCGATCTTGCTCGGTGGGGCCGCCGGCTCGTTCGTCGGTCCTGAGCACCTCGACCTTCGACTCACCTTCGAAGATGCCCGTGGCGCCGGTGTCTCCCTTGGCTCGGGGGTGATCATGGCTTTCAACTCGACACGGGATATGAAAGACCTCGTCCGCCGGGTGGCCCGGTTTTTCCGTGACGAGAGCTGCGGCCAATGTGTCCCCTGCCGGGTGGGCACGGCCCGGGTGGAGGAAGCGGTCGCTAGAGCCGACGGTTCCATCGAAACCGGCCTTATCGACGAAATCGATCGGGCGATGAAGGATGCCTCCATTTGCGGGCTGGGCCACACCGCGGCATCGGTGGTCCGATCGGCTATCGGCCTCGGGGTGTTGGGAGAGTCCCGATGATCGAGATCACGGTTGATGGCGTTGCGGTAGAGGTGCCTCCCGGTTCGACTCTGTTGGATGCCTGCCGAAGCATCGGCAGGGACCAGCCCACCCTTTGTTATCTCGAGACCCTCAGTCCTGTCAACGTCTGCCGGGTGTGCGTCGTGGAACTCGAAGGCAGCCGGACGCTGGTTCCATCGTGTTCTCGCAAGGCTGAGGCGGGGATGGTGGTGCAGACCGACAGTGATCGGGTGCGCCACTCCCGCAAGGTCGTGCTCGAGTTTCTTGCCTCCAGCGTTGACCTGTCTCTGGCAGGTAGCGACGTCAAAAGTTGGATTGATCAGTATGAGGCCCGCCCGGATCGTTTCGGCCCTCCCGAGCCCCCGACCGGTGATCGCGATCGTCGGCGCGCCGGGCACCACCACGGAACACCGGGCAGCGGCGCCGAGACCGTGCACCAGTCGGTCAAGGTCGACAACCCTCTCTACGTGCGCGACTACTCACGCTGCATCCTGTGTTACAAGTGTGTCGAAGCGTGTGGCGACGATGCTCAGAACACGTTCGCCATCGCCGTGGCAGGTCGGGGCTTTGATGCCCGCATCTCCACCGAATTCGACGTGGTTCTTCCCCAGAGTGCCTGCGTCTATTGCGGCAACTGCATAGGCGTCTGCCCGACCGGAGCCCTCATGTTCCGATCCGAACATGAGCTTCGGGCAGCGGAACTGTGGGAGGAGGAGCGCCAGAATGTCACCCGCACGGTCTGTTCATATTGCGGGGTGGGCTGCAATCTCGATCTCCACGTTCAGGACAACCGCATCGTCAAGGTCACCTCACCCCTGGACCACGATGTCACCTCGGGCCATCTGTGTATCAAAGGCCGGTTTGGCTACGAGTACGTGCAGGAGCTTGGGGATCTGGCGACCACTCCGATCGACGAGGTCCTGGCCCGTGCCCGCCAGAGCTGATTTTTCCGTTCTTGTGACGGTTGCACGGCCATATACCAGTCAACCGTCACAAGAACGGTCTAAAGACTGGTGATGAACCCGGCGTACTCGTCGAGCCGGGTGAGCACTTCCGCCGGGCTTTTCGGAGGAACGTTGAAGATGGCCCGGGCCACCCCAAGTTCGGTCAGCTGCTCAATCTTTTCTTTGTCAGGTACTGCTGAGAAGGCAGAGATCTCGAAAGTGGCCGGATCGCGGCCCGCCGCAGCCAGGGCTGTACGAACCGCGTGAAGGCGTCCAACCAGGTCGTGACGAGCGTTGGGCATCCAGCCGTCACAGAACTCCACCATGTCGGCGATGGTCTTGGGGCCGGCGTCACCCCCCATGATGATGGGCGGGTGAGGCTTCTGTACCGGCTTGGGCCATACCCAGGAGGGTTCGAGGTGGATCATTTCGCCCTGGAAGGATGCAACCTCATTCGCCCAGAGTTGCTTCATGAACAGGATCTTCTCGCGCATCAGAGCTCGCCGCTCGGTGTAACGGACACCATGAGAGGCCATCTCCTCTTTGTTCCAGCCATAACCAATCCCGAATATGAACCGCCCCCCTGAGATGGCATCGAGGGAAGCGACCTCTTTGGCCAGCCACAGGTGATCCCGCTGCGGAACCAGGGTGATCCCGGTGGCGAGCCGGATGCGTGTGGTTACCGCTGCGGCCGCCCCGAGGGCGACAAAGGCATCGTGGATCCGGGAGTAGAAGTCCGGCAATGGGGGGGCTCCGACCCTCCCACCCCATGGGGACAGGCGCGACACCGGTATATGGGAGTGCTCGGGGAACCACAATGATTCGAATCCGCGCTCCTCGACGGCTCGGGCCATGTCCGTTGGCTGCAGGGTGAGGTCGGTGGGGAAGATGGAGATGCCGAACTTCATACTCAGACGGTAGGCGTGACATTTGAGGCGTGAGGCGTGAGGCGTGAGGCGTGAGTATTAAGCAGCAGATTGCGAGGAAAGGGCCGGTGCCTTTCGAGCGGTTCATGGAACTCGCTCTGTATGGACCCGAGGGCTATTTCACAACCGGGCCCTTGCGATCGGAGAAGTCGGGAGACTTTCTCACCAGTCCCGAAGTGAGCTCGATGTTCGGGTCGACCCTGGCTGTCTTCGTTGAGCGGGAGTTGGAACGCATAGGGGAACCCTTTGTACTGATAGAGGTGGCTGGCGGTTCGGGGACCCTGCTCAAACCCTTGCTCGAGTCCGTTCCAGCTCAGGCCTGGGCCGTTGAAGTCTCGCCTAAGGCCAGGGAATCGATGGCGGGGATCGTCCCGGAAGAAAGGATCGTGACAGACCTAACCCGGATCCCGGACCCAATCAGAGGTGTCATCATCGCCAACGAGTTCGTCGACAACCTTCCTATGGCTATCGCCCAGATGACCGACGCCGGGTGGCGCGAGAGGTGGGTAGGCCTCGATGGTGATGAGCTCACCTTTCTCGACCACGCTGTGCGGCGGGAGGTTGAGGCCTGGCTCAGCGAGTACGCCGGGCCCGTCGAATCCGGAGGCTGGGTGGAGGTTCAGCTGGATGCCGCTGCCTGGCTACGGACGGCTCTCGACCGACTCGTCGCGGGCAGCGTGGTTCTGATCGATTATGGGGACCTGGCGGAGGGTCTCGCCCCCCGCCGTCGTGACGGCACCCTCCGCACTTATCGCGCCCATCACCTCGGTCCTCATCCCCTCGATGAGCCCGGGGCTACCGACATCACCGCCGATGTCAACTTCAGCGCTCTCGAGGCCGTGGCCGCGAGTGCTGGCGCCTCGGTTGAGCTTCATCGTCAGGATGACTTCCTTGCCTCCTTGGGTTTGCGCTCTCGGTTGGCTTCGCTACGACGCCAGGAGCTCGAGCTGGCGCGCCGGGACCAAACCCTGGCTCGCCTGGAGATCCGCAGCCTGATAGTGGAGGCCGAAACCCTTCTCCATCCCAGAGGCCTGGGCGATTTCAGAGTCCTGGTGGCTCGCAAGTAGCCGTGGGTAGAACCATACGATCAACGTGTGAGCCGAGCGGTACCGAGCATGGTCCTACTTGTTCTGATGGCTTGCGGTTCGGGGGCGGCCCCGGCCACAACGGTGACTGGTTCGTCCGGCGAAACAACCACGGCGACCGGACTCGGTCCGCGTGCCACGACCTCGCGTGTCGGAGGTGCTGATAGCGCGATTGTCCCCGAGTGGTTTGTCGATGAGGGTCGCCTTCCGACACCGCTGGAGGAACGCATCAGGGCGGCTCTGGCCGAACGAACCGGCGCGGAACAGTCGGCGGTGGTGCTGGTTGGCTCCATGGCGGTGCAATGGCCCAACTCGGCCCTGGGATGCGCCTCCCCGGGCGAGATGAGCTTGCAGGTCATCACGGACGGATTTCTGGCCTACTTCGAGGTGAAGGGATCGACTTACCGGGTGCACACCGATCTCGACTCGAGCTTTCGAATTTGTGACTTACCGGGACTGCCCGATCTTCCTCCGCAGCGTTAGGCAAAGTGAGCGGGCCCGGCCTGGCCGGGCCCGATCACTTTCTATTTGAGCGTCACGACCTCGAACTGGTCGCCAATCACATTGTTGGAATACAGCGTGAGAAGTGCGTCGCGGTTGGAGGGGACGACCTTGATAATTGCACTCGCTCCCGGGGGGAGGGTCCCCGAGAAGTTGCTGTGCCCGTCAGCCTGGGTCCGGAGGTTGACCGATCCTTCAGCCAGGCCGATGAGTCCAGTCCTGAGGTCGAACTGGGCGATGAGGTAATCGAAGGTCGCATCGTTGGCCGCCAGGAAGCCGAAGTCATCGAAGCGGTCTACTGTCAACACCTGGGCGTGATCGTTGAAGTCGCCCGTCACGAAGTACTCGAGGAGGCCTCCACCGTTCACCAGATCGAAGAGGGCGGTGACCACCTGACCGTTGGCAAAGCCAGTCGTCAGATAGCCAAGGTCGGCCGCCACCAGCACGTATTCGTCGCTTCCGTCCTGGTTGGTGTCGATGAAGATGTCGGTCTCATATGAAGACAGAGCCTCCCACTGAGAGCCCGCGGTTCCGGCGATGCCGAACTCAACGACATCGAACCCGGCGATGCTTCCGGTTCGCACTCCCACCGCAGCGATTGAGCCCACGCCTCCGCCGGTATGGGTAAAGGCATCCACGATGCCGACGGTAGATGAGGGGTTGCTGACTAGAACGTCGGTCTGGGTGCCGTTGGATTTGGTCCCGGCCGTGGTCATGGCCGAGGCGGGATCAACCGCTGCGACGTACCCCACCACCAGCGTGCCTCCCGGACCGTCGATGTGGAACCGGCCATTGACGTCGACCTGGCTTTGGAAACCATCGTCGGCCACCATCGCGGTGGGGTCGAGGGTCACCGTAACGTCGAAAGTAGCGCTGCCTCCGATGGGTACCTCCACAGAGGCTGGGGCCGAGATCGACACCCCGTCGGCGTCCTCGACTTCCTCAATGGTGATGTTGTAGGTGCCACTGCCTCCGTTGAGGTCGTGCACAGTCACCGATCTCGTGACCTCCACTTCCGAGACCGGATTGATCCTGCCGAAGGTGACACCGCCCGGCAGGGCGTAGGCGCCCAACGCGGCGGCCGCATCAACTCGCATCGAGCCCGTTCCCTGCAGTGTTATTGGCTCGCCACCCTGGGTGGGTTCGGCCGAGTTCATGATCAGCGCCTTGATGACATCCACCGGAAGGGTCGGGTACTTTTGGCGGAGGAGCGCAGCCGCTCCCGCCACGTGGGGCGTCGACATCGAAGTGCCCGAAATCACACGCTCTCGATCACCGCTCCCGACCAGGGTTGATCTGACGTTGACGCCGGGGGCACTCACCTCGGGCTTGAAGGTGGTCCCACCACCGCCCGGACCTCTCGATGAGAAGCCGACGACTTCGTCTTCCAGCTCAGGGGTGGGGATCTCCAAGAACGAATCGAGTGTGACATTGACCGGCTCCGTGGCGGCAGCAGCGGCCAACGCCGCACCATCGGTCTGACCGATGAACATCGAGATGATGTCGTTGTCGGGCACACCGGCCATGGTCAGGAGGGCGTTACCGGCGTTGTTGTACACAATCAGAGCTTCGGCGCCGGCCGCCTGAGCGTTGAGTCCCTTCACCGCAAAGGTGCACACTCCTCGTTGAATGAGAGCAATCTTGCCGCTGAGGTCTGTACTGATCTCGGCGCAACCGTTGGCATTGCCCGCCTGGGGGAGGCCCAGGTCGCCTGAGATGGGTCCGTGGATGGCGAGCGGTCTACCCAGGTCGCCTTCCTGCGCCTCCTTGTCGCCTGCCACCCCGGCGGGCGAGTTCACCCGGATCGCGCCCGACGCCACGCCGGCGTCATGGATGGCCGCTACTGAGATGACCCCGAGCGCCACGGCCGGAGAGGCGGTCACGTAGGAGACGCCGTTGCCGTCGTTGCCGGCGGCGGCGACAACGATGATTCCGAGTTCTACTGCCGTCTGCGAGGTCACGGCGCTCGGGTCGTTGGGGTCACCGAAGTCGGAGCCGAGGCTCATATTGATAACGTCCACGAAATCGTCGGTTCCAGGGTCACCATCGGGGTCCATCGCCCACTCGATGGCTTCCGACGTCACATCGGTCGATCCATCGCATCCAAACACTCTCAGGGCGTAGAGCACGGCGCCGGGAGCGACGCCCGGCCCGATCCGAGTAGCTACGCCGTTGCCGGCCGCCGAGCCGGCGACGTGCGACCCGTGACCGTTGCAGTCGAGGGGGTCGGGGTCGGGATCCGGAGTGTTGATGGCCGGATCATCGCTGCTGGCGTCGTAGTCATCACCGACGAAGTCGGTACCGCCCACGACTTTGACCGTCGGGAATGTGCCAGGTTCCACGACGGTGGAGTCGTTGCCCTCGAAGTCGGGAATTGTTCCAGGCCCGCCGAAGTTGGCGTGCAGATAGTCGATACCGGTATCGATGATGGCGATTGAGACACCCTCTCCGGTGCCACTTGCCCCCCAGACATTGGGAGCACCGACGAAGGGCACACTGGTCTCGTTGGTGAGGTGGTGGCGGGCAACCCGTGCCACCGAGGTGACGTTGGATAGCTGGGCGATGGCAAGCAGGTCTCCCACCCGGGCCGTAACCGCCAGCCCGTTGGCGCCGTAATCGAGTTGAAACTCCTCAGAGACATTGAACTGGTCGAGTTCGGCTCGCAGTTGATCCTGTTGCGCTTCTACCCGGTCTGCCTGGTTTCGCTTCGCTGCGGCATTCGGATTGCGACCTTGATCGCGTTCCTCAGCGATGAACTGGCCGACCGACGGCTCACTCAATTGAATAAAAACCTTCACCCTCTCGTCCAGG
>Ga0326597_10011741_pt1 | contig 11588 bp, 7 predicted proteins | sample RVTome_12_FD_203789 | JGI IMG/M metagenome (GOLD analysis project Ga0326597, IMG submission 203789) | Soil microbial communities from uranium-contaminated site in the Upper Colorado River Basin, Wyoming, United States - RVT100D185 | ecosystem: Environmental > Terrestrial > Soil > Contaminated >...
TGCACCGCCACCGCCGGGCAGCCGCACTATCGGCTTGTCATAAGGGCCGATCACGGTGGTGTTCAGGTTGGCGAATTTGTCGATCTGTGCGCCGCCGAGAAAGCCGACGCTGACGCGGCCGCCTTGCAGCCAATAGCGGAACATCTCCGGCACCGAGACGGTGGTGAGCGCGGTCTCGCACAGCTCGCTGTCGCCGATGGAGAGCGGCAGCACCTCAGGCTTGGTGGCGATGGTGCCGGACTCGTAGATCAACGTGATCTCGGGGGCATGGGTGAGCCGCGCGAGATTGGCCGCCGCCGAGGGCAGGCCGATGCCGACGAAACACACATCCTCATTGCGCAGCGCACGCGCGGCGGCGACGGTCATCATTTCGTTGGAGGTGTAGTCTGCCATTATTTATTTCCTCGCGTCATTCCGGGGCGCCGCAAAGCGGCGAGCCCGGAATCCATATTCACAGACCGGGGTTATGGATTCCGGCCCGCGCGCCAGAGCGCGACCGGAATGACCAAGAATGATTATGGCTGCGCTTCAACATCATATCATTCCGCCGCTACTTTGTGTTTCGACACATGCGCCGCAAAAGCTTCCGACCCCTGCTGCAAGACATTCGCCTCGATCCAGGCGAGAAAACTGTCGCGATCGCGCGAGATCGCGTCCCACTCTTTATAGAAGGCATTGTCGCGGGCGTAATAACCCTGGGCGTATGACGGGTATGCGCCGCCCGGGACCTTGGCGACGGCGGTCACCGTCCAGGCCGGCAGCACCACGGCATTGTAGCTGCGCGGGTCGAGGTCATCGACGATTTCCTCGACTGTCACGATGGAGCGCCTGGAGGCCAGCACTACTTCCTTCTGCACGCCGACAATGCCGTCGATCAGCACATTGCCTTCGCGGTCGGCCTTCTGGGCATGGATCACCGCGACATCGGGCCGAAGCGCGGGCACCGCCACCAGCGTTTCGCCGGTGAACGGGCATTGGATGAACTTGATGTGGGCATTGACCTTGGGCAGATCGGCGCCGGCATAGCCGCGAAAGACGGCGCAGGGCATGCCCGCGGCGCCCGCCGCATAGGCATTGGCCATCGCAGCGTGGGAATGCTCCTCGATTTCCAGCGGCCGCGGCCAGCCGTTTTGGATTGCGTCGCGGAAGCGATGCAGCGAGCCGACTCCGGGATTGCCACCCCAGGAGAAGATGAGCTTCTTGGCGCAGCCCATGCCGATGAGCTGGTCGTAGACAAGGTCCGGGGTCATGCGGATCAGGGTGAGACCCTTCCGCTTCTGCCGAATGATCTCGTGCCCGGCCGCATGGGGGATGAGATGCGTGAAGCCCTCCATGGCCACGCTGTCGCCATCGCGGATATGCGCAGCCACGGCTTCGGCGAGGGTGGTTATTTGGGCCATTCCGGGCCCTCCTGCGGGACCATTAGCGGTCATTTAGGGATCATTGCCCGCGGGGGTCAAATGGGCGCTCGCCCTCTCCCCGCAGGCGGGGAGAGGCAAAAAGTTCGGCTTGACCCTCCGGACGGCGAAAGCGAATTTGGCCGGCGTCGCAGGCGCAAGGGGGACGAAACGTGGCCATGCTGAGCAATAGCCGGACGCGGCGCATCGAATGGAGCGACTGCGATCCGGCGGGGATCGTCTTCTATCCGCGCTATTTCTCGATGTTCGACGCCTCCACCGCGGCGCTGTTCGAAAAAGCGCTGGGCATGACCGTGGCGCAGATTTTCAAGCATTTCGATGTTGTGGGAATTCCCCTGGTGGACGCGCGGGCGCGCTTCATCAATCCGGTGTGGTTCTGCGACGACGTGACCATCGAGACGACGGTGGCCAAGTTCCGTCGCGCGAGCTTCGAGATACACCACCGGCTGTTCAGGAACGGCGAACTGGCGGTGGAAGGATTCGAGACCCGCGTGTGGGTGGGGCGGCATCCCGACGACCCGGCGCGGATGAAATCGCAGCCGATCCCGCAGGAGATTATTGCGCGGTTTCAGGGCTGACATGGGATTTCCGTAATCCCCCATGAAAGCCTGGACGCCATCTGCTAGCGTCCCGCTTATGGATCTCGCCCGCAAGAACAGTGTGCCGGCCGCCGCCGCTCCTGCCGAGGCAAACGGCCGCGTCACTCCCAGAGCGGCTGAAGACGCCGGCCGCGTCACTCCCATGATGGAGCAGTATATCGAGATCAAGGCCGCCAATCCGGACTGCCTATTGTTCTACCGGATGGGGGATTTCTACGAATTATTCTTTGACGATGCCGAGGTAGCCTCGCGCGCGCTCGGCATCATGCTGACCAAGCGCGGCAAGCATCTCGGCCGCGATATCCCCATGTGCGGCGTGCCGATCCACCGCTCCGACGAGTATCTGCATAAACTGATCGCGCTCGGCCACCGCGTCGCGGTGTGCGAGCAACTCGAGGACCCCGCCGAAGCGAAGAAGCGGGGCGCCAAAAGCGTGGTGCAGCGGGACGTCACCCGCCTAGTCACGCCGGGCACGTTGACCGAGGACACGCTGCTTGACGCCAAGCGCAACAATTATTTGCTTGCCTTGGCGCGGGCGCGCGCTTCGTCGGAGGCGGAGCAAGCGGCTTTCGCGCTGGCCTGGATCGACATTTCCACCGGCGAGTTCCGCATCGCCGAATGCGAAAGCTCGGCGCTGGCCGCCGAGATCGCCCGGCTGGAGCCGGGCGAGATCATCGTCTCCGATGCGCTCTATTCCGATCCCGAGCTTGCCGGCTATTTCCGCTCCTTGCCGGCGGTGACACCGCTTCCCCGTGACGTGTTCGACGGCGCCACCGCCGAGCGCCGGCTGGCGGACTATTTCGCCGTGGCCACCACCGATGCTTTCGGCGCGCTCACACGGCTGGAGCTGACGGCGGCGGCGGGTTGCATCACCTATGTGGAGCGCACGCAGCTCGGCAAGCGGCCGCCGCTCTCTCCGCCGCTGCGCGAAGCCGCCGGCGCGACGCTCGCCATCGACCAGGCCACGCGCAGCAATCTCGAGCTGGTGCGCACCTTGAGCGGTGAGCGCAATGGTTCGCTGCTGGCGGCGATCGACCGCACCGTGACCGCGGCCGGGTCGCGGCTCTTGGCGCAGCGGTTGTCGGCGCCGCTGACCAATGCCGGAGCGATCGCGCACCGGCTCGATTCCGTCGAGTTGTTCGTCGAGGATTCCGGCCTGCGCGGCGAAGTGCGCGAGCGCCTGGAAGCGGCGCCCGATCTCGCCCGCGCCTTGGCGCGGCTCGTGGTCGATCGCGGCGGCCCGCGCGACCTCGCCGCCATCCGCGACGGCATCAGGGCGGCGGCGGCCTTGGCTGCGCGCTTGGCCGGCCGCGAGGACACGCCCGCCGAGATCGCGCAGGCGATCGGTGCGTTGCGCCGGCCCGACCCGGCGATCGCGCAAGCGCTGGCGGCGGCGCTGGCGGATGAGCTGCCCGCCTTCAAGCGCGAGGGCGGATTCATCCGCGCGGGCTATGACGCCGGGCTCGATGAAGCCCGCGCGCTGCGCGACGAATCCCGCCGCGTCATCGCCGGGCTGCAGGCGCGCTACGCGGAGGAGACCGGGATTCGCGCGCTGAAAATCCGCCACAACAACGTGCTCGGCTATTTTGTCGACGTGACGGCGCAGCATGGCGACAAGCTGTTGGCGCCGCCGCACAACGCCGTCTTCATCCATCGCCAGACGCTTGCCGGCCAGGTGCGTTTCACTACCTCTGAGTTAGGAGAGCTTGAAGCTAAAATAGCGAACGCCGCAGAGCGCACGCTGGTTATCGAGCTTGAGACCTTCGCGCGCTTCGCCGAAGCGATCGGCGGCGCCAGCGCCCCAATCAAAGCCGCGGCCGAAGCGCTGGCCGTGCTCGATGTCGCCACGGCGCTGGCGCAGCTCGCGGTCGAGCAGAATTATCTGCGGCCGGAGGTGGACGACAGCCTGCATTTCATCGTCGAGGGTGGCCGCCATCCGGTAGTGGAACAGGCCTTGGCGCGCGACGGCGAGCCTTTCGTCGCCAACGACTGCGATCTGTCGCCGCCGGCGGATGTTGGCGCTGGCCGCATCTGGCTGCTTACCGGCCCGAACATGGGGGGCAAGTCCACTTTCCTGCGCCAGAACGCGTTGATCGCCATCCTCGCGCAGATGGGCGGTTTCGTTCCGGCGCGGCGGGCGCGCATCGGCGTCGTCGACCGGCTGTTCTCCCGCGTCGGCGCCGCCGACGATTTGGCGCGCGGGCGCTCCACCTTCATGGTGGAGATGGTGGAGACCGCCGCCATTCTCAATCAGGCGCGCAAGCGTTCATTGGTCATTCTCGACGAAATCGGCCGCGGCACCGCCACCTTCGATGGGCTGTCCATCGCCTGGGCGACCATCGAGCATCTGCACGAGAGCAACCGCTGCCGCGCGCTATTCGCCACCCACTTCCACGAGCTCACCGCGCTGGCGGCGAAGCTGCCGCGGCTCCACAACGCCACGGTCCGGGTTAAAGAGTGGCACGGCGAGGTCGTCTTCCTGCACGAAGTGGTGCCCGGTGCCGCTGACCGTTCCTACGGCATCCAGGTGGCAAAGCTCGCGGGACTGCCGCCTGCCGTGATCGAGCGCGCCAAGGTCGTCCTGGCCAAGCTGGAAGCGGAAGACCGCGGCTCGCCGGTGCGCGGCTTCGAGGATCTGCCGCTGTTTGCCTCAGCGCCGCAACCCGACGCACCTTCGCCGGCCGAGGCCGCACTTGCGGCACTGGTAGCCGCACTGACGGCGTTGCATCCCGACGAAATGTCGCCGCGCGAGGCGCTAGAAGCGCTCTATGCTCTGAAGGCCAAGGCAGGAAAGCCCAAGGCCTGAGAGCCAATGGTTCCTCAGACGGCGATGCCGCGCCGACGCAGGACATAGACCAGCAGCCCCCAACCGATCGACACGCCCAGCGCCAGCGTCATGGCGAGCCCGGAGCCGAGCGGCACGGCGGCGACGTGCAGCACGACGCTTGCGGCTCCCAAACCGATCAGTCCCGTGACGGCATTGGCCAGCACGGCGGCGGTGGCCGGGCCGCCGACCCGCCGATGCAAAATGAACATGATGCTCAACAACACAATCGGGAACACGGCGAGCAGCCCCGAGGCGAACGGCCCGATCCTGAAACTGAGCACAACCACGGCGGCGACCAGCAGCGCGACCATCACCGCGCGCACGACGATGTCCCACCAGCGCAGGCGGACCGGACCCATCGGCGCATGGCGATATTGCCGGGCGACAATCAGGTAGAATGGGAAAACGACCACATTGAAGGCGATCGCGCCGAGCAGGCTCCATTGTATGGAATTGACGACGATTGCCAGCAAGACCCAGAAGATCAAGGCCGCGGGCACGCTGAGCGAGAGCGACTGGCGCTGGCCGAGCACCGCATAGATCAGCGCGAAGGTGGCCGTCACCGGATTGATCGCGAGGCTTGCCAACGCGCTTTGCGCGATGAATGCCGAATCGTGATCCAGGGAAAGAAACACATAGGCCGGGGCCGCAGCGATCGGCAGCGTGGCGATCAAAGCACCGGGCAGCGGGCCGAGGCGCTGCGCCGCCATCGCGGCTACAATCACAAAGCCCGCTGTGATCGCCATTTTCACGACAAGCGCGAGCCAGAACAGCAGGTCGGGGCTCATGGGGATCGGCTCAGGAAAGCTGCGGTCACTTCCGGTTCATGCTGATCGCGACCGGCGGGCCGCTGCGGATGGTCTGATAGACCACGCAATAGCGCTCGGTGAGCTTGAGGAGTTGGTCGAGTTTCTCTTGCGGCGCGTTCGTTTCGAGATCAAAGCGCAACTTGATTTGCGCGAAACCCACGGGCGCATCCTTGGCCACACCAAGCGTGCCGCGGAAATCGAGGTCGCCTTCGGCAGCAACCGTGCCGGATTTGACCGGAATATCGATGGCGGTGGCGACCGCCTTCAGGGTCACCCCGGCGCAGGCCGCCAGCGCTTCCAGCAGCATGTCGCCGGAACAAAGTTCGAGACCAGAGCCGCCCGTCGCCGGGTGCAAGCCGGCCACCGCCAGCGCGCGTCCGGTCTCGACCTTGCACGCGATGTTGGCGTCGTCGAGTGTGCCTTTGGCCTTCAGGGTGATGAAGGCGGCCTTGGGATCGTTTTTGTAACGCTCCTTGATCGGGGCCTGTATCGCCCGCAGTTCAGCTGCATCCATGGGTAAGTCCTTCGGTCAGCGTCATGGCTGGGTTCATCCCGGTTATTCATGTTCCAAGCTCGGAAAGCTATATGCGCTCTATACCGATGCGCTGAAAAGGCGGAAAAAGTGCAATTGGGCCCTGCCATGCGGCGTGAACGGGTGACACCACCCTTCCGCTCGGCTATTCGATAGCCATGCCTGCGTCGCGCACTCATTCCGGCAAAGTTTTTGACGCCGAGTCGATTTCCAGCGATCTCGACCGGCTCGCTAAGCTTCATGCCGGCAACGAGCGCGAGTTAAGAGCGGCAGTCGCCAAACTCCTCAAGGCCGCACTGGCCGAAGGGCGCGCCGCGACCGAACGTCTGCTGCTGGAAGACCGCCACGGCCGGCGCTGCGCCGAGCGGCTCTGCTTCATGCAGGACGAGATCGTCCGTCTGCTCTTCGAATTCGTCGGCAAGCATCTCTATCCGTCGCAGAACCCATCGGAAGCCGAGCGCATGGCGGTCGTTGCGACCGGCGGCTACGGGCGCGGCTTGCTGGCGCCGGGATCGGACATCGATCTGCTGTTTCTCCTGCCCTACAAACAGACGGCATGGGGGGAATCGGTCGCGGAAGCGATCCTCTATTGCCTATGGGACATGGGGCTGAAGGTCGGTCACGCCACGCGCGCGGTCGATGAATGCATCCGTCAGGCGAAAGCGGACATGACCATCCGCACCGCAATCCTCGAGACGCGCTATCTGCTCGGCGATCGAAAGCTATATGACACGCTGATTGCCCGCTTCGACAAGGAGATTGTGCAGGGCACGGCAGCGCAATTTGTGACCGCTAAACTCGCCGAACGCGAGGAACGTCACCGCCGCGCCGGCCAGTCGCGCTATCTGGTCGAGCCCAACGTCAAGGACGGCAAGGGCGGCTTGCGCGATCTGCATACGCTGTTCTGGATCGCCAAATACGTCTACCGCGTGCGCGAGCCTGATGAATTAATCGAGCATGGCGTATTTGATCGTCAGGAATTTGCTCTATTCCGCCGCTGCGAAGATTTTCTATGGTCGGTGCGCTGTCACATCCACTTCGTCACAGGGCACGCCGAGGAGCGGCTCTCCTTCGATATCCAGCGCGAGATCGCCATCCGCCTTGGCTACACCGAGCATCCGGGAATGAAGGACGTCGAGCGTTTCATGAAGCATTACTTCCTGGTGGCCAAGGACGTCGGCGATCTCACCGCCATCCTTTGTTCCGAATTGGAGGACCGCCAGGCCAAGCCGGCGCCGGTGCTCAGCCGCATGATGGCGAAGCTCAGGCCCAGCGGCCGGCGCGTCCTGCTCGATACGGATGATTTCGTCATCGACAAGAACCGCATCAAAGTCGCCAATGCTCAGGTATTTCAGCGCGATCCTGTCAATCTGATCCGCGTCTTCCGTCTCGCGCAGACGCATAATCTCGTCTTACACCCAGATGCGATGCGAGCCATCAGGCGCTCGCTGAAGCTGATCGACCGCAATCTGCGGCACGACGAGGAGGCCAACCGTTTATTTCTGGAAATTCTGACCTCCGAGGACGCTGAAATCGTGCTGCGCCGCATGAACGAAACCGGCGTGCTCGGCCGCTTCATTCAGGCTTTTGGCCGCGTCGTCGCCATGATGCAATTCAATATGTACCACCATTATACGGTGGATGAGCATCTCTTGCGCTGCATTGGCGTGCTGGCGGAGATCGAGCGCGGCGACAACGAGGAATTCGCGCTGGCGAACGATCTGATCCGCAAGATTCAGCCGCAGAATCGCGCCGTGCTCTACATCACGCTATTTCTGCATGACATCGCCAAGGGTCAGACTGAGGACCACTCTATCGTCGGCGCGCGGATTGCCCGCCGTCTTTGCCCGCGGTTGGGCTTCTCGCCCGCGGAGACTGATACGGTTGCCTGGCTCATTGAAAACCATCTCGTCATGTCGACGATTGCGCAGTCGCGCGACCTTTCCGACCGCAAAACGATCGAGAATTTCGCCGCGGTGGTGCAATCGCTGGAGCGACTCAAGCTGCTGACCATCCTCACCAGCGCCGACATCCGGGCAGTGGGGCCCGGAGTCTGGAACGGCTGGAAGGCACAGCTGCTGCGCACGCTTTATTATGAAACCGAGCCGGTGCTGACCGGCGGGTTCTCCGAGGTCAACCGCGCGCAGCGCGTGGCCATGGCGCAGGCCGAGTTCAAGGCGGAAGTCAAGGACTGGCCGGCGGAGCAGCGCGACGCCTATGTCGCCCGCCATTATCCCGCCTATTGGCTGAAGGTCGACCTGCCGCACAAAATAGCTCACGCCCGTTTCTTGCGTGAGGCCGAGCAGTCCGGAAAGTCGCTAGCCACCACCGTGGGCTTCGATGCGTCGCGCGGAGTGACCGAATTGACCGTGCTGGCACCCGACCATCCTTGGCTGTTGTCGATCATCGCCGGGGCTTGCGCGATGACAGGCGCGAACATCGTCGACGCGCAGATCTATACGACGACGGACGGGCTCGCGCTGGATACCATTGCGGTATCGCGCGAGTTCGATATGGAAGAGGACGAGCTGCGCCGCGCCGCTCGGATCGCGGCGGCGATCGAGAAGGCGCTGCGCGGCGATCTCCGGCTCCCGGAGGTCGTAACCCAGCGCGCGCCGAAGGGTCGTCTCAAGGCCTTCGCGGTGGAGCCCGAGGTCACCATGAACAATCAATGGTCGCACCGCTACACCGTGGTCGAAGTGACCGGCCTCGACCGGCCCGGCCTGCTCTATGAACTGACCACAACGCTGTCGAAGCTCAATCTCAACATCACCTCCGCACATGTAGCGACCTTTGGCGAGCGGGTCGTGGACGTCTTCTATGTCACTGACCTGCTGGGCGATAAGATCTCCTCTCCGACCCGGCAAGCGGCGATCAAGCGGGCGCTCCTGCAATTGTTCACGCCGGGCGCCGGAAGCGAGATCGATCCGGCAAAACGCGCCGCAACCGGCTGAAAGCGCCTCTGTCGTTGCAGGTACCCTGGCTTAACTGGCCCTTAAACCGCCCGCTTTAGCGTGAGAATGACGCTTGGCGTTCGGGGCCGCCGGGCGGTGATCGGCGGGATGGGATATGGCGGAGGGACGGCGAAAGGTCAGCGCGCGGCGCGAGCCCGTGTTCGACGCCGATTCCGCGGCCTTCGATCTGCGGCCGGGACCGCAGGAACACCTGAATAGCTCCGTCCGCGGCGATTCCGATTCTCCAGCGCGTCGACGGGGTATGCGACGCAAGCGCCGCGGCAGCGGCGGACGCGGAGGCCGTCCCCGCCTGGGACGCTTTATTTATTGGTCCGTCGTCCTCGGCCTCTGGGCCGTGATCGCAGCCATCGGCGGAGCGGTCTGGATTGGTGTGCATTTGCCGCCGATCCAATCTTTGGAAATACCGAAGCGTCCGCCTTCGATCCAAATCGTCGGCTTTAACGGTCGCGTCCTCACCACCCGCGGCGACATGGGAGGCGCGGCCTTGTCGCTCAAAGAGCTGCCGCCTTACCTGCCGAAGGCTTTCATCGCCATCGAGGATCGCCGCTTTTACTCGCACCACGGCATCGACCCGCTGGGCATTGGCCGCGCGGCGATCGCCAACGTCCTGCACCAAGGCGTTTCCCAGGGCGGCTCCACCATCACCCAACAACTGGCTAAGAATCTATTTCTGACGCAAGAACGCACCGTCACACGCAAAATTCAGGAACTGGTGCTGGCTTTCTGGCTCGAGCGCAAATTCACCAAGACGGAAATCCTGGAGCTCTACCTCAATCGCGTCTATTTCGGCGCCGGCGCCTACGGCGTGGAAGCGGCCGCACAGCGTTATTTCGGCAAGACCGCGCGCCACGTCACGCTGGCGGAGGCGGCCATGCTCGCCGGCTTGATCAAGTCGCCCTCGCGGCTCGCGCCGATCCGCAATCCCGATGGCGCCGAACGCCGGGCGCAGACCGTGCTGCTGGCGATGGCGGAAACCAAGCTCATCACCGAAAACATGGCAAAAGTCGCCATGGCGCACCCGGCGCGCGTGGTGCCACAGGCGGAGGCGGGCTCGGTCAACTACGTGGCCGACTGGATCATGGACGTGCTCGACGATCTGGTCGGCCGGGTCGACCAAGACATTGTGATCGAGACCTCCATCGATCCGATGTTGCAGGCGGCGGCGGAAAAGGCGCTGGCGGACGAGTTGGCGCAGAAAGGCGCCAAGTTCGGCGTCAGCCAGGGAGCGGTGGTGGCGATGACGCCCGACGGCACCGTGCGCGCGCTCGTCGGCGGCAGAGATTATGCCGAGAGCCAATTCAACCGCGCGGTCGCCGCCAAGCGGCAGCCGGGTTCGGCGTTTAAGCCTTTCGTCTATCTTACGGCCATCGAGCGCGGACTCATGCCGGATACCGTGCGCGAGGATCGGCCGCTGGCGCTGAAGGGCTGGAAGCCGGAAAATTACAATCGCGAATATTTCGGTCCGGTCACCTTGACCCAGGCGCTGGCGCTTTCGCTGAACACTGTCTCGGTGCGCCTGACGCTGGAGTTCGGACCGACCGCGGTGGCCAAGACCGCGCACCGGCTGGGCATCGCCTCCAAGCTCGAGCCCAACGCGTCTATCGGCCTCGGCACCTCGGAGGTGTCCGTCATCGAGCTGGTCAGCGCCTTCGCGGCCTTCGCCAATGGCGGCTTGGCAGTCACGCCGCATGTGGTTGAGCGCGTGCGCACCGCTGATGGCGCCGTGCTTTACACCCGGTGGCTGGAAAGCCTCGGAAGGATCATCGATGGGCGCTATGTCGTCATGATGAACCACATGATGCAGGAGACCTTGCTGACCGGCACGGCCCGCAAGGCCGAGCTTCCGGGCTGGCCGGCAGCCGGGAAGACCGGAACAAGCCAGGATTTCCGCGATGCCTGGTTCATCGGCTACACCGCCCATCTGGTGACCGGCGTGTGGCTCGGAAACGATGACGGCTCTCCCACGCACAAGACGACGGGGGGCGGACTGCCGGTGGAAATATGGAGTCGGGTGATGAGAACCGCCCATCAGGGCGTTCCAGTCGCCGGTCTTCCCGGATTGGCCGTCGGTGCGCCGGTCCCAGCCACCGTTCCGCCGGCGGACATCCGCGGGGGTCCTCAGGTTGCCGAAGCGGGCGGCCGGGCGGCGCCGGCTGCCCGTGGGGGCGGTCTTGATGACTGGCTGCTCGGCAAATTGTTCGGCAACCGCTGAAGGGGCTGTCGTCAATTTTCCTACAGCCTGGCGCCTCCCTGCGGCAGCCCGTAGCGGTGAAGATCGGTGCCGTGCACATCAAGCCACACCTTGGCCCGCTTCATCGCCGGAGACAGCCGCGCGAGCAGCCGCCAAAAGCGGCGGGAGTGATTCATCTCGATCAGATGCGTCACCTCGTGCGCGGCAAGATATTCGAGTACAAAGGGCGGCGCGAGA
>Ga0326597_10011742_pt1 | contig 11587 bp, 8 predicted proteins | sample RVTome_12_FD_203789 | JGI IMG/M metagenome (GOLD analysis project Ga0326597, IMG submission 203789) | Soil microbial communities from uranium-contaminated site in the Upper Colorado River Basin, Wyoming, United States - RVT100D185 | ecosystem: Environmental > Terrestrial > Soil > Contaminated >...
CGGCGGGGGTGTATGAAACACCTGGTTATAAACGTCCCCAACATCGATCCGGTGGCCATCAAGACGAAAGCGTCCGCTCATGGACGGATCTTCGAGTGTTTCGTGTGTGACCAATCGATGAAGGTCGCATATAAGTTCTCGGGAAAGCTGTTGGTCTCGCAAATCTCCGATTCGCTGCATCGTCAGGAAGTTGTTCAGGATCATTCGTTCGCTTCTATCCTTCGGCTTACGGCCGGTTCGAATCATGTTGCGGGCGACGCGGCGCGTGGTGGCCGCGCCCTCGAGCTGACTCGAAGTGATGGCCTCGTCGATCAGTGAGCTGATGAGGTACCGGTCCTTGGTGTCGCGATTAGTGATAGCGTCCGGCATCTCGATCACCCCGCCTCCGCCCATGTCAATTCGTTGCAGACCTTCCGGGATCGGATCGGCCAGCACGTAAACGAAGGGCGCGTTGTGGGTGTTGCGTAGGGGGACGGACTTGCCAAGCGACCCACGCTTGAGCTTAAGAGATAACCACCACTCGCGATGAGTCAGACCCTCTGGTGGCTTCATGTGGCGGAGCTTGTCCCAATGATAATATGGCGCGTTGATTGCTGGGTGCGCCGTCGCCGCAAAAATCCTCTGGAATCGCTCCGCGCCGATTTGACGCATCAACTCATCCAACGGGGGCGGTGAGTCAGGAATACGCAGCATGGGGCGGGCTCGCAAATACTAACGTTATACTAATCTATACTAAATTAGTATATCAACTCGTCCGCTTTAGGTCGAGCGGTTTATACTAATTCTGGATGTTTTAGTACGAAATCAGTATTTCAGGCGCGGAGAGGGTACGTCATAGTGCGGCCAAAGCATGCGCTACACCAATCTGTGGTATTGCGCACAGCCAATCGCGGCGTTTTCGGCACAGGGGCGACCGTTACAATCTCATCCCAGTCAGGCCACACGCGCGCCCGCAATAAACACATATCGACTTGTGAGTCTCGTGCCTGGGGCGCATATCGCGGCGCCCGCCAGCGACTTGTTCGATGTCTGTGCGCGATGCGAGGCAGGCACACCTTCGATGGCTATTCCTCACTGCGCAGGTGCTTTTCGAAGATGACGAGGTTCTCGGCCGTGCGCGAGTCCCAGCGGATACCCACGATGTCATAGCCCTCCTTGATCGCAAGAAGTAGCATGGGACGGTGCTGATTGTAACATTCAAACCGGACCATCTCGTACCCCTGATTTTGCGCCCAGGCGTGCTCGGCCTCCATGAGTTGCGAGGCAATACCCAGGCGGCGGGCATCGGGCAATATGCCGTAGAGCCAACTGTAATACGTCGATGGGCGCAACTCGTATCCGCACGAGAATCCCACAGGCTTTCCCTCCAGTTCGGCCACCAACACGAGCGCCTTATGATGACCCTCTAGGCGGCGGCTTAGAAACGAGGTCTCGACAGCGGGCCTGAACACCATATTGTAAAGCTCACGGATAAGGTCATACTCCCCCGGCCCGACTATTTCGATTTTGGCATTGGTCATATCGCACACCTCGGTGCTTCGGTGGCCGCGCATTCGGCCCGGCACCTGATATTGCGAGCCCGGCCCACCGCACGAGCTGCGTCTGCAAGCAGTCTAGCGCGGCACACGGCGTTCTACAACATTTGCGCCAGCACTCCTGCACACGTGCCGATATCGGATTCCCCATGTGCTTCCAGCCACAAACAAGACGAAGTGTGCCAGGTTTGCGGCGCACCGATGCTGAAACTACGAGACAACCGCGGCACTTCGGACTCTAAGCAAGTACCGAACGCGGCGATGGTTTGCCGCGTAGGACCGTACGTACGATCATTTGCCGGCGAGTCCGGAGTTGTTGTCCATGCGGCACAGGATCGGGCCGCGGATCCAAGTGCCGGATGCCCTGGAAGACGCAGGAGCGCCGCAAAGCGCAAGGATGGTAGGACATGGATTTGCTTGCATTTTTGTATTTCGACCCGATGTACTTTGTGTACGTGGGCCCGGCCATTCTTTTGGCGATCTGGGCCCAGGCGAAGGTAAAGTCCGCTTATTCCCACGCGGGGCAACACTCCGCCAGCAGCGGAATCAGCGGAGCGGAGGCTGCCCAGCGCATCCTGGACTACCACGGAATCACCGACGTGGGCATCGAGCCGGTACGCTCGTTCCTCGGTGACCACTATGACCCCAAGCACAAGATGCTGCGCCTCAGCCCGGAGGTCTATCAGGGCCGATCGCTGGCCTCTTTGGGGATAGCCGCTCACGAAGTGGGACACGCCATCCAGGACGCGACCGCGTATGCACCGCTAGCCATCCGCAACGGACTCGTGCCAATGGCCTCGATCGGCAGCCAGCTCTCCATCGGGTTGATCATCGTGGGGCTCATTCTTTCTTACATGGTCGGAGCTTTCGGACAGATGATGGCGGTGATCGGGCTCGGCCTGTTCGGAGTGGTTGTTGTCTTCCAGTTGGTAAATCTTCCGGTCGAGTTCAACGCTTCGAGCCGCGCAAAAGCGATCCTGCTTGAAACCGGCATGGTAACGCCCGCCGAGAACAAGATCGTCGCCAAGGTGCTCAGCGCCGCCGCGATGACCTACGTGGCCGCGACCGCTACCGCGGTCATGACGATGCTTTACTACGCATCGCTCGTCCTCGGCCGCCGCGATTAGTGCGGCGCGCAAGTTACAAAGTACGTATTTTCACCACTTCGAAATTGCACCCGCGCGCCGCGAATATCAGTCGCCGACTTGCGAATCCGATCTGTGCGGCGAGCAAACGACACACCTGACCTCATCGGGAGAAGTACATGAAAACGATTATCACACGGATATCAATCGTCGCATTCTTGACTTGCGCTCCGCTATTGGCGCCTCGCGCCCGTTCGGCGCCGCCGATGGAAGAAGTGGCCCTCCCCGACACTCGTGCAGGACGCTGCGCCGCGCCGGCGCTCGCGTTTGTGCGCAACTGCGAAGCGCTGATCTTCGACATCCGCTACAACGGCGGCGCGTCTCCGGTAATGATCCAGTTAATCTCGAGCTACTTGTTTGAAAAGCCGACGCACCATAACGGCTTCTACGACCGTGCCGGCGAGAAGGCCGACGAGACGTGGACCTATGAGGACATTCCCGGCCGGCGGTTCGGCCGCGACGTTCCGGTCTACGTGCTCATAAGCAACCGCACGTTCTCCGCGGCGGAAGAATTCGCCTACAATCTCAAACACCTCAAGCGGGCGACTATTATTGAAGAGAGAAGCGGCGGGGGCGCGCATCCGGTCAAAATGATTCCGGTGAACGACCGGTTTATCATGTCGGTCCCCTATAAGCGCGCCTTCAACCCCATTACCAAGTGGAACTGGGAGGGAACCGGAGTGATACCCGACATCAAGACATCCGCCGAGGACGCCCTGGATGCCGCCCGCAAAGCCGCGCTCGATCGCATCGGTGAAGTGCGCCGCGCGAGGAAATCCGAGGCACGGTAGAGGCTTGATCAGGTATCATCCGCATCCCGCCGTCTAAGGCCAGATGTCGCGGTCCATTAGTTCGACCGAGTTGTTTGCCGGATCGCGCACATAGATAGACCGCCCTCCACGCGGCCAGTCGATCTCCCGCTCAATCGGCACACCCGCGGCTCGCAACCGCTCTCTCCACGCTTCCAGTTTGTCCACAAGAAACGCCACGTGACCGGGGCCGACAGTCCCGTGCGAGGGCACGTTTCGGCTGGGCACCGCGCTCGACCTGTGGTTGAACAAGAGGACCACCGACGTTGGGTTGACCCTGACGACCGCCATCAAGTCGTCCGGCTGCCTGACCACCGCCAGCCCAAGCACATTCGCGTAAAACCGCGCAGCCGCAACGAGATCGTCCGCGTATAAGACCGTCTCCGCCACTCCCCGGATCATCTCAGTCTGCCAATCAGTAAGACTTGGTTTACAGTCTCGGAAGTGATACGCTCTTCAGACATGAGATACAACCCACTACTGAGACTGGAGTTACCGTCCGAATGGCGGAATCGCGTTCTTCCGCTGGGGGAAACCTGTCGCATTTTGTTGGGTGATATGGTAGATTTATAGAACCTTGTGGCTATTGGCAGGCGTGTCCGGAATCGGGCAGCAGGATGGCTGCGCCTGGAAGTTGCGGTTATCCGTCAAGAGCGTAGGGAGGGGCGGTTCGTATAGAGGCGGCGGAGAGCAGACTGGCCGAAGGGCCGGGAGCCATGGTGAGGTGCGGCGGCCGGCGTAAGCATCGACCTGCCGGATCACCGGCGCTGCGGTGCGAGGGGACCGTGGACGCGTCATCAGTGGCTTGTCGAATCTGCAAAACGGAGGCATGAAGGGAAGCCGAGCGCGGTGGGCTCCCTCAGTTGGAAACGGGCGTAGTCCATGACGAACCTGGACTCGATGTGGGACCGTGCCCGCGATGATCTGCTGATCGTCACGGAGGGCGGTGAGCGGGACGTTCTTCTGTGGGAACATTCCTCGCGCGTTGCGCGCAGCGCGCAGATGATCGCCGCCTTTCCGGTCGTGCAGGCGCTCAAACCAGATGAGATCGCCGTGGTCGCCGCGGGTTTGTACCACGACGCCGGATGGGTGGACCGGATTCGGGATGGCGAGATGGACCGCAGCGAAATATTCATTCGCCAGATAGGAAACGATCATTACGAGCGCGGCGCGGCGCTAATGGAGTCGAGCCTGTCGGGGCTGGCCCCGGAAGAGTCGATCGGGCGTGCCGCAAATGCGATTCGTGCTCTTAACGACCGCAATGCGACCCTTATCGAAGCCCACGTAGTCTCGGACGCGGAGAGCCTTGACGAGTTCGGACTGTCGGCTTTCTGGCCCACCATCCGGCGCGGTACGCTCGACGGCAAAGGCATCAAGGCCGCGATCGACACTTGGCACCGCAGGCGCGAGTATCAGTTCTGGACCGCCCGGCTCAACGATTCCTTCCGGTTCGACGCGGTTCGAGAGTTGGCCAGGCAGCGGCTCGCAAAGTACGAGCGAGCGATGCGCGACCTGGAGGAACACCACGACGGCAGTGACATAAAGGCGGCACACGTGGCGCATTCAGCGGAAGGACTCCGCAAACCCGCGCCGAAGTGACGCGGGACAGTGATACCTCACGTCGAAACGAGGCGGACGGCGGTTTGGGGCGGACAGAATCGGCCACCGCGTTTCGCTCCGCGAAGAAGTGGTCACCCGGCCACGCAAGCATGAGCCATGCCACCCACTCAATCTATTTGTCGCGCCAGGAATTCACGCGGATTTTGACGTTGACGAACTCGAAGTCGTCGACATCGGTGCCCAATGATGACGCGAGGATCTCGATGACGTTGGGGCCGGGCTGGAGCCACGCGGGATCGAAACGGGCTGCGAACGGCCCGAAGCTGCCGTCGCGCGGGGCACTGCTTAAGCGGCGCACGATCGTGCGGCCGTTGATGCGGATGCGGTGTTCCAACTGGACGCCCTTTACAAGCATGAGCACTTCCGCGGAGCCGGGGCTCGGCGATAGTTGGTCTGCCGTAAGCGTGAACTCGGCCAGGAACGTGGCCCCCTCGGCCCGCTTTTGGAACTGGCTGTTGATGCTGCCGCTGAACTCGTCGTCGCCGAGGTGGTGAACGGCTGGGACGGCCTCGATGGCGATCTCGCCGGCATTCTCAGGGGTGAGCTCGAAATCCACGTCAAGCGACTTCCCGGCGACCGCGGCGGCGGCGACGTTGTGCGAAGTGGGCAGGAATTCCGCCGCGGACGCGGAGAGCGCGAAAAAGGGCGGGACGTTCGTTGGATGAAGAACGTAGCTGCCATCCGGCGCGGTTAGGATTTCGATGTCGGGATCATCCGCCAAGTCGAGGCGCACTTTGGCACCGGCGATGGGGTCACCGGTTGAGGCGTGGGTGACGTGGCCGCGTACCGTGCCGATGGCGTCCTCGCCCGGGCCGGGATCGCGCAGAAACAGCGGCAAGTAGCGGTAGTAAACCTCGAGCATGAGCGTGCAGAGGGCGGTCTGGTAGACGCGGCCGCCGACGTGGGCCCATTCGCCCTCGGCGTCCCACGAACCGGCGCGCGGGCCGCGCTTGTGCTGATTGGGAAGCAATTGGGCCGTGAGGGCGTCGTTCCAGCGCTGCCAGGGCCCGCCCTGCTGGTGAAAGAGGGCGAGCGTGGCATAGTACCAATAGTATGTGTTTAAGTTATTTTTCCAATCCGGCAGATTCCCCATGATGAGCTCCACAGATTGGCGCATGCGCGGCTCGTGGGTCGCCCGGCCGAGGATCTCCTGCACGAATAGCCCCTCGGCGGTCATCGCGGGTGTGGCCGGCCGGCCGGGTTGATAGGCGTAGAGGCCCGGGCTGGAGGTTGAGCTCACCGTGTCGAGCCAGCGGCCGGCGGCGAGGAAGGGCCGCGACGGAACTTCGATGCCGGCCTGTTTGGCGCTCTTGAGGGCCATGATCTGCCACCCGAGCACGGAGGTGTCGCCCGGCTGGCCGGGGTCGTAACGCCAGATGCCGGTGTGCGCGTCGTAAGAGCGTTCGATGAAGCCGATCGCGGCCTGGACGGGCTCGCGCAGGCGCGGGTCGCGCGTCATCCCGTAGCTCTCGGCCAGGGCAATGGCCGCGATTCCGTGACTGTACATAGTTTCGGGGCCGCGAAGATCGCCGTCGGAGCGTTGTATGTCGATCAGCCAATCGACGGCGCGGCGGACGACGTGGCGGTATTCGCCGTCTTCGAGATGGGTGTGGTCGGCGGCGAGAAAGCACAAGAGCGAGAGGCCGGTGAGGGCGACGTCCACTTCGACTTTCGTTTCACCCCCGCAGCGCCCGCACGTTTCGTCGAAGCCGGCGCCGTCCCAGCGGCCGTCGGGGCTTTGGTGCTCTGCGAGCCAGCGCAGGGCCAGGGCGACGGCGTCTTCGGTCTCCTTCCCACCGCCCATTTCCTCGACGGCTTGCGCACGCTCGGCGGCCGAGCGGTGGGAATATTCGCTTGGGGGCGGCTCGATATCGGTGGGAACGTAGAGATCCAGCGTGGTTTCGCTTGGCGCCGGCGCACCAACGGGCGTGCTGCGCGCAGGCGGAGTCGCGGGTCTGTGCAAAGCGGCGTCGCGAAGTCTGGCAATCGAGGTATCGGGAGTCAGGCTCGCGAGTGCGGTGCCGGACGGCTTGGCGGGGGTAATGGAAACGATGTGGGTTCCGGCGGGTTCGGCGGCGGAGTCGATGTGACCGGACGGGGGTTGAACATTGCGATGTGGTTCATTATGGGGTTTGAACTCCACTTCGGCATTATCGCCGTCGGTAGCCTCGGCCGGCTGGGGCAAGGAGACGTCGGCGACGTGAAGGCTTGTCGGTGCATCGGCGCGAGTTTTCCCGGCGGCGAATGCAGGGACGCCGCGAGAGGCATCGGCGACGTTAGCGGCAAGCTCATCTACGGTAAGCGGCTCGTCCGACTGCGTACTTTTCCGACCTGGAATAACTTCGTCAACCTTGATTTGCTCGAAATCATCCGTTGCCTGAGAGACGGCCGGGCGAGGAAGTGCCGTGGCACGTGGCGGCGCGGACTGCGGAACGGGGATCTGTGACTCGTCCGCGCGCTGGTGATCCGAAGTACTTCGGGGAAGAGTCACCGCCGCGGGCGTGAGTTGATCGGCCGCGAGCTTCGCCGTGACAGGCCGGGTAGTTGGCATCTTGCGGGTGTCGGTGTCATGGACCGTCAGCATGTCGGTGGAGACAAGCGCTGATTCGAGACTGGGGTAGGCCGGAGAAGACTTGGTGGCGACCGCGACTTCGATGGTGGATGCAGCCGTCGAGCGCGCGTCCGGCGAAACCGGAGGCAAATTCACGTTGCGGATCGTAGCCTCGGCCGGTGCGGCGGGAAGCTCGCTTTCGGTTTGATGAATCCGGGATTCATCGGCTGGAAGGTCCACGTCGAATGATGCTCGGCGCGGATTGGGGGATGCAGGCGCAGCTTGGATCGGCAAACTCTCGATTCGCGCACCGTCCGCGTCGGCGGCCAGCGAAATATCCAGCGGCCGCCGGCCCGCATCGCGCGGCGTGGCCGCGACCGGCGTCGTTATCATTGCGGCCTGTATCTGCGGATTCGTAGCGGCCGGCCGAACGTCCGACTCAAGAATGATGCTCACGGCGGTGCCGGCACTCGTAAACGCGCCGCGCACCTGACTGAACACATCCGCGCCCGCGGCGGAGGGGCCCAGCGCGACCTGGATGGGGCCCTTGCGGCCGAACTGCTGCGCGAGCGACTCGGTCATTTGCCATGCGGTCAAAAGAAACATGATGACAACGTGCGCGAAAAGCGACGCAAGGAGACATCGGGCGAGCAACGAGAGCTTGCGCCCCTTGAGGTCGCGCAACATGGCGAGCAGAAGCAGAAGCAGCAAAAGCGCGAGCAGGACCCACAGCAGGTTCGGCCAGAGCGCGGACCAGATCGCCGCCCAGTCGATGGACGCCTGCTCCGTGCGCGAGTCGGTGAAAACCTCGCGGGAGGTGGTCTGGTAGATTTGGTAGGGGTTCCGGCGATCGGGCGCGACGCGCTCACGGGGGCGGTCTGAGCTGAAATACAAGGAGTACCCGCCCATGCTCAGGCCGGGGTCGAGCTCGTTAGCGGGCGTGTTGAGCGTCGCACCGAGGTTGACGGCCGGCTCGTGGCCGCCACGCAGCCGGCGCGACCGGTAGAGATCGAAACCGCCTTCGCCACCGGGCCGGTCGGAGGCGAAGTAGAGAAAGTCCCCGAACGAGCTGACGGCCGGGGCGCCCTCGTTGAACGGCGTGTTGAGCGCGGCGATTGCCTGGGCACGGGCCGCGCCGCGCTCGGTGATCTGTGACGTATATATGTCATACGTCCGATGATACAGGTCCTCACGTATGGTCCCGGGCCAGGCATCGGGATCGGGCGGATCGCTGTCACCGGGCTGCGGGCGGTTGGACGCAAAGTAGAGAGCGGCGCCGTCGGGTGTGAGGGCAGGCCCGTACTCGTTTAACTCGGAATTGACCGGCGGCCCGAGGTTCATCGGCTCACTCCAGCCTGACTCGTCGGTTCGGCTGCGGCGAACGTACCAGATGTCATAACCGCCGAAGCCGCCGGGACGGTCGCTGTAGAAATAGACGACAAGCCCGTCCGCGGAGGGCTCGGGGCCGAGCTCGTCATACCCGGTGTTTACGGCGGCAAGAGGCGCGGGCTCGCTCCATCCTTCCGGCGTTCGGTTGCGATAGAAGATATCGCTGTTGGTCCCCGCCTTGCCGCGGACGAAGAAGAGCGTCATGCCGTCGGCGGTGAGGCGGGGTTCAAAATCGTCGGCGCCTCTGCCGGCCATTGCCGGCAGAAGGGCTGGAGGCTGCCAGAGAATATCGCGGACCGGCGCCGTGTCCTCGGGCTCTTCAATCGTATCGGCGTCGGTGTAGAAGGTGTGACTCGTCGGCCAGTGGACTGCGACAAGAGCAGCGACGAGGGCTGCAAGCGCAACGGCCGAAACTATGACGGACCGCCGCACCCATCGGCCGGGCGCGGCGGCGGTGCCAGGCTGCTTCGATTCGCCCGGTGCGTCGCTCATTTAAGGCAGCACCGTGTCGAGGTATGGCTCCTGGATTCCGCCGGCCTTGCAGACGTCCAAGACGCGAACGACGTGGGCGTAGACCGCGTCGCGGTCGCCGCGCACCGTGACTTTCTGCTCCGGATTCACCGCGACCGCATCGGTGACCATCCGCTTCAGTTCAACCTCATCGACGCGCCGGCCACCGACGATAATCCCGCCCGCGGCGTCGACGTTGATTATCATCTCGCGCAACAAGGCGCTTATCGGAGCGGACGAGCTCGCGAAGGGAAGCGCGATCTGCATCTCCCGTTCCTCCTGGCGAAACGTGGTTGCGACGAGGAAAAACGCCAGGAGCAAAAACACCATGTCGATGAGCGGAGTCAGTTCGATTGACGGAGCGGCGTCTCGGTTCTTTATGCTTATCAGCATGGAAGCACTGTCGCTACGTGGACGCGGCTACGGCTTGAGGCTCGCTCGCTTCGACCGTCGACGAATCCTCGGAGTCTTCCATCGTTACGGACGCGGACGCTCCTTTCGGCTGGACGGTCCCGGTCACGGCATACTCCTCGATAAACTCGCAGGTCATTCGGTCCATTTCGGAGACGAGGTGTTCTATCCGGGCGGAAATCCAGTGGTAGGCGATCAAGGCCGGGATCGCGACAAGGAGCCCCGCGGCCGTCGTGATCATAGCCTCGTAGATGCCGGTGGCGAGAAGCTCAGCCTTGCCCAGGGCCTCGCCCGATGCGGCCACCGTTTTGAACGCCTTGATCATGCCGAAGATCGTCCCCAAAAGCCCCATGAGCGGCGCAACGCCGGCGACGACCGACAAAATCCTGAGGAACCTGCGGAGCTTGAAGAGCGCGCGTTCGCCGGCCTCCTGGATGTGCTTTTCGAGCAGCTCTACGGGCTCGCCGAGTCTCTTGATTGCGGCCGCGAAGATGTCGCCAATCGGACTGTCGGACTTTCGACAGTACGCGATCGCGGCGGCCCCATCGCTGAGATCGTCATCAAGCGCTGAACGCACTCCGTCGAAGAACCCTGCGGGGATCACGCTCCTGCGCCGCAGCGACAGCAGCCGCTCAATGATCACGGCGACGGTGAGGAATGAGGCGAGGCCGATCGGGATCATCATGGGCCCGCCCTTGACCGCGAGGTCCCATACCGACTGAATCTCGGCAGAGGAGGGCGCGTGCGGCGCGTTGCCCGATGCTCCACCGGCCTGTCCGAGGACGAGTAATCCCAGCGCGGCGAAGATGGCGTTCACTTGCAGGGCTCCAGATTGAAAATACGATGCTACCTTGGCGTTCGGGGACTACCGACCGGGCAGTCCGCCGTCGGCCACGTGAGTCAATCGCTGCGACGCCAGCGCCGCCCAGCGCGTGCCGTCAAACTGCTCGGCCACGGTCTTGAACTGTGCGCGGGCCTCAACCGGGCGGTTGAGTTTCTCAAAACACTTGCCGGCTTCGTAGAGGGCGGCGGCGCTCCACTCCGGATAGGCGTAGAGGATATCGACCTTGAGCAGTTCCCGCGCGGCGTCTTCATATTGCGACTTCGCGAAGAGGCACTCGCCGATCTGGAACTGGGCGCGGGCGGCCGTTGGGCCCTTGTGGCGCGCGACCACTTGCTCGTAGGCGCTGATCGCCTCATCGTATCGGCCCTGGCCCTCGCGTACCCAGCCAATACCGAACTGCGCCTCGAACCACTGTTCGCCTGCCCCGAAGCGGGCGAGGTAATCCGTAAAGATTTCCTCGGCTCGCGGCCACTTCTGAAGCGCCGCGAGGCACTCGCCAAGGCGGAGCAGGCTCGCCTCGTGGACGGATTCGCCGGAGAACCGCTCCACCACGCGCGTAAAATGAGGGGCGGCCCGGGAATGGTCGTCTGTCTTGTACAGGGCCTCTCCGCAAAAGAAGCTCGCCGAGGCGATGAGCGGGCTTTGGGGGAAACGGGCGACGAACTCTTCAAACAGTTGCGCGGCCCGGGCGAACCGACCCAGATGGAATTCACTCGCGGCGCGCTGATACGCTGCCTGTTCGCGCAGATCATCCGGAAACTCAGCGCGGTTGT
>Ga0326597_10011744_pt1 | contig 11587 bp, 12 predicted proteins | sample RVTome_12_FD_203789 | JGI IMG/M metagenome (GOLD analysis project Ga0326597, IMG submission 203789) | Soil microbial communities from uranium-contaminated site in the Upper Colorado River Basin, Wyoming, United States - RVT100D185 | ecosystem: Environmental > Terrestrial > Soil > Contaminated >...
AGACCGCGCAGAACGCCTTCCCATTACCTGTCAGTACCAGGGCGCGCACTGCACTGACGGAATGAGACCCTCCGCCTCGACGTTCTTGCGATAAGCCGCGCTCTGGACCACTCGCTTTACCGCGGCATTGATGCGCAACACGATTTCACGTGGCGTGCCGGCGGGCGCGTAAAGTCCATACCATCCTTCCGCTGCGTAGCCCGGCACCCCCGCCTCCGCGATGGTCGGCAGACCCGGGTATGCAGGTGAACGCGACGTTGACGTCACGGCCAGCGCCCGTAGCCGCTCCGTCCTGATAAGTGGGCCTGCGCTGCCGCTCGTCGCAAAAATAACGCTGAGACGCCCGCCCAGCAAATCGGTCAGCGCCGGTCCGCTGCCCCGGTACGGAACGTGCGTCATTCTGATCCTGGCGAGACTTGCAAACAACTCTCCGGCGAGGTGTCCGGAGGTGCCGTTGCCAAACGATCCATAAGTCAGTTTTTCAGGATTCGCCTTTCCATAGGCAATCAGAACTCCAACACTCCTGAATGCGCTTGCGGGGTGAGTGACGAGGATGTTTGAAGATCGCGCAACCAGCACAACCGGTGTCAGCGATTTCTCGCTATAGGGGAGCTTCGCATGCAAGCTGGGGTTGACCGCATGCGCGAACGACGACATCACCAGCGTATAGCCGTCGGGGGTGCTCTTCGCAACCAGGCTCGTTCCGATGATCGTGCCAGCACCCGGACGATTGTCGATCACGACCGGCTGCCCGAATTCCATGCGGAGCCCGTTGCCAAGGTTCCGGCTGATGAGGTCGGTGCCACCACCCGGCGGGAACGGCACGACGATACGCAATGGTTTTTCGGGATAGGCGGCGTGACTTTCGACAGGCATCACCGGTCCTGTAAACAGAGCGACAACGATTGCGAACAAGCTGAGCGCGCCGCGCCAACTGCCTTCGGGATACGACGCACGATTTGCCATAGGAATTCTCCTCGTAAAGTTGACCAGCGAAAGCGAGTCCTTCTGCCACCTCGCTGCCGCCCACCTTCACATCCTTCGTTTCACACGCAGTCCAAGGTAACATCGGGGAATCAGATCGGCCCGTTGCATGCTCGAACTTTATGGCGCAGGATGGGCCGCTGCATCAGGACATTTCCATCTAGTGGAATGACGGCACGCAAGCCAAGGGCACGATCGGCATCACCGGCTGCTTCCCCCCGTCCCGGGAAATCCCCGCGCAACCGCTCGCTCGAGCGGGGGATCGAGATCCTTCGCGCCTTTCGTCCGGGCTCCGGTCTGCTCGGGAACGGGGAGATCGCCGAGCGGACGGGATTGTCTCGCTCAACAGTGAGTCGGCTGACCCAGACACTCGTTGCGACAGGGTTTCTGCGGTACGACGCGGAATCCCGGGCCTACGCGCTGGGGGCGCCCGTTCTGAGCCTTGCAAACGCAATGCGAAACGGATCGGCAATCATGCGCGCCGCGGCACCGCTGATGCACAAGGCGGCTGAAGCGCATCGGATCAACGTTGGCCTGGCAGTCGCCGATCGGAACGAAATCGTCTATCTCGAGTCGTTCCGTTACGATCGGACGGCTTCGGTGCGCAAGGTTGGAAGCGGGCAGCACGTGCCAATGGAACTGACCTCGCTGGGAAGAGCGTATCTGGCAGTGGCCCCCACCCATGAACGCGCCGCCCTCCTCTCAAAATTCAGCGAGCGCCATTCCTCCACGTGGCCGCGACTTCGGCGGGAGATCAACAATGACATCGACAGCGTGAGACGCATCGGATATTGCGCAGTGTCGTGGCAACCGCAGGTCATCGCCCTTGCAACGCCCATTCTTGCAGACGGACATCCGCCCTATATCCTCAACTTCAGCATGGCGACCACGGCTTCGCGCGAATCCGTCGTACGCATCCTCAGAGCGCCATTATTGAATCTGGCAAAGCAGATATCATCCAAGCTCCATGAATTGAGCGATATGGATTAGCGATTTCAGGTCGGAAACAAAAAAAGGCCGGGCTCGTTGAGTCCGGCCTCTTTTTCTCAATTGTCCTCCCCCGCGCCGCCGAGGCCGGGGTGGATCAGCACCGAGAAGTCGTTGAGGGTATGCATGGCGCGGGAACTCTAGCGCGGAGAGGGACGCGACACCCAAAGATGTGAAGGGATTCGCGTGACGAGCAACGGGAACAGCGATGCTTCTTGCTGGCAGCCGCTCCGGATCTGCGCGTCTTATTGAACGCGGATCCCCGCTTCCTTGATGATGGCGCCCCACGTCGCCGCCTCCTTCTTGATGCGCGCGACAAGCCGCTCCGGCGTGGAGGGGTCCTGCTGCAGACCCAGGCGCTCCATCGAGGCCTGCACGTCGGCATTTTGCAGCGCCATGACGGAGTCCTTGTGAATGCGCGCGACGATGCTCTTCGGCGTCGCGCCCGGCACGACCAGTCCATACCACTGAATCGCCTCGAATCCGGGGTAGCCGGACTCCGCTACTGTCGGCACCTCCGGCAGCGATGGGCTGCGCTTGAGGCCGGTACTCGCCAGCGCGCGCACTCGTCCAGCCTGGATGTGCCCGATCGTCGAGGCGGTGGAGCTGACGTTCATCTGGATCTCGCCCCCGAGTATCGCGGCAATCGCGGGGCCCGCCCCTTTATACGGCACGTGCAGGATGTCGACCCCGGCAACCTTCTTGAACAGCTCGGCGGCGAGGTGGTTCGAGCTGCCCACGCCGGCCGATCCATGGCGGAACGCACCGGGCTTCTGCTTGGCCAGCGCGACGAACGCCTTGAGCGTCTTGGCCGCAACCCCGGGATGCACGACCACCATCTGGTCGCTTACGGCAAGTATGACGACGGGCTGCAGGTCTTTTTCGACGCTGAACGGCAGCCTGTAGAGACTCGGATTCGCGGTGAGTTGGGTGTCGAGCGCCAGCAACACCGTGTGACCGTCCGGATTCGCGCGAGCGACGATCTCGCTCGCGATGTTGCCGGCGGCACCCGTGCGATTGTCCACGACCCAGTTCTGGCCCATGGACTCACTCAGCTTCGGGGCGACGATTCGTGCTGTCGCGTCGACACCGCCGCCGGGCGCGAACGGGACAACCAGCCGGACAGGGCGGGTCGGATACGCGGAATCGGCAGCCTGTGCGACGCCGGCGGCGATGCAAAAGCCAAGCAGGGCTATGGCGCTCTTGATGCAACTCGGGCGGACGCGGCTCATCATGTCGGTCTCCTCGCTCTGATCCAACTACGATAGTTGATTAGCCGCATCCTCGAATGCGGCCGCTCTTGGGGCATAGGATTCTTGAAGCACCTTGTTCGCTGACGGTCACTGTATCGCGCGCCGGTTCGGGGATCAATAGAGCGGTGCACGGTGAAGAACTCTGCTCCCTCGGTTTTATTCTGACTCCTTTACCCGCCCGAGGTAGCCCGCGTCAGGGCAGGGCCCGTTGCAGCGCATGCCGCTCGCGCGACTCGATCAGCGGCACCGCCTCGGCGAGGTACTTCTTGAAGTGCGGCGTCTGCTGGTGGGCTTCGAACGCCTTGTCGTCATCGTAGATCTCGAACAGCATCACCTTCGTGCGGTCCGCTTTGCCGACCAGCACCTCGAACTGCCGGCAGCCGGGTTCCTTGCGCGCCTCGCGCGCATTGGCGAGCGCCTGCTCCATGAAGCGCTCCACGTTCTCCGGCTTGATGCGGATCATGACTGCCAGTACAAAGCTCATGTCATCGTCTCCTTTGCTGTACTTTACAGGCACCAGCGCTCTTGGTTCGTAAAGCTTAGCGGCGCGTTTTCGACGCCGAAAACAGCGTTCTAAGCTCGAGAAACGGCGCTCTCCAGGGCGTTACTTCCGGCGTAACAATGGGTTGGGTGGGTTCGACCCGCTAAGCCGAATCAGTTCGGCTTGATGTCCGCACGCGACAAGAGATCTGACATCCTCTTGACCTCCGACAAGATGAACTTCTGGAACTCCTCGGGTGTGCTGCCCTCCGGTTCCGCGCCCCGGCTCAACAGGCGTTTCTGCGTATCGTCCGCCTCGAGGCCGGCCACGATCTCCTTGCTGAGCTTGGCGATGATCGCCTTCGGCGTTCCAGCCGGCGCAAGGATTCCCGCCCACCCCGTGAATGCATATCCGGGGAGAAACTCGGAAATCGCCGGCACATCGGGGGCAAGCCGTGAGCGCTTGGCACTCGTTACTGCCAGCGCGCGTATCCTGCCCGCACGAGTCAACGTCAATCCGGTCGACATGGCGAGGAACGACATCTGAACCCGGCCCGCCTGGAGGTCGGCGACTGCCATTCCCCCGCTCCTGTAGAAAACGCGCGTGATATCGACGTTTGCCGTCGCCTTGAAGAGCTCTCCCGCCACGTGAAGCGAAGTTCCCAGGGAAGCCGCGTAGTTCAGCTTGCCGGGATTCGCCTTGGCGTATGCGATCAGCTCGGTAACCGACTTCACCGGCACCGACGGGTGAACCACGAGAAGGTTCGGGACCGAGGCAACGAGCGCTATCGGGCTGAAATCCTTGTTCGTGTCGTACGGCAGCTTCTTGTGAAGACTGGGGTTGACGGCATGCGATATGGATATGTAGAGAAGGGTGTACCCATCAGGTTCCGCTTTGGCGACAATACTGGAACCAATGATCCCGCCGGCTCCGCCGCGATTGTCCACGACCACCTGCTGCCCGATGCGGTCGGTGAGTTTCTGGGCGACGGTTCTGGCGATGAAATCGGCGTTGCCGCCGGCCGGATATGCAACGATCAGCCGGATCGGTTTCACGGGATAATCTGCGCCACTCGCATTTGTCAAAAACATCGCACCAGCGCCAAACAACGTCAGAAGAAATAATCCGGTATGCCGTAGAAAGTGTCTCATTCTTACCTCCAAAATCGTTTGCTGTCGTCTATTGGTTTTTCAAAGGAAACTACTCCGAACTCGAGTTCCTGACCGCCATTGCGATTAATGGCCGCCCTGCTGAACTTTGCGGGCTTCTCCGGTCCGGCTTTCGGATTTCCCGTCGGCGGCACTGTCGAAGAGCAACCGCCCGACCTTCTGCAAAAATCTGTACCAATCCCTCTGGAACCGCGCGTCGGTCGGGTCGCGCCCCGTCACTAGGAGCGTGACCTGCCAGAAGGCCAGCGGATAGGTTGCAAGCGAAGTGATCGCGAGCTGCAGAAGCCTGTGATCCAATTCGGCTGGAATCTTGCCGCGCTGCTGCAGGTCCTTGAGCGCGGATGCTTTCTCGATGATCCTGTGCAGGCGAGCATCGCGTCCGGGAATCTTGCTGCTGTTGCTGCTCGCGGCTTCCCAGGTCAGGAAGCGCACGTAATCCACGTCCTGCGCTCGGATACGGAAACGTTCTGCAAGCAAATCCGCCGGTTCCGAAGGCACGACCTCTGGAGTCACCACTTTGCCGAATCTGAGTTCATGGACTTCGCGGAAGAGATCCTCCTTTCTTGCAAAGTGATGGGAGAGGAGTTGCTTGCTGACGTTCGCCCGCCTGGCAATCATGGAAATGTTCGTTGCGTCGTATCCCCTCTTTTTGAACTCTATCGCCGCGGCCTTGACGATCTTCTCCCTGGTGGCTTTGCTGTTGCGAACTCTGGGCACTATTCACTCCCTCGCGGGAAACCCGATCGAGCGCATCGGCTGATGCCGCCGCCCGACCGGTTGCGCCGCATCGCCATCCCTCTCACACATGAACATCGCGCGAATGCAGGCATCGTCAATGTGCTTCAACACCGCACGCGCCATCGAAGATAGCGGAACGTCTCCATGGCAAGATCGCTCTAGGCACTGGCCTTTTGCGCGGCGGCCTTGACCCTGGTGGCGATCGCTCGAATCTCGTCGTCGCTCAGCGTGCGCTTATGCTTCAACAGCTCCGCCTGCACTCCCTTCAGAATCTCCTCCACCTCGGCTTTCTCGACCGGGATGCCAAGCTGGGACATCTTTTCCGCAATCGACCAGTGGCCGCTGGTCTGGTCGATCAGCCACCCGCCCTTGTTTCCGAATACCGAGGCATCGACGCACCAGTGGATCAGCGGGTCAACCAACCCTTCCATCGCCACCCCGTTGTTGCCGGACCAGACGAAGTAGTTTTCTCCGGTGACGGGATGGTTGCCGGCCACGCGTATCCCGGTGACTTCCTCGCCGAGGCGGCGGAGGTCGGTCAGCTTCTCCAGGTGAATGCCGGTATCGACCCCGTACATCACCTCGAGCGCGGCTGCGATCTGCGCGAGATCCGTTTGACCCGCGGCGCAGCAGTAGCCGTTGATCGCCACCTCCAGCAGCTCGGCCCCCGCCTGCACCGCCGCAATGTTGACCGCGACCGCCAGGCCGAAGGTATCGTGAAGGTGCATGGCGATCTTCGCGTTCGGTGCGGCTTTCTTGGCGATGGTCACCGCATACGCGATCGCCTGAGGGCCCATGCCGCCGGGCCCGTCATGCAGCGCGATATAGTCGGCTCCCGCATTGGCCATCTCCCTGGAGAATCGCCCGATGTCCTCCTCGGTCGCATAGTGCAGCATGTTGAGGCTCGCCTTGACCGCGAGGCCATGCTTCTTTGCATGATCGATGAGCGGCTTGTTGCGCGCGATGAGCTCCTCCATGCTTTTCGGCGGCTTGACCAAGGTGCGCCAGTCCTTCCCTTCCCAGGCGATCTTCGCCGTTTCGGATACCCCGTAGAAAGCGCTGATGCCGAAGTTGGCCGGCCCCTGCAGGCTGACGGTGTTGGCGCCAAGCTCGACCATCTTGTCCATGGCCTCCTTGCTGTGTGCGCCCACAATCTCGACATGCGCGTCGGGCCGGATGCTCTTGATGAAGCTGATTTCGTCCCGGAGCTGTTCGGGAGGGTGCCGATGCAGGCCGTAAGTCGTCTGAAAGGACGTCACGCCGGCCTCCAGCGAACCGCGCAGCAGGCGCAGCCGCTCCTGCGGGTTCAGGACGACGCCGGGCGTCTGCTCCGCCGTGCGCAGCGTGATGTCCTTCAGCACGACCTTCTTCGGCATGTGGTCGGGCAGGGTTGCGCCGAGCACCTCGGGCTTTCGGTTGAAGCCGCTCAGGAAATACTTGCCCGCCTTGTAGATTCCGTTGGCACGCATGCTGTCGAGCTGATTGCGAAGAGCGAGCACCTCTTCGTCAGTCATGTACCAGTGCATGCCCAATTTCCTGAGCGGCATTTCCGAACTCCCTGATGTTCGATGTTGAGTGGCGTGAGCTTCACTTACTGTCGTTCGTGCAACCTTACTGCCAGCGGACGATTGGGAATCTGGTGTGTCTGCGTTGGGTTCATGTGATGCGCCTATCGCCGGCCGGGATTGCCGCGCATCGGCTCAAGATGACAAACAAGAACCCCACGCGATTGCCAATTCCCTTGGCGGAATCGCTATCTTGAATCTGGATGCTACACGCCTATTTGACAGCAGTCAAATAACGGCAGATCCGCTGTGGAAGCGCTGGAGGACTGCAAGACCAGGCGCCGTCACATGGCGGTCTTGCACAGGCAGCAGCAGCGATCCGCACCCGAGGCGTGGTAACGGCCTCAGGCTCTCGCTTCCCGTCTCACTTCTCCCGCATCACTGTTTGAATTCAGCCGCTGCCCAGCGATCGCTCCGCCCACGCCGCGTAGGTGCCGGTTTCGATCATTTTCGGGCGCACGATGCTTCGCAGCGCGCGCAATTCCTCGGCCGTGGGCGCCGGCGTGGTCGCGACCGGTCCCGTCACGCCCAGATCGAAGCCGGTGTTCTCGCGAATTTCTTCCAGCGTGTACGAGGGATGGATCGAATCGAGCCGCAGGCGGGCTGCGTCCTTGTCGAAGCGAAAGTTCGCCTTGGGCGTGATCAGCTTGCTGGGGTTCCCGAGGCGCAGCACGTTGGCCGGTGAGCTGCCGGCGGCCGAGATGAAGTCGACGCGCTCCACCAGCGAACGCCGGGTGTGCTCGGTGCGAAACACCACGGTGCGCTGGGCGCAGTAGTAGATCATGCCGCCGCCGTAGCCGCCGGGGAACCGGACTTCGGGCCGCTCCGGGTCCGCGCCGATCTGGTGCAGGTTGTAATTGCCGTGCCCGTCGATCTGCACGCCGCTCACGAAGAACAGGCCGAGTTCGCCGCGCTGTGCGAGGAAGTGAAACTGGCGCGACGTATGAAACGGCCTGAATACCGTGTTGAGGATGATCAGTTCGGCATTGGGCGCGTGCAGTTCCTTCGCGAGCAGCAGTCCGGTCGCCGGGATCTGCGAGAGCGCGCCGCAGGCGGACACCTCGCCGTCGCGCACTTCGCGCGACATGAGGACGGCCATCAGCTCGGCCTCGCTGTACTCCGGGTTTACGATCGTGTCGCCGGCAACCGTCATCGGATGATCCCGTCAGGCCGCGCGGCTCGGCCGCTGCCACTCCCGCGGCACGAACCGCTCGACGTACTCGGCGTGGCCCGCGACGTCGAACACGTAGCGCTTCAGGTACTCGGCAAAGGCGGCATCGTCCCGGGACGCCGCCACATACTGTTTCATGTGCACCTTGTCCGGGGCGTAACGCCCGGTCATGCCGGCGGGGTGCGAGCCGAACGGCGCATCCACCACGGCGTCGACGAGGATGGACGGAACGAACGTGCCGATTGCATCCTTCTCGTCGAGCCGGTCCACGATTTCTTCGGCGGTGACGATGACGTGCCGCGAGGCTTCGGCGAGGATGACGGCTTCCACCGGGTAGCCGCACGACACGTTGCCCCGGCGGTCCGCCTTGTCGACATGGAATACCGCGACGCCCGGCCGCATCGCTTTGGCGACCACCGAGACCGTTTTGCCATCGAACGGATCGGGGGCGAGCACCATGTCATCGCGGCGCTTCAGCAGATCCGTCCCGACCAGTCCGATCACGGGGACGTAAGGCACTCCCATAGACCCAGCCTGGGCCTGTGCAAAGAGCACCCCTCACGTATTGTCGAGCGCCCTCACGCGGCCCGCCGTGACGTAGCGGGCGAAGTTCGGACCGGTGCGGGCAAATTCGCCGAGGGTGACGCTGCACGTGTCCACGACGCTCACCGCGCCGGCGCCGACCAGGAAATCGATATTGATTTCGCCGCCGACCACGCCGATGACGCGCAGACGATCGGCCCCCCGGCGCACGACCTCACGCAGGAACGCCATCGGCGAGCGCTGCAGATTGGAACTCATCACCAGGCGCGTGCCGCTCTTCACCTGGGCGGCAGCCTCTTGCAGGGTTTTCAGCTTGTCGTTCATGGGCATCTCCGGGTCCGGAACCGCAACAATAGCGCCTTTTTGAACCGGAGTGCGGCGACCCGGGAACCCCCGTGAGCGGTGAAGTCGGGAGATCGTGAAGTCGGGAAGGCGATTTCCGCCAGCCGCTCTTACGCGCTCCCGCTCTCACGCACCGAAGGTGTAGCGGCTGCCGACGTTGGAGTAGACCACCTTCTCGGGCATGCGCTGGCGCAGCATGTCGATGAAGCGCTCGCCGGTGCAGTGCATCGGCACGATCACGTCCGGGTTGATCGCCTCCAGCTCGCGCATCGTGTGCTGCAGGTAATCGAGCGGCGCGGGCCCGAGGTGGAAGCCGCCCAGCACCGCGTGCACCTTGTCGACGTTGGCCGCCGCCATCGCAGTCCTCACGGTGTTGATGATGCCGGTGTGGCCGCAGGAGGAGATCACCACCAGGCCGCGGCCTTTGACGACGTAGCAGGTGGCGTGCTCGTCGGGGTGCGTGTCCTTGACGAGCTTGCCCTGGCGTTCGGCCCCGGTGAAATGATCGTCCGCCACCAGCGAGCCGCCGGTGACTTCCTCGAAGGAGGTGCGCTCGATATAGCCCGAGGTGAAGGGGCCTTCCAGCGCCTGCGGCTTCGGGCAGCACACGGTGGCGACCTTCTGCGCCTCGAGCGCTGCCCGGTCGAGCGTGCACCAGGCAATCGTCTCGCCGCCTTCCTTCACCCACTTCTGCCGGAAAACCGTCTCGCCGCCCAGGTAGAGCGCGAGGTCGTCGCGCATCTCACCGCGATGCTTGCGCACGAAGCCGTCGAGCCCGCCGAAATGGTCGAGGTGGCCGTGGCTCAGGATCAGCCCGTTGAGCGCCTTCGGGTCGATGTTGAGGAGCTCGAAGTTGCGGTTGATGATCTCCGGCGTATAGCCGAAGTCGAGCACGTATTGCGCCTTCGCGCCGTTCTGCATCGAGGCGAGGTGCAGCGACAGGCCCCATTCGCAGGCGAAGGTCATCTCGGGGCGGCCGACGATGCGCCCGACGTGCTCGATCTGCACGAGCGGGTGCGAGGCCTTCGGCAGGAAGCGCTCGTAGCGCGAGTCGACCAGGACCCGCACGCTCAAGGCATCGACGACCGGCGCTTTGAAAGGGTTCGTGGCAGTCATGACTTCGGACCTCCCGGGGATGAATGGTTATCGCGAGCCCGAGCCTAGCACCCGCCCGCCAAACGTCAAGCACCCGACACCTGGGACAGACCCTGATGTCTCCCCACGAATCATAGCTCGTGACGAGGGGGTACCGGGAGGCGGATTGGCAGGGGCAGGTGCGGCAGATCGTGAGCGAGCAGTTGATGGGTGGCGCAACGGACGATCTGGGCGGCGAGGTTGAAGACGGAGAGCACGGGGCGATCGCGACGAGTGTTGCTTTGGTAGCAGCACGATCAGATGGTCGCGCACCCCGAGCCGCTTACTGCGGCGAAAGTCGGTGGTCCGCTGGCGGGCGCCGTGTTGTTCGAACACCGCATCGATGCCCCGTTCCCGCAACGTGCACAGCAGAAAATAGGTGGCGTAGAACGCATCACCCAGCAACAGATCGCCGCGCGCCAGGGTATCGAGGATCGAACGCAGCAACGTCTGTTCATCGCCGCCCTTGCCCCGATAGCGGCCGATCGCGGCATTGAGCAGCGCCCCGCTGCCCAAGCACACCAGGCCCACCAGCCGACACAGCGGGAAGCCCAGTCCGGACTTCTGGCTGCGGGGTTGCGGGTACGCGGCCGGATTGGCCGGCGTGTCGGGCATCGCCACCGTGGTGCCGTCCAACTGGCGCACCGGGCGCCCCCGCCAGTGCCAAGCATCGGGGGCGTGCGCGCTCACCCACTGCCCCACATATCCCGCGAGCGTATACACCATCTCCATCGGCAAGCGCCGGCGCGCACGACAGTACGCCCCCGTATGCGTGCTGCACGGCGCCAGTCCTGCGGCCAGGCGCTTGATCGCCGCCTCGTCTACCGCCTTCTGGCAGGATCGATCCGCGCTCAGCGCCTGAGCCAGAAACATCGACAGCGTCTCGGTCGGCGGAAATCTCCGTTCTCGATGCGGCGGCAACACCGCGTCGACCTGGTCCAACAACTCCGGCCCGGTCAACAGATTGAAAAACGAATACGCATCGCTGTTACAGACTCGGGAGCGAACTGCTCGTTGTTGTTGCGCGCGCACGCTGCCAATAGCATCATGCATTCGGGCTGGCTCCTCGGGTGATGGATGGGCGTTTGGCGACCTCCATCTATTATTCCAACCGAGCCAGCTGCTTTTGTACAGCACATCAAACGCTTATCGCTAAGTAAGTGCCATTCGAGTCAGGTAACTTTTTCGAGCAGATATCAGATATGGAGACGGAGCCCAAT
>Ga0326597_10011745_pt1 | contig 11587 bp, 8 predicted proteins | sample RVTome_12_FD_203789 | JGI IMG/M metagenome (GOLD analysis project Ga0326597, IMG submission 203789) | Soil microbial communities from uranium-contaminated site in the Upper Colorado River Basin, Wyoming, United States - RVT100D185 | ecosystem: Environmental > Terrestrial > Soil > Contaminated >...
CGCCCTTGCGGCACTTGCGCATGTTCGACTGCGCGCGGGCGTTCTTCACGCCGTCCCAGACGTCGTTCGTGCGCGCGGCAAGCTCGGGGTAGCCGTAGTCGGTCGGGTCGGCAAGAAAGACCCACTTCTGCGTCTGCGCCATCAGTCGATCGCTCCCCTGCCCGCCGTGGCATCATCGATCGCATGCTCGCGGCAGACGTGTTCGATTTCTTCGCGCGTGAGGACGTGATCCGTGGTCTTCGCGAGGTCGAACACCTTGCGGCACAGTTCTTCGTCCGTCGCGTCCCAGCCGTGGCCGGCCAGCCAGAACTTCACGTTCGACATTCCGCTGACGTGGCTGATCTCGATCTCCTGCCGGCGGCCGAACCAGTCGGCGGGCACGCCGGAGTATACGCGATCGACGAGCCACGAGTCGCCTTTCGCCTTCGCCTTGATGATGGCGGCCGCGTGGACGCCCGTGCCGGTGCGGAACGCGTCCCGGCCGAACACGGGATAGTTGGCGGGAATCGCGACGCCGGTCGCTTCCGACACTTTCCGGCAATACTCGGGCAGCCGGCTGAGATCGCCGGCGTGCATGCCGAGCAGTTTCAGATTGACCAGCATCAGGTCCAACTCGGCGTTGCCGACACGCTCACCGATGCCGAGGCCCGTGCCATGCACTCGGGTCGCGCCCGCTTCGATCGCGGCGAACACGTTGGCGATGCCGAAGCCGCGGTCGCGGTGGCCGTGCCAGTCGACGCCGACATCCTCGCCGCTCGGCCGCACGATCTCATCGATCACGAAGCGGACCAGCTGGCGAGCGCCTTCGGGTGTCGCGTGGCCGACCGTGTCGGCGAGGCAGATGCGACGGGCGCCGCAGCGGATCGACGTGCCGTACAGCTGCTTCAGCGTTTCCGGCCGCGCGCGCGTCGTGTCCTCCGTCACGTACATCACGCGCAGGCCTTCGCTCACGGCGAACGATACCGCATCCTCGGTCGCGCGCAGCATCCGCTCGATCGTCCAGTCCTCGGCGTACTGCCGGATCGGCGAGGAGCCGATGAACGTGCAAGCCTCGATGGGGACGCCCGTCTGCTGCGTGATCCGCGCGATCGGCTCGATGTCCGCCCGCACAGTCCTCGCCGCGCAGTTCGCGGCAATGCGCAGCCGCGCGCTCGCGATCTCCCGCGCAAGCTCGAGGACATCGCCCGCGGCCCGCGGGCCTGCGCCGGGAAGACCGATGTCGGCGGTGTCGATGCCGAGTTCATTCATGAGATGCAGGATCTCGAACTTGGCATCGATCGAAGGATCCAGGACGGACGGCGATTGCAGGCCGTCGCGCAGCGTCTCGTCATCGAGCTGGACGTGGAGCCCGCTGAAGTCGAAAGTCCCGCTCGCGGTGTTCCAGTCGTAGATCAGATCTTTCTGCTGCATTGTCCGGATTCCGACTCGAGTTCGACGCGATCGCCCGCGCGGGGCCGGGCCGATCTGTCGCGGGACGTTCGACCCCGCCGGCAGACACGGACCCGGATCGCGGAGGCAGCACAAAACCGCAACGGAGGCTGCGCGGACGTGGCAGGCCTTCCCACGCGGTCCCGCGGCCACCGGCCCTCCAGAGAAGTTTCAGGGTGGCGGAAGTGATTGTCAACGCGACACGTCGGTCCCACCTTTCCAGGATGATGGTGACCCTGACGGAACCGGTCCGCCGGATCGCGGAGCAGCCGGTGGTCGCGCGGGCGATGGCCCGGCTGCACGAGACGGATGCGCTGACGATTCGTGAGCAGTGCATGCTGGCGTCGATCGCAGCGCCGCCCTTCGGCGAGGCCGTTCGAGGCGAATGGCTGGAGACCCGCTTCCGTGAGCTGGGGCTCGACGCCATCCGCACGGACGAGGCCGGCAACGTGCTCGCCGAATGCGGCAGCGCCGATGCAACCTCGCCGGTGGTCGTCGCCGCGCACCTCGACACAGTCTTCCCGGCGGGAACGCGGCTCGAGCTGCGCACGGAAGGCAACCGCATCTACCTCCCGGGCATTGCCGACAACGCGCGCGGCCTCGCGACGATGCTGGCGGTCGCGCGTGTCGTGAGGGAATGCGGCATCGCGACCGATCGGACCGTCGTCTTCGTCGGCTCCGTCGGCGAGGAAGGCATTGGCGATCTGCGCGGCGTCAAACACCTGTTCCGCCCGGATTCACAATTCCGCGAGGCGGCCGGCTTCATCGCGCTCGATGGCACCGAGGGCCGGCGCATCGTGTGCCGTGCCGTGGGCAGCTCGCGCCACCGCATCGTCGTGCGCGGGCCCGGCGGCCACTCCTGGGCGGATCGCGGAACCCCCAACCCCATTCATGTCCTCGGCTCCGCCATTGCCGCCCTGTCGAAGTTGCGGCTCGCATCCACGCCGGCGTGGTCCGTCAACGTCGGGCGGATCGGCGGCGGAACCAGCATCAACGCGATTCCCGAGGACGCGTGGTGCGAGCTGGATCTGCGCAGCGAGGATCCCGGCACCCTCGAAAGGCTCGAGGGCCTCGCCTTCGATGCGATCCGTGCCGCCGCCGGTCACGTTAACGGTGACGGCCGCCACCGCACGGGGACGCTCGACATCGAGATCGTCCGGATCGGACGCCGGCCGGCAGGCGAAACAGCGCCGGATTCGAGACTGGTCCGCATCGCGAAGGGCGCCACGCACTTCATCGGCCGCCGACCGGAACTCGTCGCCTCCTCGACCGACGCGAACGTCCCGATGTCGCTCGGCATTCCGGCCATCTCGATCGGCGGCGGCGGCGACTCCGGGGGCATGCACACAGCAGGCGAATGGTTCGAGAACACGTCGGGCGCACAGGGCATCGAGCGGGCTCTGCTCGTCATCCTCGCGGCCGCGTCCAGGCCGTGACGACTGCATTGCGTATGTGGAGGAACGCCGGGGCGCTGATGTTCACGAGCCTGTCAAGTCGGTTGTGCGGTCCAGGCCACTGACTCGGCCTGCGCAGTCGGTACGCGGAATATGCCGTGACTCGGCCCGCTCAATCGGCTCGCAGGGTCCCGGCCGGGTCGACGCGGGCCGCACGCCGGGCGGGCAACCAGCTCGCCACGAGCGCGGCCGCGAACAGAACCGCCGCCTGCGACGTGTAGACGACCGGATCGACCGCGCTCACGCCGAAAAGCAGCGCGCGCATGAACCGAGTGAGCGCGACGGCACCGCACAGTCCCGCCGCCACACCGGCCAGAGCCAGCAGCATCGCATTGCCGACGACGAGCCGGAGCACGCGCCCCGGTGATGCACCCACGGCCATGCGGATCCCCATCTCGCGCGTGCGTTGCGACACCGAGTTCGTGATCACCCCGTGGATGCCGATCGCGGCCAGGAGCACGGCGATGAACGCGAACGCACCCATCAGCCCGGCATTGAAGCGGGGCCTCGCCCATGCATCACCCAGCCGATCCTGCATCGTTCGCACATCCGAGATGGGCAGATCGTCAACCGTCCGGACAGCGGACCGGACCGCAGGAACGATATCGAGCGGATTCCCGTCGGTGCGCAGGACGACCACGCGCGACGCATACGTGAACTGGCGGTACGGCGTGTAGAAGCCTGGTGGTTGCCCTCTTTCGACCGGCCCGTACTGCACATCGCCGACAATGCCGACGATCTCCGCGCTCGAGTCCGGGCCCGGGAAGCCGCTGCCCGAGAACCAGACGTGTTGGCCGATCGGATCTTCATCCGGCCAGAACCGCTTCGCCGCCGTCTCGTTGATGATCGCCACACCCGGACGCCCCGCGCGATCCTCCGGCGTGAACGCGCGGCCACGCAGCAGCGGGATACCCAGGGTGGCGAAGTGGTCCCAGCCCACGTAGTGTCGCGTGATGAACGGCGCCTGCTCCGGCGGCGGCGGTTCGCGGCCGGCGATAAACAGTGTGTTATTCGCGCAGCGCAATCCGAGGGGCGCACACGCATCGACCGTCACGGAGCGGACACCCGGCAGTGCGCCGACCGCCTCGAGGACGCGGTCGATGAGGGCCGGCGCCTCCCCCGGCCCGTAACGCACCTCGGACGGGAGGATGCTGAACGTCAGCAGATGGTCCGGCCTGAAGCCGGGTGGCCGCGTCTGGAGCAGACGCAGGCTCGTGAAGAGAAGACCCGAGCCGATCGAAAGCGCGAGCGCAATCGCGATCTCCCCGACGACGAGCACGGATTGCGGCCGCAAACCGATCGCTCGTGTGCCCGGGCTTCCGCCTCTCTCCCGGAACTCGACCGCGAGGTCGGTCCGACCGGCGTGAAGCGCCGGGATCAGCCCGGACAACACGATCGTCAGCAGCGATACCAGCACCGCGAAGCCGAGCACCCGGAGATCCACGCTCGCCGCCGAGAACTCGCCCAGCGTCCCGTACATGTTGAGCGGTCCTGCCGCCGACGACGGCGGCCTCAGCAATCTGACACCCGCCCAGGCCAGCCAGATGGCGAGCCCGCCGCCCCCCGCGGCGAGCAGCGCGCTCTCCGTCAGCAGCTGTCGCACGATGTCGCGACGATTCGCGCCGAGCGCGAGCCGGACGGCGATCTCCCGGCGGCGAGTGAGCGCCCGGGCGATGCCGAGGCCGCTGAGGTTGGCACAGGCGAGAAGCAACAGGAAAAGGACGGCGGCGAAGAGCAGCAGAAGGGACCGGCGGTTGCCCGGATCAATGCGGACCTCATCCAGCGGCACGGCGGTCGCCGCCCATCGTGTCGGCACGTCCGTCTCGTCCGGCAGCGCTTCTTCGATCCGCTCGCCGACGCCCGCCAGCTCGGCCCGTGCCGCGTCCAGCGTCACGCCGGGGCGAAGCCGGCCGATCGCGCTGATGAAGTTCTGGTCCGTCGTCAGGAACTCCGGATAGGTCAGCCGCGGTGCCATCATCTGCGGGATCCACAGCTCGGCGCGGCCGGTCAGGCCGGTGAAGCCGGCATTCATCACGCCCACCACCGTGATCGGCTCGCCATGGATGCGCACCGTGCGGCCGACGGCCGCGGCCTCGCCACCGTACCGCCGCATCCAGAGGTCGTACCCGATGATCGCGACCGGGTGTGTACCCGGCGCCACGTTCTCGTCATCGAGGAAGGTGCGGCCGGCGATGGCCACCGCATTCAGCGTCGCGAAATAGTCGCGCGACACGATTTCCGCGCCGACCAGCTCGGGATCGCGCCCATCTCCGCCGAGGCTGAGGTCGTAGCGGCCGAACGCGGCGATGCGCTCGAAGGACCGCGTCGTCTGCCGCAGCAGCTCGAGCCTGGCGAACGACCACCGTTGCATGGAGACCGGTCCGCCGGCCTGGCGCGCCGTCCGGTACAGGATCGCCAGCCGGTCCGCGTCCCGGAACGGCAACGGCCGGAAGAGTGCGCCCCACGCAATGGAGAAGACGATCGTCGTCGCGCCGATGCCGATCGCCAGGGTCAGGAGCGATGTCATGGCGAACGCGCGCTGCCCCGAGAGCTGGCGGATCGAGAGACGCAGGTCGTGGAGCAGATCCATTCAGGCTCCGTACTGCGCGGTGCGGTATGGCGGCTACCGCGTGGCCCGGACCTCCGTGTGGTCGCCGATGCTCGCCGAGCCGCGCACGCCGACGACGGTCGCATTGTCGCCGATCAGCGAGTCGCTCAGCTCGCAGTCACGGATCGTCGTGCCCGCCCCGACGATGCAGTCGCGCAGACTCGTGTTCCGGATGTCGCTGCCCGCTTCGATGCTCACGTTCGGCCCGATCGTGACGTTCTCGAGGTGCACGCCGCCCGCAACGCGGACCGGCTCGTTCACGACTACATTCCGGCCGGCGGCCGGCGCGAGCCCGCGCGTCGTCTCGAGGAGATGGCGGTTGGTCTCGAGCAGCGTGCCCAGCTGGCCGCAATCGTACCAGCCCTCGACTTCCGACACGCGCAGCTTCGCGCCCTGGTCGATCATGTACTGGAACGCATCCGTCAGGTAGAACTCGCCGCTCGGGCCCGGCTTTCGCGACATCGTGTCGCGGATCCCCTCGAACAGCAGCTTCCAGTCGCGGATGTAGTAGAGGCCGATGTTGGCGAGCTTCGAGATCGGCTCCTTCGGCTTCTCGACGATCTGCCGCATGTTGCGCTCGGCGTCCATCACGATCACGCCGAATCGCTGGTAGTCCTCGACCTCCTTCGCCCAGATCACGCCGGCCACGTCCGACGGCAGCGTCCGGACCATCGAGAGATCCGCGTCGAACAGCGTGTCGACGAAGATGATCAGCAGCTCCTCGTCGATGAACGGCTCCGCGAGGTGCACCGCGCCCGCCGTCCCGTCCTGCACCGGCTGCTCGACGAAATGGGCCGTGAACTGGGGGTACTCGCTGCGCACCCACTCCTCCACCTTCCCCTTCAGGTGGCCCGTGATGAACACGGCATCACGCACGCCCAGGCGCAGCAGGTCGTCGAGGATGTAGCTCATGACCGGCTGTCCCCCCACGCGCAGCAGCGGTTTCGGTGTCGTATGTGTGTGCGGCCGGAGCCGCGTCCCCTTGCCCGCGAGCGGGATGACGACTTTCAATTGGGCACCTCGACGGTTGCGCCCGGCCGGACCCACTTCGGCGGTCCGATCCGTGCCTTTGCAAAGTTCGGCCGTGTCGCCGCCGAAGATAGGGGGAACGGCCGATCGGTCCACTTGCGGGCCCGAACGGCGAGGCGGCCGGTTGCGACCGCGCCAGCCCCGGCCCGGTCCGACTTTCTTCATTCTCGACCGGAAAGCCGCGAACCGCTATGTTTGCAACGGGTTCGGGCAGATCCGTCCGCCGCGCTGAGGAGATCATGCGCAGACCCTGGCTGATCTGGATAGGGCTCCTGGTGCCGGCCACACTGGCCGCGCAGGGCCGGGAGGGACCGCCCACGGTCACCGTCGATGCCTCGGCTTCGGTCGAGCGGACGCCGGACCGCGCCGTCCTGACCCTTGCCGTCGAATCGGAGGCCGGAACGGCCCAGGCCGCCTCGCGCGCCAACGCCGAGGCCATGGCCAGGGTCATTGCCGCATTACGGCAGGCCGGATTGCAGGGACCGGCCGTCCGCACGCTGTCGATCCAGTTGAGCCCCGTTTATTCGCCGGCCCCGGCCGGCCGCCAGGAACCGCCCGTCATCACCGGTTACCGTGCGCTGAACATGGTCGAGGCGACGGTCGATTCGCTGGCCCGCACCGGCGCCGTCATCGATGCCGCGATCGGGTCGGGGGCCAACCGGCTGGCGAATCTGTCGTTCGGTCTGAGAAACCCCGACGAGGCGCGGCTTGCGGCACTGACGGCGGCGATGGACCAGGCGAAGCGGGAGGCGGAGACGGTCGCGCGCGCGGCAGGCCGCGTGCTCGGTCCGCCGCTCGAGATCTCGCTGAGCAGTCCGATGCCCGGACCTCGCCCGATGTTTGCCGAGCGGGCGGTCGCGATGGCGCAGAGCGTGGAAACGCCGGTCGAGGCCGGGCCGCTCTCGATCATGGCGACCGTGCGCGTCGTCTACCGGCTGGATCCGCCGTGACGATCGAGAACCGGTTCCGACGCGTCCTCGGCGATGGCGCCGCTCAGACCCGGCCCGATGCCAACGACCACCGATTCCGGGGCCGCACGTATTCCATCCCCTTCGAGGATGTCTGGCAGGCGTCGATCGCCATCCTCGAGTCCGGTCTGCGTGGCTGCTCCGTTCGCCTGGCGAACGACCGCGATGGCATCATCATCGCCGAGGCCACCGCGACCCTGCCCCGCCGCATCGATGACATCACGGTGAGCATTACGCTCGACAAGGACGCGCAGACGCGCATCGACATGCGGTCGCTGTCGCGTGACGGCAAGTCGGATTTCGGCGCCAATGCCCGCCGCATCGCGAAATTCTTCGAAATGCTGGATGCTCGGATGACCGACCTTCCGCGCAGCCGGCTCGCCCGCGCGACCACGGAGCGCCGCTGAGGCGGGTGCGCTCTGAATGATCCGGCGCGCGATCCTCGACTTCCACACGCATCCCTATCGTCCGGAAGATCTCGCGCGGGGCACGCTCGAATTCGTGCGCGGCGTGTCGCGCGCGCTGCGCGAGCACGGCGAGGCGCTGCGTGATCCCGTATACTGCGCGGGCGTGCTCCGCGAGCAGGGCGTCGAGCACGCGGTGATGCTGCCCGAGCACTGCCCGCGATCATCGGGCAACGTGCGCACGGAGACCGTCCTCGAGCTGTGCCGCCAGTCGGAAGGCTTCTTCCTGCCGTTCGCCTCGGTGGATCCGAACACGGACCCGCGGCCCGCCGATCTGCTCCGCTCGTACGTCGAGCAGGGCGTCGTCGGCCTCAAGCTCTACCCGTCCTATCAGTTCTATTATCCGAACGATCCGAGGACCTACCCTCTGTACGCGGTGTGCGAGGCCGCGCGCATCCCGGTCCTCTTCCACATCGGCAGCTCGGTCATTCCGGGCACGCGGATGAAGTACTGCGACCCGATTCACCTTCACGATCTGGGCGTCGATTTTCCGGATCTCGTGGTGGTCATGGCTCACGGCGGCCGCGGCTACTGGTACGATGCCTGTGCGTTCCTGGCGGCGCACCAGCCCAACTTCTACATCGACGTCACGGGCCTCGTGCCGGCCCGGCTGCCGGAGCATTTTCCGGCGCTCGAACGGCTGGCGCCGAAGATCGTCTTCGGCAGTGACTGGCCGGCCATGCCGCGCAGCCCGGCCGAGAACGCGGCCGCCATCGCCGCTCTGGGGTTGTCGCCGGACGCCGTCGACCGGATACTGTATCGCAACGCGGCCGCGCTGTTGCGGCTCGATAGCGAAATCGCCCCGGCCGCGACGGCCGGCGATGATGATGGGGGAGGGCATTGAACGTGACGCGCTCGACTACAGCCGGACTGCCCGAAACCCTGCCGGTCATGCCGCTGCGCAGCACGATCGTGTTCCCGTCGGGCGTCGTTGCGGTCCAGGTCGGCGTCCCCGAGGTACTCGACCTGCTGGCCGCGCATCCCGAGCCCGGGCTGCTCGTCGCCGCGGTCGTCGCGCCCGGCGGCCCCGACGAGCCCTTCGATCCGCGCGACCTCTGCAAGATCGCCGTTCTCTGCCGCGTCTCCGATCGGCTCAACCTGCCGGGTGAAACCATGCAGGTCACGCTGCAGGGCGTGCAGCGGGTGCGCATCCGCAGGGTCGATCAGCGCGAAGGGATCCTCGTCGCGCGCGTCGCCGCCATCCGCGAGAAACCGGCCGATGATGCCGCAACCGCGCACTGGATCGCCCGCATCCTGAACGCGCTCGAGGCGCTGTCCGGTCAGGTCGAGCGCGTGTCGCGCGAAGTGCCGCGCATCCTGCGCATGAATCTCGGCGATCCCGGTCGTTTCGTGGATCTCGTCGCGACGCTCGCCAATTTCAGCGTCGCCGATAAGGACAGGATCCTGCAGACGCCGTCCATCCTGGCCCGCCTGAAGTTCGCGTGCAGCGAACTCGAATCGCAGCTCGCGCGCATCCGCCGGATGTCGGGCGACAATCCGGCCGCGGCCGCTGCGCCGGTCGATGCCTCGCGCCACGCCGCCGGTCTGAAACAGCAGATCAAGCTGCTGCAGGCGCAGCTCGGCGAGGTCGATCCGCTCGAGGCCGAGGCGGTGGACCTGTTGCGGCGCATCGATTCCGCGGGCCTGCCCGCACTCGCCGCGGCCCGTGCGCGGGCCGAGATCGAACGGCTCCGCGCTGGCGTGCCCGACGCCGGCGAGGTCCGCACGTACATCGACTGGTTGCTGGCCATGCCCTGGCGCCGGGCCGCCTCCGACGGACCCGCGAAGTTCGACCTCGATGCCGTGCAGCGCGTCATGGACCGCGAGCTGCTCGGCCTGACCGAAGCGAAGGAACGACTCGTCGATCACCTGGCCGTCGGCCGGCTGCGCCGCTCGCTCGCCGGCCCGATCCCGTGTGTCGTCGGACCGGCCGAGGTCGGCAAGGCCTCGCTCATCGCCTCGCTTGCCCGCGGCCTTGGCCGGCCGCTCGTCCGGCTCAGCCTCGCCGGCCGGTCCGCCGCCGACCTGCTCGGCGTACGGCGGACCCGATCCGATGCACAACCCGGGCTCATCGCCGCGTTGCTGCGCGAGGCGAGAGTCAACGATCCGGTCATTCTGCTGGATGAGCTGGATGAGGGAGCCGCCGCCGACGTGGACGCGACCGATGTCATTCGCGAGATCCTGGCGCCCGCGGAGCGTTCCTTCACCGATCGGTACCTCGATGCGACCTTCGATCTCAGCCATGCGCTATTCATCGCCATCGCCCAGGACCTCCAGAAGGTCCCGCGCAGCATCAGCGAACACATGATCGAGGTCCGCATCGCGGGCTATACGCCCGAGGAAAAAGTCGACATCGCGAGGACCCGGCTGCTTCCGCGGCTCATCGCCGAGCACGGACTCCGCCCGTCGCACGTCTCGTTTCCCGACGAAAGCCTGAAATCGCTGGCTTACGGTTACGCCCGCGATGCGGGGCTCGGTGCGTTCCAGCGCAGCCTCATCACGATGCTGCGCGCCCGCGCTCGGGCCCGGGCCCATGGCGATGGCTCGCGCTGGACGTTCGATGCCGCGCGCATCGAGGACATGCTCGGCGTGCCACGCTACGTCGCCACGGCCGCCGAGAGTGCTCCCGAGATCGGCGTCGTCACCGGCCTGGCCTGGACCGCGTCCGGCGGCGAACTGATGTTCATCGAAGCGTTGCGCATGCCCGGGAGCGGCCGCCTCATCATCACTGGTATGCTCGGAGATGCGATGCGCGAGTCGGTCAACGCCGCGTACTCGTACGTGCGCAGCCGTGGCCCGCAACTCGGCATCGGCGAGGACGACTTCCGCGAGTCCGACGTGCACGTGCACTTCCCGGTCGGCGCGATACCCAAGGATGGACCCTCCGCCGGCATCGCCGTGACGCTCGCGATCGCGTCCACGCTGTCCAACCGGCCCGTCCGCCACGATGTCGCAATGACCGGAGAAGTCACTCTCCGCGGGAAGGTCCTCGAGGTCGGCGGCATCAAGGAGAAGGTGCTGGCCGCGCACCGCGCCGACATTCGCCGTGTCATCCTGCCGGCAGGGAACGAGAAGGATGTGCGGGAAGTGCCGGACAAGGTGCGCGCCGGCATCGCGTTCCACTTCGTCGAGCGAATGGATGATGTCGTGAGTCTCGCCCTCGTCGGCGGACACGGGCCCGGCGCCATCCGGCTTCGTGGCGAGGCCGGCCGCGAGCCGCGCGTCGCGCAGCCCGGGAAACGCAAGACGAAGTCCTGAGCGGGCTGCCGGGCGTGGCTCCAGCCGCCGCCGTGAATCGGCCCACCTCCCGGCGAGGTTCGAGCCGGCTCGACGTGCCGAAACCGTACCGTCCGGCGCGGAAATCAGCCGGCCTGGCCGAGCCGGATCCTGTGGTCCACCGGATGCGGCACCAGGACCTCGCCTTCGCTCTTGGCTATGATGGTCGCCGCCGTCAGGTCGCCCGTTACATTCACTGCGGTCCGCATCATGTCGAGAATGCGATCGACGCCGAGGATCAGCGCGATACCCGCTTGCGTGTAGCTCGCCAGACCGACCGACTGCAGCACGAGGATCAGCGTCACGATGCCGGCGCTGGGCACACCCGCCGCCCCGATGCTCGCCAGGGTCGCGGTCAGC
>Ga0326597_10011746_pt1 | contig 11586 bp, 10 predicted proteins | sample RVTome_12_FD_203789 | JGI IMG/M metagenome (GOLD analysis project Ga0326597, IMG submission 203789) | Soil microbial communities from uranium-contaminated site in the Upper Colorado River Basin, Wyoming, United States - RVT100D185 | ecosystem: Environmental > Terrestrial > Soil > Contaminated >...
GCGAAAGTCCTCCCCTTCGATGCCGTAGAGGATCAAACGCGGGGGCAGTTGGCCAAGCGCCCTGGCCAGCTCGACCGCCTCCGCCACGCTGAAGGCGTGCGTGGAGTAGTGGAAGAAACGCGTGGGAATCACCTGCCGATGGGCCTCGAATCGGAAGATTTTCCCCGGCGCAGCGCCCGAGCGCGCCGCATCCACCACGATCGCGCGCTCCACCCCTTGCCACAGCTCCAGCAACGCAGCGCCCTCGCCGCTTGCGCTGCACACCTGCGCAGTCAGGTCCGCCCGCTGCTCCAAGCGCTCAGCCACCCACAGCCCGATGGCGTCGTCCCCGCGATAAGGGTTTCCCACGCCGATGAGCAGGGTGTCCCTGGGCTTCATTTCATTCCCGTTCGATCTTCAGCTTGAGGTAGTGGCAGGAGCACGAGATGCACGGATCGTAGTTGCGGATCGCCTGCTCGCACTGCCACTGAAGCTGGTCGTGCGGCAGATGGAGGCGTTCGGAGACGAACGCGAGCAGGTCGCTTTCGATCGCCTTCTGGTTCTGCGAGGTGGGCGGCACGATCTTGGCGTCGCGGATCACGCCTGAGTCGTCGATCGTGTAGCGGTGGAAGCAGATGCCGCGCGGGGCCTCGGTGCAACCGTAGCCCGTGCCCGCGCGGGGCTGGACGACGATGCGCGGCGGGTCGGGCGGCTCGTAGGCGCGGATGATGCGCAGCGCCTCCTCCACCGCGTACAGCGTCTCGACGCTGCGCACCACGATGCTTTTAAAAGGGTTGTAGCACGTCTTGCCCAGGCCGGCCTTCTTGGCCGCTTCCTTGCACAGCGGGGAGAGTTTTTCGTAATTGAGCGTGTAGCGCGCAAGCGGCCCGGTGTGGTACGCCCCGCGCCCCTTGACCGTGGCGTGCAGCGAGGTGGAGTGCGCCACGTGCTCCTCGACGAAGGTGTCGTCGAACTGGCGCAGCGCGATGTCGATTCCCTTGTTCGACACGAGCCGCCCCTCGGTGATGGCGTATTCATCGGGGTGCGACAGCGCCACGTATTCGTAGTCCTGTTCGAAGTCCGGAAAGTCCAGCGTGGAGGTGAAGCGCACAGTCTTGAGCGCGGCGTCCTGCGCCCATTTCAGCTCCTCGGCAAACGCCTTCAAACGCTCCTTGCTCGGCGCGCTGAAGAAGCCGCCCACGGTGGGGTTGATGGGGTGCACGGCCCTGCCGCCCACGATCTCCATCAACTCGTTGCCGATCCTCTTGAGGCGCAGCGCCATCTTGACCAGGTCAGGATGGTGCTGGGCCATTTGGATGGCGTCCTGATAGCCCAGGAAGTCCGGCGCGTGCAGCATGGACACGTGCAGCACGTGGCTTTCGATCCACTCCCCGCAGTAAATCAGGCGGCGCAGGGCGCGGATGGCCGGGCTGACGCGCACGCCGCAGGCGTCCTCCATGGCGTGCGCGGCGCCCATCTGGTAGGCGATGGGGCAGATGCCGCAGATGCGGGCGGTGATGTCCGGGGCTTCCGTAAACTTGCGTCCGCGCAGGAACGCCTCGAAGAAGCGCGGCGGTTCGTAGATCTGGAGCTTGACGTCCGTTACCTTGTCGCCTTTGATCTTCACCAGCATGGCGCCCTCGCCCTCCACGCGGGCAAGCGCGCCCACCTGGATGGTGCGCGTCTTGGCACTGCCGCTGCGCTTACCGCGCTTAGGTCGAGGTTTGCTCATGGCGTTCACTCTCCTTGCGGAAGGCGTCCGCGCCCGCGTTGAACGTGCGCAGCGCCCTGACGATGTCGTCGCTGCCCACCCCGAGGTGCTGCCACTGCCGGGTCAGCGACGCGGCGTTGGGCGTCTCCTTGGGGCCGAAACAGCCGTAGCAGCCTCGCGCATAGGCCGGGCAGATGGCGCCGCAGCCGGCCTGGGTCACCGGCCCCAGACAGGGCGTCCCCTTGGCCACCATCACGCACACCGTGCCCCGGCGCTTGCACTCCACGCAGACGCTGTAGGACGGGATGTTGGGCTTGCGCGCGTGCAGGAAAGCGTTCAGCACCTCGAGCAGCTGATGCTTGTTGATGGGACAGCCCCGCAGCTCGAAATCCACCTTGACGTGCTGCGCGATCGCGGTGGAGGTGGCCAGCGTTTGGATGTATTCGGGTTTGGCGTAGACGAGCGAGGTGAACTCCTTTACATCCTTGAAGTTGCGCAGCGCCTGGATGCCGCCTGCGGTGGCGCAGGCACCGATCGTGATCAGGAATTTTGAGACGCTGCGAACCTCCTGGATGCGCTGCGCGTCGTGGGCCGTGGTGATCGAGCCCTCCACCAGCGACACGTCGTACGGCCCTTTCGCCGTTGCGCGCGAGGCCTCCAGGAAGTGGGCGATCTGCACCTGCCCCACCACGTCCAGCAGCTCGTCCTCGCAGTCCAGCAGGCTCAGCTGGCAGCCGTCGCAGGAGGCGAACTTCCACACGGCAAGCTTGGGTTTTCCCTTGGGCATCAGACCTCCCGGGTTTTGAACAGCGCTTGAATCCGCGCGTAGCTGAACACGGGCCCGTCCTTGCAGATGAAGTGCGGCCCATACTGGCAGTGGCCGCAGTGGCCGATGGCGCACTTCATGTTTCGCTCCATCGACACGTACATGCGCTCGCGCGGGATGCCGAGTTTTTCGAGCTCGATCAGGGTGAAGCGCATCATGATCTCGGGGCCCACCACCAGCGCCGCGGCGTGGTGGATGTCCACATTCGCTTTGGGGATGAGCGTGGTGACCACCCCGACGTTGCCCAACCAGTCCTTCCCGCTGGCGCTGTCCACCGTGACTTCGACCTGCAGGTCGAAGCGGCTGCGCCACCGTTCCAGCTCCTTCAGGTACAGCAGGTCCTGGGGCGTGCGGGCGCCGTACATCAGCACGATGCGGCCGTACTCGCTGCGGTGCGCCAGCAGGTGGTAGATCGCCGGGCGCAGCGGGGCAAGGCCGATGCCGCCGGCGACGATCAACACGTCCTGGCCCGTGATCTGCTCCACGGGCCACGGACTGCCAAACGGCCCGCGCACCCCCAGCACCTGACCGGGCTTTGCGCCGCAGATCGCGCGGCTGGTCGCGCCCACGGCGCGCACGGTGTGCACCAGGGCCTTTCGCTCCAGAGGGTCGCCGCTGATCGAGATCGGCGCCTCGCCCACGCCAAAGGCGTAGAGCATGTTGAACTGCCCCGGGGCAAACGCAAGGGACTGCCCCCGCGGCGGCTCGAGCACCAGGGTGCGGGTGTCGTGCGTCTCGCGGGAGCACGAGCGCACCCGGTAGGGAAGCGGGCGCATGGGGTCGAGCGTCGTGGCTGAAGCGTCCATGCTAATCGTGGTGTCCATAGAAATCCAAAAGCTGCATGCGCGTGGCCTGCAGCCGCTTGCCGATCACCTGCGAGAACCGCTTGTACAGCTCGTAGCCCAGCTTGGGCTCCTCATCGCACTTGGTGCGGATGCACATGGCGTCAAAGGTCAGGGTGCGGATCAGCTCCAGCGCCCGGCCGTCGTATTGCTTGGTGAACGGAGCCACGGTCCAGGACCAGCCCATCACGTCCCCCGCCCCCAGGGTGGAAAACGTGATCGGGCCGCGACCCGGCACGAAGATCTCCAGCGACACCTTGCCGTGGCGGATCAACCAAAACTGACTCGACATTTCTCCTTCGCGAAACACGAACTCGCCGGCCTTGAACGTCTGCTCGCGCGCGCAGCCGGCGATCTCCTTCAGGTAGCGCGGGTCCAGGCCTTGAAAAAAGGGGTGTTCCATCAACAACCGCTCTACGTTCTCCACCTTGCCTCCTTATGCGGTCTCGGACTGCTCGCTGCGGCGAATGGCCAGAACTTCCTGCGTGATGTCAATGCCCACCGGGCACCAGGTGATGCAGCGCCCGCAGCCCACGCAGCCCGAGGCGCCGAACTGGTCTATCCAGCTGGCCAGCTTGTGCGTCATCCACTGCCGGTAGCGCGAGTGAGGCGAGGCGCGCACGCTGCCGCCGTGGATGTAGGAGAGGTCCATGGTGAAGCAGGAATCCCACTTGCGCACGCGCTGCGCCTGCTGGCCCGACAGGTCGGTGACGTCCTCCACCGTGCTGCAGAAGCACGTGGGGCACACCATCGTGCAGTTGGCGCAGCTGAGGCAGCGGTTGGCCACCTCCTCCCACTGCGGGTGCCCGTAGTTGCGATACAGCAGCTCCTTGATGCCGGCCGTTTCCAGGCTTCGGCCCATCTGCCCTGCGGCGTTACGCTCGCGCGCCTGCGCCGCCTGCAGGTGGCCTGCGTCGGGCGTTTTATGGGGCAGCTTTTCCATCACCGAAGCGCCCTTGGCGCTGCCGATCTGCACCACGAAATAATGGTCCCGACCCTCCAGCACCTCGGTCATGGCCAGGTCAAAGCCGGCGGTGGCCTTGGGCCCGGTCTTCATCGAGACGCAGAAGCACGTGCCGCCGGCCTGGGTGCAATTGACGGCCACGATGAAGGCTTTGTCCCTGCGCGCCTTGTAATGGGGGTCCTGGTATTTGTCCTTGAGGAACACCCGGTCCTGGATGGCGATGGCGTGCAGCTCGCAGGCGCGCACGCCGATGAAGGCATACGGGGGGACTTCCTCCTGCGCCTGCGTCAGCTTGAAGCCGTCCTTGGTGCGCTTTGCCCCCCACAGCAGCAGCTGCGGCGGGAACAGGTATTTTTTCCAGGAATGGGGTCCGACCACGTAGCCGAACAGTGCGGCGTCGTCCCGTTTCTTGAGCCGATAGCTGGCGGCCTCCTGTTCGTCGGTCCAGCCGGCGGGCAGGTCCTCCACCTTCTTGAGCCGATCGTAGACGATGGCCCCTTCTTTGACTGTGGGGCCGACCAGTTGATAGCGCTTGCGGATGAGGGCCTCAAACAACGAAGGCAAGTGCGCGCGCTCCAGAATGAGGTGCTGTCCTACGGATAACCCGCTGCTGGGCATCTTGCACCTCCTTCAGATCTCAGTGTGCGAGAAGCGGCCCGATTATACAAACTGCGACCCCGGCGCCCATGACCTTGAGCAGACGCGCCCATGATCCGCATCAGTGTTGGGCTTGCCCCACCCGAGTAGGATGCGCGGGCGCGTTTTTTTGGATAAATTCAGGCGAAAGGAAGGTCTTATGAAAAGGCAACGCGTCATCATCCTGGGAGCCGCGGGCCGCGACTTCCACAACTTCAACGTCTTCTTCCGCGACCAGCAGGCGTATGAAGTGGTGGCCTTCACCGCAACGCAGATCCCCAACATCGAAGGCAGGCGCTACCCCGCGGCGCTTGCCGGCCGGCTCTACCCCAAAGGCATCCCCATCGAAAAAGAGGAGAACCTGCTCCGCCTGATCCGCACCCTGGAGGCGGACGCCGTGGTCTTCTCCTACAGCGACGTGTCCAACCAGTACGTGATGGAGCACGCGGCGATCGCCCAGGCCGCAGGCGCCAATTTCTGGCTGCTCAGCCCCAAGGCCACCATGCTCAAATCGAAAAAGCCCGTCGTCTCCATCACCGCGGTGCGCACCGGCTCCGGCAAGAGCCAGACGACGCGGCGCGTGGCCGAGCTGCTCAAGGGCTGGGGCAAGCGCGTGGCCGTGATCCGCCACCCCATGCCCTACGGGGATCTGGCCAAGCAAGCCGTGCAGCGCTTCGCGGCATTGCCGGACCTGGACAAGCACCGTTGCACGATCGAGGAGCGGGAGGAGTACGAACCCCACATCAACGCGGGCAACGTCGTGTACGCCGGCGTCGACTACGAGAGGATCCTGCGCCAGGCCGAAGGCGAGTCGGACGTGGTGCTCTGGGACGGGGGCAACAACGACTTCTCGTTCTACACACCCACCTTGAGCATCGTGGTGGCCGACCCCCACCGGGTGGGGCACGAGACCGCCTATTACCCCAGCGCCCTGAACGTGTACCTGGCCGACGTGGTGGTGATCAACAAGGTGGACACCGCCGACGGCGACGACGTGCTCCAGTTGCGCAACAACCTGCTGAAACTGAACCCCAAGCTGAACATCATCGAAGCGGCTTCCCCCACGCGGGTGGAGGATCCCAAGCTGCTGATGGGCAAGCGGGTGCTCGTGATCGAGGACGGCCCCACGGTAACCCACGGGGAAATGCGCTACGGCGCCGGCACGATCATGGCGCGTAAGTGCGGGGCCGCAGAGCTGGTGGACCCCCGCCCCTATGCGGTGGGCTCGATCGCGCAGACGTTCAAGAAATACCCGCACGTCGAGCGGCTGCTGCCGGCGATGGGCTACGGAACGCAACAGGTGAAGGAGCTGGAGAAGACGATCGGCCTCGTCCCGTGCGACGCCGTCGTCATCGGCACCCCGATTGACCTGCGCCGGCTAATCCGCTTCAAGGTGCCGGCCGTGCGCGTGCGCTACGATCTGCAGGAGATCGGCTCGCCCACTTTGGAGGACGTGCTGTCCGATTTCAAGACCTCCGCGCGCAAGCCGCAGCGCAGCAAACGCGCCTGATGGCCGTCAGCCCATTTTATGACTCAAATCATATTGTAATGCTGATGGGCGCCGTATAATATTGATGTTGAAATGGGCGCCCACTCAAGGAGGAGTACGGTGAGTATTGTTTCAACGGTGAAAGGACAATCGGCCACCTTCTACACGTGTTTTCTGTTGTTTTTGTTGAGGATTTCGCTGGGCGTCATCATGCTCACGCTGGCCGCGCGCCTGCTGCTGGAGGGCGGGTGGAAGGCCTGGATGAAGCTGGGCGGCATGCTGCCCACGGTGGTGCGAGGGCCGCTTGAACCCCTGTTTCTGCAATTCTGGGAAAACCCCGTCATCCTTTACCTGGTGATCGGCGCCTCGATCGCCATCGGCTTGAGCATGGTGTTGGGGCTGTTCGTGCGATTGGGCGCGTTGGGCGGGGCGCTGATGATGGTGGGCTTCTACCTGGCCACGCTGCCCCCGCTGTTCGGCTGGATCAATTACTACTTTGTTTATTTCGGCGCGTTCCTTAACTTTCTGGTGATCACGCCCGAGTACGCGTTTGGCTTGGATCGGTATTTAAGGCCGTACAAAGACCGTTATCCCTGGCTGAAGTGGATCGTGGCCTAAGGACCAAGGGGGTGGAAACCGAGCGCAGGAAAAGGCAGGCCGCAGTTTGGATACGACAAGACCATTAACCATAGGAGGATATCACATGAAGAACGTAGCAAGCAACAGGCGCACCTTCCTCAAGGGCGCGGCAGCGACCATGGGCGGCATGGCCTTCACCCAATGGGCGGCCACCAACTTCGAAGCCGCCGCGCAAGGCGGCCAGGCGTACGTCATCGTCGCCGACGTGATCCGCGGCTCGGGCGGCAACCCGACCGGCCCCGGTTGCGTGCAGACCAGCGTGTTCGTGCGCGGCGAGCAGGCCGTGTGGCGCGCGGTGGTGTACGATGCCAAGACCGGCGAGCTGGTCAACAGCGCCGAGGCAGTGGCCTCGCGTGGGTTGACCATGAAGGTCACCCCCGAGGGCCAGGACCCCATCGACATGGCCCACGGCCAGCACCCGGGCGCAAGCCGCAACCCGGCCCCGGCCGACGTCATCTTCTACTGGACCGGCCCCTGGGAAATCCCCCCTTCAGTCACTGGCAAGCTGAAATACACCATCGAAGTGGCAGATTCCGGCGGCGGCACAGGCGTCCTTGAGTTGTTCGGCAACAAAGAAGTGGACACCTTCCCCCTCCCGCTCACCGTGTCCTGAAGTTTCGATCCACGCTGGAAGGCGGCAAGCAGCATCCCTGCTTGCCGCCTTTCGCTCAAAAGGAGAGCCCATGCCGCAAACCACAACAGGGGCAGCGCCCCTATCAAAAACCTTCGTCGGCCGGCTGATCCTGACCCCCGAGCACGGCCCCGTGGGTACAGTTGTGCAGGTGCAGGGCAAGGGGCTGCCCGCGGACCAAACCCTGGACCTCCGCTGGGAAAGCTACGACGCCCGCTGGCACATCGAACAGCGCGACGGGGTGGACTGGAACCAGTTCTACGGGTTTAAGCTGTCCGAGCGGGTTGAGCCCTTGCTCCAGGTGCGCACCGACGCGCACGGCGCTTTCAGCGCGCGCTTGCAGGCCCCCGAGGACTACGGCGGGGTGCACGACGTGTACCTGATGCTGGGAGAGCGTAAGTTGAACAAAGCGGGATTTCGCCTGGACCTGAGCGTCGAGATGTCCCCCGAGCAGGGGCCGGCGGGCACGCCGATCGCGCTCACCGTCAAGGGCCTGAACCCCGCGCACCCCATCGAGGGCTGGTACCAGCTCTATTACGACAACGCGCTCACCGGCTTCGTCACCGCACTGACCACGCGAGGCACGACGCGCGTGGAGATCCCGGCTGCCGGCCGAGTCGGCCAGCACCTGATCGCGCTCGAGGACGCCTCCTTCGGCGTCCCTTACCTGGGGCTGGAGTGCTCCCCTTACTCGTACTTGAAGACGTTCCAACTGCTGTTCGAGCTTACGCCGGGTGAGCCGGCGCTGCCGGGCAGGGTGCAGGAACAGTTGCAGCCCGAGCAGCCGCGCCCCGCTCCCGCGGCTCGCGCAAGCGGCCCGCAGCTGTGGAGCGACGACGTCGAAGTGCCCGTCGGCTCGGCCTTCACGTTCTTCGGCAGCGGCTTCCCCCAGGGCGGCGAGCTTGAGCTGCGCTGGTACGACATCACGGGCGACCGCGTCAGCGAAATGCAGGAAGGCCGTTTTGGAACAGGCTTTGCGGAGATGCCGACCTCCCTTGGCGCCGTGCGCGCGGACGCGCAGGGCAACCTCCGATGGAAGGCGGCGCCCCAGAGCATCCAGGGCGGAGCCCACGCGGTGGAAGCCTGGCACAGCGGTCGTTGCCTGGCCAAAACGTACGTGCGCCTGAGCAAGCGCGCCCATCCCCTGCGGCCCAAGGCAGGCCCCATCGGCACGCCCATCACCGTGGAGGTGGACGGCGTCAGCTGGACCGAGCACGAGAACCTGGTCGCCATCACCTATGACAATTCACTCGTGGGCTACGCCTGCGGCAACGATCTGATGGGCAAGGTGCTGGCCAAGCTGCACTCAAGCGGCGAGCCGGGCTGGCACTTCATCGACGTGTATCCGGCGTTTCGCACGCGCCGCTTTTCCACCGGGATGGACGACCCGATCCTTGAGGTGCCTTATCTGTACCAGAAGCCCATCGTCAGCTGGGCGGACCACCCGCACGGCTTCCATTTCCGCTACGCGTTTGAGGTTCAAGCGTTCAAGGAGAGTGCAAAATGATCAAGCGACGCGCTTTTTTGCGAAACATCGCGGCCGGCGGTTTGTTCGCTTCGATGCTGAGCCAAACCCCATTTGCGAGCGCCCAGGCCAGAACCCTGAAGGTCGGCGCGGTGCTCAACTTGAGCGGCGCGGGCGCGGTGGACGAGGTGTTGGTGCGCGACGGCGCCCTGCTGCGCACGACGCTGGTCAACGAAGCGGGCGGAGCGTTTTCGCTGGAGCTGATCGTGGAGGATGCGCAGTCCTCCCCGGTGGTCGCCGCAGACGCGGCCAACCGGCTTGCCAACCGCGGGGACATCAGCTTCGTGGTCGGCCCGCTCATCGGCAACCAAGCGCTTGCAGCGCAGCCCATCTTCGCCGCGGCCGGCATCCCGCACATCGCCTTCGCCGGCGACACCCCGTTCACCGACCTCCACGCGCAGGCGCCTCTGTCCGCGCGCTTTGGCTTCCAGGTGTCGCTGCAGACGGCGCCCCTGCTGAAGTACGCCGTCCAGGAGCGCGGACATCAGTCGTTTTTCATTTTGGGCCAGGACTCCGCTTTCGGGCGCGACTTCTCCGCCGCGGTGGGCGCGCAGTTGGCCGTGCTGGGCCAGGGGAGCCTGGCCGGCGAGCCCGAGCTATACCCCTTCCTCAACACCGACTTCTCCACCTTGATGACCAAGGCACTGGGCTCGGGAGCGGACGCCGTATTGTTGGGCACCGGCGTGCCCATCGAGATCATCGCCGCGGCGCGCGAGTTCGCGCTGCAAGCCCCGTCGGACATCGGCTTCTACTCGCAGCACACGCCAAGCACCTTGAGCCCCGTCACCTCCGGCTTCCAATCCATCAGCCAGGTGCTGCCCTCCGACGCGTTGGTCTTCACCTGGTTCTACGACGGCGGCCAGCCGCGCGATTTCGAGCGCGCCCCCTCGCCCACCGTCCAGGCGTTGGAAGCGGCCGTGCAAGATCGCTTGGGCCGCGTGGCTTCGGCCATGGAGGGCTGGGGCTGGGGCGGCGTGCAGATTCTGGAGCAGTCCTTGGAACGGCTCGTGGGCATGCTGGGATTGGACCAGGTGTTGGGCTTGGACCCCGTGAGCGAGCTGCCCCAGCGCTGCTTGCAGCTCATCTTGTCCGCCGAGGAGCCGTGGATCACCCCTTTTGGCGATGCAGTTTTTCTGCCCTGCGGACAGTTCAACCAGCAGCAGGGGGTCGCCACGTTCAGGGGCGGCCAACCGTACCTGCTGAAAGACCGTGGGTACGCGGCGGAGCTGGTGGCGCCGCTGTGCCCGACCGCCTGATGGCATAACGCTTGCCCGCCGAACTCGCCCAGCTGCTCCAGTTCCTGTTTAACGGGATCTTCTCCGCCAGCGTTTACGCGCTCATCGCCTTGGGGCTGTCGCTGGTCTTTGGCATCATGCGCGTGGGGGATCTGGCCCAGGGCGGCCTGTACGCGGTGGGCGCGTATGCGACCTTTGTCCTCACCCGCTGGGCGGGAGCGCCTTACGCGCTTGCCGTGGTGCTGGCCCTGTCGCTGACGGCGCTGCTGAGCGCGGCCCAGGGGCGGATCTACCGACGCTTGCGGCCACTGGGGATCGGTTCCACCTTCATCGGCGGGGTGGCGCTGCTCGTGATCTGGAGGGGCGCGCTGGCGTTGGGATTTTCCTGGGACCCGGTCGAGCTCTCCCCCGTGAGCGCGCAGGCGTTCCAGCTCGGACCGCTGACGCTTGTGCCTCACAAGCTGCTCGTCATCGTCGCCTCAGGGCTTGCCATGGCGGGGCTGTGGCTGTTCTTGTTCCGCACGCGCTGGGGCAGGGCGCTTCGCGCGCTGAGCCAGAACGAGGAGGCGGCGCTTGCGGTGGGCGTCAACGCGGCGGCCGTTTCCACGCTTGCCTTTGCCCTTGCCGGCGCGCTTGCCGGCGGGGCGGGAGCGCTGCTTGCGCCCCTGTGGCCCTTCGATCCGGGCAGCGGCACGCTGTGGGTCTTGAAGGCGTTTGCCATCGCCGTGGTCGGCAGGGCCAGGCTGCGCTGGGTGGTGGGCGCGGCCCTGCTGGTGGGCGTAGGCGAGGTGTTCGTACAGGCCTACGGCCGGGCGGAGTTCGCCGATCTGGTGCCGTTTGCCTTGCTTGCCCTGGTGCTGGTGCTGCAACCGCAGGCGCTTGGCCCCGAGGCTGAAAAAACTCCGCGGCTGCGGGCGCCCTCGCCGCCGCTTGCCCCCCCTCGCTGGGTCGTATGGGCCTTGAGCGCGGCCGGGGCGGGAATCGTGTTGCTGCTGTCGCTGTGGGCTCCCGGCAACTACTGGCTGCACCTGTTGATCATGATCGGCTTGTTCGTCATTCTGGCCAACGGGCTTGACCTGCTGACCGGGTATGCCGGCATCCCGTCGCTT
>Ga0326597_10011747_pt1 | contig 11586 bp, 4 predicted proteins | sample RVTome_12_FD_203789 | JGI IMG/M metagenome (GOLD analysis project Ga0326597, IMG submission 203789) | Soil microbial communities from uranium-contaminated site in the Upper Colorado River Basin, Wyoming, United States - RVT100D185 | ecosystem: Environmental > Terrestrial > Soil > Contaminated >...
CCGCGAAACGCGCCGGCGACCAGCAGCCAGTCTTCCTTTTTGATCGCTTCCCAAACTTCGTACGCCAGCCGCGGCGGGGAAATCGGCTTCTCGTCCCAGCGGCGTTTGAGATCGCTTTGCCAGCGCGCGTGGATCTCTTCATGCTGTGCGGTAAACGATTTTCGCCGGTCCTCGACCACGCCCTTGGCGAATTTGGCTTGCTGCCTGATTTCTTCAGCCAAAGCCGGGAGAAAGACTCTCGTATTCGCCACGATCGGCAGATCGACCGGCGCCAGCTCCTGGAAGTCGCTGGTCCAGCCGCGCATGGAAATATCCGCCAGCGTGACGTGGATCACTTTGCAGCCCGGCTTGATCGCGGAGACGCTCGAATGGGTTCCGGGATCATGGCGCACCAGCGCGCCGAAGAAATCCATCACGTCCAATCCGAGAATGACATCGGCATTGCTGATTAGTTCGCGGTTCCGACCCGTGAGATTTAACGGATGCGTGTTGGGAAAGTTCAGCCGCGCGCCGAGATCGATCACCGGAATCGATAACAGATCCGCGAGCTCGACCAGGCTCAAGACTGCGTCGTTGTTGCGGCCAACGTAATCGGCGACGATCACCGGATTCTGCGCCGAGGAAAGCAACCGCGCCGCTTCTTTGATCGCGCCGGCCTCGGCCTGGAGCGGCGCCGGCGGGCGGAAGCGGGTCGGATCGGGCAGCGGAATTTCCTTCTCGATCGCCGACTCCTGATCGGTCACGTCAAAGCAAAGATAGACCGGCCCCGCCGGATCGCTCATGGCGATACGGTAAGCGCGCATCATCGAAGACGGTATCGCTTCGATGCCGAAGGGTTGGTCGTCCCACTTGACGAAGTCGCGCACGAGATTGCCCTGGACCAGCGCGGTGTGAATCCAATCGATCCACGGGCGCCGCTTGGTCGAATTCATCGGGCCGGTGCCGCCCATGACCATAATCGGCGTGCGGTCGCACCAGGCGTTGTAGATCGCCATCGACGCATGCTGTAAGCCGACGACATTGTGCACGATCGCGGGCATGATCTTGCCGGTCGCCTTGGCATAGCCGTGAGCCACCGCCACGGCGATCTCTTCATGGCAGCAAAGGATGATTTCAGGGTTGGGTTTGCGGCCGCTCTCGTAGTTGACCAGGGAATCATGAATACCGCGAAAGCTCGACCCGGGATTTAACGCGACGTATTCGATCCCCAAAACCTTCATCAAATCGACGATCAGATCAGAACCGTAACGAGCTGGCATGAGAACCTCCTCTTGCTCGATTGTTATACCAAGAGACCACGCAATCTCGGATCAAAATCCAAAATCCGAATATCGAAAGAAGCCCCGCGGACCGAAACAAACCGGGGCCAAAATAAATCCTAAATCCGAAAAATCCAAAACCTCGAATCCGTTTTGGGCTCGTTTCGAATTTGCAGCCGTTGGATCATTCGAATTTGTTTCGAATTTCGGTCCGCGGGGCCGCTTTCGTGCTTCGAAATTTTTGTTCTTGGCGCCTCTACTGACCCGGATGCGGGATGTCGATGTCGTAGAGTTGTTTCACGTTCGTGTAAACCAGCTTCTTGCGAATATCCGGCGGCAGGTGGCCCAGATCCCGGTCGATAAATTTTCGCGACTCCGGCCAGGTGGAATTGCCATGGGGATAGTCGTTCGACCACATGCAATTGTCCTGACCCCACCACTCGAAGTTGTGGCCCGCCACCGTGTCGCGGAAAAAGGTTCCGAAAACCTGACTCTTGAAATACTCGCTCGGATTCTTGTTAATCGGGAGCGGGTTCACTTTTTTGAATCGATTGTAATAATAGTCCCACTGCTGCAGCATGAAGGGCATCCAGCCGATCTCATTCTCGACGCCCACGAACCTGAGCTTGGGATAGCGCTCGAACACGCCGTAGAAAATCAATTCGAAAAACGCGTCGATGATCTCCTTGAGCTTGAGATTCACGCTGCCGCGGTAATGCTCGACCCCGGACCGGCGATTCCCGAAAACGGTCTCCTTGTGATAGCCGTGGCCGGTGAGAATGTGCAGATGCACAGGCAGGTTCAAATCCTGGGAGGCGGCCCAGAATTTGTTGTAGTGCTCCGAATGAAACGGTAGGTCCGGATGCGGCGCCTGCCAGATGATCGAGCCGATCAGGCCGGCTTTGGCGCAACGTTCCAATTCCTTCACCGCCTCGTCGATATTGTAGACCGCAATCGCGGCAATGCCGAGCAAGCGCTTCGGCGATGTCCGGCAGTAGTCAATCAACCAATCGTTGTAGGCCCGGAAACTTACCTCTTGAAGTTTCGCGTCATCCATCGCGAAGTGCGGCAGCAGATAGGTCGGGTAAAGCACCTCCGCGCTGACACCGTCGGTTTCCATCTCTTTGATGCGACAAGTCGGGTCCGAACCGCCGGGGTGAGTTTGAAAACTCTCGCCCAATTTCAATTTCGGGAAGCGGGGCACATGGTCTTTGTAAGCGCCCGGCGCCCGTTCAGCCAAAATCTCTGACGGCTCCATGACATGGGAGTCGGAAGAAATCAGCACTTCGAAGCCTGCGTTATCGCCGTTGCCAGCCATAAATTTTCCTCCTTGGGCGCTGTCGCGCAATTACGCGACCTCCGATTCTGATGAAAGCTCTACCACCACAAGCCTTGAAGCGTCAAGGTTGGCGGGCAAGCAAGGAGCATAGAGCAGAGAGTAAAAACAAAATCCTCTCCCTGCCTTTTGCTTTCGAAGGTTTTCGAGCGAGAGAGGGGAGGAGGGTGCGCGCCATGCCCTATGCGCTATGCCCAATTAAAACAGCCCTTCCTTCGCCAACTTCCTCACCACACGGTCGTCGATAATGTCTTCAACTTTGATCCGGCGGATCTGCTCGTTGCTTTTGCCCAGCAGATTGATGACGTTGCGCAAACCTTCGAGGTTGGGGAAAATACGCCGGTCGAAGAGTATTTTCATCATCTCGTAGCCCGCCGCGGCGTCCTCGACTTTGGGCAAGCGCAAGCCTTTGGCAAGGCTTTTCATGACCGCGCTCTTGTTGTCCGGCTTGTTGATGAACGCAATGGCGTCGACCATGGCCCGAAGTGCTTTTTCAGCAACATCTGGCGAGCGCTCCAGCAGATTCCGGCGCGCCATGATACCGAGGCCCTGGTAGGGCACGCCGAGCTTGGCGAGATCGGCGAGAATGCGAAAGCCCTGCCGCTCCAACTGCGCGCCGAACGTGTAGCCCAGATAACCGCCGTCAACCATGCCGGCGGCGATGGACTGGGCGATCACCGCCTGATCGCTCACCACCCGCAGCTTGATGCCGTCGCGCTCGGGATTGATCCCCCAGTGCTCGAAAGCGAGCATCGTAAACATCCAGATGCCGCCGCCGATGCTCTGCACCGCGATGGTTTTGCCTTTCAGATCAGCAGGCGTCTTGATACTTGGATTGACGACGAACGTCCCATCGAGCTTGTTGATAAGGCCCGCGATGAAAACCAAATCGAGCCCGCCGCCCATGGCGCCGATGGAAGTTCCGGTGGCGGAACCGGCGTGAAACTGCGTCTCGCCCGAGGCCAACGCAGCCATCCCCACTTGCCCGCTGCGCACGTTGACCACCTGCGCGTCCAGCCCGTGCTTCCGGAAAATGCCCGCATCCTGCGCCACGAACAGCGCGCCGCTGCGCTCGCTCAGGCCGCCGAAGGTGAAAACCACTTTGTGCGGCGCCGAGGCGGCATTCAGATGAAGAGGCAACGAAATCGAGACCACGCAAAAGACCAGGAATCTAATAGCAGCTTGCCAATACTCCATCACTTCTCCTTTTTACTTGATCACCTTCTGCGCCCGCACGAGCACGTTGGGCGGAATCGTCAGGCCAAGATCCTTGGCGGTTTTTAAGTTAATCAGCAGCTCAAACTTCGTCGGCTGCTCGACTGGAATGTCGGCTGGCTTGGCGCCCTTTAGAATCTTATCGACTATCGCCGCGACGCGCCTGTAGGATTCGGCCTGGTCGGCTGCGTAGGACATCAAGCCGCCGCTGGCGACAAATTCTCCCCGATCGAATATTGCCGGCAGCCGATATTTTGCCGCCAGGTCGGTGAGCCGTTTTTCATTAGAGTTTATAAACGGGCTCGACGTCACGGCGAGGGCAGCGCTACGCGCCTTGACTGCTTCTTTGAACGCTCCCTCGAGTTTGTCGACGCTGCTTACCTCCATGGAATGAAGCTCCAAACCCAGCTCCCGTCCCGCGAATCGGCTTTCTTTCCAAGTTTGGGCAGAGCTTGGGTCCTGTGGATTCCACAGCACCGCAACGCGTGTGAGCTTGGGAATGGTTTCCTTGAGCAACTCCAGTCGTTTCCCAGCCAACACCGGCGTGATGGTGGTGACGCCCGTGACGTTTCCCCCGGGCCGCGCCAGACTTTCAACCAGCCCATCCGCAACGGGATCGGTCGAGACCATAAAAACGATGGGAATCGTCTTGGTAACTTTCTTGAAAGCTAGGGCTTCAGGCGTCGAGGGCGCAAGAAGCACGTCGACATTGAGACGGACCAGCTCATCAGCCAGGGCATGGAGCCGGTCGACCTTATCTTCCGCGGATCGCGTCTCGAAAACTTTGTTTTTGCCGTCGGCATAGTCGAGTGCCCGGTGTTCTCGCCCGAGTGATTCATGCCCGGAGCTCGAAGGGGGGAGACGGAATTCGAGCAACCCATTCTTAGGCACCTCTGCCTGCTGCTGCGCCTGGGCCACCGACCCGCAGACCGCGAACACGACACCGAGGGCGACCATCCCCGCCCATTTTCGTCCGCGGAGCCGCTTTTGGATACTTCGGCATAGCTCCGCTCGACAGGCTCGGGGCCTGAGTTTATCGAAGGCAGGACAGGTTTTCGATTGCCGATTGTCGGAAGAAGGACTTGAAGATAGATTCACCAATGTTTTTTGCATGTGATTTTTCCTCAATCCGAAATCGAGAATCAGCGACTTCAAATCACTTCTGTTTACTCGAAAGGCGGCTTCTTATATTCCATCCGCATCTATGACTGCAACCGGCAATGACTCTTCCGGTCGATGAAATTGCCAACGTCGGGGGCACTTCCTGAATCGTGCGCCACATCTTAAGACAACTCTTTTAGCAGTACCTTCGCATCTTTCAAGTCGGCGGTGTCAAATCCCTCGGTGAACCAGCCGTAAATCTCAGACAAGAGCGTTCGGGCTTCTTCCTTCTCACCTTGGCGCTGCCACAGCCGACTCAAGCTGATCGCCGCGCGCAGCTCCAATGACTTGGCGCTCTGGCCGCGCGCAATTTTTATCGCGTTCTGAAAACATGCCTCCGCCTGTTGCTCGTCCGCGGCACCCTGACCCACAAGTAATTCGCCCCTGATTCTGTGCAGCTCAGCTTCGTAGTAACGGCAGTCAGTTTGCTGCACATTGGTTAAAGCGTCGGTCGCTACTTTGAGCCCCTCCGCGATCCGTCCCGATTTTCTAAAAACGTCAGCCAGCAGGGCAGTATAATGGGCGATCCACCGCCCTGACACTCCTCTTGCTTGGTCGGTCAGAACCTTAGACATCGGCGTTATGCCGGCCTCCCAATGACCGTCCTCGGCCAAAAGCCATCCTTGCAGGAAATTTGCCTGCGCCCGCCGAGGAGAAAATCCCTGCTCGGTCGCGAGCGTCATGCCCTCTTCTACTCGCGCCCGAACGGCCTGCCGATCACCAAGGTACTGATGAAACCAAGCGCCAAAGGACAAAGCGTTAGACAGGGTAGATGGGTGAGATAGCTGGCGGGCCAGTGCCAAGGAGTCGTGGCTTTTTTGCAGGGCATGATCTGGATAGCCAAGCAGCCACAGCACCTCCGCCGCATGGTAACCACAGCAAACTCCAGGGTCATGCCCGCCGTAGAGAAAAGCATGGTGTTTGTGCTTCTGTGGATCGTACAGCGCAAATCCTTCCTCTAAGTGCATCCAGGCAGAGGTCAACTCGCCGAGACTACACAAGTTGGCCCAACATTCGTGGTGGGCTTCTAGCAATAGCGCTGGATCTTGTACCCTCTCTGCTAACGTCAAGAGCTGCCCGCCCAGTTCCCGCCCCTCCCTCAGCTCCCCGCGACTATCGTGCATCCTTGCCAGTCCCCACAACACCGGAAAGAGCTGAGTCGTCTCGCCCAATTGCTCGCACAGCTCTCGCGCGCGAGTGTAGTTTTCCTCAACTTCAATTGCCGGAAAACCCCTCGTAGCAATCAACGCGGGTCCGAGGTCGACTCGGATGTTGATAGCCTTCTCGATGGTCTGCGTATTTTTGGGAAGATGTTGGATAACGTCCAACGCCTGCTCAAAATATGCGATCGCCTCCTGAGTGGCGGAGCGAGCCACGGCTTTCTTGCCGGCCTGATGAAGGTATTCCACCGCCTTTTCCCGCAGCTCGCCGCGGGAAGCGTGATGTGCGAGAAGTTCGACTTGTTCAGTGAGTCGGTCCGAATAAAGTTTTTCAATCGCTTCCACGATACGAGCATGAAGCGCGCGGCGCCGCCCCTGAACCAGGCTTCCATAGGCAACCTCGTGGGTAAGGGCGTGCTTGAATGTGTATTCGAGGTCGGGAAACAAGCGTGTCTCGTAAATAAATTCCGCCGCTTGAAGATGACCCAGTTCCCGTCTGAGATTTTCTTCCGATAGTTCGGCGACGCCGTGGAGCAAGGCGAAGGAGAAATCTTTGCCGATAACCGATGCGGACTGGAGAAGCTGCTTGGCGTCGGGCGCGAGCCGGTCGATGCGGGCGGCGAGCACGGCCTGCACCGAGGCGGGAACTTGGATGCTCTCGATGGGTTTGGCAAGCCGATAATTGCCCCGCTCGCCGACCAGGACATTCATCTCGACCAATGTTCGAACGCTTTCTTCCAGGAAGAAAGGGGTCCCTTCGGTGCGCGCAATCAAAAGATCCTTAAGCAGCAAAAGCGCGTGATCGTCTCCAAGCAGGGCGCTGAGAACCTCCCTCGCACTCTCAGGTGGTAACGGGTCGATGCGAATTTGCGAGTAGTAAGTCTTGCTTCCCCAATTATGCTGGTATTCCGGACGATAATTAACTAACAGAAGAAACCGAGCGGTCGGCAAGCTCTCAATCAAGCTGTCGAGAAACGCCTGGGTCTCCGAGTCGATCCAGTGCAGGTCTTCGAAGACCACCAGCAACGGCTGAACCTGACTTTCTCTAAGGAGAATACGTTTGACCGCTTCAAGGGTGCGCCGGCGACGCTCGGCGGGGTCGAGTCCCTGCCAGGCGTTGTCATCGACCGCCACGTCCAGCAGGGTCAATAAGGCCGGTAACGTAGACTTGAGCGCCTCATCGAGAGTCAGCAGTTTGCCGGTGACTTTTTCGCGGATCTCGCGCTGATTGTCGCGGTCTTGGATTTTGAAATAAGCCTTGAGCAGATCGATGAGCGGCAAGTAGGGAGTGGCCTTGCCGTATGAAACTGACCCGCTCTCAACGATCAGCCAGTCGATGGTGCGATGCGAGTGAGTGAACTCATAATAAAGCCGAGACTTTCCTACCCCAGGCTCGCCGACAACGGCGACCACTTGGCCGTGACCGCCACCGGCATGTTCCAGAGTTTGACGCAGTGTTTCCATCTCGGCATCGCGCCCGACAAAGCGTGTGAGGCCGCGGGTAGCCGCTGCTTGCAGTCGAGTCCGTGCAGCGCCAGCGCTCGTAACCTCATAGACCTCCACCGCCTCGCTTAACCCCTTTACGTTGACTGGCCCAAGCGATTTGACTGCTACATAGCCCTCAGCCAAGCGCAGCGTGTCAGTCGTAACGATGATGGAGCCGGGGGTTGCCAACTGTTCCATGCGCGCGGCCAAGTGCGTGGTCTGGCCTACGGCTGTGTAATCCATCTTGAGGTCGCTGCCGATGGAGCGGACAACCACCTCGCCGGAGTTCAGCCCAACTCTTATCTGGATGGGAATTCCTTCGCTCCGTCTTACTCCCTCAGCGTAGCGTTTCACCGACTCCTGCATACGCAACGCCGCATAGCAGGCCCTGACCGCGTGATCCTCGTGAGCCAGCGGCGCACCAAAGAGAGCCATTATCCCATCGCCCATCACCTGGTTGACGGTGCCCTCATAGCGGTGCACCGCCTCCATCATATGCTCGAGCACCGGATCGAGAATCTTCCTTGCTTCCTCTGGATCGCGGTCTGCCAACAACTCCATGGATCCTTTCAAATCCGCGAACAGCACGGTTACCTGTTTGCGTTCGCCTTCGAGCGCGCTTTTGGATGTGAGAATCTTCTCGGCCAGATGCTTAGGCGTGTAAACTTCGGGAGACGAGAACCTCGTGGCAACTTGCTGAGGAGAAGCGAGCGGCTGCCCGCACCCTCCACAAAACTTTTCCCTCGCTTCGTTTGAAAACCCGCAGGAAGGACACACAATGCTTAACGACGCGCCGCACTCCGCGCAAAAGCGACGGCCTTCACGATTGTCAGCTTCACACTTCGGGCAACGCATCACTGCAATTCCTTCAACTCAGCCTCCGCCTTTTCCAACCACAACCCCATTTCCATCTCCCGCATCATTGCCGTCGCAGTAGTGAGATGCTCTTCAGCTTGTTGTCGGCTCCCGATCAGCCGGTACAGTTTGCCCAGACCGACGTGGCAATGCGCGATGAGCGGGCGCATACCGAGTGCTTCGGCGAGGGCGAGAGCTTGGCGATAGTGGTTTTCCGCCTTGCCGATATCAAGGGGGTCTTCGCGCGCCGCGATCTCGCCGAGGAGCCGAAGAGTGTACGCTTCGTGTCCTCTCTCTTTGTGCTGACGGGCGAGACCCAGGGCGCGCTGTGTGGCGGCACGGGCATCCGTTTCCCGCCCGGCCAGCAGATACGCTTCGCTCAGCCAGATGGTCCGCAGCGATTGGCCCTCCAGGGTCCCGGTGTAACCAGGACTCACGACGCCCTCCTGCAGAAGGGGAATAGCCTCAGCACTGCGCCCAGAAAGCGCATAGGCATAGCCTAGGACAGAACTCACTGCGTGGAAGAGAGGCGGGCTGTCCACTCCCTGACAGACCTCCAGGGCATGTTCGAGTGCGAGAGTTGCCTGGTGAAGATCCCCCCGCCCGAGATGCAGAAGACCCATCCCTCGATGCATCATGGTAACGCTGTAAGGATGGCCGACCGCCTCCGCTATCTGGATCGCCTCTGTGCAACGGGCGACGGCTTCAATGAACTCCCCGCGCTCGGCCAGCGCTAAGGCTAGAAAGGCCCGCGAACTCGCGAAGGGGACGCCGGTCCCACCAAAGCGCTCACGAACCACTGGGTTGTCAAGGGGCATCAGGTAGCGTCTCTGCGCCTCTACTGCTTTAGGATAATTGCCCAAGCAATAGTAAGCCGATGCCAGAAAATTAGTCGCCAAAACCTCCAGACTGTAGTCGTTTAGGGTTCTGGCCATCCCTATGGCACGTTCACAGGCCGTGACGGCTTGTTCATATTCACCCTGTGCCGAGAGATCTCTCGCTATGTACGCATTAATCCGCGCCAACCGGCGTTCATCTCCTAGAGCATTTGCCAGGGCTTCGGCTGCGCGCAGGTGTTCAAGAACCCTCTCGTGTTCCCCGAGCGCCGTCAGCGAAATACGGAGGTTGAAATGGAGATCGATGGCCTGCTCACGCATCTCACGGCTCTCGGGCAGATAACCCAGGGCAGTTAGTGCTTGCTCGAAGTACGATGCCGCTTCTCGAATCGCCGAGCGGGCGTCGGCCTTGGTGCCGGCCTGCCGCAGATAAGTCAGGGCTTTTGCCCATACCTCCCCCCGCGCTGCGTGATGGGCGAGCCGCTCGACCTGCTCGATCAGCCGATCGGGATATAGTGTCTCGATGGCTTCCACGATCCGCGCGTGCAGAGCGCGCTTGCGCTCGTGGAGAAGGCTTCCGTACGCCACTTCATGGGTGAGCGCGTGCTTGAAAGTGTATTCCAGATCAGGAAAGAGACTGGTCTCGTAAAGGAACTCCGCCCCTTGGAGGTGGGTAAGGCCGCGACGGAGTTCCTCGTCAGATAACTGAATTATCGCCTGCAGGAGGGAGAAGGGAACATCCTTGCCGATGACCGCGGCTGATTGCAGGAGCTGCTTTTCCTCAAGCGGGAGGCGGTCAATGCGCGCGGCCAGCACGGCTTGAACCGTAGCCGGCACCTGGGTGCTCTCCACCTTTTTCTCCAGATGATAGTTCCCTCGCTCACCTACCAGAACTTTCGTCTCCACCAGGGTGCGAACACTCTCTTCAAGGAAAAAAGGGTTGCCCTCGGTTCGTTCGATCAAAAACTCTTTGAGGGACTGAAGTCCGTGGTCATTCGCCAGAACTGAATTAAGAATCTCCCCCGCGCTCTCAGGCGGCAGCGGATCAAGCCGCAGTTGGGTGTAGTAAGTCTTGTTAGCCCAACCATGCTGGTATTCTGGACGATAGTTGACCAGCAGGAGCAGCCTGCTCGTCGGCAGACTTTCCACCAAGCTCTCCAGCATCGCCTGGGTCTCGGAGTCGATCCAGTGCAGATCCTCGAATAGCAGGATCAGAGGCTGGACCTGACTCTCTCGAAGCAGCAGCCGCTTGACGGCGCCAAGAGTCTGCTGACGGCGTTGGGAAGGATCGAGTGCCTGCCACGTGGGGTCATCGACAGGCACATCTAAAAGTGCCAGGAAGGCAGATTGCGTGGACTCCAGAGATTTATCCAGCGTGAGCAGCTTGCCGGTCACCTTCTCGCGAATCTCGCGCTGATCGTCGCGGTCCTGAATTTTAAAGTAGGCTTTGAGGAGCTCGATGACCGGCAAATAGGGTGTGGCTTTTCCATAGGAGACCGAGCCGCTTTCGAGGATCAGCCACCCCTGGGTTCGATGCGAGTGGATGAACTCGAAGAACAGCCGTGACTTACCAAGACCGGGTTCTCCTACTACACCGACCACCTGACCATGGTCTGAGCGTGCTTGTTCAAGTACTTTTCGAAGCTGCTCGGTTTCAGCATCCCGTCCGACAAAGCCAGTGAGTCCGCGCGCGGCTGCCGCTTGTAGGCGAGAACGTGCGGCTCCAACTCCGGTAACTTCATAAACTTCCACCGGCTCAGTTAATCCCTTGACGTTGACCGGGCCATGCGGCTTCACCTGCACGTAACCCTCGGCTAAACGCAGAGCGTCCGGCGTCAGCAAAACCGATCCCGGCGTTGCCATCTGCTCCATGCGCGAAGCCAAATGCACTGTCTGACCGACCGCCGTGTAGTCCATCTTTAGATCGTTGCCGATCGAACCGACTACCACTTCACCGGAATTCAAACCGACTCTGATTTGAATCGGCACACCCTCGGTCCGCCGCACTCCGTCAGCATATCGATTCACCGACTCCTGCATTCTGAGCGCTGCATAGCAGGCGCGCACCGCATGGTCCTCGTGAGCCAGCGGCGCGCCAAAGAGAGCCATGATCCCATCGCCCATGACTTGGTTGACGGTGCCTTCGTAACGGTGCACAGCCTCCATCATGTGTTCCAGGACTGGGTCGAGAATTCTCCTCGCCTCCTCCGGGTCGCGGTCCGCAAGCAGCTCCATCGAGCCCTTCATGTCAGCGAACAGTACTGTCACCTGCTTACGCT
>Ga0326597_10011748_pt1 | contig 11586 bp, 10 predicted proteins | sample RVTome_12_FD_203789 | JGI IMG/M metagenome (GOLD analysis project Ga0326597, IMG submission 203789) | Soil microbial communities from uranium-contaminated site in the Upper Colorado River Basin, Wyoming, United States - RVT100D185 | ecosystem: Environmental > Terrestrial > Soil > Contaminated >...
GATTGAGGATTGAGGACTGAGGATCGAGGACCGAGGACCGAGGATTGAGGATTGAGGATCGAGGATCGAGGACTGAGGGCTGGCGCCCTTGGGTTTACTCCGCACCCACCGATCACGAGCCGCGAGCCGCCAGTCACCACTCGAGGCAAAAGGGCCGAGAAGCGAGCAACGAGAAACGAGGTAGCTTACGGCTGTTTCCGTGCCGGAATGACCCATGAAAATCACGCTGCTTGGCACCGGCAGCCCGGTGCCGTCGCTGAAGCGCGCATCGGCGAGCTATCTTGTCGAGGCAGGAGGCGACGTGATCCTGATCGACCATGGCCCGGGTGCCTTTGCGAGGTTGATGCAGGCGGGCAGGAAGGCGACCGACGTCACGCACGTTTTCTTCAGCCATCTGCATTTCGATCACTGCGCCGACTTCACGCGCCTGTTCCACCATCGCTGGGACGCCAGCGGCGACGGCGCGCCGCCGATGAAGATCTTCGGGCCGCGCGGGACGCAGCAGTTCGTCGATGGGCTTTTTGGCCCCGCGGGGGCGTTCGCTCCCGATATCGATTCCGATGCCGTGCGCAGCCGCGTGCTCGGCGAGATCCGCGCGATTTACAAAGGAAAGATCGTGTGGGGCGAGGACCTGATGAGCTTGGCATTGGAGCCCTAACGAGCGTCGTCAGTCATATTCACGACGCTCGTTAAAGGCCCTCGGCGGAAAAACCGCCAGGGACGCCGGCTGATCGGTCGGGCATGATACCGGTCCTGGCGTTCCGTTTCCCAAGCCCTTCGTGAAGGCCTGAGCCCATCATGATGCAAGACACTTTCCCGGCGTGAGCCGGTTGCACCAAATTACCGCGCTCCGCCATCGCGGGTTCCGCCTGCTGTGGATCGCCACCCTGCTTTCCTCCACCGCCCGGTGGGCCGATATCGTGGTGATCGGCTGGCTCACCCTGGAGCTGACGGATTCTCCCTTGATGGTGGGCATCGTGGCCGGCAGCAAGATGGCCGGCAACATCGCAGCGCCGTTCCTGGGCGTGATCGCGGACCGAATGGACAGGCGCCTGCTGCTGATCATCGCGGCAGTGGTGAACCTGGCGGTATCGGTCGTCATGCTGGCGCTCTTTGCTTCCGGCTGGCTTGCCCTGTGGCACGTCATCACGCTCGCGCTGGCGAGCAGCCTGACCTGGGCCCTGGACAATCCCGTCCGTCAGGCCCTCGTGGCGGACCTGGTGGAAAGGGAAGACCTGGCCAACGCGATCGCCCTGAGTGCAGTGGCCGTGGAAATCACGGTGGTTGTCGGACCGGCGCTGGGAGGGCTGCTGATTCCGGTGCTGGGCATCGGCGGCGCCTACGGCCTGATCGCCGGCATCTATATCGTGGACGTGATGGTGCTGCTCCGGATGAAGGGCGCGAGACAGTCCATTCAGCTCGTTCACGAGTCGCCGGGGAGCAGCCTGCTCGAAGGGCTGAGGTATGTCCGGGGAAACCAGACGGTCCTCATGCTGCTGGTGATCGCTTTCCTGCTGAACCTGCTCACGGCCCCCTACCGCTATTCGTTTCTCCCGCTTTTTGCCCGGTACATTCTCGACGCGGGGCCGGCGGGCTACGGGATGCTCACGGCCATGGCGGGATTCGGGGCGCTCGTCGCGGGGCTGTGGCTCGTCTTCCTGGGCAACGTCAAGGGCAAGGGCAGGCTCGTCGTGTGGAGCAGTTTCGCGTGGCCGGTCTCGCTGCTGCTGTTTGCGCTGTCCACGTCGTATTCCCTTTCGCTTGCGCTCATATTCGCGGCCGGGCTGGCCCAGGCGATCACCTGGACGACAATCGCGACCTTGATATTGAGCCATACCGCGGAGTCCATGCGGGGCCGCGTGATGGGACTGCGCGCTGGCGTGGTGATCGCCCTGCCGCTGGGCAGTTTCCTGGCCGGGGCGACAGCGGAGCGCTTTGGCGCGGCATTGGCCCAGGGGGCCTACGCCGCAAGCGCCATCGTCATCATGCTGGCCATTGTCCTGCTGGTTCCACGGCTGCATCGATTGGAGTAACAATAGACAAGAAACGAGTAACGAGAGACGAGAGAGGAGAGAGGAGAGAGGAGAGAGGAGAGAGGAGAGAGGAGAGAGGAGAGAGGCGTCACTTCTCCTCGTCACTCAATTTCGTCACTTCCTTTCGTCACTTCGTCGCTGCGTCACCGCGAATCAACAAGAGAAGAGCAACGAGCCACTACATGAAGGAGAATGGAAAATGATCCACGTCGTCGCCATCATTACCGCCAAGCCGGGCAAGCGCGAGGAGATCCTTCAGCACTTCCGCGCCAACGTGCCCGCCGTGCTGGCGGAACAAGGCTGCATCGAGTACGGCCCCGCGATCGATGCCGATCCGGCGCTGCCGGTGCAGGCCAGGTTCGGCCCGGACACGTTCCTCGCCATCGAGAAGTGGGAGTCCATCGAGGCGCTCAAGGCGCACGCCGCGGCGCCGCACATGGCGGCCTACGCCGCCAAGACCAGGGAACTCATCGCGAGCCGCGTGATCCACATTCTTTCGCCGGCCTGAAGACCAGGGAGGAAGCCGGAAGGCGAAAGTATGAGCCCCGGCGTTCGCCGGGAGACCAGTCACTGGTCACCGGTCACTGGTCACGGAAGTTGACGGCTGACGGCTGGCCACTCACGACTCACCCACTTACTATATCGGCTGGCATCTCGAATGACCCCGGTTTCCGCGTCCAGGCTGGTACTGCGCCTCGTTCTCGATACCAACAAACTTAGGGATCAGGCCACTGTGCGCGACGCCGAGCGGTCTCGGCAACGGAATTCAGGAGTGGCCAGATAGTGGAAACGCGCGTCGCTTTTGTCTTGACAGGCCAATTGGCGTAACCTGAAAGTCCGTGCGCGGCGTTTGTCGGACATCGGGTGCGACGGACTCTGCGGGCGCGCTGCCACAATCCAGACCAGAAACGAGGAGATCATGCATATCAAACGAATCCATCCGATGTCTTATGCTCTTGCCGCCCTGCTTGGCGGCTTCATGCCGTCGCACGCAGGCGCGGCGACTTTTCCGGAGAAGCCGGTCCGGGTCATCATCGGGTTCGCGCCGGGCGGCGCAACCGACATCCAGGCCCGCCTGTTCGCGCAGAGGCTTACCGAGGAGACGAGGCATCAATTCATCGTCGATAACCGCCCCGGAGCCGGCTCCCTCATCGCCGCCAGCATTGCGAAGGACGCGACCCCCGACGGCTACACCTTGCTGGCCGTGACCACGAGCTACACCATCGCGCCGGCCCTGCGCAAGAAGCCGCCGTACGATGTGGTTCGCGATTTCCAGCCCATTTCCCTGATGACCAAGGCGCCGTACCTGCTGGTCGTGAACAAGGGGCTGCGAGCGAAGTCCATGAAGGATTACATCGCGCTGATGCGCAGCAAGCCCGGCACGATCAATCACGGGGTTTCCGGCTACGGCAGCCTCATCCATCTGGGCGCGGAATGGCTGCAGGAAGCGACCGGCACGAAGTTCAACGTGATCACCTACAAGGGCACCGGCCCGGCGATGGTGGCGGTGATGTCGAACGAAGTCCAGTCGACGTTCGCCAACACGGTGAGCGGCGGACAGTACGTCAAGACGGGCCGGTTGCGCGCGCTGGCCGTCACGACCGCCACGCGCTCGAAAGCCTTCCCGGACCTGCCCACCATGGCGGAATCCGGCGCGCCGGGATACGACGTCAACACGTGGCACGGCTGGCTCGCGCCCAGGAACACGCCGCGGGCGCTCATCACAAGGCTGAATGCGCTCCTGGTGAAAATCGTGAAGGCGCCGGAGACGGAGCGCCAGCTGGAATCGGCCGGCGCCGAGGTGATCGGGAGCACCCCGGACGAATTCCGGAAACTCATCGCGGATGATATCGAGCGCTGGGGCCGCATCATCAAGCAAACGGGCCTGGGCGAGAAATAACCGGTTTCGGCGTCTCGAAGCGGCCGGCATCACGGGCGCGGCAAGCGCGCCGGCCGTTCCCCTCCGGATGCGGCGATTGCTCCGGGCACGACGCCCCGGAGACGCTGCCTCTCGCAGCTGTCCTCGCGGGCGCGGTACCGCCCGGCAACGAGCGGTGAGCCCCTGTCGCCTGCGCGGTCGGCAGGCTTGCCCGCGAGCCGACCAATGGACCGGCAATGTCGGAACTGTCGATGTCCCGGGACCGTTTCGTCACGCGCGCATGGGGACGGAAGGACGTTGAATCGCAATTGATGGGAGAAAGCATGCAGTCGAAAGACGTGCGGGAAGTCGACGTGGTGGTGGTTGGCGCGGGCAACGCGGCGATGTGCGCCGCGTTCGCCGCGCGGGACGCGGGGGCGAGCGTGCTGGTCCTCGAACGGGCGCCGGAAGCGGAATGCGGCGGCAACAGCGCGTTTACGGGCGGCGCCACGCGGTTCGCCTTCCGGAACGTGGACGAGGTGCGGGAGGTCCTGGACCTCACCGACGAGGAGGTCGCCAACACCGATTTCGGGACGTACACCGAGGAAGACTTTCTCGATGACATGGGGCGCGTCACCCAGTACCGCTGCGATCCCGACCTCACCGAGCTCTTCGTGCGCAACAGCCGCCGGACGCTGGCGTGGATGAAGTCGAAGGGCGTGCGCTTCGAGGCGATGTGGGCGCGCCAGTCGCAGAAGGTCGACGGCCGCGTCAAGTTCTACGCCGGCTTGATCTGCGCAACGTGGGGCGCGGGGCAGGGGCTCGTCGACAGCCTGCACAGGCTCGCCAGGCAGAACGGCATACCGGTGCTGTACGAGACCGCGGCGACCGGCCTGATCCGCGAGAACGGCGCGGTGCGCGGCGTGGTGGCGGAAGCGCCGGACCGGACGCTCGAGGTGCGGGCGGGCGCGGTGGTGCTGGCCTGCGGCGGATTCGAATCCAACGCCGAAATGCGGGCGCGCTACCTCGGCCCCAGCTGGGACCTGGCGAAAGTGCGCGGAACCCGCTTCAACATGGGCGACGGCATCCAGATGGCGCTGGCGGCCGGGGCGATGCCGTTCGGACACTGGTCCGGCGCGCATGCCGTGGGCTGGGACCTCAACGCGCCGCCGTTCGGCGAGCGCGAAATCGGCGATCTCTTCCAGAAGCACAGCTATCCGTTCGGGATCATGGTGAACGCGAACGGCGAGCGCTTCGTGGACGAGGGCGCCGACTTCCGGAACTACACCTACGCGAAGTACGGGCTCGAGATCCTCAGGCAGCCCGGCATGTTCGCGTGGCAGATCTTCGACGCCAGGGTCAACCACCTGCTGCGCGACGAGTACCGCATACGCAAGATCACCAAGGCGGAAGCACCCACGCTGGAAGCGCTGGCGGCGAAGCTCGAGGGCGTGAACGCCGAGCGCTGCCTGCGGACGATCGCCGAATACAACAATGCCGTCCGCCAGGACGTCCCGTTCAACCCGGTGATCCTGGACGGGCGCGGCACGACGGGGCTCGCCATACCGAAGTCGAACTGGGCGAACGTGCTCGACGCCCCACCGTTCCAGGCCTACGCGATTACCTGCGGGGTCACGTTTACCTTCGGCGGCGTGCGCGTCTCGACCCGGGCGGCGGTGCAGAGCGTCGCCGGGCGCGACGTCCCCGGGCTCTACGCGGCGGGAGAGATGGTCGGCGGGCTTTTCTATTTCAACTATCCCAGCGGCACCGGGCTGGTGTCCGGCGCGGTTTTCGGCCGGATTGCCGGCACCGAAGCGGCGCGCCATGCGCGCGCGAAGCCCGCGATGGCGGCGACGTGAACCTGGGAGAATCCGTGGCGCGCGCATGGCGGCGCCGAAGCGGACGAGGCGTCGCCTGAAGTGCCCGGGACGGCGAGCGCCTGACCTGAAATCGCCGCCCTTATCGAGCGTTCGGTAAATGGTTGACGACCATTTACCGCCGTCCATTTCCCCTCTCGATCCCCTCATCCCTTCCCCTTCTCCCAAGTGGAGAAGGGAAAGCTCGAGCCTCCCCTCTCCGCTCGGGAGAGGGGCGGGGGTGAGGGATGGAGGGGGAAGGGGTGAGGGATCGAGCGCCATCAAGGAATTTGCGGACGCTCGATAACGCCCGGCGGGGCAACTCGTTGGGCGCCAGACCGGGTTGGCCCGGCTTCCTTGCCGCGGAAAGGGACAGCGGCGGGATGGACCGGCTTACCGCTTCACCGCTTTCACCCCGCGGCGGGCACGGGCTTCATCACGGTTCTCAGGCTGGCCGTCGGCGGCTTCTTGTGGCGCGGCAGGGCAAGCGCCAGCGGCAGTCCGAGCCAGGTCATCAGGATGGCCGCGGCAAACGACCACGTGTAGGCGCCGGACAGGTCGAAGAGGAAGCCGCCGAGCCAGCCGCCCAGGGCCATGCCGGTGCCGGCGCCCACCATCTGGAAGGAATAGATGGTGCCGAGCGGGGCGCCCGCGCCGAACAGCTGGCGGTTGATGATGGGGAAGCCCACCATTTCGCCGCCGTAGCACAGGCCGAAGATAAGCGCGAACGCATAGAACGTCCACGCTTCGTTGGCGAAGAACAGGATGAAGATCGGAACGCTCTGGCCGATCAGCGCGATGGTCAGCAGTACCCGGCCGCCGAACCGCGCCGCGAGGACGGCGGAGGCGAAACGGCTGACGGCCGAAGCGCCCGCGATCGTGCTCAGCACGCCGGCCGCTTCCATGCCGGAGACGCCCTGCACGATCGCCATGGACACGATGTGGGCGAGGATGACCGAGTGCCCGGCGCAGCCGACATGGTGGATGCCGATGAGAAGCCAGACGGGCCGCTCCTTCAGGACGCCGCGCAGCCCCGTCGTCACCACGCCGGGCACGGCAGTCGGCCGCGGCTCCCTGGGCGAGTCTTCCCCGCCGTAGGGGGAAAGCTTCATTTCCTCCGGGCTGCTCCGGATCAGCAGGGAAAACGCGAACAGGATGCCGCCGACGATGATGGCGATGAGCGTGAACGCGCCCTGCCAGCCGCGGGTCTCGATCAGCCAGCGGAACACGGGCGCGAAGATCATGGGGCCGATACCCATGGCGGCCCAATAGGTGCCGACCGCAACGCCCATGTAGCGGTTGAACCACCGCGTCAGGATGACGGGCAGCAGGACGGAGTACGCCGCATGCCCCATCGAACCGACGAAGAACCCGTAGAAGACGTAGAACTGCCAGAGCTCGGTGATGGTCCCCAGGAGAAACGTGCCCGCGGTGATCAGCGCGGCGGCCCCGAGCATCAGCGGGCGGGCGCCGTAGCGGTCGCCCAGCCAGCCCATGATCACGACGGCGGGCAGCCCCACGATGAAGGCGAGGGAATAGGCGATCGAGATGTCGCCCCGCGACCAGCCGAAAAGGTCGACGAGGGGCTCCACGAACACGCCGAACGAGCCGGCGTCGGCGCGGCTCGCGATATTGAGCACGCACGCGGCGAACAGCACGACCCAGGCGTAATGCAGCTTGAATTTTCCGATGGCGATCACGGTACGGGCGGCGGGGGTTCTGCTATCCGGTTCGCATGATAGCGGGAATCACGGGAGCCAGGGCCGCGGCGGGTCCAATATCTGGAAGACCGGCGACGCGCGAAAGCGGGAGAGCGACAAACACCGGGAGGGCGGCAACTTCCGGAAGAGCAGGGAGTTATCTTTAACCGCTCCCGATCTCCCGGCCTTTCGCCCTGTCGCCTGTGCAAAATGTCATACTGAAGACCGGGCGGGAGCGTTACATTCCGTCCTCAAGCGTTGAACAGGCCCGACGTCAATGCATAAGAGGGGCAACGGCCGGCCCATTCGCGGGGGATTCACTAACTCAACCCGGGGGGGTGAGTATGCAGACCCTGATCGTGCTGTTCCTGGTCATTCTCATGACCGCCATTGGCGTCGCCATCATTCTGGGGTTGTCGTACGCGTTCGGCAGGTACCTGAATTCGCGCTTCGGCGAAAAGGCCGATAGCGCGGATACGAATCCGTGCGCGCAGTGCAACGCGGACAACGTGTGGTACCAGGCGTTGCCCGGATGGCAGCAAAGCGCGGCGATGGCCTGGTGGTGGGTCAATCGCCTGCAGTGCAGCCGCCAGGGCTGCTGATCGCCATCAAGACTCAAGGCGAAATGCGAAGCCCGGGAGGGCGGCAGAGCGGGAGGCCGCGAGAGCGGAGATTAAACTGCGTCTTTTGACGATCCTCCGGTTTCCCGGTCGCCCGACTTCGCGGTCTTTCGTTTTCCCGGTCTCCCAATCTCCCGATCTCGCGCTCTCCCGGATTTTCGGGGGTCGACGCTGATTCAGCGGGTCGACCGGTACCAGCGCGCGGCGCGCTTTTCGGCGAACGACGCGAGCCCTTCCGCGGCTTCCTCCGACTGGCGCCTGGCGGCGTGCGAGGCGGCCAGGCGCGCAAAAGTCTCGTCGCGCATTTTTCCCCACGCGCAGTCGAGCGCGATGGCCTTGGTCTGCGCGTTCGCCCCGGGAGCATTCTGCAGCAGGTGATCCACCACGCGCTCGCCCGCGGCGTCGAGCTCGGCGAGCGGCACGACCTCATGCACGAGGCCGATGCGGCGCGCCTCGTGCGCGTCGAAGCGCTCCCCGGTCTGCGCGTAGCGCCTGACCTGGCGCGCGCCGATGGCATCGGCGAGCTGCGGGATGATGATGGCCGCCGTGAGGCCCCAGCGCGTCTCGGCGATCGAGAACAGGGCGTTGTCGGCCGCGATCACGACGTCGCACGCGGCGACGATTCCGGTCCCGCCGCCGAAGCAGGCGCCGTGAACGAGCCCGACCGTCGGCACCGGGAGCTCGTTCAGGCGCCGCACCACGGTCGCGGTGTCGCGCGATGCGGCGAGATTGTCTTCTGCGGAGCGCGCCGCGAGGGAACGTATCCAGTTGAGGTCCGCGCCCGCCTGGAAATGCCTGCCCGCGCCGCGCAGCAAGACGACGCGCAGGGAAGGTTCCCTGCCGAGGGCATCCATGGCGCCGAGCGCGCCGGCGATGAACGTGCCGTCGTACGCGTTGTTGACCTCGGGGCGGTTGAACGTGACGGTCGCGACGCCGCGCGGGTCGATGCGCCAGTGGATCGGGGAGGAGGGCATGGCGGTCTCCAGTTAATGGCGGACGGAGAAGAAAAGCGAAAGGCGAAAGTGCGATTCCCGGCGGTCGCCGGGAGACCGATCACCGGTCACTGTTCACCTGGAAGTCGATCAGGGCACGCCGAACTCGCGGCGGCACACGTCGGCGAGCGCCGCGATGCCCTGGTTGATTTCTTCGTGGCTCAGGCTCGCGAAGCACAGGCGTATCCGGCTGCGGGCGTGCGCCTGGTTCACCGACCACTCGGGCCCCGGATTGACGACGACGCCCGCCGCGAGCGCCGCCGGGTAGAGCTTCAATGCGTCGACCGCGTCGGGGAGCCTGACCCAGAGGAAGATGCCGCCCTGGGGGTCGTCGAAGGCTGCCGCTGCACCAAATTGATCGCGGAGCGATTCCATCAGCGTTTCGAGCTTGGCGCGGAGGCTGCGCCGCAGCGCGGGAACGTGCCTGGAAAAATTCGCCGCGCAGTACTCGGCCAGCACCATCTGCTCCAGCGCGCCGGTGCCGGCGTCGGTCTTCAGCGCGAGCAGGCGCGACATCATGTCCCAGGGCGCGACGATGTAGCCGACCCGCAGCGCCGGCGCGATGGACTTCGAGAACGAGCCGATGTGAATGACGCCGCCGCGCTCGCTCAAGGCGTAGATCGCGGGCGGGCGCCTCCCCGACCAGACGAGGTCGCTATAGCAGTCGTCCTCGAAGATCGGCACGCCGTGCGCCGCCGAAAGCCTCAGCATCTCCTGGCGCCGCTCGACGGGCAGAATCGTGCCGGTCGGGTTCTGCACGGTCGGAACGGTGTAGATGTACTTCGGCCGGACGCCCTGGCGCTTGAGATCGTCGAGCGCGGCCGCGAGCGCGTCGACGCGCATGCCGTCGCGGTCGAGCGGAATGCCGACCGGCGTGACGCCGAGGCGGATCAGCCGGTTGATCGAGCCCTGGTAGCAGTCCTGCTCGATGAGAACGGTGTCGCCGCGCTCGAGCAGCGCGGCATTGACGAGGTCGAGCCCCTGCAGCGAGCCCGAGGTGATCAGGATGTCGTCGGCAGCGCAGGCGATGCCCGCATCCGCCTTGAGCTTGGCGACGAGAAACTCGCGCAGCGCCCGGTAGCCCTGCGGCCCGCTTGCCAGCCCATAGGTCGCGAGCGTGCGGCCCTCGCGCTTCAACACCGATTCCGCGGCCGCGATCAGCCCGTCGAGCGGCAGGCTGTCGGGATCGTTGTTGCCGCCGGTGAAATCGTATTTGGCGCGCCCGGTCCAGCGCGCCGCCGCGGGCGGGAGCGAGGACGGAAAGAGCGGAACAAAATCGAATTGCGAAGCGCTCATGGCGAAAAATCAAGGATGAAGGATGAATGTGGAAGGATGATCCCACGCTTCGCGTGCAATTCTATGTCCCCGGCCTTCCACCGTCGTTCGGCCGCGTGCTGAATCCAAATCCGACTGGACGTCAGTGAAAGGGAGGGACTAGATTGTTCGGGCGATCGCCCGGAGTCATCCTTCCACGTTCATCCTTCATCCTTTGTCTGTCAGGCGGTTGCCGGCGGTTCGGCGCAGACCTGTTCGTAGCGATAGCGCTGCTTCACCTGGCCGTTGTATTCGAAGACGTCGAGCGTCTTCTCGTAGGCCGCGCGCGTGATTTCCACGTGCGGCGTCCAGCAGCCGAGCTTCTGGTAGGTGGCGATGCAATCGGCGAGAACGGCTTCGTCGGTGCCGGGAAAATACGGTTTTTCCGCCTTCGCGATCGCGGCGGCCGGCGTCGCGAGCATGTAGGCGCGGGTCTTCCGGTAGGCGCGGACGAACGCCTTCGCCATGCCGGTTTTCAGCCACTCCCGGGTCGCCGCGAGGCTCGAAAAGCCACACGGCCCGATCTGCGGCCCGACCAGGGCGACGACGTGGCCGACGCCGTCGGCCTGCAGCTGCTGCGGGTACGGGCCCTGCTGATGCACGTACTGCCCCTGGCCGTCGCGGAAGGCCTTGTCGATTTCGGCCGCGCCGCCGGGGCAGATCGGCTTGATCTTCGCGAAGTCGATTCCCGCCTGGTGGCAGGCGTACTTGAACATGGCGGCCGGCTGGCCGCCCTTGAACATGACGACCTCGGCGCCTTCCAGTTTTTTCCACGTGAACGCGGGATCCGCGCTTCGCCCGGTGAGGAAGAACCCGTCCATCTCGTTGACCTGGACGAAATGGACCGCTTCCGGCGTTTCCCCCTTGTCGAGCGAGGTGAACCCCTGGGAGAGCGCCGACTGAACGACGTGCGCGGAGCCGTCCTTCAGCGCGGCCAGCGCCGAGACGCCCGGCGGCGAGACCGACCACTCCGGATCCAGGCCCTCGGCCTTGAGGAATCCGCCCGACATCGTCGAGATGAGCGGCGAGTAGAACGCGGAAAACAACGTGAACTGGATCCGGATCTTTTCCAAAACGATCTCCTCTTCGCGCGTGTTGGGCCAGCGGGTACGCGGGGGCCATCCTAAGCCATTTCGCCCAGGCGGTGTCAATCGCAGGCAGGCCGAGCCGCCGCGAAGTAAAAGGGAAAAGGCAAAAGGCAAAAGGCAAAAGG
>Ga0326597_10011750_pt1 | contig 11586 bp, 12 predicted proteins | sample RVTome_12_FD_203789 | JGI IMG/M metagenome (GOLD analysis project Ga0326597, IMG submission 203789) | Soil microbial communities from uranium-contaminated site in the Upper Colorado River Basin, Wyoming, United States - RVT100D185 | ecosystem: Environmental > Terrestrial > Soil > Contaminated >...
CAACCAGGCCCTGCTCGGGGCGCTTAAGGCGCGGCTCGGTTCAAGGGACGGGATTCGCTATGCGTTGTGCGCGCCATTTCCGTACCTGCATCAAGTGGCCGCAGCGCTGGCGGGCTCCGCAATTTCATGGGGCGCTCAGAACCTGAGCGAGCACGATGTTGGCGCCTATACGGGCGAGGTTTCCGGCGCAATGCTGCGGGAGTTCGGTTGTCGCTACGTCATTGTCGGTCATTCTGAACGGCGCGGCCTGTATGGCGAATCCGACCAGCAGGTCGCGGCAAAATTCATGGCCGCGCAGCGTGCGGGCCTGACGCCGATACTGTGCGTCGGGGAAACTCTGGAACAGCGTGATCGCGGCGATACCCAGGCGGTGGTGGGGCGCCAACTCGAGGCGATTCTCAATGTCGCGGGCGTTGCAGCGATTGCCAACGCAGCCATCGCGTACGAGCCCGTGTGGGCGATCGGGACCGGCAAGACGGCGACACCGGCGCAGGCACAGAGCATGCACGAGTTTATCCGCGCGTTCGTGGCCAAACGCGACAAGAGCCTGGCTGCCGAAATGTTGATTCTCTACGGCGGGAGTGTGAAGCCGGGCAACGCGCGGGAGTTGTTCGCCATGCCGGACGTGGATGGCGGTTTGATAGGTGGCGCGGCCCTGGTTGCCGACGATTTCGTGGCAATCTGCGAGGCCGGTGCAATTCATTGATACGGGATTTGAATGGATATTTGGCTGATAGTTGTACTTGTCGTTCATGTGCTGACCGCCCTCGCAATCATCGGGCTGGTCCTGCTCCAGCACGGCAAAGGCGCCGACATGGGCGCGGCGTTCGGGGGCGGCGCTTCGGGAAGCGTGTTCGGTGCTACGGGTTCGGCGAACTTTCTTTCGCGCACGACAGCCGTCTTTGCGGTGATTTTCTTTTCGACCAGTCTGGGACTTGCCTATCTCGCCACACATCGGCCGACGGCCGGTGGCGGCGTCATGGATGTGGTAAAGGAGCAGCCTTCGGTTCCTGGTTCGTCGATCCCCGGGCAGTCGGAGGCTGCGCAAGGGGCAGTTCCCGGTGCGCAGCCTGCGACCACGCAGCCTGCGACCGCTAAGGGCGATGCCGCAAGTTCGAAGGCAAACGAGGTGCCGAAGTAGTACAATTGCGCGTGTTTGGGACGAGGCGAAAGGGTCGCGTAGGCGACACGGCCGGGTTTCGAGCCTGTTCATGCCGACGTGGTGAAATTGGTAGACACGCCGTCTTGAGGGGGCGGTGGCGAAAGCTGTGAGAGTTCGAGTCTCTCCGTCGGCACCAATAGTATGAATAACAATGCATGCAGGCGTATTCACTGACTGCGGTCGGCATCCAGTACGCGACGCCGGGCAGCAGAAATTGCGACCTTCGGGAGTATTGGCAGACAAAGGGGGACTTGGATTGCGAGCCGCGATGGTTTGAATCCAGGCCCTTTTTTTTTGGAAAATGGGGACGCCCTAGGGCGTCCGACTTGACACGGGTGTGGGGCGTGGGCACGGTAACCGAAGGCTGCAACGGTGCTGGATAACTATTTTCCGGTTTTGCTTTTCGTTTTCGTCGCCTTTGCGGGCGGCGCCGCGCCCATGGTAATGGGCTGGATGGTCTCGGTCATGCTCGGGCACAACCGTCCCGATTCCGAGAAGCTTTCACCGTACGAATGCGGCTTTGAAGCATTCGAGGACGCGCGCATGAAATTCGACGTGCGCTACTACCTGGTTGCGATCCTGTTCATACTTTTCGATCTGGAGATCGCCTTTCTGTTCCCGTGGGCCGTCTCGCTTAACGAGATAGGACTGTTCGGCTTTTTGTCGATGATGGTTTTTCTTGCCATCCTGGTGGTCGGATTCGTATATGAGTGGATGAAGGGTGCGCTGGAATGGGAGTAGCCGCATTGGCCGTTGGGCGGGGGGGGTGAGCATGGGTGCTTCGGAAGGGCTGATGCAGGAAGGCTTCATCACCACGAGTGTCGACACGGTCATCAACTGGACCCGCACCGGATCAATGTGGCCCATGGCCTTCGGCCTTGCGTGCTGCGCGGTGGAAATGATGCACGCGGGAGCGGCGCGCTACGACCTGGACCGCTTCGGCATCGTGTTCCGTCCGAGCCCCAGGCAGGCGGATCTGATGGTGGTCGCCGGCACGCTGTGCAACAAGATGGCACCCGCGCTGCGCAAGGTCTACGACCAGATGGCCGAGCCCCGGTGGGTGGTATCGATGGGCTCCTGCGCCAATGGCGGCGGCTATTACCATTATTCCTACTCGGTCGTTCGAGGCTGCGACCGCATCGTACCGGTGGACGTGTATGTCCCCGGTTGCCCGCCAACCGCCGAGGCATTGATATACGGATTCGTGCAGTTGCATAACAAGATCAAACGCACCAATACGATTGCGCGCTAGGAATCCATCGCCGCTTAATTTCGCAATTACCCGTTCAGACCGTCACCCGCTAGAAAATGACTGCCAGGATTTCGCAACTCAGTACCGCTCTTGAGGCCGTACTCGGGACGAAGATCGTTTCCCTGACCGAGGCTCGGGGCGAGTTGACGCTGGAGGTGACGGAGCAGGATTATCCGGCGCTGGCGCGGACCCTGCACGAGGCGCCGTCGCTCGGTTTTGAACAACTCATGGACTTGTGCGGGGTGGATTACTCCGAATACGGTGACGGGTCCTGGAGTGGCGCGCGCTACGCCGTGGTGGTGCAACTGCTTTCGGTGTCCCACAACTGGCGCCTTCGGCTTAAAGTGCATATCGCCGACGGCGAATTTCCGATGGTGGAGTCCGTGACCGGCGTGTGGGCGAGCGCCGGCTGGTACGAGCGCGAAGCCTTCGACCTCTACGGCATCCTGTTCTCCGGGCACCCGGATCTGCGAAGGATACTCACCGATTACGGCTTCATCGGCCATCCGTTTCGAAAGGATTTCCCCATCTCCGGCAACGTGGAGATGCGATACGATCCGGAACAAAAGCGCGTGGTCTACGAGCCCGTCAGCATCGAACCGCGCGAAGTGACCCCGCGGATCATCCGTGAAGAGGCGTTCGGCGAGACGGGATTACCGAAGTAAGCCATGGTCGCGACCCGCAATTACACGCTCAATGTTGGCTCCGGCCGCCCGGCAGAGCCGTGCTTGCCCTGCTCGCGCAAGTCGGCCTGCGTCGAATTGGAGCATTTCGTTCCGGAGTTTGCGCATGGCTGAAATCCGGAACTACACGCTCAATTTTGGACCGCAACATCCGGCGGCTCATGGTGTGCTGCGCCTGGTGCTTGAGCTGGACGGCGAGGTCATCATGCGCGCCGACCCGCACATCGGGTTGCTGCATCGCGCCACCGAGAAGCTGGCCGAAACCCGGACGTGGTTGCAGACGCTGCCGTACCTGGATCGCCTGGACTACATGTCCATGATGTCCAACGAACACGCCTACGTACTGGCGGTCGAGCGACTGCTCGGAATCGAGGTTCCGGTCCGGGCACAATACATTCGAGTCATGTTCGACGAGATCACCAGGCTCCTGAATCACCTGCTGTGGATCGGCGCACACGGCCTGGATTGCGGCGCGATGACCATGTTCATCTACGCGTTTCGCGAGCGGGAGGATTTGTTCGACATGTACGAGGCGGTATCGGGTGCCCGCATGCACGCGGCCTATTATCGGCCGGGCGGGGTCTATCGCGACCTTCCCGATAGCATGCCGCGATACGAGGTCTCGCGCCATCGCAGCGAGCGCAGCGCGAAGACGCTGAATGAAAACCGCATGGGCACCCTGCTCGACTTCACCGAGGATTTCACCAGGCGGTTTCCGCGTTGCGTGGACGAATACGAAACGCTGCTTACCGACAACCGCATCTGGAAGCAGCGGACCGTCGGCATAGGCGTGGTGCCGCCGGAGATGGCGCTCAATCTCGGATATTCCGGCGCGATGCTGCGCGGCTCGGGGATCGAGTGGGATCTGCGCAGGAAGCAGCCCTACGCCGTCTACGAGCGGCTCGATTTCGATATTCCGGTCGGGGTCAACGGCGACTGCTATGACCGCTACCTGGTGCGCGTCGAGGAGATGCGCCAGTCCAATCGGATCATCGCGCAGTGCGTCAAATGGCTGCGTGAGAATCCCGGCCCGGTGATCATCGACAACCATAAGGTGGCGCCTCCTTCACGGGTCGAGATGAAAAGCAACATGGAAGAACTCATCCACCATTTCAAGTTGTTCACCGAGGGCATGCACGTGCCCGAGGGTGAAGCCTACGCGGCCATCGAGCATCCCAAAGGGGAATTCGGTATTTACGTCATTTCCGACGGCGCCAACAAGCCCTATCGGATGAAGATACGTGCGCCCGGATATGCGCATCTTGCGTCGCTGGGCTACATGGCCAAGGGCCATATGCTTGCCGACGCGGTGGCGATCATCGGCACCATGGATATCGTTTTTGGCGAGATTGACCGCTGATGCTGAGCGCCGAATCGCTGAACAAGATTGACTGCGCGGTTGCCAAGTATCCGGCGGACCAGAAGCAGTCCGCGGTAATGGCGGCGCTGGTGCTGGCGCAGGAGGAACAGGGCCACCTGTCCACGGAGGTGATGGACTTCGTGGCCGGCTATTTGGGCATGGCGCCGGTCGCCGTGTACGAAGTGGCGACCTTCTACGCCATGTACGACCTTGCGCCGGTGGGTCGACACAAGCTGTGCGTGTGCACCAACCTTCCCTGTGCGCTTTCAGGCGCTGTGGAGGCAGCCGAGCACCTGAAGAAGAAACTGGGTATCGACTGGAACGAGACCACGCCCGATGGACGTTTCACACTGAAGCAGGGCGAATGCTTCGGGGCATGCGGTGATGCGCCCGTGATGCTGGTTGACAACAAGAAGATGGCCAGCTTTATGACCACCGAGGCGATCGATCAATTGCTTGCCGAGTTGCAGAAATGAATTCCGCCCATCCTCCGTTCGATCCCGCAATCTTCGGACCCGAAGCGGTCCTGATGAAGGGTATAACCGGCGAGAACTGGAAGCTGAAGGACTATGAATTGCGCGGCGGCTACGGCGCACTAAAGAAAATCCTTGCGGAGAAGATGACTCCGGATGCGGTAATCGCCGAGATGAAGAAGTCGGCGCTGCGCGGGCGCGGCGGCGCGGGCTTTCCTACCGGCCTCAAGTGGAGCTTCATGCCGCGCAAGGCCCCCGGGGCGAAGTACATGGTCTGTAACTCCGACGAAGGTGAGCCTGGAACCTTTAAAGACCGCGACATACTGCGTTACAACCCGCATTCGGTTATCGAGGGCATGGTGATCGGGGCCTACGCGACCGGCTCGACAGCGGGCTACAACTACATCCACGGCGAGATCTGGGACCTCTACGAGCGGTTCGAGCAAGCGCTCGCCGAGGCGCGCGCGGCCGGCTACATCGGCGCCAACATACTGGGCAGCGAGTTTTCTTTCGAGTTGTACGCGCACCATGGCTGGGGCGCATACATCTGCGGCGAGGAGACCGCGCTGCTTGAGTCGATTGAAGGCAAGAAGGGCCAGCCGCGCTTCAAGCCGCCGTTCCCTGCGAGCTATGGGCTCTACGGCAGGCCGACCACGATCAACAATACCGAGACATTTGCCGCAGTCCCGTGGATCATCCTGAATGGCGGCCAGGCCTACCTGGATCTGGGGCGGCCGAACAACGGCGGAACGAAGCTGTTTTCGGTGTCGGGCCACGTGGAACGCCCGGGCAACTACGAAGTGCGCCTTGGTACGCCGTTCGCGACACTGCTGGAGATGGCCGGCGGAATGCGCGGCGGCCGCAAGATCAAGGCGGTTATCCCCGGAGGGTCTTCGGCTCCCGTAGTGCCCGGTGAACTCATGCTGCGCACGGACCTGGACTACGATTCGATCGCGAAGGCGGGTTCCATGCTCGGATCGGGCGCAGTGATCGTCATGGACGAGGGCACCTGCATGGTGCGCGCGCTGGAGCGTCTATCCTACTTCTACTACGAGGAGTCCTGCGGCCAGTGCACACCCTGCAGAGAGGGCACCGGATGGATGTATCGGGTGGTGCACCGGGTCGAGTCCGGGCGCGGGCGCCAGGAAGACCTGGACCTGCTCGCAAACGTCGCGGAGAACATTATGGGCCGCACGATCTGCGCCCTTGGCGATGCGGCGGCGCTGCCGGTAAAGAGTTTCGTGCAGCATTTCCGCGCTGAATTTCAGTATCACATCGATCACAAGCAATGCATGGCGGGCGCGCACGGCGCCTCGGCGGGTAGAAAAGTGGCGGCGGCATGACGGCATTACTCAAACTCGAGATCGACGGGCGCGCGGTCGACGTACCGCAGGGCGCCACGGTAATGGATGCGGCGACCCGGCTAGGTATTTTCGTGCCGCATTTCTGCTACCACAAGAAGCTGTCCATCGCGGCCAATTGCCGCATGTGCCTGGTTCAGGTGGAAAAGGCGCCCAAGCCGTTGCCGGCCTGCGCTACGCCCGCGGCCGAGGGTATGAAGGTCTGGACGCAGTCCGAGCAGGCGCGACTCGCGCAGGCAAGCGTGATGGAGTTCCTGCTGATCAATCATCCGCTGGACTGCCCGATCTGCGATCAAGGCGGCGAATGCCAGCTTCAGGACCTTGCCGTGGGTTACGGCAAGGGCCAGTCGCGCTACGCCGAGGAAAAGCGTGTCGTGCTGCACAAGAGCGTGGGCCCGCTGGTCTCCATGGAGGAAATGAGCCGCTGCATACACTGCACGCGCTGCGTGCGTTTCGGCCAGGAAATCGCAGGGGTCATGGAACTGGGCATGATGGGCCGTGGCGAGCATTCGCAGATCGTGTCTTTCGTCGGCCGGTCGGTTGATTCGGAACTCTCGGGCAACATGATCGACATCTGCCCCGTGGGCGCGCTCACCTCCAAGCCGTTCCGTTACAGCGCACGCACCTGGGAACTGGCGCGGCGTAAATCGGTTAGCCCGCATGACGGCCTGGGTGCCAATCTCGTGGTGCAGGTCATGCACAATCGGGTCATGCGCGTGCTGCCGCTGGAGAACGACGAGGTAAACGAGTGCTGGATTTCGGACAAGGACCGTTACTCGTATGAGGGGCTGAACGCCGAGGATCGACTCACCAAACCCATGCTGCGCGAAGCCGGCGCTTGGCGCGAGGTTCCGTGGCGGGAAGCACTTGATTATGTCGCCCGGCGGCTTGGGGAGATCCGTTCGCAGCATGGAGCAGAGCAGATCGGCGCACTCGCCAGTCCTCATGCGACGCTGGAGGAAATGGCCTTATTCGCGAAACTCACACGCGGGCTGGGCAGCGCAAATGTCGATTTTCGTCTGCGCCAGACCGATTTCTCCCTGGACGGCAAGCGTGCCGGAGCCCCTTGGCTGGGAATGAAAATCAACGAACTCAGCGCGCTGGACCGCGTGCTCGTGGTGGGTTCGTTTCTGCGCAAGGATCATCCGCTCATCGCAGGTCGTCTGCGCCAGGCGGCAAAGCGCGGGCAGCAGCTTAGTCTCGTCCATGTTGCCGGCGATGACCCCCTGATCGCCCTCGCCGAAAAAGCAGTGTGCACCCCGAAGGCGCTCCCGGGCATGCTTGCTCAGATACTGCGTGCGGCAGCCGACGCCAAGGGCGCGCCGGTACCGCCACTTGCCGCAAACGTGAGCGCCGGTGCTGCCGCGCAGGCGATCGCCGCCAGCCTTGCCAGCGGCAGCAATACCGGACTGTTCCTGGGAAATACCGCGCAGCAGCATCCGCGTGCAGCGCTCCTGCACGCGCTGACGCAGGCGCTTGCGGCTGTTTTGGGGGCGCGATTCGGCTACCTCGGCGAAGCCGCCAACAGCGTAGGTGGTTACCTGGCGGGCTGTACGCCCGAGGACGCCGGATTGAACGCACAGGCAATGCTCGGGGAGAACGAGAGCGGATCGCGCAAGGCGTACCTGCTGCTTGGCGTGGAGCCGGAGCTGGACTGCGGCAATCCGCGCGCGGCGCTGAACGCGATGCGCGCAGCGCAATTCGTCGTCGCGATGTCTGCTTTTCGTACCGGCGCCGTTGAATATGCGCATGTGCTGCTGCCCATCGCGCCGTTTACGGAGACTTCGGGCAGCTTCGTCAATACCGAGGGCCGCTTGCAGAGCTTCAACGGTGTCGTGCGTCCGCTCGGGGATGCGCGCCCGGCCTGGAAAGTGCTGCGCGTTTTGGGAAATTTGATGGAGATTTCCGGCTTCGACTACGACACCAGCGAACAGGTGCGCGAGGAGGTGTGCCGGGCCGATGCCGTTGCCGCGCGGCTGGACAACGACGTCAGCGCGTTGGCGGCCGAGCCGCAAACGGATCAGGCGCCCGCCGGCGCGCTGCAGCGGATCACCGATGTGCCTATCTATTTCGCCGATCCGATCGTGCGCCGGGCCGGATCGCTTCAGCAGACGCGGGATGCGCAGATTCCCAAGGCGTGGATGCATCCGGCGCTCGCGGCCAGGCTGGGCGTGCTCGCCGGGGCCATGGCGCGGGTGCGCCAGGACGGAGGCGAGGCGGTACTGGAACTGGCCTGCGATGAATCGCTGCCCGCGGATTGTGTGCGCATCGCAGCAGGCCATCCGACGACGGCGCCCCTGGGCGCGATGTTCGGCACGATCACTTCGGTGGAGCGGGCCTGAATGGATTTCCTGCTTGGGCTTCCCGCGCAGCTCCTTGGCCTATCGCAGACCTGGTTTGGGCCGTTGTGGGGCGGGTATCTTTACACGCTGGTTAAAAGCCTGATCCTGATCGCGCTCATTGTCGTGCCGGTCCAGCTCGCGGTGGCGTACGGAACGCTCTGGGAGCGCTGGCTCATAGGCTGGATGCAGGTGCGCCGCGGGCCGATTCGCGTCGGTCCGTACGGGCTGCTGCAGCCGATCGCCGACGGCGTCAAATTGCTGCTGAAGGAAATCATCGTACCCAACGGGGCGAACAAATTCATGTTCGTGCTCGCGCCCGTGCTGTCGGTTACGGCGGCGTTTTCCGCCTGGGCGGTGATGCCGTTCAGCCCCGAAGTGGTGCTGGCCGACCTCAACGCGGGTCTACTGTACCTGATCGCGATGACCTCGCTTGGCGTGTACGGCGTGATTGTCGCCGGCTGGGCATCCAATTCCAAGTACGCGTTTCTCGGGGCCATGCGCTCGGCCGCGCAGATAGTTTCCTACGAGATTGCAATGGGCTTCGCGCTGGTTTGCGTGTTGCTGGTGTCCCAAAGTCTGAACCTGTCGGAAATCGTGGCGCAGCAGGGTAGAGGCATGTTCGCCGACAAGGGACTCAACTTCCTCTCATGGAACTGGCTGCCTCTGGCGCCGATGCTGGTCGTTTATTTTATATCCGGCGTGGCCGAGACCAACCGGGCGCCCTTCGACGTTGTCGAAGGCGAATCGGAAATCGTGGCCGGCCACATGGTGGAATACTCGGGCATGGCCTACGCGCAGTTCATGCTCGCGGAATACTCGAACATGATACTCATCGCCTTTTTGACGGCGATCATGTTCTTCGGCGGCTGGAGCGCTCCGATCGACAGCGTCGTTTTCAGCTTGATCCCCGGATTCGTCTGGCTGCTGATCAAGGTGTTCTTCATTTTTTCGCTGTATCTGTGGTTCCGGGCGACGTTCCCGCGCTATCGCTACGACCAGATCATGCGCCTGGGATGGAAGGTATTCATACCGGTTACGCTGGTTTGGCTGGTTGTGATCGCCGGATGGATGCAGACGCCATGGTCGATATTCAAGTAATGGGGGGCGCATGAGCTATCGAGCGCACGCTGCGGCACGCGGCAAGCCTGCGGCGCAATCCGCGAAATCGGTGCGGAGGCGGCGGCGATGATCGAACGGATCCGCGGCTTCTTCAAGACCTACCTGCTGCTGGAACTCTTGCAGGGCATGGTCGTAACCGGCCGGCATCTGTTCCGGCGCAAAATCACCGTGTTGTATCCGGAGCAGAAGACGCCCCTGAGCCCGCGCTTCCGGGGCCTGCACGCGCTGCGCCGCTACCCGAACGGCGAGGAACGCTGCATCGGCTGCAAACTGTGCGAGGCGGTATGCCCGGCGATGGCTATCACCATCGAGACGGCCGAGCGCGGCGACGGCACGCGCCGCACCACGCGCTACGACATCGACCTGTCCAAGTGCATCTTCTGCGGCTTCTGCGAGGAGTCGTGCCCGGTCGATGCCATCGTCGAGACGAACATTTTCGAGTACCACGGCGAGAAGCGCAGCGACCTGTACTTCACCAAGGAAATGCTGCTTGCGGTCGGTGACAGGTACGAGGAGCAGATTGCCCGCGACCGTGCCCAGGATGCGCCTTACCGGTAAGAACAATGATCATCGAGACCATCATGTTCTACTTTTTCGCGCTCGTCCTGGTGTTCGCGGCGCTGCGCGTGATCACGGCGCGCAACCCGGTGGTCGCGGCGCTGCACCTGGTGCTCGCGTTCTTCACCGCGGCCGGGATCTGGCTGCTGCTGCGTGCCGAGTTTCTTGCCATCACCCTGGTTCTGGTGTACGTCGGCGCGGTAATGGTGCTGTTCCTGTTCGTGGTCATGATGCTCGACATCAACCTGGAACGGCTGCGCGAGGGTTTCTGGAGCAACCTGCCGCTGGCGCTGACCGTGGGCGGCCTGATGGTGCTAGAGATGATATTCGTTCTGGGCGGCCGCTATTTCGGACCGGAGACGCTGCCCACGCCCGCCGATCCGGGCGCGGGGTACAGCAACATCAAGGAACTGGGACGGGTCCTTTACACCGACTACGCGTATCCGTTTGAACTGGCGGCGGTGGTGCTGCTGGTGGCGATCATAGCGGCGATCGCGCTGACGATGCGCAAGCGCAAGGACACCAAGTACCAGGATCCATCCAAACAGATTGCGGTAAAACGCGGCGACCGGGTGCGGCTCGTATCGATGCCTTCGGAGAAGCAGGATTGACCCGGCGGCGCTGTGCGGTGATGAAGAAGTTGAATCGCATATGAATCAAGCGTCAACGGTGCTGGCGACAGATCGGGCCTGCGGCGTGGCTCCGGATTTCGCGAAATTGCGACGCCGCGATTTCGCGGCATCCGGACGATATGGATGCCGGTGCGATCCAAGAGTTCGAGTTGCGGCTACGCCGCCTTGGGGAGAATGATGCTGTCACTGACGCATTTTCTGATACTGGGAGCGGTGCTTTTCGCAATCAGCGTCGTGGGGATTTTTCTCAACCGCAAGAACGTCATCGTCCTTCTCATGGCCATAGAGCTGATGCTGCTCGCAGTGAACACGAACTTTCTCGCCTTCTCGCACTACCTGGGCGACATCTCCGGACAAGTATTCGTGTTCTTCATCCTGACCGTAGCCGCCTCGGAATCCGCGATCGGGCTTGCGATCCTGGTGGTGCTGTTCCGCAGCCTGAGCACGATCAACGTCGAAGACCTCGACAGCCTCAAGGGTTAAAGGGCTGACGCGATGACAGGGATGCAAAAGCTTTACCTTCTCGTGCCGCTGGCTCCTCTGGCCGGTGCGATCATCGCCGGCTTTCTCGGCCGCTCGATCGGACGCTCGGGCAGCCACTGGGTGACCATACTCTCGGTTGCGGTGTCCTTCGTCGCCTCGTG
>Ga0326597_10011751_pt1 | contig 11585 bp, 13 predicted proteins | sample RVTome_12_FD_203789 | JGI IMG/M metagenome (GOLD analysis project Ga0326597, IMG submission 203789) | Soil microbial communities from uranium-contaminated site in the Upper Colorado River Basin, Wyoming, United States - RVT100D185 | ecosystem: Environmental > Terrestrial > Soil > Contaminated >...
TGGCACCAGAACGTTGACCTCTCCTCCTTTATGCTTGAGTTTCAGCAGCCGTCCCTTCACCTCGCGCACCATCACGTCCTCGACCCGCTCGACGTTGGCGTTGGTCATCGTCGCTCCGCTTTGAGGCGCCGACCCCAGCGGGCGGTGCCCCTCGCCGGTGCCGCGCTGGTCCTCGGAGAAGACATGGACTTCTGAAGCCAGGAAACTGCCGTCCGCCTGCTTGGTTGCGGTAGTCCCGAGATACATGCCCGGGGTGATCTCGGAGAGCTTGATCGCAACTTCACCGCGGATAACCGTTTTGTCCGCCAGCGAAATCTTGACCTCGCCGCTCGGGCCGGCGACCATCAGTTCGGATTCCTTCAATGAGAGGACCTTGCCTCTGATGGACAGCAGAGTGCCCGGCCGCTCGACTTGAGTCGTCGCTTTGAAAGCCCAGGCCAAGAACGACAAGGCAAATATCAGCCCCAACCACACGCCTCCAAAGGGCCACTTCCAACGTGAATATTTCATTGCCTATCCTTTCTCTCTGATCGAGTTTTTCCTACCCACCGCTTCCATTCTCTCGTCGGTGTCTGGCTCTATATGCCAGTCTACCTCCTGATACAAGGTCAGCCTTCCACCCGCTGTGGCGATCTGAACAAGAGGAAAGCGTATGCCGCAGTCGAAAATCCCTTGCCAAAACCGACAGGATTTTGTCGGCCGCTAGCAAGATTTGGCGAAATTTGTTCGAAGCATCGGGTCGTGCATCAAATTTCCCTCGGAAGTTCGGGAATGTAATTTTGGTACGAAGATTGCTCAAGGTTCTATGTGTTGACTGCCATGAATCAGCCGATGATCAATCCAGATGCTGATCAAAACTGGAACTGGCCCGAGAAAACGTGGTTCCAAGAGCGGCTCAATGCCATTAAGGCCCGGGAGCAGGAGCTTCGGCGGAAGCCGTTGGTGACCGTGCACAAACCGGCGACGATGATGGCCGAGCCTCATGAGAACAAGGAACCGGTTAAAGTCGAGTTGAGATCCAAGTCCTGATCCGCGGCGTTCGTTTTCCCTGAAGACGGAGATGGCGCCTACCTTTTAATACGCCTCCCTTCGGCGGAGTCGCAGAATCCTATTTTTTGGACCTTTTTGGAAGTTCTCCAAACGCTGTGCCAGTGCGACCAGCATCTCCCCCAGCCGTCTTGAAAATCTAACGGCCGCACACACCGGGGTCACGTCACGGCTTCCAACGTTTCACGATTCCGAAAACACGAGAACGTTGCGAGTAGGTCTGGCGTGCTTCTGTTCCGTTCCTTATCCTCTTCTCCACAAACGCCTTTGAACTTGGTATAGTTTTCCTTAACGATGTGTCGAAGGCACAAGGAGGCCTCCATGCCCGGATTAATACTCAAGGAGGTAGATTTGTGAAAATACTCTTGTCTGGTTTTATGGTTCTGCTGTTTCTTACGAGTTTGCTGCGGGCCGGCTTTGCCGCGGATAGCACGCCGGCGAGGAGTGCCCCTCCCGAAAGCGGGAAGAACGCCGCGGGTAAGAAGCCACCGGACAAGAAGGCAAAAAAAACCGGCGCGGCGAAACCTCAACGGCTCAAGGGCGAGATCACCGCTTTGGACGTCAAGGCCGGCACGGTGTCCGTGAAAAGCGCCTCAGGGGAAGAGAGTTTCGTGACTCAGGATGCCGCGAAAGATACGCTGGAGATCCTCAAAATTTGGGAACAAGTCAAAGTAAAGTACTCTGAAAAAGACAAAAAGTTGGTGGCGACTTCCCTGAGGCGGATTAAACCGAAGACCGCAAGCTCGGGGGCGAAAGAGAAAAAGCCGACCAAGGGGCCGACTTCGCCGGCGAAGGATAGCGGCGAGTCGAAGAAGCCCTAAATAAAACCCGGCGTTTGATTTCCATTGTGGCTTCTCAATCCGTTGACTCTAACCCCAGACTTGGCGGGGGTTCGAGCTCAGAATTCCGCGGCACGGGCGCAAAAATGGCTCGGGCTTGCCCGTGGAGCTGCACAACAGGCAACCATAGACCTACAAATTCGCACATGCCTACTGCCAAAGCGCAGCTTACCAGCTGCGCCATCGCGATCCTTTTACTGGTTCATCAATGGGTGACGGTTTCTTCAGTATTCGCCTGGCATGACAAAGGCCATCGGGTAATCGCTCTCATCGCAGAAGCTAATCTCGCCCCGGAGACCCGTAAACGAATTCAAGAGATACTCCCCGCCGGCACGACCTTGGCCGATGCGGCGATCTGGCCGGACCACGAAGGGAGAAGCATTGGCGACCTTAACCCGCTTCATTACGTCAGTATCGCCGAGAATGCCGAGGGCTACGACCAGGCCCGCGACTGTCCGGAACGGGACTGCATGGTCGAAGCCCTGAATTGGTTTCTTGCAAATCTCGCTGACAAAAGTACCCCGACAATCGTCAGGCGCCTGGCCCTGCGCTACGTGGCGCACCTAGTTGGCGATATGCATCAACCGCTCCACGCCGGGAGGTTAAAGGACCGCGGTGGGACCGAGATCAAGGTAGGTTATCGAGGGCAGTCGACCAACCTCCATTATTTTTGGGACACGGACCTTGTGGAGATGGAACCCGGTACTCCCGCAGAGCTAGCTGAGCGGCTTGGGGCGGTCGTTACTGAGGAAGAACGTCTCCGCTGGCAAAGCGGGGGCCCGGTCCAGTGGACCGACGAGTCGCTGATGTTAGTTCGCACTCGGGCGTACAGTCTCGGTCAATCGGTCGAGCTTTCTGACCACTACGTGGAATTGGCCCGTCCGGTGGTGCGAACCCGGCTGGCCCAAGCCGGAATCCGCTTGGCCTGGCTGCTCAATTCGGCGTTCAAATAGGTTTCGTGTTACGGGATTCGGCGTTGCCTTCCTGGCCAGCCCCGAGGTTCGAGCGACCACAAGGGGATCACGCCTGCTGCGTTTGCTGCTCAATGAGCGTTACGTCCCGTATGGTGTCGTAGGACCCAAGCGTAGATTCCCAGGTTGGTTACGATCACCAAGGTCCCCAGCGCGATCTGCGTCTCGCGCGTCAATCCCTCGGGATATAGGATAGGCAAGATGTAATGTCCCACGAAGTCAGAATGGTAACCGTCGCTTCCTGATTTTTGTCTGAGCTGGTTTTCGAGCGGCGTTAACGGGCAGATCCAGCCGCCAAATTCGATGAGCGCGGCCCAGATGGCCGCTGCGAGGTGAAATGGCATCGCGCCGCGCCGGCGCGCGACCAGAAATCCGCCGAGGATAACGAACAGGACGAATGCGAAATGCACCAAGACAACCAGATCGGCAAGCAAGCGATAGAATGTTTGCGCGGTGATCATCGGTTTGCGTCAGGACGAATTGATCGATGGGGTCCGGACCAAGGCCAAGCCGCACGCGGTTTCTTCGGATTCACCGGCGAATGTTGTGCTGCGAACCGACGGGCGAGGTCTAATGAATTCTGCCCCAGGCCCGCTCTGAGAGAGGAATGCGCCGCGGCGCTCCGGCGGGAGCGAGGGCCTGCTGGGCGCGCATCACTTTCCGTTTGGTCTCGGCCCAAGACCAGCGCTTGGTTTTTCTTACCTTGACCAGCGCGGCGTAGCTTTTCTGCAACGTCTTGACGCTGAACGTGAATCTCTTTTGCGCAAGAAGATGAGCAAATTCATCGAAAGTGAGGCTCACTTTCACGGCCCGTTTCGGAGCCGCTAAAGCCGGGGGAGGTTGCCGGAGCCGCGCCGTCCTCGGACCTTGGTTGAACGCTTCGATCATGTCGAACATGCGCCGCCGCTTGGGCGCACGGCCTTGCAGGCGCTCGACGTGTATGTCGATCCATGCCTGGCCTCGGGACAAAGCCCAGCTCACCGCTTCGTCCTCGGTCAAGACGCGGACAGGGAACCGAACAAACGTAGAATCGTGAGAAGGGCCAACGAACCAGTTGATATCGACCTGCGGTACCCAGGCATGCTTGGCGCTGTCGTAGGTCGGGAAGGCCATTAAGACGTGATTGCGGTAGAGCCGACTCCACATGACCGTTCACTCCTCTCCGGGGGGAGGCGTTGCGCTTGGCGAACAGTGAACTGAGAAACTACCCGTTGCGCCTGGAGCTGAATCGTTTTATAAAGTCCACCCGGTTAAAGTCTAGTCCGCTAGAATAAATAATCAAGGGCGTTATTGGAAAAGAGCCACGCCAAGAGTCGGGTTGTCAATTTTTAATACATGCTTGGCATTAAGCTAAGATAAACGACTCAATTGGCTTCTTGTATTCTCCGCCGACGCTTGCAAATCTCGCGGACGCGGTGGAAAAAGGAATCTCCATGGCAACGAATCTGAAGTTGGGTTTGCTACTGCCTCATTTCGGCGAACACGCGTCGATCGAGAAGTGTCTTATAGGTGCGGCAAAGGCCGAAGCCTATGGCTTTGACTCCGTCTGGGTCCGGGACCATCTCGTCTTCGAGCCACATGGCATAGAAGGGAGCGACAGAACGCATATTGACGGGTTGCTGTTGCTAGCGGCGGTCGCATCGGTCACGGAAACACTGATCCTCGGGACGTCAATGGTGATTTGCCACCGACATCCCATCCATTTGGCCCAGCTCTTCGCGGCTTTGAGCGCGATCTCCATGGGCCGGCTCATCATGGGCATGGGACTGGGCGGCTTTCCGCATGAATTCGCCGCCGCGGGCCGTCCGAGCACGCTTGCGGACAGGGCCAAACTTGCAAAGACCAATGCTGCGATTTGCCGCCGGCTGTGGGCCGGTGAAAAAGTTTCGCACAGCGACGATGCCTATGACTTCAAGGACGTAAAACTTAAACCTACACCGGTTCGGCCCATTCCGATCTGGTGCGGCGGCGGGACGCCGGCCTCTTGCCGGCGCGCCGCGGAGTATGGCGATGGCTGGATGCCGGCGCGGATCACACTCGCGACATTCAGAAAATGCGTCACATACCTAGCCGAGTTGTGTCAAAATGCCGGTAGGCCGATGGTTACGACGGCGGTCATGCCCTTCACCAGCATCGGCAAAAACAAAGCCGCCGCGCTGGGCGCGGTGAACACTCAGGCTCTGATCGCCGAAGCAGAGAAATATCCCACTTGGGTCAAGCCCGCGTCCGGTCGATTCTCGACGCTCAACGACATCGAAGGTTTCGTTCTCGCCGGAACGCCAGAGGACATTATCCGCGCTACCCTCGCCTACGAGCGGGCCGGTGCGAATCATATCGTTTACGATCTAAGATTCCGCTACGCCGACTGGCACGAGCAGATCGCTTTCCTAGGCGAAGAAATTCTCCCGGCGCTGAGAGCGTAGATGCTGGCGACCGTTTTGGTTGCCGCCGAACTTACGGAGACCCTTCGACGCAAGCCCCGGCCTTGGGCGGGGTCTATTGCTCAGGATTCCGCCCCGCGGACATACTGGACCGTGCCACGGGCTTGCCGGTTGGGCTCCTCACACGAGCATGCGGGCGGTGGCAATGCGAGCGGTTACGGTTGATTTATCGGCCTTGTTTTGTTAAGGATTTTTAGCGCCAGCGATAATCGACTGGCGTGTTACTGGAGGTCCTCTTAATGTTTACCGATAAGATCGACTTAAAGGATTTTGAAAAACAGGACCCGGAGTATCAAGACCTGCTGCGCCGCGTGCTGGCGATTCAGGCGGACTGCGAGATCGGCGGTCCCAATCTCTACGTTAAGCATATTTTGCCCAATGCCCCGACTAAATTGGATCAGTTGATTGTCGCGCGTACGGCAGCCGAAGAGATGGATCACTATCGCAAGATGGCGCGTTTGGCCGGGGATATCGGCGTCGACGTCTCCTACGTGCTCAGCCGTTCCAATCAGGAACGCTACGTCGAAGCCTTTCGCGGCGAGATCCAGGCCTGGGAGGACTACGCGGTGTTCGGTTTCTTGATCGATCGCGTCGGCCGTTATCAGCTCGAGGAATTCATCGGCTGCACCTATTTGCCGCTCGCGCGGGTCGTCGAAGATGCCGACGTGATCCGGGAGGAAGAAGGGCACATCGACTTTGGCACCAACAAAACCGCCGAGTATGCGGCCAAGGGCGGTGAGTGGAAGGCAAGAATCCAAAAAGCGGTGGACTACTGGTACGTCAAAGGACTCGACATGTTCGGTAACAGCAAGTCATACCGCTCCGAGCGCTACATGCACTGGGGCCTCAAACGGCGGCCCAACGCGGTGGCGCGCCAGCAGTATAAGGACGAAGTCGACGCGTTAATCACGAAAATGGACTTGAAGATTCCCGATCCCGACAAAGGCCGTTTGTATACATAATCCAGGGGAAATGCATGCAAGCCGCGCCGAATACCGAAGCATTGGACCAGCAGTTTAAAGAATTCATTCAGGCTCTAAAGAGCGCGGTGGGCTCCGCCATGCCGCATCTCAAAGATGATCCCAAAGTCGTCGACAAGGCGATCGCGGACTGCAAAGAGATTTTGGATGTCGTGATGGGGGGCAACGTCAAGGAGTGGCTCTCGTAAGCGCCACTCTAGCGCGGCCCCATCGGCCTTGGAATTGCTGATTCGAAAAAGGCGCCTGAATTCTCCAGGCGCCTTTGTTTATCGTCACCGCTGAGTTTTAATTTGAGGGAGAAAAAACATTGAATATCGTCGTGTGCGGTAAGGTCATCCCCGCAAGTACCGTTACCATCGAGCTTGACCCCAACACCAAGCGCATGGTGCGCAAAGGCGTGACGCATGAGCTCGATCCGGCCGCGGCGAGCGCGGTGGAAGAGGGTCTTCGGCTCAGCGAAAAACATGGCGGCGCGGTGACGCTCGTCACCATGGGCATCGGCGAGATCACCATCGGCATCCGCAACGCCTTGGCTATGGGCGTCGCTTCCGCAGTGCATATTCTCGACGACGCGGTGGCCGGTTCGGACACGCTCGGCACGGCAAAGCTGCTGGCCGCGGCGATCAAAAAACAACCCTTTGATTTAGTGATCTGCGCGACCGAGAGCAGCGACAGCTATTCGGGCATCGTCCATGGACAACTCGCTCAATTGCTCGGCATTCCGGCGCTGACCTTTGCCAAAGAAGTGACCGTGGACGGCGGCAGGATTTCGATCAATCGCCAGAGCGAAAATGGCTACGACGTGGTGGAGTCGACGCTGCCGGCATTGGTTGCGGTGAGCAGCGGCATCAACGAGCCGCGTTATCCGCAGCTCAAGGGCATCATGGCGGCGAAGAAAAAAGAGATCAAAGTCTATACCGCGGCGGACCTCGGGCTAGCGGCGGATCAGGTAGGTGAGAAGGGCGCGCGGGAAAAAGTTTTGACCATCGGCAGGCCGCCCAAGCGGGAGGCGGGCAAGGTGGTGACCGACGAAGGGGAAGGCGGCAAGCAGATCGCGGATTTTCTTGCCGAAATCAAGGTGATTTAGGTGGCGGACCTCGTTTGGGTATTCGCGGAAATCGTCGACGATAAGATCACGACTACTACCTTGGAAATGCTCGCCAAGGCGGCCGAGGCGGGAAAAGCCGAGGCGATCCTGCTCGGCCCCGCGCCGGCGGATGCCGTGCAAACGCTTGCGAAGCATGGCGCGAGCAAGATTTATCACTGCGCCGAGCCGATTTATCGAGAGTATCTCACGCTGCCGGCGGCCGAAACCGTGGCCGGACTCATCCAAAAGCATCAACCAGCGGTTCTCTTGTGCGCTTCCAGCTACGCGGGGCGTGACTTGGTTGCCAATCTAAGCGCGCGGCTCGACTGCGGCGCGATCAGCGACGTCGGCGATTTTCAATTGAAAGACGGCGGCGTGGAAGCGACTATACCCGCCCTCGGCGCGAGCTATCAGAACACCAGCACGCTCGTGAGCCAGGGAACCAAGCTGCTTTTGGTGCGGCCCAAGTCATTCGAGCCCAAGGTCAACGAGCAACCGGTCGCCGTCGATGAAGTGCCCGCCGTCTCGGATGAGGCGCTGCGCAAAGTGCATGTGAAAGAGCGCGTTGTCGTCAAGCGCGAGGGGCCGCAGCTCGAAGGCGCGAAGATGGTGGTCGCGGGAGGACGCGGGCTCAAGGGCGAGGAAAATTTTGCGATGTTGAAAGATCTCGCCGAGCTGCTCGGCGGCGCCGTCGGCGCAAGCCGCGCGGCCGTCGACGCGGGCTGGGTGCCCTACGCCATGCAGATCGGCCAGACCGGCAAAACGGTGAAGCCGGATATTTACTTCGCCTGCGGCATCTCCGGCGCCGTGCAGCATCTTTCCGGCATGAAAACTTCCAAGACCATCATCTCGATCAACAAAGATCCCGAAGCGCCGATCTTTCAGTACTCCGATTTCGGCGTCGTCGGCGACGTCTTCAAAGTGATTCCCCAGCTGATCGAAGAATTGAAGAAGCGCAAACGCGCGTGATGGCTTTCTCCCAAGCTGCTCACGCCTCCCTTCTCACTCCTATCTGATTACTTTGTCGGCTCTGACCAAAACGTTGGGCGGAACCGTCAGGCCGATCTGTTTCGCGGTCTTCAGGTTGATCACGAACTCCAATTTCATGGGACGCTCCACCGGTATTTCACCGGCCTTACTCCCCTTTAGGATTTTGTCCACGAGGCGAGCGGCCTGACGCGCAATACTCGCGTCATTTGTGCCATAACTCGCCAGCGCGTCCGACGTGCTGCCCGTCCGGGCATGAAACATCGTGGGAACCCGCTTGGCATTCGCCGTTCGGATCATCTCCGCGTAATGGCCGGTGGGGAACCCCCCGGGTATAGCGAGAAATGCCTGCGCCCGGCCCAAAGCCCCTAACGCCTTGGTGACGTCCTCTTGGCTGCGAACCTCTCGTTCAAGCAGCGTCACCCCTAATATTGGCGCCGCCTCGCGTATCACGGCCACCCCCTGCATCGGGGAGGCGTCTCGGGGATCGAATATGATAAGCACACGCTTGGCGCGAGGAGCCATTTCTTTTAGAAGTTCGAGTCGCTTACCAGCAAGCTCGGGAAACTCGAAAGTCATGGCGGTCATGTTGCCGCCCGGATGGGCCAGGCTTGAAACCAATCCCGATGCTACCGGATCCCCTGGAGTCACGAACACGATGGCAATTTCCGCGGAGACCTGCCGTGCCGTTCTCGCGAGTTCCGAACCGATCACGAAGAGAACTTTGGCTCTGCGTTGGATGATCCCCTCGACTGCGGTCCGGGCGCCAGCTTTATCGCCCCTGGCCACGCGCCCCTCCAAAATTTCGACAGCCGGACCCGCGTAACCATGGTCAGCAAGCCCTTGCTTAAGGCTGCCTGCGATCTCGGAAAAGCGCGGCTCTTCGTCGGGCCCAAGGATACCGATCCGAACGGGTTGCACTTGCGCGATGGCGTACGGGGTCGATGCCAGTATGAAGGCCAGGGCGAGCGAAGGTATATCGCTTTTTACATTGCCGATTTTAGATCGGTGCATTCGCATTGGTATATCCTCCGATCGTAAACCCAAAATCCAAAACGTGTCCTGGGCCCTTCGACGGAGTTTACCCTGAGCGAAGTCGAAGGGCTCAGGATAAACTCCCGCGAAGGATCTCGTTTCATCTGATCACCTTGTTTGCCCGCACCAGCACGTTCGGCGGAACCGTCACGCCGATCTGTTTGGCGGCGTTAAGGTTGACGATGAAATCGAACCTCATCGGTTGCTCGATCGGCAGGTCGGCGGGCATTCTTCCTTTGAGAATCTTATCCACATAGGTCGCCGCGCGCCGGTACAGGTCTGCGATCAACGGGCCGTAGGCCATCAGACCGCCCTCCTCGACAAACTGTCTGGTCGGATAGATTCCCGGCAGGCGATGTTTGAGTGCGAGCTCGACAATTCGCTTCGAGTTCAGCGTGACGAGCGGCGACAAAATTATGACAATCGCTTGGTCGCGTGCCTTGGTCATCGCCGGGAACGCGCGGTCGATCTCATCGGCCGACTCTATTTTCAGCGGATGCAAACGTATTGACAAAACTTTGGCGGCCTCTTCGGTTTCTTTAAATTGGATTTCCGCTTCGCGATCGCGCGGACTCCATAGCGTCGCGACGCGGGTTCTTTTGGGAAAGGATTCTTTAAGCAGCTCAAGCCGTTTAACGCTCAAGTCGGATGGCATCACAGTCAAGCCCGTGACGTTTCCGCCAGGCTTCGCCAAGCTGTCAGCAAGCCCGGTCGCGAGTGGATTGCCGGTGGTCATGACGATCGGAAGCGTTTGGGTAACCCGTCGAGCCGCCAGAGCGCTGATCGCAGCGGTGGTGACGATAACATTGACTTTCTCGCGCACGAGTTCGGCGGCGAGATCGGCGAGCCGTTCTTGATTGCCTTCAGCGTAGCGGTATACGAGGGTAATGTTTTTACCTTCCGTGTAACCGTGTTCGCGCAGTCCCTGCTTGAATGATTCGAGATGCGGTTGATCTTTGCCGCCGATGAAAAGAATGCCAACGCGAGGGATTCTTTCCGACGCTCCTGCCTGTCTCGGCCCATTGAGCACCACGAGCAAAACGCTGAGAGCCAAAGCAAAAATTTGTCTTGTCATCTTAGCCCTCTCGCTGCTTTTGTCTCGTTCCTTCACCGAATCACCTTATTTGCCCGCACCAAAACGTTGGGCGGAATCGTCAGGCCGATCTGCTTGGCGGCTTTGAGATTGACGATGAACTCGAACTTCATCGGCTGCTCCACAGGAAGATCAGCGGGCTTTGCGCCTTTCAGAATCTTGTCGACGTAGGTAGCAGCGCGCCGGTCCAAGTCGAGAAGATTCACGCCGTAAAACATAAGCCCGCCGGGTTCTACAAACTGGCTGCTGTGGTATATCGCCGGGAGTCGGTGCTTTACCGCGAGGGCGGTGATCTGTGCTCGCTGAGAAACGAGAACGCCGCTCCCTAGCGTGAGAACTGCCTGGGCGCGCCCCTTGTTTGCGGCTCGAAAGGCAGTCTCAATATCCTTGGAATCTAAAACGTCTAGGTACTGAAGCTGAAGCTTGAGAGCCTTTGCGGCGAGTTCTATCTCTCTTAACGGTTGTGCGTAACCTGGAGCGGTTGAAGTCCCGAGAACAGCCACACGGGAGAGCTTAGGGACGATTTCTCTCAGAATCTCCAGTCGTTTGCCGGTTAGCTCCGGGGCAAAGTTGGACAATCCGGTGATGTTTCCGCCAGGTCGCGCCAGACTGGCAACGATACCGTCGCCAACAGGATCGGGCTCGTTCGTCATGACAATGGGAATCGTAGCAGTTGCCTCCTTGGCGGGGCGAGTTACTGCCGCGCCAGCCGAGACGATGATGTCTACCTTGAGACCCACTAGCTCGGCCACAAGCGCGCGTAGGCGATCGGGTTTTCCGTCGGCAGATCGCAGTTCAACGACAATGTTTTTCCCCTCCACATAGCTAAGCTCACGCAGACCCCGCCGGAATGCCTCGATGCGGGCCGCATTAACGGAAAGGGGGACGCCATCCACGTATCCTATCCGGGGGATTTTCGCTGGCTGCTGCGCCTCTGCGAGAGCAGGAGTTGTCAGGAACACAGTTGCCAGTAGCCAGAGAAGAATTTTTTTACTCATCGGTCTCGCTCCTGTTTGTTGCCGCTGAGCCAGGTTTGAGTCGCGAACACGGAAGTGTCTGTTTATTTCACCAGCGCCATGAGCTGTCAAACGATTCGATACCGTCG
>Ga0326597_10011752_pt1 | contig 11585 bp, 16 predicted proteins | sample RVTome_12_FD_203789 | JGI IMG/M metagenome (GOLD analysis project Ga0326597, IMG submission 203789) | Soil microbial communities from uranium-contaminated site in the Upper Colorado River Basin, Wyoming, United States - RVT100D185 | ecosystem: Environmental > Terrestrial > Soil > Contaminated >...
TCAGCGGCGAATGGGACCTGGTCTGTCTCGCCTACAACGTGAAGCGGATGCATCGGATGCCGGGCGCCTGAGCGCCGGTTTTCGACCGATAAATACCCCCTTACAGCCGGTCGGCTCCGAGGTAACCAGGAGCGATGACCCACGCGTTCACCCCGACCGTTGATCACGCCAAGTCCGACAGGCTGCTAGGGTATTGTGTTCTGGAAAACCGAAGCAGGGAAAGTCCTCACATCAGCATCTTCTCGATCTGCTTCACGTTCTTGAGTGAATCGGTGACCACGATGTAGCTGCCCGACCGCACCGGGTTCACGACCGCCGTCTGGTCGCGGTACGCGACGACCACCCGCGGGCCCAGCGACTGTTCGGGCACCAGGATCAGCGTGACATGGCCAAACGGCGTCTGCAGCACCACGTGCTCGCCCTCGCCGCCCGGCACCGGGCACTTGCCGAGGTAGCGCACGGTCGTGCCCTTGGCAGGCAGATTCAATCCCAGCCGCACCAGGGCGCTTTTCATCGCCGCCGGGTCACCGCTCACGTTGTCCTTGAGCAGCTGCGGTTCGTGATCGAGGACGTAGGAGATCGCCACGATGGCCGCGTGTCCCTCGCCTACGGCGGCCGACGTCGCAACGCGTTCCTCATGACCGCCGTCCGCGTGATACAGCTGGATCACCGTGCCGAGCGCGATGATCAGCGAGGCCGCGAGCGCCCAAACACCGAAACCAACCCCCCCGAACCGCACCGGCTCGCGCACCTTGTGGCGCAGCAATACCCGGTCCGCCAATGCCTCCGGCACCGGCACCATGGCTGCGCCGTAGATTCTGGCGTCAAAATCCTCCACTTCGCGCGCCAACGCCGCGCACTTCGCGCATCGTGCCATGTGCTGCTCCTGTATCCGTGTTCTTTCCCGTGGACTGGCAAGAGTCGTCCGCCGAAATTCAAAGCAAGTCATCATCGCACCCTCTCTTGATCTTTACGCTCGGTCGCCTTCCCGGTCAGCTTGCGCAGCGCGAGCCGGGCGCGCGTCAAGCGCGTCATCACGGCCCCTTCGCTGATGTCCATCGTTCCGGCAATCTCCGAGCAACTGAATCCGCCCAGGACCTGCAGCAGCAGCGGTTCGCGATAGCTTTTCGGCAATGCCTCTATCGCCTCGCGCATCTCGAAACTTTCATGGGCGTTCATGCCGCCGCTGTCCACGACCTCATCGAGTTCCTGATTCTCGTCGATTTCAATGCGCTTTCTCTCGAACAACCGGGCGTGTTCGTTTCTCAGTATGGTGTAGAGCCAGCTTTTCACCGCCTTGTCGTCGCGCAATCCTCCCCAGCTCTGCCAGGCCCGCGTAAAAGTTTCCTGCACCAGGTCCTCAGCCTGGAAGCGTTCGCGGCACAACCAGTATGCGTAGCGGTACAACTCGGCCGAATAGGCTCGCACCAGGGTTTCGAATTGCGATTTTCTATTGCCGCTCAACATGCTGTCTGCCGTTGTGGCTTCGCATACTCATTAGACCCGGCTACGCGTGAAAACCTTACATATACGTACTTGATGGAAGCGACCGGTATTGCCTCGCATCCCGGCGAAATTGCGGAATGTTCGCGCGAGGCGTCAGCCCGCCGGGGATTTCTCCAGCGGGTAGCGTTCGTCGGTGCGACCCCATACCAGTGATTTATAGTCGAAGCCCGCTTCGACGGTCGGCTTGACCACCTCGAAATAAGGAGAAATATCGAAGTCGCGCGGCGCAAACAGGCTGTGATGCCGGATGTGCAGGATTTCCTGCACGCAATCGTCGCAACCGGGCTGCGGCGCGGGTCTCACTTCCACGCGCGGCAATATCGGGTAACCGACCGATTGAAACAGCTGCGCGATGAGAGTGGAGCAGATCGCCCGCGTCGGCTCGCCGCTGCCCAATGCGATCATGCGGCGCCGCCAGCGCACCGGCACCGGCGGGGTGGGCAGCAGGTAGCGCGCCAGATCGATCACGTTCTTGAGGTCGTAGGTCTGCCCCAGCCGAGCGATTGCAGCGTGGACGATGCGATCACGGTCCTCGGCAGAGAGATCCGCCGGACGGCAGATTCGAGTGTGGAAGTTCTCGTAACGGCTGAGCGGCACAGCCCACACGCCGTGCAGCAGATCCACTTCGATCAAAACCGGCGGATCGGGATCGTTCCGGCTGCGCGACAGCGCATCGCCGATGTAAAGCGCCGCATGCGACCAGGTGGACTGAGTAAGGTACTTGATCGCAACGCTGATGCGGCGGTTGCCTTCGACCAGCAGCACATCGCCGGGGCGCAAGGTGCGGCGCAGCTGTTCGGGATCGCTGGTAGTGAGCGGCTGATAGCCGGGGCTCAGCTGGTCGAGATAGCGGGCCAGCGTGCGGCCCAGGAAACCGAGGATGCGGTTCACCGCAGTCTCTCCGCGATGCGTGAGCCCCGGAGGGATTCACTTGCGGGTAGCGGGTGCAAGGTTGCCATAAATCTCGGATGCCGGATTGAACGCAAGCCACGCGAAAGCGAAGTGCACGCCGCCGTCAACCGGCTTCAGGCGTTCGCCCTTCAGCGGCCCGGCAAGCGCGCGCCCGAATATGTCCCATGCGGAACCGGTTTCACGGTCGGAAATGAGTTCGCCGCGAATCTCGAACGTCAGCCTGCGGGAACCCAGCACGCGGCTGTATGCCGCTGCCGCCGGTATGCGCCGCGAATCCCTGATGACTTCGGCGTCGAGCGCCGAAAGCATGCCATCGGCGGTGAAGACGGCGATGGGTTCGCCGCCGACCTCGTCGTTGACGACGCGCTCCGCCGCCAGCGTGGCGAAGGGGTACACGCGCACTTTCCCGTTCCGGGCGACTCCCAATACGCGCTCCATCGCGGGCAGCCGGGGGTCCACGGGGTCCGTAAACAGGAAAGGGGTGTCGCCGATACGGTCGTAGCCGCGGTACGGATTGCGTCCGTACTGTCGTGCATAGCCGGTTTCGCGCGACAAAACCCGTCCCTGCGGGTAGGCGTTGCGGAATTCGGCGAACGAGGCAATGGTTGATGGCAATTGCCGCAGTTCAGTGCCGGCATGCCGGCCGACGATGCCCTTGCCCGTGAACTGCTGCCACCAGCTCTCGGTCTGGCGGTCGTACATCACGAGATCGCTCTTGCGCAGCTTGCCCGTGGTGCCGAAATCGAGGACGGCGCCTCCCACGCGGCGGTCGAAGACTATGGATGCATTGCACAGCGGGCAGAACGTGATAGCGACCGCCGCGCCGCCGACCGTGTCATTGACGATCTCGTGGAACATCAGAATCTGGAGGGGGTAGGCGCGCGCATCTCCGCCACGCGCGAACGCTATGACGGGTTCGCGCGGGTCGAGCCAGCGGGCGGCGTCGCTGTTCGTAATGAAGCGCGGCCGGTCTATGGCGGGGATGCCGTCCTTGGGCGGTCCGCCCGACTGGATTTCTTCCAGCGCGACGGTCCGCTTGCTGAAATCGGTTTTTGGCCACTCGCTACTCCAGTCCGCGCCAGCGGCCTTGTGGCCATGCAGATGGTACGCGGCCGCAAGGAGCAAGGCCCCGTACACGATGACGCGGGACAGGACAGCTGGACGGAAAAGGGCGGTGTGTAACACGGTGGGCTTCCCGTCAGCGGCTCAACCCGAACCAGGGGCGCAGCTTCACGCCCAGCGCATTGCCGGGCAATGCCGCGGCGATCCAGAGCCAGCCGTGGAGGCTGGTCGAGGCCACGCCGGAAAAGAAGGCGCCAATATTGCAGCCGTATGCGATGCGTGCCCCATATCCCATCACGAGGCCGCCGATGACCGCCGCAACGAGCGGGCGCGGGGCAATACCGAACTGTGGACGGAACCGCCCGCCGAACGCCGCGGCGGCGAGCGCCCCGATCATGATGCCGATGTCCATCAATGAGGTGACGTCCTGAAGCACGCCACCCGCGAGCGCTGAGCGCTGGAATTCACCGGTCCAGAACGACGCCGCATCCGGATTCCAGCCGGCGAGTTGCGCCGCTTTCGCTCCCCACAGCGCAAACGCCCAGGTGATGGACCACGGGTGCCCCGCGATTATCAGCACAAGAAAACTGAGCAGCGCCAGCGACACGGCGCCGATCGTCAGCAGCCGGTTCCGCTCGACCGCCTGCGATGGTCTGTCACGACCGGGCGCCTCTCGATCGCGGCCGACCCTGCCGAGCGCGAACCAGAGCACGGCGAAGACGGCAAGCTGGGCCGCGACGGCTTCGGGCCATCCGAGCGTTGCACCAAGGGAGATTTCACCCCACGATGGCAAGCGTTGCCACCAAACCATGTGCAGGCTGGCCCAGAACGAGCCCAGGCAGAATGCGGCAAGCACGACCATCATGCGCGCGCTGCCACCTCCCGCCGTGTAAAGCGTCCCCGACCCGCAGCCTCCTGCAAGCTGCATTCCGATGCCGAACGCGAAGGCACCGATGGCAACCTGTAGCCCGACCGGTGCGACCGCTCCGGTGACTTCGTGCCCGAATACGGATCCGGAACTGAGCGCCGGGGCGAACAGCAAGCTCGCGAACGCCAGCATTAGCACCTGTGCGCGTACACCGGCGGTATCGTGGTGCACGAACAGTTCGCGATAGGCTGAAGTAAATCCGAACGCCGATACGTACAGCACGAGCCCCAACAACAGCCCGAGCGTGAACAACACCATCAGGCGCAAATCTGCGGCAGGAAGCTGCACCCACACGAATCCTGCGAGCGCTACGGCAGCGACCAGGCCCGCCAACTGCGGGCGACCCGGCGTCGGGACGATCCCGTTAACCGCCGGCTGCGTCGCGTACGATGTTCTGGAAGATGACATCGAGCTCTTTGGCCATCTTGTCGAGCTCCCGACTGCCGTAGGGGGCGAACACTGCGCTCGGCAACCGGTACGTCAGGCTTGCCGAGTCGTCGGAGTTCTCGGTAATGTAGAGGCGAAGCGGGGCTTCGATGCCTCCAGCTACGCTCGCCTTGAGCATGCGCACTGCGTAATCGTTGCGGAATACCATCAGCACTGTATTACCGGGGATTTTCACGCCCCGTGCCGCCGCACCGCGACTCGCGCTCGCCTGAGCCACGACGCCCATCTTGTGGTCGGCGACGGCTTTCTCGACGCGGCTCACGAGCGCGTCGAAGCCGTGTTTGGTCTTGACGACCATCGTGCCAGGGTATGGCGTATCCGCGGCCTGCAGTGGATATGCCACGAAAATCAGCGCTACAGCCAGGCACCACGCCGCCAGACAGGACCGACTTATGGGTGGCGTGGGTGAATCCATCAACGCTGTCTGCATAATCGGTGATCCTTCGGGCGCGTCCACGTTGTCGTCGACTACTTGACCACCAGCTTGTAGTCAGGTGTGGGGTTAAGCGGACAGGAAAAGACATACTCGCCTGGCCTGAGCTCAATCTCGTAGTCTCTCGACTTGCCGGGCAAGAGCCCCCCACCCGAAACATTGGGCAGGCTGACGCGGCCCAAGGTTGAGGCGCCGCGCAGCCAGAAGCCCAGCTCGTACGGCACGTTCTTGTTGGCAACACGGAACACGTACTTCCCGGGTTTGAGTTCCAGGGGTTTCGCCTGAGCCACGCGCTGCGTGCCGGTCTTGGCATTGATCGCTTCGCAGTCCTTGATCGAACGTGACGTGTAACCGCGGTCTGCGCCGCCCTCCGACTCGAGGAACTGGCACGGAATCTGAGTCAATTCAATTACTTGCGCCGTAGACGCTGCCGTCACAGGAACTGGAGTCAGCAAACCAAGAACGGCCACCAGCCATGCATGCGGCGCCTCATGTGCATTCCGGCCAACGCGGCTCATGCGAAACCCGTCAACCCGGCCGCTTCACGTATCGCATGCACGTGCTCCTCGACCTGGATTGGCATGTAGCCGGTGATCTCCAGGTTTCGGTCTTCAAAAACGTCCCGATCCGGATGCTGCCGCCCCCATTCGGAGATGACCTCATCGCGGTGCCTGACCAGCACCTCAATGTGGGGCCGGAACAGCACCATCATCGCCCCGATCCAGCGATTGACCGGCCACGACGGATAGGCGTGGTCTATGCGAAAGCCCGGTAATACCTCGATCACGTCCTTGGCCGGCAGCCAGGCGCCGCCGCAGACCCAGTGGTTGGTCGAAAACAGGCCGATTGGCCAACCGTCGGCGTTCATGGAGATCGCGATGAGATGCACGGGTTCGCCGCGATTAGGTCCGTCCCCCGCAGGCGAACCGTCCGGGTTCCCGGCGCCAACCCTCAGAAACGTGTGAAAGTGCCCGTGTTCCCCGGCGCGGTGTGCGTGATAGTAATACTGCGCACCTGTTTCCTGGTCGTATACATCGTCCGCCGGGTAATGATCGTACTCGTAGAAAGTGCCTTGGCCGCGCAAGACTTCGCTTACCAGGTTCACGCCGCCGTTTCTGAGGACGCGGTGACACTCGAGGACCTCCGCCCCCGCCATCACCATCGCGCGCGACTTCGCGCGCGGAAGCGATGCAAACGAGGGCGCCCCGATTGCCGGGGGCGCGACAAGGGTCAGCGCCCTTTCACTAGCGCCCACCGGACGCGGCTCGTGCCGCGTCAGCTCGATGGCCTGCTCACCGCTTCGCCGCGCAGGGATTTTTGGCTGCACACGGGTTCTTCGCCGCGCAGGGGTTCTTCGCTTTGGCCGCGCACGGGTTCTTGGCCGCGCAGGGATTCTTCGCGGCGCAGGGATTCTTCGCGGCGCAGGGGTTGGCTGCTGCGGCCTTGCCCGGTTTGAACTTCTTCTGCACGTCCGCGGTATACGCCGTCAGCGCCGCAAGCTTGCGCGATTCCCATTTGAGCGGCTTGGCGGCCATCGGCACCACCATGCACAGCTGCACCATCTCGTCGAGTTGCACTTGCTTGAGCCCGCCCTTCTCCTTCGCCATCGCGACCTGGTGCGGATAGGGCTTGGCGAAACTCGGGGCAAACGCCGCATTGCCGGTGTGGCAGGTATTGCACGACAGGCCGTTGGTGCTGAGTTTGGTATCGTTCCAAATCGCCTTGCCTTCCTTGACCAGCGTCGCGCGGCCAGCTTTGAACGGCTTATAGCCCTTGGGGCGCTTCACCAGCTTGGGATCAACCTTGTCGCCTGCCGCGCATGGATTCTTGGCCGCACAGGGGTTCTTTGCAGCACAGGGGTTTTTCGCCGCGCACGGATTCATCTTCTTGGCCGCACACGGGTTTTTCGCGGCACACGGATTGCCCCCCGCCTTCGACGCGGCCGGCTTGGCCGCGCACGGATTACACGGGTTGGCGGCGAAGGCCGCCGGCATACCCAGCGCCAGTGTCATCACGCCAGCGGCGACTAACGACCGCACGATCGGTTTCAGCTCGAAACGCATGTTTGGTCCTCCTTATTTCGGTCAGCTCGACTTGTTATTTGGCCGCGCAGGGGTTCTTTGCGGCGCAGGGATTCTTCGCGGCGCACGGGTTTGCCGTCTTTTTCTTCTTTGCGGCGCAAGGATTAGCAGCGCAGGGGTTCTTCGCCGCGCACGGATTGGCGCCCGCCTTCGATGCCATTGGCTTGGCCGCGCAGGGGTTGCACGGGTTCGCGCCGATCGCGGCCGGGGCGCTCAGCGCAAGCGAGAGAATTCCGGTGGAAACCAAGGACCTAACCAGCGATTTCTGTTGAATTTTTTCCATGAACTGCCTCCTGTCACTATCGGTGTTGATGGGATCACTCATTGCGACCACGACCGCCGCTTGCGCGTGAATTTCCGCGTACGCGGATGCGGGTCCTGTTGGGTTAGACGAAGGAAGGACCCAAAACCTTACATTTCTCTCCTCGAAGACTCACCAGCGCTTCAAGTCTGGACAGCAGGCCGCGGGCGTTATTGAGGTAGATCAAACATACTCAGAAAATGCGATATCGGGTCACTTCTCGCATTGAGGTGACACCGCCTATTCATCACGCCTCGAGACCTGCCGCCATAACGGGCTCTTCTTGCACGCGTTGACAAGCGCGGCACGTATCGTGACGTCTCGCAGAACTAAAGACCGGCAAGACAGGGAAAACCTTACACCTACGGCGCTGTATCCCCCTGAGGCAGGCTCTACGCCAGAAATCGATGTATTATCAACGCAGTATGGGTCACTGTGCCGCCAGCCAGTCGAATAACCAACAGCACTGAAGCGACGCCCAGCAGCAGAGCGAGGTAATTCATTTCCTCCGATTGCTTCCTGGCTGATTCAACCAAAGAGATTCGGTCTGGACCGGTTCCCGGTTCGAGATTTTCGCGTCTACACCGGTTTCCTGAACGATTTCCGCCCGGCCGTGCAGGTGACGGACCAGCCACTTCATCAGCACGAACAAGAGCAGGCCCGTTGCGGCGAGATAAACGAGAATCAGCTGGGCATCCTTGAACCGGTCCACGATAAGCGTGAACTCGCGCGCAAGAACGGAGCCTGTCCAGATACCCAGGGTGGCCCATAACAGTGCGCCTATGCCATCGTAGAACGCGAACCAACGGTAAGGCACGCCCGACATCCCGGCCATCGGCGCGGCGAAAGTCCGGAAGCCCGGCGTTGTCGAGCATGACGCCAAAAAAAACCGCGACGTAACCGAAGCGGTCAAAAAGGGAATAAATCAGCTCGACGATTTCATTCACATTGCTCCCTTCAGAAACTCATAGGGGCCGAGCGCCGCTGTCTCGATGATTTTTGAGGTTCCGAGCAAATCGGCGCGCTGACTGGGCGCTTGGCGTGGACCGCTGCACACCGAAGCCAGAAGGCTGACTAACGCCTGATACCCGCGCTCAACGAGGGCCGGTCGACCAGACCGGTCAATGTGACCTTTTTACCATCCCGCACGATGTTTATGAAAAACGGATTCCCATCCTGCAGCTTGTCTAGTGCCTCGCGAATGCGCACAAAATCGTGCGGGCTCTCGCATGACGTGCCGTGTATCGACAGCACGACATCGCCACCCAGCAGGATATCCTGCCCCAGCAATGTTGCCGGAATCATGCCGCCGGCCAACCCCGCCCGCCCCGCCATCGAATCCTTGACGACTCGCTGCACGAGCAGGCCGCCGTGCTGACTGATATTAAGCGCTTGCGCAAGCTGAGGCCCGAGAAATACGGCATCGAAACCCGTCCAGAACGACGAGCTCTCGAGCAGGATTGTCCTCGCCGGATTGATCGCCACGGCAAAACCGATTCCCTCGAAGCCGCCGCTCTTGCTCAATATCCTGCTGACGATACCGACGACGTCGCCGCGCCCATCGAACATCGGCCCTCCCGAGTTTCCCTGATTTACGGCAGCATCGGTCTGAATGACTTCGATCACCCCGCCACTCGTGACATGGCCCTGATTGATCCGTCCGCTGACATGACCGACCGACAGCGACTGCCCCAGACCGAACGGCGAACCGATGATGAAGACCGGCATTCCGATCAGAGCGGAATCCGAGTTCCCCAGCCGCGCTGGCTTCAGACCTTCGGGTACCCAGGCCATCTTCAGCAACGCAACGTCCGCGCCGAGCACCGATGTGACGATGCTCGCCTCGATTAACTGGCCATCGGCCATTTCAACCATAATCCTGCTGGCCGTATGAACGACATGTGCCGCCGTGATCACCCTTCCGTCATGATCGATAATGACGCCGGATCCCAAGCCGGCGTTCCTTTCGCTGCGGCTCCCAACGCCTACCGTCTTGATCGTGACAACGGATGGGCTCAACTGTCGGTACAGGCCGCTGAAATCCTGCGCCCGTGCAGTCAGGGAAAACGTGACAATCGATAGGAGCAGGAGAGCCATCGAACCCATGGACGACCAAAAAGCGGCCCCTTCATCAGGCCGCCGACGCGTGGACGCGTTGCAATCGCCCTCACGCTCGAGTAGAAGACACTGCAGGCGGCAGTGTGACGGCTTTTTCATAGGACGGTCTCCTCAATTCATCGCGCACACGACAGTTCCGGTGGACAAAACTGCGGCGTTGTGGCGGTTACCATGTAGGGGACCGGCACAACGGAGAAAATCTTACAGATGGGCCGGTCCGGTTGCGCTGCCCGCGGGTCATCAACTTTCCGGGCGCACATCGTGCGTGACCACGCCCGCCAGCGGGGCGGTCTCCCTGGTCCAGGGCGCGGCCGCCAGCATTTTTTGCGTGTCGGTGTATCCCGCCTGCCGGCGGGCGCGGATGCGCGCCGCGGTAAAATCAATATCCTTGGTGTGATCCTCGCCCTCGATGCGCGGCGCGATCAGGTGCACGAATTGACCGCGAAGATCAACGAATCCACGCCGATGGGTGTATCCCGGTTGTCGAAATAGCGCATTTCACCCGTGCATACCTTGACCGCACCGACGGTGAGACGGACGTGGTTGCCGTTGACGTAGCCAAAATCGGCCAGACCGGAAAGCGTTTCTTTCAGCGCTACTGTTGCTTGGCGTGTGATCAGCATGCTCGCTCGCGAATCGGACAACCCGCTTCAGGGCTCTCAGTCTTATCCAGCCGGGGGGTCTTCGATCACGTATGACCGGATGCAGGCCTTCTTTCTTTCTGCCACGGAGATCACCGCCCCGGCAATCGAGTGGATGGACTCCGGTTTTCCTCGAGCACGGGATAATCGACCATGCTGTTGATCACAAAGTCAAATTTCACTGTCGGCAGACTGTCTGTAAGCGAACTTTCCGGGTAGGTGACGTTTAGTCCACACCAGCGCTGATTCCACCCTGCCGGAAATCGTCGGCGCGGGATGGAGACGCGGCGGCCCACCGAAGGAAACTTGTAAGCATTCCGGACGGTCCGACGACTTGATCATATGTGTAAACTGGAACGCGTATTCCACAATGGAGGAAGCATGGCAACTCAGGTCACAACCGAAGAAAAGCTGGACATGTCAAACCCGATCGTCCGCAAAAAATCCATCACGGCCAACAACGCCGGCGCGCTCAAGACCGAGATCGATTGCGGCGAGTTCGGCCTGCTTGTGACCGACGAACCCGTAGCGCACGGAGGGACGGGCGAAGGTCCTTCCCCGTTGCAGACGGTGCTCGGCGCGTTGTGCGGCTGCGAATCGGTCACGTTCAACAGAACCGCTCAGGATTTGGACTTCAAATACAACGGCATCGCTTTCGAGGCGATGTACACGATCGACATTCGCGGCCGCATGGGAGAGCGCTCGGTTCGGCCCCATTTTCAGACGGTACGCGTACAGGCCACTGTTACGACAGGAGAGAGCGAGGAGCGGTTACGCGAGGTAGTCGAGGAAACCGAGGCGCGCTGTCCGGTGTTCAACCTCCTCAAGGATGCGCAGGTAAAACTTGAGATGCTGTGGATACGCAAAAGCCCGCGGTAAGCAGGCGAGTGCACGGAATTCGCGGGTTCTCTTCCGCCAGCACGATTGCAATGGTGCTCGCTTTCGTGATGAAATAAAAATCGTGGTATTTATAATCAATAAGATAAGTTACGACCGGAGCTTGACCGGCGTCGGAAGGTGAAGACCATGAAACGCGGTTCGACAATGTTGTTCGGCTGCTGTATCGCGGCCGCTTTGTCAGTGACAACGGGTTCCAGTGGAGCCGCGGACAGCTATCCGATGAAACCGGTGCGCATCGTCGTGCCATTTGCCGCGG
>Ga0326597_10011753_pt1 | contig 11585 bp, 13 predicted proteins | sample RVTome_12_FD_203789 | JGI IMG/M metagenome (GOLD analysis project Ga0326597, IMG submission 203789) | Soil microbial communities from uranium-contaminated site in the Upper Colorado River Basin, Wyoming, United States - RVT100D185 | ecosystem: Environmental > Terrestrial > Soil > Contaminated >...
TATATGGTCGCCCATGAGGGCGCCGATCGGTCGGAAGCGATTTCGGAAATCGAACGCTATGTGGTGTGGCCGGGCCAGGCGCTCGGCTACAAGATCGGCATGTTGAAGATTCTCGAGCTGCGCCGCGCCGCGCGCGCCGCGCTTGGGCCGGACTTCGATATCCGCGCCTTCCATGACCGGCTCTTGCAGGTCTCGAATGCGGCGCTGCCGGTCATCGAGTCGGAAATGCGCGCGTGGATTGAGCAAACACCCTCGAAGAAGCCCGGCGTCGATCTCTAACCCGCTGAAACGCCTGCCGTTTTCCACGCCGGGGCGAGCGCGGTTTTTGGGCAACGGGGCCCGCGGAAAATAAGCGGCGCACTCGGCCTCGCCGCCGGCGCAGGCTATGGTCCGCCGAAAGAATCACCAAAGGATGGGGAGCGACATGCCGGCCAAAACGACATTTCCGACTGACCCGCGGCGGGCCCTCGCGCTTGCCGCCCTTGCGCTCATTTCCGTCGGCGCCTGCGACAGGAAGGAGGCGGACGCGCCTGCGCCGATTGTCGCTGTAAAGCAGGTTGATCCGTCTGCGGCGTTTTTGGACATGGCCGCGCGGCATGCGGGGCTTGCGCTTCGCGAATCTCCGGAATTTGCAACCTCCCTCGGCGTCTCCGAAGACATCGCCGGCGAAGGCTACAATTCCCGTCTCGGCGCCTACGGCTTCGAAGGCGACCAGCGGGCCCGCGCGCTCAACGAGGAATTTCTTCAGGAGCTGAAAGGGTTCGACCGCGCCTCGCTTTCCGGCACGGCCGCGATCACCTATGACGTTCTGAAAGACGCCTATGAGCTCGGCGCGCGGCGCAATGCGTTCGCCTTCGGGGGAGCGACGACCTGGGGCGTCGGCTCGCCCTATAGCGTCACCCAGCTTTCCGGCCCGCATCTTTTCCTGCCGCGGCTGCTCATGACCCAGCACCCGCTCGACTCAAAAGAGAATGTCGAAGCATATCTCTCTCGCCTCGGCGAATTCGGCCGGGTGTTCGACGAGGTCAGCGAAGCGCTCGGCGCCGACGCGGCGCTCGGCGTGACGCCGCCGATTTTCGCCATCGAAGGCGCGATCAATTCAATCGGCCAGTTCACCGCGTCGGCGCCGGCGCAAAATCCTCTCGTGGCGACGCTGTCGGAGAAAATCGCCGGCCTTGAGGGACTGTCCGACAAAGAGCGCGCCGACTACGCCGCGCGTGCGGCGGAACTGGTCGAGACCGCCGTCTATCCGGCCTATGCGCGTCTTTCCGCAGCGCTCGACAGCCTGAGGGAACAGGCCGGCGGCGATGCCGGCGTCTGGCGGCTCGGCGAGGACGGCGCGGCGTTCTACCAGCTTGCGCTCAACAGCTACGGGGCCGGCGGCATGACCGGCGATGAAATTCACGAGCTCGGTCTTTCGGAAGTCGCCCGGATCACCGCCGAGATGGATGCGATCCTAAAAGCGCAGGGCCTCGAAGAAGGATCGGCCTCAGAACGCTTTGAAGCGATCGGCGCGCGGCCCGGCATGGTCTATTCAAACACCGACGACGGCCGGCAGTCCCTACTGTCGGAGCTCAACAATCAGGTCGGCGCCGTCATGGCGGTGACGCCCGAATGGTTTGGGCGAACCCCCGAGCAGGCGGTCGAGGTGCGGCGCATTCCCGAATACGAGCAGGATTCCTCGCCCGGCGGCTATTACACCGGGCCCTCGCTCGACGGCTCGCGGCCTGGCATCTACTGGGTCAACCTCAAGGACACGGCGGACTGGCCGAAGCACACATTGAAGACCCTGACCTTTCATGAAGCCGTTCCCGGCCATCATTTCCAGATTTCCCTGCAACGCGCGATCGAGGATCTGCCGCTCATCCGCAACATGATGGGCTATTCGGAATTTTCCGAAGGCTGGGCGCTCTACGCCGAAGCGCTTGCGACGGAGATGGGCATGTACAAGGACGATTCGCTCGGCGATCTCGGCCGCCTCCAGTCCGAGCTCTTCCGCGCCGCGCGGCTCGTCGTCGACACCGGGCTCCATGTGAAGCAATGGACCCGCGAGCAGGCGATCGACTACATGATCGCGGCGACCGGCGAATCGCGCGCCTCGGTGACCCGCGAGATCGAGCGCTATGCGGTGTGGCCGGGGCAGGCCTGCTCCTACAAGCTCGGCATGATCCGCATCAACGCGCTGCGCAAGGAGGCGGAAGACGCGCTCGGGCCGGACTTCGACATCCGCGAGTTTCACGATCAGGTGCTCCTGACCGGCTCGATGCCGATGCCGGTTCTCGAAAAGAAAATCAGGGCGTGGATCGCCTCGAAGAAGAACGCGTAAGGCGTCTGAAAGGGAACCCGGGATGATTCGACCGATTCTGACGGTTTTGGCCTGCGCTCTGCTCGCCGCGTCCTGCGCCCGTGCGGAGGATGAGGACGCGAAGGCGAAAGACGAAAAAGCCGCCAAAGCCGAAGAGAAGATTCCCGAACCGCGGAAATATGAATCGACGGGCTCGGTGGTCGCGGGCGCAAAGACCATCCGCTATAAGGCGATCGCCGAAGAGACGTTCATCTATAACGACAAGAACGAGCCGCGCGCCTCGATCTTCTCGACCACGTATCTCGCGAGCGGCTACGCCGACCCGACCAAGCGCCCCGTGGCGTTCATCTATAATGGCGGGCCGGGCTCGGCCTCGCTGTGGCTTCACATGGGAATGTTCGGACCGAAGCGGGTGCATTTGCCCGACGGCCCCGCCGACGACGGCGCGGCCCCCTACGCCGTCGAGCCGAACCAGCAATCGATCCTCGACGTCGCCGATCTCGTCTTCATCGATCCGGTCGGCACCGGGTGGAGCCGGACGCTCGGCGAAGCCAAGACCGAAGAGTTCTGGGGCGTCACCGAGGACGCCGAATCGATCCGCGAATTCATCCGCCGCTGGCTGGTCGAGCATCAGCGCTGGAATTCGCCCAAATATCTGATCGGCGAAAGCTACGGCACGACGCGCTCCGGCGCGCTCATCAACGAGCTCGAACGCGGCTGGACCGACATCGCCATGAACGGCATCGTCCTCATCTCATCGGTCTTGAATTTCAGCCTCGATGCGACCGATCCCGGCAACGACGTCGGCTATGTCGGCCTCCTGCCGAGCTATGCCGCGGCGGCGTGGTATCACGAGAAGGTCGACCGGGCGGCGTGGAACGGCGACTTCGAGCGCTTCCTCGACGAGACGCGCGCCTTCGCCACCGACGATTATCTGCCGGCGCTCCTCAAAGGCCAGCTCCTCGCGCCCGAAGCGCGCCGGCAGGCGATCGGGCGCATGGCGGCGCTCACCGGCCTCCGCGAGAAATATCTCGAGCAGTCGAATCTGCGCGTGCCGCTGAGGCGCTTCATGCGCGAGCTGATGCGCGACGACGGCCTCACTGTCGGCCGCCTCGATTCGCGGTTCACCGGAGTCGAGCCCGACGGCGTTGCGGAAAACCCCGACGCCGATCCTTCCGCCTACGGAATTGACGGCGCTTACACGGCGGCGATGCTCGATTATTTCGGACGCGAGCTGAAAGTGGACATTTCCGAGCCCTATGTGACGCTCGGCGGGGTCGAGAAATGGAACTGGAACTCCAAGAAGGAGGCGGGCGGAGAGAATTCCTACGTCAATGTCGCGCCCTATATCGAGCGCGCCATGCGCCAGAACCGCGATTTGCGGGTGCTCTCGGCGAACGGCTATTTCGATCTCGCAACGCCCTTCTTCGGCACCGAGCTGACGCTCGCCCAGCCGGCCTTCGACCGCGCGCGCCTCACCATCGCTTATTATGACGCCGGGCACATGATGTATATTCATGAGCCGTCGATCGAGAAGCTGGCGGGCGACGTGCGGGCGTTCATTCGCGGCGAAGAATGAGCAGGCCTGTGCGGCGCCAGGCTATCTTCGCCGCGACGGCGGTGCTCGCCATAGCGGGCTGCAACGCCGAACAGGACGCAATCGCGCCGGACCTCGCCGCCGACACGGCCAATCTTCCGGCGACGGATATTTATCTTGCGCCCCTGAGCGTCGGTGAAGACGGGGCGGAAGTCGGGACCTTCCGCGCTGTTGCGGCGACGCCCGGCTATGACAATCAGCCGTCCTTCCTGCCGGGTGAGGCGACGTTCTATTACGTTTCCGAAGGCGAAAGCGGGAAGACCGACATCTGGCGCTACGACATCGAGACGGATGAAGCGACGCGCTTGCACGACTCGCCTTCGGTAAGCGAATTTTCGCCGAAAGCCGCGCCGGCCGGATTGGGCGTCTCCTACATTCAGGAGAACGAGGCGGCGGACGTCACGCGCGTTCACCATGCCCCCGCGACCGGCGGGCCGGGCGAGGCGGTGATCGATTTCGCGCCGCTTGGCTATTACGCCTGGCTCGGCGCCGGCGACACGCTCGCCGTCTATTTGCGCGGTGAGCCGCCCTCGCTTCATCTTGTCGCTGTCGCAAGCGGTGAGACGCGCCGGATTGCGGAAAATATCGGCCGCTCCCTGCATCCGACGCCGGACGGGCGCGGTCTTTATTTCACGCAGGCGAACGCCGAGGACGGCTATCGCGTGATGGTCTTCGACATGGCGGACGACGCCGTGTCGCCGATCGTGGACCTGCCGGACGGCGTTGAGGATTTCGCGGTTCTGTTTTCAGCAGGCGGGGCGCTGCGCGGACTGTTCGCTGGGAGCGGACCGATGCTTTATTTCGCTGAGGCGGGCGGCGACGAATTTGAGTGGAAACCGGCGGGCGCCTTTTTCGCCCAGGGCGTGAAAAACGTCACGCGCATAGCGTTGAGCGACGGCGGCGCATGGATCGCGGTCGTGACGGACGCTGAATAACCCAAAATGCTGCCGACAAGTTGACGCAGACGCGGCGCCCACAGAGCTTTATTCCACCGGCGCCCAGCCGTCGGGCGCGAGCTCGAAGCCTTCAAATCGGAAACCGGGCGAGACGGTGCAGCCGGCGAGCGTCCAGTCGCCGAACGAGCGCGCCGATTGAAAGGCCCCGGCGGGAACGACGATCTGAGGCTGCTCTCCGCCCCCGACATCCGGACCGAGACGAAGCTCGCGCGCGCTGCGCCCATCCTCGCTGACCATGAGCGCCAGCGGCGCGCCGGCGTAATAATGCCAGATTTCGGCCGCGTCGATGCGATGCCAGCGCGAGCGCTCGCCGCGCTTCAAGAGATAATAGATCGCCGTTCCGGCGGGCCGCTGATCATTCTCCGCAGGCGCGCGCCAGGTCTCGCGATACCAGCCGCCTTCGGGATGGGGCTTCAGAGCGAGCGCGGCGATGACCGCATCGGCCGAAAGCGGAATCTCCGTCATTTCCCTTCAGCCAACGCGTCCTCGTCCGGCATGCCGACGATATGGAAGCCGGCGTCGACGTGCAGGGTTTCGCCGGTGCATGAAAGCCCGAGGTCAGAAAGCAGGTAGAGCGCCGCGCCGGCGACGCCCGCCGGCTCGGTGTCCTCGCGCAAGGGGCTGGCTTTGCGGTTGAACGAGAACATATGCCGTCCTGAGGAAATGCCGGCGGCGGCCAGGGTCTTGATCGGTCCGGCGGAAATCGCGTTGACGCGGATGCCTTTGGGGCCGAGATCGCGCGCGATGTAGCGCATCGAGGCTTCGAGCGCGGCTTTGGCGACGCCCATCACGTTGTAATTGGGGATCGTCCGCTCGCTGCCGAGATAGGTGAGCGTCACCATGGCGCCGCCGTCCGGCATCATCTCGGCGGCGCGCCGCGCCGCATCGACGAAGGAGAACGCCGAAACGTCCATGGTGTCCTTGAAATTCTGGCGGGTGGTGTTCTCGACGAACGAGCCTTCGAGCGCCGCCTTGTCGGTGAAGGCGATGGCGTGAACGAGGAAATCGATCGAGCCGAAGGCGCTCTTCACGGCGTCGAACGCCGCGTCCATCGAAGCGTCGGAAAGGACGTCGCATTCGACGATGAGTTTCGCGCCGAGGCTTTCGGCGAGCGGGCGAACCCGCCGCTCCATCGCCTCGTTGAGATAGGTGAACGCGAGCTCGGCCCCTTGGGCGTGCAATTGCTGGGCGATCGCCCAGGCGATTGAGTGCTTGTTGGCGACGCCCATGATCAGGCCGCGCTTGCCCTTCAACAGCTCGCCCCTCGGCCAGGCGGTCTCCTCGCTCATCGCTTGCTCCTTTCCTTCACGCCGGCGCCCCCAATCGGTCCGCCAGCACCATCATCAGAACAAAATAAGCGAGCCAGACGAGAACATAAACTCCGATGCGCGTCGCCGGCGGAAGGCGCCTCGCGTCCTTCAGGATGGTCCAGAACCACCACAGGCCTGCGGTGGCGACGATCGCCGAGGCGGCGATTGCTCCGGGATCGGCGGAAAAACTCATGCTCATCCGGCGTGGCGGGTGATGACGAGGCATCCGTTGGTGCCGCCGAAACCGAAGCTGTTGGTGAGGAAACAGTCGATCTTGGCGCCGTCGACGCGCTCGCGAATGATCGGCAGGCCTTCGAATTCCGGGTCGAGGTTCTCGATATGCGCCGATGCGGCGAGGAATCGATGCTTCATCATCAACAGGCTGTAGACGGTCTCCTGCGCGCCTGCGGCGCCGAGCGAATGGCCGGTCAAGGATTTCGTCGATGAGAAGGGCGGCATGCTGCGTCCGAAAACTTCGCGGATCGCCGCTGTCTCTCTCGAATCGCCGACCGGCGTCGAGGTGCCGTGGGTGTTGATGTAATCGACCGGCCGGCGAACCGTCTCGAGCGCCAGCCGCATGCAGCGCACCGCGCCCTCGCCGGAGGGCTGGACCATATCGCAGCCGTCCGAGTTCGCGCCATAGCCGACGATTTCGCCGTAGATATGGGCGCCGCGGGCTTTGGCGCGCGCAAACTCTTCCAGGACGACAACGCCGGCGCCGCCGGCGATGACAAAACCGTCGCGGTCCTTGTCGTAAGCGCGGCTTGCGACGCCGGGCCGGTCATTGAATTTAGTCGACATCGCGCCCATGGCGTCGAACAGATTGGCCATCGTCCAGTCGAGATCTTCCCCGCCGCCGGCGAACATCACGTCCTGCTTGCCCATCTGGATCTGCTCGGCGGCCGCGCCGATGCAGTGCAGCGATGTGGTGCAGGCTGAGGAAATCGAATAACTGATCCCGAGGATCTTGTAGGCGACGGCGAGCGTCGCCGAATTGGTTGACGACATCGCCTTTGGAACCTGGGTCGGTCCGATCTTCTTTGTGCTGTGCGATTCGCGCGTTTTGTCCGCCGCTTCGACAATCGCCCGCGTCGACGGCCCGCCCGAGCCCATGATCAGCCCTGTCATAGGATGGCTGATTTCGTCTTCTTCGAGCTTCGCGTCGGCGATCGCCTCCTGCATCGCGATATAGTTCCACGCCGCGCCCTCGCCCATAAAGCGCCGCGTGCGCCGGTCGATCACGGCTTCGAAATCAATCGTCGGACGCGCTTTCACTTGGCAGCGGAATCCAAGCTCGGCGAAGTCTTCCGCAAAGGTTACGCCTGAGCGTCCCTCTTTCAGCGACCTCGTGACTTCCTCAGCGTTGGCGCCGATCGATGAAACGATCCCGACGCCGGTGACGACTACCCGTCGCATAATTCAATCCACCATCTCGGCGACGCTGCTCAAACGCCGCGTTTCAACTGCTCATCGGAAAACAGGCCGACGCGCAGGTCAAAAGCCTCGTAGATCTTTCGATCGTCGGCGTAGACGGCGCCGTCGGCGATTCCGAGGATGAGATTGCGATTCATAACCCGGCGTATGTCAATCTCATAACGCACACGCTTGTTGTCCGGCATGATCATCCCGCCGAACCGGACGTCCTTGGCCCCGAGGGCGCGGCCCTTGCCGGGAAGGCCCGACCAGGTGAGATAAAAGCCGATAAGCTGCCACAGGGCGTCGAGGCCGAGGCAGCCCGGCATCACCGGGTCGCCGGGGAAATGGCAGGTGAAGAACCAGAGGTCCGGCGTGATGTCGAGCTCGGCGGACATGTGGCCCTTGTCGTAGGCGCCGCCGGTGCTCGCAATGCCGGTGATCCGATCGAACATCAGCATCGGCGGAACCGGAAGCTGCGCCGAGCCCGGACCGCGGAACCCGTGACGCCCGCATTCGAGAAGGTCTTCTTTGGTGAAGCTGGATTTTTCGGTCATCCGACGCCCATGTTTCGAGGTGTGCGGTAGGTAGAGACGAGGGCGGCCGCGGTCAATTGTGCGGTGCAACAAAGAGGCGCCGGCGCCGGCCTATGGCTCGGCGCCCCAAAGCTGCTCGCGCCGCGCCCAGCCGCGCCGCCCACCCACCGAGACGAGACGCCAGTCGCCGGAGGCGCGTTCGAGTTTTGCGATCACCCCGGCGGCGAGCCGCGCGCGGGCCGGCGCGCTCGGGTCGGGCCGGGCGCGGATCTCCAGATCGTTGAGGACGATGACATGGTCGACCGCCCGCAGTGTCGTCTGATGGACCCAGCATTCAGCGCCCTCATGGTCGCGGATCTTGCGCCAGTGGTCGATCGTTTCGGCGACGATCTCGACCGGAAGGCCGGCCCGGACGTAAGTGACGGCGACGGGATGATCGAAGGACGGCCCCCGCCGGCAGTGGGTGCGGGGGTTTTTCAGGCTGACAAAGCGCGGCACCGGAAAGCCTGAAGGCGTATCGGTGCGCGCCTCGCGGGCCCCCGCGTCGGCCGCTTGCGCCGGAGCTGGCCCCGCGGTCAAATGCGCCAGCAGGAAAATCAGGGCGAACGACAGGCGGCGCATCGCGCGGACTCGACGGAAATATGGGGCTGCGATTAACAATCTCTTGTCATGGCGCGGAGCCGTTAACGCGCGGTTAACCGTCACGATGCTCATCGCGAGGCCCGAGCGCCGCGCCGCACTAGAGGAGAGCGAAAACCGAGATGGCGCCGGATCGTCTGAAAGTCACGGTGACGCGAAAGCTCCCGGGTCCGGTGGAGCAGCGGCTCTCGGCCCTGTTCGACACGGTTTTGAACCCCGCCGACGAACCCTTCTCCAATGCTGCGCTGATCGACGCGGCGCGAAATTCCGACGTTCTCGCGCCGACCATCGGCGACCGGCTGGATGCGGAATTCTTCGAAGCGGCGGGAGACCGCCTGAAGCTGGTCGCCAATTTCGGCGCCGGCATCGACCATATCGACGTCGAAGCGGCCGCCGCGCGCGGCATCACCGTCACCAACACGCCCTCGGTGCTCGCCGAAGACGCCGCCGATATGGCGATGGCGCTGATCCTCGCCGTGCCGCGCCGGCTCGTCGAGGGCGTGCGCGCCCTTGAAGAGGGCCGCTTTGCCGGCTGGTCGCCGACCTGGATGCTGGGCCGGCGGGTGCGCGGCAAGAAGCTCGGGATCATCGGCCTCGGGCGCGTCGGGCAGGCGGTCGCCCGCCGCGCCCGCGCCTTCGGCATCGAGATCCATTATCACAACCGAACGCCGATCAATCCGCATGTCGAAGAAGAGCTCGAGGCGACCTACTGGGACAGCCTCGATCAATTGCTGGCCAATATGGACATCATCTCGGTCAATTGTCCGCATACCCCGGCGACCTATCATTTGCTGTCGCGCCGCCGTCTCGATCTTCTCCCTCCGCACGCCTATGTCGTCAACATTTCGCGCGGCGAGATCATCGACGAATCAGCGCTCGCCGAAATGATCGCGCAAGGAAGGCTCGCCGGCGCCGGGCTCGACGTTTTCGAAAAGGAGCCGCGCCCCAACGAGAAGCTCCTCGCCGCCCCCAATGTCGTCCTCCTGCCGCACATGGCGTCCTCGACCATCGAAAGCCGCATCGAGATGGGCGAGCGGGTGATCATCAACATCAAGATGTTCGCCGACGGCCATAAGCCGCCAGACCGCATCATTCCGGGGCTCGAATAGGGGCCCAACGCTTCACGCAATGGGGATGTCGCTGAAGCGGAAATCGATCTCGATCGCGGTCCATTCCTGTTTGCGGAAATGCGCGATGACTCGGCGCAGGATCATGATGCGGCCCTTCGTAGGGCGGGTTTTAACCCGCCATCTTTTTTTTCCGGCGACGACGGAGCTCGTTGTAAGTGCGTCGGCGGGCTAAAGCCCGCCCTACAAGAATGCTCGATGACGCGGCGCAGGATCATGGCTTCACTCCGAGCTCCCCCTGACGCGCATCGATCAGGCCGGCGATGCGTCTGTGCTCTTCCAGCACGCGCTTCACGTCGCGAAGACGCGCCGACGTGAAGTAGGAGCGATAAAGAACAGCGTTCCTGAAAGACGTCGTTTTCATCACCTCGGGCATAGCGGACGACGGCTGAGCGTCGGGCAGCCAACCTATGGACGCAGGAGCGTCGCTGAGGTTCGGTTGACGAAATACGCCGGCCATATCGACGCCGGAAATGAGCAGCGGGTCGGAAAACAGATACGTGATCTGCGTTTCGTCTTCCTGCCGGCGCACCACCTCCGCGACGTCCGCGCTCAGGGATTGCAGCGCGGAAATCAGCGCCGGACTTCCGATCGAGCTCAGTCGCCCCGATCCCTTGAGGGCCTCGTACGTCACCTGCCTGATGTTCATGGTCGCAAGGTGAAAGAGACCGTGCGAGATGTAGCGGTCCCGCACTTCGGGATCGATCGTCGCCGCCGGATCGGCGCTAAAGGCGTAGAGCGCCGCTCGCGCCTCCTCCTGGCGCTGCATTTCCGCGACAAGAGTTTCGAGCCTGCCGATCGAATAGACGATATCCTCTTCCATCGCGGCGAGATAACCGATTTCCGCCCGCCGCTCGATGCGCGCTTCGTTCCAGTTGTTGACCTGCAGACCGACAAAAACGCCGAGGACGACGATGACGAAATCAAGCCCGATTGCGGTCCATTCCTGTTTCCTGAAATGTTCGATCACGCGGCGCAGGATCATGGTTCGCCCCGACGTAGGGCGGGTCTTGACCCGCCGTCTTTTATTCCCGCCGGCGCCGGCGCTCGTTGCGAGTCCGTCGGCGGGTTGAAACCCGCCCTACAAGAATGCTCGATGACGCGGCGCAGGATCATGGCGCCCTCAGATCTTCGTCATGTCGTAGGTCGCCTCGGCGCTCGCGCGGGCGCGCTCGACATAGGCGACGAATTCCGGATCGAGTCCGGTCCTACCGTATTCCTCCCAGATGCGCTTGCCGCCGTCGGAGCGCACGATGGTCAGGATGTCCTTGCGGACATTGTGCCATTGCGTTTCGGGGAGAAGGCCGTCTTCGTAGAGTTCGAACATCACCGAGTGGATCTGCATATGCTGGCCGATGAACACGAGAAACTGCCAGCGTTCGTCTTCATCGAGGCTCGCGTAGTCGCTGATCCCGCGACGAAAGACCGAAGCCGCGCTCTTGTCTCCCGCCATGACCGCGTTGATTTGCCCGGTCGCCTCGACGAACTGGTAGCGCGCGGCGGCCTTTAGTTGCTTCGTGTTCTGACGGACCTGCAGCGCCAGATAAAGAAGCGTCGGCGCGACGAGGATCGCGGCGGCGATCTGCGAGACGAGATAGGCGTCGTTCAGAGTCATGCAGCCGACCTCACTCGCATTCGAAATCGTCTTTGCCAATCGGCTTGCATTGCGGCGGGAATCCGTTCGCGCGCCAGTACTCGTAAA
>Ga0326597_10011755_pt1 | contig 11584 bp, 11 predicted proteins | sample RVTome_12_FD_203789 | JGI IMG/M metagenome (GOLD analysis project Ga0326597, IMG submission 203789) | Soil microbial communities from uranium-contaminated site in the Upper Colorado River Basin, Wyoming, United States - RVT100D185 | ecosystem: Environmental > Terrestrial > Soil > Contaminated >...
CGACTACCTGCTGCTGTTCACGCAGGCGAAGTCGGTGGCGAGGAAGGTCGGCTGAGGGATCTGATCCGGGGCGTGATCCATTCGGTTGACGCGGTGTAACAGCCTCAGGTAGCTTCGAGGAGGAGTTGATGATCGCCCCGGGAAAGGTTGAAGGCATGGTCGCCCGCGAGAGAATCGAGGAGGTGCTCGAATCGATACGGCCGGCCCTGCGTTCGGACGGCGGTGATGTCGAGTTCATCGACTTCGACGAGGACGATGGCGTCGTGCATCTCCGACTCATGGGTGCGTGCGGGTCGTGTCCCGTCTCGATGCTCACGCTCAAGCGCGGCATCGAGCAGCGCATCACGTCGGCAGTGCCGGAGGTCCGGGCCATCCAGGCCCTGTGAGCAGCGGCGGATCGGATAGATCACGGCCGGCAACCCGGAGACGGGGCGCCGGCCGTTGCGATTGAGGGGGTAGCGCATGAGCATGGACCGAGAAGCGATCGCGGATCGGGTGATCGAGGGTCTGCGGGCGGTGGTCAACCCGCGCACCGGACAGGACATCGTGGCCGCAGGCCAGGTACCCGGGATCGAGGTCAGCGAAGCCGGACGCGTGAGCTTCCAGTTCCTGCTCGGGCCCGAGGACCCGGGCACGCTGGTCCGGGAGGCGCGAGCCCTGACCGAAGCCGTGCCGGGCGTGACCAAGGTCAAGATCGACGTACGGCTGCCGACCGCGCCTTCGCCCCAGGCGGAGCCGCGACACGGGCGCCGGCTCCAGCCGGGCTCGGTTCCGGCCCCGACGCCGGATCCGCAGCTGGCCCGCAACCTGGGCCGCATCGTGGCCGTGAGTTCGGGGAAGGGTGGCGTCGGCAAGTCCACGGTCGCGGCCAACCTCGCCGCCCGCCTGGCCGGCGTCGGGTTCCGCGTCGGTCTGCTGGATGCCGACGTCTACGGCCCGGACATCCCGCTGATGTTCGGGGAGAAACGCCGGCCGCGGGTCACGGGCGACAAGGGAAACGAGAAGATCGTCCCTCTCGACGCGTACGGCGTCCGGCTCATGAGCCTGGGCTTCCTGCTCGAGGCCGAGCAGCCTGCCATCATGCGGGGACCGCTGGTGAGCGGCGTCCTTCGCCAGTTTCTCGAGCAGGTGGACTGGGGCGAACTCGATTATCTGATCGTCGATATGCCGCCCGGGACCGGCGATGCACAGCTTTCCCTGGTCCAGACGGTCAACGTGGACGGCGCTGTGCTCGTGACGACGCCCCAGGAAGTCTCGACGGGCGATGTCCGGCGAGCCGTCCGCATGTTCGAAAAGGTCAATACCCGCATCCTCGGCATCGTCGAGAACATGGCGGGCATGAATTGCCCGCACTGCGGCCAGCCGATCGATGTGTTCGGCGAAGGCGGCGGCGAGCGTCTCGCGGAATCGCTCGATCTTCCGTTCCTCGGCCGTATCCCGCTCGATCCCGAAGTCCGCATCGCCGGCGATGCGGGCCGGCCGACCGCACTCGTTTCGCCCGATGAGCCGGCCGGCCGCGCGTTCGCCGCGATCACGGACGCGGTCACCGCCGCACTCGGCGGGGTGAGTCCGGCCGGCCGTTAATGGCCCTCCCGCCGGCGCCCCGCCGAATCACGCTGCTGTCCGACTTCGGCACGGCTGACGGCTACACGGCGGCCATGCGGGGGATCATCGCGGCCCGGGCGCCCGACATCGAGGTCGTGGACGCGACCCACGAGATCGGGCCCGGCGACATCGCGGCTGGAGCCGCGGCGCTTGCGCGATACTGGGATCTCTTCCCGGAAGGCACGGTCCACATCGCGGTCGTCGATCCAGGTGTCGGCGGCGGGCGGCGGGGCCTGGTGGTCGAGGCCTCGAGCCGGATCGGCGTCGGCCCGGACAATGGCCTTCTCGAGCCCCTGCTCGGCTGTGCGGATTCGGTCCGCGAGATCCGCAATGCCGATCTATACCGGCGCCAGCTCTCGAACACGTTTCACGGTCGCGACATTTTTGCGCCGGTCGCCGCCTACCTCGCAGGGGGCGGACTGGTCGCGCGGGTCGGGCCGGCGGTCGGCAATCCCGTTCGTCTTGTCGAATCGCCCGCGGTCGTGGACGGGCCGGAGATCGCCGGGGTCGTGACCCACATCGATCGCTTCGGCACCCTCATCACCAACATCCCGGGTGGCCTCGTGAGGTCGGGTTCCGTCGTCCGAGTCCGCGATCAGGCGATGCCGCTGCGCTCGACTTTTGCGGACGTCGAGCCGGGCGGCACGGTCGCGTTCATCGGGTCCCGCGGCTTCCTCGAGATCGCGGTCCGCGATGGGAGCGCGGCCGGCAGATTGATGGCCGCGCGGGGAACAGCCGTCCACGTCGGGCCGGATCCGGGTCCCCGGATGCAGGAAGGGCCGGATCCTTGACCCGGCCCTCCGCTCAGCCTGGAACCGATACTGCCGATCAGCTGTTCAGCCACTTCTGGTCAGCGTCGCTCAATTCCTTCCGCTTCGGTGCGAACAACCGCATCGCGAAGTATCCGATGAGCACGAGCGGGGCGACCTTGAACAACAGGAACGTCGCCAGGCCGACGGCCATCCCCACGACGGTCAAGCCAACGCCCAGAACGACGATGCCGAGAAAGCCGATGACGATGAACCTGAGCAGTGACGAGATCATGAACGCCTCCCGGCGGTCCCGAAGTCAGTTCTGATCCGCGTCGATCCACACGACGCGGATGGAACCGAACGCCGCATCGATCTCAACCGTCAGCTTGCGTTCGGCACTCCCCCAATTCTCCGACTGGTACACATCACCGCGCTTGATGAGCCCCTGGCTGTCGAAACCGACCAGGATGCCGTCCTTGCGCACCTGCATCCCGACGTCCCGTGGCACGCGCAGCGTGAGCGAGCCGAGGCCCATCTTCAATCGAGCCTCGAGGTCCTGCTGCCAGGCGCCCGTGAAATCGAGTGTGACCTCACCGACACCGCCGGAGAAATCGAGGACCCGGGCATTCACATTGCCCAGGCCGATGGCCTGGAACTTGGCGGCGCCGATCTGGAGCTCGACGAGCTCGCAGATCTCGGGATTCGGTTTCGAGAACTTGAGTAGCGTCTCACTCGCGCCCGTCGCCAGATGGAACCGCTGCACGCGCAACCCGCTCAGGTCGAGATCGGCCCGCGCGGCGCCGAACTCGATGTGCAGATCGAGCGGCATCTGGTTGCCGAGCTGCAACTTCATCTCGCCGGCCTTCACGTTACGGCCGCGAACCCTGACATCGTCGAGGCCGAGGTTGAGCACGCCGTCGTGGAAGTCGATCTCGGGACGGAACGCGTCCGCGTCGTAGCGCAGGCTCGCGCGGTACAGCAGGCCCGCCGATCCGGGCGAGACCTCCAGTGTGCCGGCGCCATACTGGATATTGACGCGCAACGGCTCATGGTCGCTCGTCAACTGGCGCATTTGCGTGATCGAGCGCCAGTCCTGTGCCCGGGCGGGGCCGGGCCAGGCCAGCAGCGCCGCTGCGGCCACGGCATAACCCACCAGCTTGCTACGCACTGGTCGTCTCCGCGTAGATCTCGGGCTCTCCCGACGGAGCGGCGCCCTTGACGGGCCGCGTGCCACCGCGAGACAGAAGCACCGCTCCCAGACCGATGCTCAGAGCCGCCCACGTCATGACGATGCCGACCGCCAGCAGGATGCCCGAGAGGAACCCGAGCCATGGACCGGCCATCCGCACCACGTTCATGGCAATGAAGGGCGCGAGCATCAGCCCCAGCCCGCTGATCAGGAAGTAGTACGAGTTGCCACGCTGGAACCAGTCCGCCGTGTAGAACCGCCGTTCCGCCAGCGATTCGCCGGCCGCGTGTGCGACCGCGATGTAGCCGAGCAGGATGGCCAGGCCGACCGCGACCGGGAACAGCGGGACCCACACGATCAGAGCGGGTATGCCGACGATCGAGATCGCCAGCGCGATAATGCCGAGGACGAACGCCGGAATCACCAGGAACGACGCGGCCACACCCACCAGCAGGGAGCGCGTCGTCGCGGCCCGCGCCGTGTCCGCAACGCCTTCAATGAAGCGACGGCCGCCGAAGAAGATGGTCGCGAACGCAATCGCGAAAATCACGCCGAACAGGATCGCCGTCGAAATCACTCCCGACAGGCCGCGGAACAGGTGCCGCAACGGGCCGCCCGTGAACCATCCGCCACGGCTTCGGGCATCGACGCGCACCGGGAAGTCCTCCGACTGCAAACGCTCGACCCTGCGCTGCAGTTCACTGATCCGCACCACCAGCCGGTCCACGCTGTCCGTCGAGAGGTCGGCGTCCGCGGCCGCCTGAGCCACCGCCTCGGCGATGTTCGCCGCGGGCATTTCCGTCAGGCCATCGAGCATGGACTCGAGCTGCTGGTCCAGTGCCGGGTGTCCCGCGGGATTCCAGCTCGACAGCAGTCCGGGCAGATCGTCGCTCGATGCGTCCATGGCCCGGGCCAGCAGCTCGCGCCACGACCGGTCCAGGTCGCCGCCGCGCGCCGCTTCGCCGAGATCCTCACCATCGTACCAGGCCCGGCCGTCCCGGATTGCGAACTCGGCGTCCCGGCCGTTCGCCAGCTCGAGGGAAAGCGTGGCTTCGTCGCGCGAGATCTGGATCTCGCTCGAGACGATCCGCTGCGGTTCGCGGGGTCCGCGGCGGCGAGCCTGCTCCTGCTCGGCCCGCGCGGCCGCTTGTTCGGCCCGGGCCGTCGCCTGCTGCACGACGCGGGCGACGACTCCGGCCGGCGATGCATGATTCTGTGCCCGGGCCGGCCCGGCCGCTACGGCCACGGCGAGGACGGCGACGGACAGCCGTACGGCGCTGCGCTCAGAACGTGAAAGAGACATAGGACGATCCCCGATTCGGGTGGCGGAACAGGTTTTTGTAAAGGACCCAGATGGAAACCAGGATCACGCAGGCGAGGACTGCGGCGACGGCGCCGAGTCCACGCAGGCCGGAAGATTCCATGAACGAAGTGATCGATCGCACGAGCCAGACGGAAACATCCGTGGACAGCACCCGCGAGAAGGCGCCCGACGCGACCTGGTTCGCGCCCGCCGCGAACTGGTCCGTGGCGAAGACCCACAGCCGGTAGCCCGTAAGGTACGAGCGGGACAGGAGCCAGAACGCGAGCGTGCCGACAGCCAGGACCGGGACGGCGAGGAGTGCGACCGCCATCGCCCAGCCGAGGGTCGTCCGCGGGAGGAAGCGGCCGAAGACCTGGCTGGCCCGCGCGTACCACGGTTCCGGGACCCGCACGTGCGCCATGACGCGATCGGCGAATCCGGCCGCCGGCGCGAAGACGGGCAGAGCCGACAGCACGGTGAACAGCGAGCGCCATTCCTCGACCTCGCCGCGGCACCGGCCGCACTGGACCAGATGAGTCTCGATGACGGTCTTCCCGCTCTTTCCGAGCGAGCCGTCACAGAAGGCCTCCAGCCTCTCATCCGTCGGGTGCATGCTATCCTGTCTCAACCGTCCTCCGTGGTCACGGCCTCATTACGGTTTCGTGGCAGCCGTGGTTTCAGCACCTGAGGTGCGCCAGTTGTTTCTTCAACTCGTTCCTCGCCCGGTGGATGTAGGTCTTCACCGTACCGAGCGGGACGTCCATGATCTGTGCGACTTCCTCATAGGGCCGTCCTTCGACGTGACAGAGGAGGATCGCGGTGCGATACTCGGCGCGCAGGGTCCCGATTGCCTCCTCGATGTGTCCCCCGATCTCGCGGCTCGACGTGAAGTCCTCGGGCGATTCGTCATCGGAGACCGGAGTCAGGGTCGTGGCCTCGAGTTCATCGGCGGTCGACGCGTGCGGCGACCCGTGGATCGACAGCGTTTCCGGGTGCTTGCGGCGAAGATCGTCGAGCGCCGTGTTGTGGGCGATCTTGAAGATCCACGAGCTGAACTTGAACGAGGGGTCGTAACGGTCGATCGCGTTGAGGACCTTGATGAAAGTTTCCTGCGACAGATCCTCGGCCCGCTCCCGGTCGCGGACCAGCCTGTATATGAGCGAAAACACCGGTCGCTCATAGCGCCGGATGAGTTCACGGTAGGCGCCCTCCCGGCCACGCCGGGCGCGCTCGACGACGTCCTGGTCGGACAGCTGGCGGTAATCCACTTCCCCGCGGTCGAAGTGGGAGCCGGCACTCCCGGGCGCCGGTCACCGGGAATACGTACCCCCCAGGGCCATGGTTTCACCGCGACTTGCCGGCGGCGCTGTTCGCCGGGTAGCTTGCGGACCCGCAGCTGGCGCTGAAACTGGTTTGGATACACGGAGTTGCACCGAATGTCCAAAGCCTCGCCCGACTCGCGACCCGCCCCAGGCGAGGCGGACGTCGAACGGATGGCGCGGCCAGGCCGCCCCGTCCGGCCGGCCGGCATGGAGCCGGACGAGAAAGCGAAGGCCGTCCAGCGAATGTTCTCCGGCGTCGCGCCGCGCTACGATCTGCTGAACCACCTGCTGAGCCTGAATGTCGACCGGTCCTGGCGGCGCCGGGCCGTGGACCGGCTGTTGAGCCGATGCCGCAACGATGGCGTGATCCTCGATTCGTGCGCCGGCACCCTCGACCTGGCCGCAGAACTCGCGGCCCGATCCGCGTTCGGCGGACGCGTCGTCGCCTGCGATTTCACCTTTCCGATGCTCGACCGCGGGCGCTCGAAAGTGCGCGAACGGCCCGTGGACATCGTCTGCGCCGATGCCCTGCGCCTGCCGATGGGCGATGGCGCCGTCGATGGCGCGATGGTCGCCTTCGGCGTGCGCAACCTGGCGAACCTCGACAACGGCCTGCTCGAGCTCGCGCGCGTCCTGCGCCGCGACGCTCCACTCGTGATCCTCGAGTTCACGACACCCGCCCGCCAGCCGCTGCGCGGGATGTACCTCCTCTATTTTCGCCGGATCCTGCCATGGATCGGGCGAGTGGTATCGGGCCACGGCAGCGCCTACTCGTATCTGCCGGACTCGGTGCTCGTGTTCCCGCCTCCGGCGCAGCTCGCACGGCACCTCGAACAGGCGGGCTTCCAGCGGGTCGAATGGACCCTGATCAGCGGAGGCATCGCGGCGATTCACGTCGCATCGAGGGCTTGACACGACGACGGCGGCGGCGGAACTTCACCGACCGGTCGTAACCCCCGGCCGGTTCACTCCAGAGGATAGCCTGACCCCCCGGCTGGAACCCCATTGGGCGGCGACGCCATCCGGCTCCCGAAGACGAGCAGAGCCCGCATGATCATGCATGAAACGAATCGATTCCACTCGCTGCACGGACGCGGCGGCCGGGCTCGGGCGAGGCTGGGCCTGGTCCTGGCCACCGGCCTCACCGTAGCGGGTTGCAGCACGACGCTGCTGGTTCCATCCAGGGCGACGCCCTCGCAGATCAGCGCGCTCGAGGCGAGGCTGACCCGCGAGCCGGGCTCCGAGGATGCCCGGGTCCAGCTGGCGGCCGCGTACCGCGCCAATGGCCGGCCGGCTGACGCGGTCACGCTGCTCGAGCCCGTGGTCCGGGACGATCCCGAGGATCCGTCGACTCTGTTTCTGCTCGCCATGTCGTACGAGGGTACGGGCCGGCTCACCGACGCACGCCGCACGTACGAATCGTACCTCGCGAGCAACGGACCGGCTTCGTTGAACCGGCGAGCGGAAAGCCGCCTCGCCCGGATCGAACGCAGCGAACTCGAGAAGACCGTGCGCGATGCGATCGCGAGCGAGCGCTCCGTTGGCGCCGCGACGATCGACACACGCAGCGTCGGCATCTTCCCGTTCGTCTTCAGCGGTTCCGATCCCGACCTCGAACCGCTCGGCAAGGCGGTGGCCGAACTGCTGACCGCGGACCTGTCGCAGACCGACCGCCTGCGCGTGCTCGAGCGCGCCCAGATGCAGTTCCTCCTCGATGAGCTGACCCTGCCGGCCACCAGTGCTGTCGATCCGGCGACCGCCGCCCGCGCGGGCCGGATCCTGGGCGCCGGCCAGCTGGTGCAGGGTCGCATCGACGGGACGGCTTCGGCTCTGCGGATCCAGTCCATTCTCGCGCGAGTCAATGCCACCCGCGATTCGACGGAGGCGCCGATCGTCGAGAATGGGCCGGTCTCCGCGATCTTCGATGTCGAGAAGCGACTCGCCCTCTCGATCTACTCCGGGATCGGCATTCAACTCACCGTGGCGGAGAGGGAACGGGTGCTGCAACGGCACACCGACAACGTGCAGGCGCTGCTGGCGTTCGGCCTCGGCCTCGAGGCCGACGATGGCGGGCGGTGGGGCGACGCCATGGGCCGGTTCGAGGCGGCGCTCGAATTCGACGGCGGGTTCACGCTGGCGCGAACCTGGCTGGAGCGGGTCAGGAGAAAGGCCGGCGACGCGGATGGGCTCGGCGAACTGGCGGAACTCGAGCTCGGCTGGGGTCTGCCCGGATGGCAACGCCGGCGGCTCCAGTTCGCCTCCATCGACCCGATGGTTCCGGACCCCGACCTGCGCAATCCGCTGCCCGAGGCCTTGGGCGTGGAGGGCCTCGATCGGCGGGCTCGCGCCATCATCATCATTCGCCAGCCGGGAGGTCGTTGATGCGGACGCGCGCGTGGATTTCAGGACTCGCGCTGCCCGGCCTGCTGCTGAGCGCCGGGCCGCTTGTGGCGCAGTCGTCGTTCCGGCCGATCACGGGCGTCTACCTCGAGCGATACACGTTCAAGCAGCCAGAAGCGGTCGATATCCGGACGCTCACGCTGTGGACGATTCCTTTCGGCGCGGAGATCGCGGCCGGGTCGAGGGTCCTGTTCACGCTGAACGGCTCGTATGCCCGCGCCGTGCTCGGCCGGCCCGACGGAACGGAGGCGACGCTGGACGGGCTGACGGACAGCGAGATCAGCGCACGCGTGGCGACGTCGGATGGCGCGGCCTCGGTGACCGGCATCGTGCAGCTGCCGACGGGCTCGAGTCGATTGAGCGGTGATGGCCTGTTCGCGGCGGGCGCGATTGCCGCCGACCTGCTCCCGTTCCGCATCACGAACTGGGGCACGGGCGGTGGCGCCGGCATGGCCGTCGCGGTGGCACGTCCGCTCGGCGCCTTCGTCGTCGGCGCGAGTGTGGGATACGTGGTCGCGCGCAGCTTCGAGCCCCTGGACGCGCAGGCCTTCGAGTATCGTCCGGGCAATCAGTTCCAGGTGCAGGCGGCGATCGACCGAACGATCGGCCGGTCGGCGAAGGCCGCGTTCAAGGTGGGCTGGCAGCGTTACGGCACCGATCAGGGTGATGGCCAGAACCTGTTCCAGACGGGCGACCGGCTGCGGCTGGTCGGCTCTCTGGACTTTGCGATCGGCCAGTCGAAGGCAATCGCCTACGCTGGCTGGCTGAAGCGTGGTGAGGGCGAATTCTCGGAGGCCACCGACCTGCTGCCGGCCCAGCGACTGGGCTACGGCGGATTCGGGTTCCGCAAGTCGATCGGCTCGGTCGTGCTGCAACCCTCGCTCGATGTGCGCGTGCTCGACACGGACGGGGCGGACCGGCACGGCTATACGGCCGGCCTTGGCGCCGCGCTCGAACTGCCGTTGGCCGGCACGGTTTTCGCCCCTGGCGTGCGCGGCCGACTTGGCCGGATCGAAGCGCAGGACGGCGCCGAGAGCACGTTCAACGGGGTCGAAATGGGATTGGCGGTCCGCTTCGGGGCACGGAAATGATGAATCACGTTACGACGATCCAGCGCGCACGGGTGTCTCCAGTCGTTGCGCTGCTGGCGGTCCTGGCCGGTTGTGCGCGCGCAGACCTCGAGCCGGCCGGTCAGTTCGCTCCCGCCACCATCGCGGTCAATCTCGAGTTCGCGGCATCGGTCAACGCGCAGGGAGGCGCACGGTCGGCCTACGAGAAGGCGGACCAGCTCGTGCTGCGCTTCAGCGATACCCGCGCCACCCGGGAGCAGTCGCAGGCGAACTTCAACGGGACGAATCCGGAGACCCGCGTCGGGATGATCGTGAATCTGCACCAGGCCACGGAGACGTTGAACTTCGATCTCGAGCTGCGGCGTGGGAACGACGCGCTCTTTCGGGGCTCGCAGCCGGTCGCGCTGCGGGCGGGCCGGACCACCACGGTCACGGTTACGCTGCAGCCGGTCGTCGCGGGTGTCATCGCTCCCGATTCCATCGGCACGCTGACCGCGTATGGCCAGGCCTTCCAGCTGTCGGGTGTGGCCGTTTTCGCAACCGGCGACACCATCGATGGCGCTCCCGTGAAATGGTCGTCGCTCGATGCGGGCGTCGCTTCCATCGACAGCGCCGGCCTGCTGATCGCGCGCTCGGACGGTATCGCGCGGCTGGTGGTCCGTGCCCTCAACTATGCCGACACGACGACCGCTCGCGTGCTGGCGAACGTGTACTCGATCAGCGTCAACCCGAGCGGGACATCGATCCCGATCGGCTCGAATGCGCAGTTCTCGGCGGTCATGTTCGACCGCAACGGGAATCCGGTACCGAACCGGCCGGTCGTCTGGTCGTCGAGCGATCCTTTCGTGATCACGATCGACTCGAACGGGCAGGCGCACGGCGTCGGCATCGGCAGCGCGCGCATCATCGCGACGGTCGGAGCGACCGCCGGCAACGCCCTGGCCAACGGCGTGGCCGCGCCGCCGCTGACGGACAGCCTCAGGGCCGTCATTGTCGCGCCCGGCGTCGTCGTCCTGTCCGCCAGAGTCACGGCCAACGGCGCGACGACATCCGCCTGGTTCGAGTGGGGTTCACCGGCGCTTGCGCCTGCCCCGCCATCGCTCACGCTCAAGCAGCTCGTGGGCGCGGCGCTCCAGCCGTTCCCCGTGAATACGACGTTGCCGGGACTTCTGCCCAACACGCAGTACGTCGCGCGCATCAACGCATCCAACTCCGCGGGATCGACGCGCAGTGACAGTATCCTGTTCATCATCCCGGCCGTCGGCCCGACCGTGCAGACGCGGGACACGGCCAACCATGTGCCGGGCCAGATCACGCTCAGGGGCACGGTCAATCCCAACGGCGCGACGCTCAACGCGTGGTTCCAGGTTTCGACGGACCCATCGTTCGCGACATACGACTCCGTGAATGTCGGGACGTTCAGCGGCTTCACACCGACCGATGTCTCGACCATCATCAGCATCGGACCGCCCGGGACGACGTACTGGTTCCGGCTCGTCGGCCGTAGCACGGGCGGCCTCACCGCCGGCGCAACCTTCACCTTCACCGTTCCGCCGATCGGTTCATCCGGGCTGTCCGTGGAGACGCGCGACACGAGCAACTACACGCCCGGCCAGATCACCCTGAACGGGACGGTCCGGCCCAATGGCGTTTCGGCCGGGGCGTGGTTCCAGATATCCGGCGATCCCTCATTCGCGACGTACGACTCTCTGGACGTCGGGACGTTCAGCGGAATTACTGCGAAGGATGTCTCGGCCGTCGCGGCCGTCGGACCGCCGGGCACGACGTACGCGTTCCGCCTCGTCGGCAGGAGCTCGGCGGGTCTTGTCCTCGGCGCGACCGTCAGCTTCACGGTTCCGGCGCCAACGGCGCCACCGACGGCCATCACCGATGCCCCGACCCTCGTCGTCCCGGGCATTGCGACATTCGTGGGGCAGGTCAAT
>Ga0326597_10011756_pt1 | contig 11584 bp, 9 predicted proteins | sample RVTome_12_FD_203789 | JGI IMG/M metagenome (GOLD analysis project Ga0326597, IMG submission 203789) | Soil microbial communities from uranium-contaminated site in the Upper Colorado River Basin, Wyoming, United States - RVT100D185 | ecosystem: Environmental > Terrestrial > Soil > Contaminated >...
GCCGCGCGCGCCCGGTGGAACGCCTCCCCGTCGGAGGCGAACGGCCCCTTGGGACTCAGCCGCTCGATGGCGCCGCGGCCGATGCCGGCGCGCAGCTGCGGCGCGCGCTCGACCCCGAGGGCGAGTTGGGCGCGGAGGTAGATGAGGATCGAGAGCACCGGGGCGTCGGGCCGCAGCACCGCCTGGAGCTCGTCGCCCTTGAGCACCTCGGGCGCCAGGCGGAAGTGCCCCTCGTAGCGCCGGAGCGTGCGGGCGATCGCCTGCATGAGGGCGCGGTCCACCCGCGGCCGCCTCCGCGCCGGAATCCGCCGCGATGCGCGCAGGTCGCCGATCACCACCTGCCAGGAGCGGGTCTCCATTCCTTCAGCCTCCAGCGGGCGAATGCACCCATTCACCCTTCGGAGGGTTAATATGGGCGCACGGGCCGCGTCCGGTCAAGGTCCCGGGCGCGGGTTCGCCGCCGCTGGATCACCGCGCCCCGCCCACCACCATTGACGAGCCCCTGCCCTGCGACTAGTGTGCCGGGCGATGGTCGACGTCACGCTACGCGCCTACGTCTTTCTCGACGACCTCCAGCCCCAGCTCGCCGCCTTCATCGGCACCACGGCGCGCGGGTTCCTGCCGGTCGCCGGCGTGGCCTCGATGTTCATCGAGACCGCTCCCGGCCTCATCATCAACCGGCTGATGGACGTCGCGCTCAAGGCTACGAGCTGCACCCCCGCGATCATGGTGGTCGAGCGCGCCTTCGGCATGCTGGAGATCCACGACCACGACAAGGGCCAGGTCACGCTCGGCGGCCGGGCGGTGCTCGACTACCTCGGGATCGACGAGCACGACCGGGTCAAGCCGCGGGTGGTGTCCGACCAGGTCATCCGCGCGATCGAGCCCTACCACGCCCAGCTCATCAACAAGATCCGCTACGGCGACATGCTGCTCTCGGGCGAGTCGCTGCTGATCCTCGAGACCGAGCCCGCCGGCTACATCGCCTTCGCCTGCAACGAGGCGCTCAAGGCGGCGCGCGTGAAGATGCTCGACGCGCAGTTGTTCGGCGCCTACGGCCGGCTCTACCTCTCGGGCCCGGAGGCGCAGATCGACGCCGCGCGCGACGCCGCGATCCGCGGGCTCGCGACGCTGCGCGGCAAGACACTCGCCGGAGGCGCGACCGCCTCGCGTTGATGATCCGGTGCGCCATGAGAGGACGCACCGGATCATCAACGCGAGGCGGTGCACGCGGACGGAGGAGGTGTCGCGCGGCATCGCGCTCGTCGAGGGCCGCGCGCAAGTCGTCAGGCAACGTGCGGTAGGCCACCCGGCTCAGACCGCTCAGCCGTCCGCGGCCGCTGCTCTCGCCGGCCTTCGTTGCCGCGCGTGCTCACGACCTTCGGCCGGCATCGCGCCGGCCACCGCCAGCCAGAGCAACGCGGGAAGCAGCTCGTACAAGTCGCGCACCTCGTTGAACATGCCGAACATCAGTTGGAGCGGCACCAGTGGGATCGCCATCACCACCAGCGCGCGAGCGAGCCTCCACTCGCGACGAGCCCCGCGCATCGCCAACGCGAACAGCGGGACCCAGACGAACAGGTTGAAGCCGACGGGACGCCCGAACGGCAGGCCGCCCGGGAAGAGGACGGTGGATTCGAACGGCTGGAACGCGAACCAGTTCCGCCACTGCGTCACGAGCACCCAGTTCTCGCGGATGTGCTCCTCGACCGGGAAACCGGGCCTGTCGGAGACCATCAGGACGAGCCCCGTCTGGATCAGCGCCACGATTGCTACGCGGCGGACGAAGCGGCCAAGTCGCTGGGTGATCGGGCCATCGTCCACCGCCAGCGCCGCGATCGTCAGCAGGACGGCGGTCTCCTTCGCGACCGCGGCTACGGCGATCAGCACGTCGAGAATGCCATTGCCGGCACCTCGGCGCCACAGACAGAGCGATGCCGCCGCGAACAGCGCCAGCACGAGATGGTCGTACGCGAACACCTGGAAGTTGGTGAACACGTGCAACAGGGGCACGCCGAGCAGCGACAGTCCGACGGCAAGCCAGGGCGAGACCCCGAGCGTCCGGATCCCCAGAGCCAGGAGGCCGAGGAAGACCGCGAGCGAGAGAACGGTGAGGCCAGCCGCGACGAAGATCACCGTGCCGTGCTCGGGCCGGCCACCGCGCGGCTGCGTGACAGGAAGGAGTCGCTCGTCGATCACGGCGCGAATGGGCCCCGGGATGGCCGCGACTCCGATCCGGATGAGTTCACCAGCCAGTACCCGGCGGGCAAATGGATTCCTGGCGGTATGGTCGTAGAATCGGACGACGCCGTAGCGGGGGTTGAAGAACGCGGGGTGCGGAACCAGGGCGTAGAACGCGGTCGCGGCGAGGAGCCAGAGTGCGATGGCGACCAGCGACGGCGCGAAGCGGAGCCGAAGAACCATCATTCCTCTTTACCGGCGAATCCACCGAGAGAAAAGGCGGGAACATGGTGGGGTCGGGTCCCAGCCGTTCCAGTCGGGGAGTGCTCACCGAAGCCATCAACCGACACCGTCGAAGCCAAGCCTGGCGACATGTCGCATACCATCTTACCGTCTGCATCAAAGAACCTGGATATCGTTTCAGAGTCCCCCACGGGGAGTTGCGCACACGCTCCCGAATAGACTCGCGGCCACGCGGAAGGGCTGTAGAACACCTTCTACCCTGGCCACCGACACGGAGCATCCACGTTGGGCCACGTTGCCGCGAGGAACGGACCGCGCCACCTCGAGCCTCGGGCGTTTGGAAGCGGAGCCTAGCGACGGCCCTGCGCTCACCACAGCTCGCGCTGGCTCCAGCGCTCGCGCGGCTCCACCTCCAGGAGTCCGAGCCGCCGCTTCATCTCGTTCGCCGACGCCGGCGAGTGCCCGGCCCAGTGGTTGTTGAAGTAGCCGTACACCTCGCGCACCCGCGGCAGCGCCCGCTTCAGGTCCGCCTCCCACGCCTCGAACTCGGTCGCGCGGTCGATCTGCACCCGGTCGTAGCGCTCGATCGCTCGGCGGTCGCCGAGCCAGCGCAGGTAGAGGAAGTCGGCGGTGATCTCGGTGACGCGCGGCAGCTCGCGCCACTCGGTCCAGGCCACCGCGGCCCGGTGCCGGCGCAGCAGCTCCCAGGTCTCGGCCACGTGCCACGACGCGTCCCGGAACTCCACCGCGAGCCGCACCCCGGCCGGCGTGGCGGCGAGGAACTCCGCGAGAACGGCCACGGTCCGCGACTCGCGCCGGAACTCCGCGGGCATTTGCGCCAGCAGCGGCCCTCGCTTCTCCCCCAGCGGCTCGAGGGCGCGAGCGAACGCCCGCAGGCCCTCCGCCGCGTTCTCGAGCCGGGCGTCATGGGTGATGGCGTGCGGCAGCTTGGCGGCGAAGACGAACCCCTCGGGACTGTGCCGTGCCCACGAGCGCACGACGCTCGGCCGCGGAGCGTGGTAGAAGGTGGTGTCGAGCTCGACGGTGTCGAACACGCCGGCGTAAAACGGCAGGTAGTGCTCCTGCCTGCTGCCGGGCGGATAGAAGACGCCGATCCAATCGGGATAGGACCAGCCCTGGGTGCCAAGGTGAATCGCGCTCACAGGCGCCGCCACGGGCCCGCTCCCTACCGCCCGCCCGCGGCGGGCTTCGGGCGTTCGCGCGGCTCCGGACCGGTCGCGATCGGGCGCTCCGTCGCCGCGACGATCGTGGAGGCGCCGCCGACCCGGCGGTCCAGGAAGCCGAGCACGCGGGATTCGTACTCGCGGCGGTGACGCTGCCAGCCCTCGTTGTGCCCAGCATCGGCGATGAACCAGATCGAATCCTTGGCCCCCGCGGCGCGCCACAGGTCGCGCGCCTGCGCCGGGTCCATGCGGTCGTCTTCCCCGCTATGGATGAAGTACAGCGGCCGGTCGGCGAGGCGCCGCGCGGCGGGCATCACGTCCACCAACCCCGGGTCGTGCCCGGTGAGCCGCGTCGCCACCCAGCGCGTGAGCGGCACCGCGGGCCAGGCCGGCAGGTGGGCGATGCGCCGGTAGGCATCCTCGAGCGCGCGCCGCCCGCTTGCGAAGGGGCAGTCCGCGACCACCGCGGCAACGTCCGGGTTGCGGGCGGCGAGCATCAGCGCCACCGACCCGCCCAGCGACTCCCCGAGCACCGCGATCGGCCGGCCGGCGAGCGCGGGCTGCCCACGCAGCCATTCGAGCGCGGCCTGCGCGTCCTGGAGCTCGTAGAAGCCCAGCGTCGTGGGCAGCCGATCGATGGTGCGCGACGAGCGGAAGTCACAGGTCAGCAACGTGTAACCCGCGGGTCTTAAGAAATCGGCGTAGCGCCAGACGCGGTCGTGCGCGCGCCCGTAGCCGTGGAGCAGGAGCACCAGCCCGCGGCCGCGCCCGGGCAGGAGCCAGCCGTCGAGCGAGTCCAGCGTGGCGACCGGGATGCGCACGTGCCGCGCCTCGGGGTCGAGGTCGCGCGCGCCGTCGAGGTCGGCGGGCACCGGCGGATAGAGGGCCAGCCAGCCGGATCCGACGACGAACAGCGCCAGGGCCGAGAAGCCGAAAACCAGGGTTCTGCGCATGGGTCCTCCGGCGCGCGCCGCGCGCCTTCCATCCGCGCCGGGCGCCGCCAACGGCCGCCCGAACCGAACTCACCGTGGCGGGCCCCGGGTGCGCGGGCTAGGGGGCCTCGAGCGTGAGCCCGCGCGGGCCCACGTATTCCGACTGCGGGCGGATGAGGTGGTCTTCGGCATGCTGCTCGAGCACGTGCGCGCACCAGCCGGCCACGCGCCCGCAGGCGAACAACGTCACGAAGGTGCGCGGCGTGAGCCCGAGCGACTGCAGCACGAGGGCGGTGAAGAATTCGACGTTGGTCTTCAGGTTGCGGCCGGGCTTGTGCTCCTCCAGTACCCGTAGTGCCACCTGCTCGACGGTGCGCGCGAGGTCGAACAGCCTGCGGTCCTCGAGGTGGGCGCTGCTCATCTCGTCCGCGACGCGGCTCAGCACGTCCGCCCGGGGGTCGCGCACCTTGTAGACGCGATGGCCGAAACCCATGATCCGCCGACCGGCGGCGAGCTCGCGCTGCAGCCAGCCCTGCGCGTTCTCGACGCTGCCGATCTCCACCAGCATGTCCAGCACCGGGCCCGGCGCCCCGCCGTGGAGCGGGCCCTTGAGCGCGCCGACCGCACCGGTCACGGCACTCACCATGTCGGAGCGCGTGCTGGCGATGACGCGCCCGGCGAAGGTGGACGCGTTCATGCCGTGATCGATCACCGTCACCCAGTAGGTGTCGAGAGCGCGCGCGGCGATCGGATCGGGCTCCCGGCCGAGGGTCATGTAGAGGAAATTCGCGGCATGACCGAGATCCGCGCGCGGGGCGATCGGCTCCTCCCCCGTCGCGATCCGCGTGTGGGCGGCAACGATGGTCGGAAAGCGCGCCGTGAGCATCTTGGCCCGGGCGAGATCGGCCGCGGGCGAGATGTCCTCGGGGGCGGCGAGGTCGAGCGAGAGCGTGGCACTGGCCATCCGCAGCGCGTCGATCGGCGGCGCGCGGCGCGCGGCGTGGAGCACTTCGAGCGTCGTCGCCGGCAGCGGGCGGAGCGCCGCCATCTCAGCGCGCAGCGAGGCCAGCTCGTCGCGACCCGGCAGGAGGCCCATCCACAGCAGCCACGCCGCCTGCTCGAAGGAGACCCGGCCCGCCAGCTCCTTGAGCTCGTAGCCGCCGATGATGAGTTCTCCGGCCAGCCCGTCCACCTGGCTCAAGCGGGTCTGCGCGGCGACCACGCCGTCGAGCCCGCGGCGGGCGGGCGACCTCAAGTCGGCCATGCACGTCTCCTTTCCGGGGTGGGTCGCGGCGGGTGTCGCGGACTATCGCATCGCGCGCCGACCCGGGCAAACCGCGCCCCCGGCCCCGGCGCGCCTCAGCGGCTCGGCACCACGACTTCGCCCACCGCGCGGTCCGCGCGAGTCTCGCGCGCGGCCCAGCGGAAGAAGACCACGCTCATGATCCCCCACCAGAAGAGGCCGCCCGGGATCCACATGATGAGCGCGCCCAGGATCTGGTCGTCCAGGGCGCTGAATCCCATGAACCGCGGGGCGAAGGCGTACCACTCGTAGAGCGGCCGCCCGGCGAACACGATCAGTGCCGCGACCAGCATCATCGGCGTGCCGAGCAGGAACAGGTAGAGCATCTGCGCCGGGGGCGCCAGGGGTTTCTCCACCGCGTCGCCCCCCACCACCGGCCACCACATGAGCACGGCGGTCGCCATCACCATCAGGTGCATGACGACGTGGAAGTCGTGATCGCGCATCATGACGTTGTAGAGCGAGGGGACGTGCCAGATCGAGAAGACCACGGTGTAGAGCACGAACCCCACCGGGACCGCGGCGAGCACCCGCCAGATCGCCCGCACCGCGCGCGGCTCGAGCAGCCGGCGGCGCAGCCACGGCGGGAGCCCGAGGATGAACAGGGGCGGGAAGACCTGGGCCAGCAGCAGATGCTGCACCATGTGGGTGCTGAAGAGGTAGAGATCGCTGAGATCGTGGATCGGCCCCTGGAGCGACAGCGCCACGAGCAGCAGCCCGCCAAGGAACGCCGCCGCGCGGCCGGTCTCGAAGCGGCCGGGGGGGCCGCCGAGCCGCCGGCGCCAGGGTCCGAGTGCCGCGAGGTAGAGCGCGGCGAGCAGGCCGCACCCCACGAGGACCGTCCACTCCCAGTGCCACGGCCACCAGACGTAGCGCGCCGGGGGCTGGTGGCGCCAAGGGTAGACCGCGGTGATCGCGAGCGCCTTGCTGCCCAGGCGCTTCCACACCTTGGCCTGCACCGCCACCGTGTCTCCGAGAATGGCCAGGAACTCCTGCTTGGGATCCTGCCAATGGGTGACGCCGATCACCGCGTAGATGCGCCGCTGCCGGATGTCGAGGAAGTACATGCCCTGCTCGACCCGCCCATCCACCATGGCGCAGGAGCGCTGGTCCACGCCCTGCATGCCGTGCTGGAAGATGCAGACCGGGTCCACGAACTCCCCGACCAGGTAAACACTGTCGGCGCTCGCCGCGTCGGCGCTCGCGGCGGTTGGGCTCAGGGCGATCAACCCCAAGGCGAGAAGGATCGTGCGCTTCACCGAGATGCTCTCCTGCCGCCGTGGGCTCCGGGGGGTCGGACGCGAGCGGGCGGTCGAGCCGGCAGCATACCCGAAGTCGGCCCGGTCGGCTCAGCGCCCGTCGGCCAGATCGCTCACGAAGGCCGCGGGGCCGAGGCGCTCGCCGGTCGCGAGGCGCGAGGTCTCGCGCCAATCGTGCGCGCGGCCGCTGTGGTAGAGCCGCGCGCGCAGGTAGTCGCCGACCGCCGGATCGGCGACGAAACGGTCCCAGGGCGGGTGCTCCGCGCGACCTCCGAGCACCTCCTTCAGGAGGTGGCGCTGGAGCTGCGAGGCCAACATCTCGCCCAGCAGGTAGTTCTGGTAGTACACGGGCGCCACGCTGAAGTGGATCTTGCTCGCCCAGTCCGGCTGGTCGCGTTCCTCCGGTCGCCGCACCCATTGGAAGCGCTCGACCAGGTCCCACCACAGACGGTTGAGGTCCTGCTCGGGATCGCGGTAGAGCGCGCGCTCCATGTGGCACATGACCAGGCACCACCGCGTCTGCACCAGCAGCTGCTCGCGGATCGCGCGGCGGATCGCCTGCTCCATGCGCAGGGCCTCGCCTTCGTCCATTCCGGCGTAGCGCGTCAGCCAGGCCGCGTTCTTGGTGAGCCGGCCGAAGAGCATCGCGCTGGCCTCGGTCACCAGGGTGTGCGCGGGGGTGCGCAGCACCCACGGCAGCTCGCGGTCGATGAACTTGTCGTAGACCGCGTGCCCGAACTCGTGGAGCATCGTGCTCATCCAGTACTCGTTGGGCTGCAGATTGCAGAGCACGCGAATGTCGTCGCCGCGGTCGAGCGACATGCAGAAGGCGTGTTGGCACTTGCCCGGCTTCTCGTAGAGGTCCGCGCGGGCGAGCAGGTCGCCCACCTCGAGGCCGATCGCCGCGAAAAAACGCTCGGTGATGGGCTCCAGTGGGCGCCCGGCGAACGCCGCGTCGAGGCTCACGTCGACCGCCGGCGCCTCCTGGAAGAACGGGTCGCTCATGTGCCAGGGGCGCAGCCCGTCGGTCGCCACGCCGAAGCGCCGCGCGAGACGCGCGTCGAGATCGTGGCGGTAGCGCTCCCACAGCGGCCGGGTGCCGCGCTCGAGCTCGTCGAGCAGGCCGAACAACTCGGCTTCATCGAGCTCGTCGAGTACCAGCATCATGCTGTAGTAGTTGTCGAAGCCGATGGTGCGCGCGGCTTGGTTGCGCAGCCGCACCAGCTCCAGCAGATCGCCCTCGACCCCGGCCCCGACCTGCTTCGAGGCCTCCCACGCCCGGCGGCGCCGGGCCGAGTCGTCGGACTCCCGCAGCACCTCTCGCAGGGCGTTGTCGGTCACGCGAGCGCCGTCCACCTCGGCGCGAAAGGTGTTGAAGCGGCTCTCGAGGCCCTTTTCCAGGCGCACCGTGCGTTCGATCAGCTCGGAGGGGATCTGATGCGCGCGAAAGGCGTCGGCGAGCAGGGCGAGCTGACGATCGAGCAGCGGCTCGCCCACGCCGCCGGCCCCGCGCAGCCCACGCAGGAACGCGTAGGGCTCGGGACGCGAGAACAGTGTGCGGATGCGGGCATCGAGCCGCGCCGCCTCGCGCTCGTGCGCGGCATCGCCGGTCACGTTGGCGAGCCAGACCGCCTGATTGTGCTGGAGATAGAGCGGCTCGATCTCGGCCACCAGGTCACGGACGAAGCGGCCGAGCGCCTCCCGCTGTCCCGTGGCGGTCGCCCCGGCGTCGTGTGGGTTCACGCGTTCCTCCCGGCCGGGCGCCTCCGGGCCCCGGCCGTGTGCCGCGGCGCGCGCGTGGCGCGATGATGTCGCCCAGCCTACGCGACCGGTCGGCGCGGCGCCAGGCTGAGTCCGAAAACGCCCCAGGCTTGAGTCGCGCGGTCGGCTCCTCGCTCCAACGTGGCCAGGCACCACGCGCCGCGTGGTCGGCCACGATTGTCGTCGCCCGACCGCGACGCCTTGCCCGCGGGCATTTTCAGACTCAGCCTACCCGCCGGCGGGTCCGCCACCGCGCCGCGCCGACCGGGGCGACCAGGGTGCGGTAGAAGCCCGGGCGCCGCGAGCGGAACAGGTGGGTGAGCGGCGTGATCCCCTTGTCGCGGGCCGCGTCGAGATCGCACCGGGCGGCACGCGCGCAGCTCTCGCCGCGCCCCGCTCGCGCGAGCACCCGTCCGGCGGGGTCCACGACCTGGCTGCGGCCGGTGAAGGCCACGCGGCCGGCCGGTCGGTCGTCGGCGCCGGTGCGGTTCGCGGTCACGGTGTAGACGCGGTTCTCGAGCGCGCGCGTGCGCATCGCCCACTGCGCGTCGGGGAAGACCAGGTTCGAGGGATGGGCGATGACGTCGGCACCCATCAGGGCCAGGGTGCGCGCCGCCTCGGGGAACCGCCAGTCGAAGCAGATGAGCAGGCCGACGCGGGCGGGACCCACGCGGTGGACCGCGAGCCCGAGGTCGCCGGGCTCGAACCACTCCTGCTCGCGCTCGAACAGGTGGAGCTTGCGATAGACCGCCTTGACCCCCGCGGGGCCGACCAGCATCGCGCTGTTGAAGAAGCGCCCGCGGTGTATCTCGGGAAAGCCGGCGACGTAGTGCCGCCGCCACCGGCGCGCGGCGGCGCGCAGCGCGCGCGCGGTCGGGCCGGTGGCGGCGTCCTCCGCCAGCGCGGCCAGCTCGCCGCGGCTGGAGAAGACATAGCCCGACGACCACAGCTCGGGCAGCACGGCCAAGTCCGCGTCCATGCCCTCCGCGAGCGCCAGTCCGCGCTCGAGATTCTCGGCCGTGCGCCCAAAGCGCGGCCGCCCCTGGACGAAGCCCACGCGGAATGCTCTCACCCGCTCAAGCTAACGGGTCCGCATCCGCCCCACAAGCGCAGGCGGCGGCGGCGGGCGGCGCCTCAGTCGCCGGGGGAGCCGTTCTCCACTTCCAGCGCCCCGAGCGGCGCTCCCGCGCTTTCCGACAGGGCCACCTCGGTGACCGCGCCCGCGCTCACCAGGTGGTGGGCGGTCGGGGTGATGAGGACGAAGAACCCCTCCCCCAGCCGGTTCAGGAAGTCGGACAGGCGCTGGGTCTGGCGCTCGAGGGGCATCCACACCTTGCCGGCGAGGACGGTCGCGTCGGCGAGCACGATCTCCGCCTCCTCTTCGCGCCAGGGCTGGAAGCCGCGGGTGAACACGTCGCTCTGGAGCACCGAGCGGCCCGGCGTCACGCGCGTGAGGCCGCTCTTGTTGAAGAGATGCGTGCGGCCGTCGGCGCCGACCGAGACCGGGAGAAACAGCGAGGACTCGTTGAGCTTCTCGTAGAGCGTCTGGTGCCGGTCCTGCGCGGCGTCGAGGTCGAGGAAGACGTGGCCCGGCACGCCCTGTCGCTGCCCCGCCCACACGGTCACGGAGACGCGCCGTTTCGGAATGTAGTGATCCATCACGCACCTCTTTCCCGTGACCTGCGCCACGATTCGCGCGGTGTCTCGCCCGTCCAGCGCCGCCCGTGGGGGGCTCGCGCCGCGGCCGGCGCCCCGGGGTAGCTCCCGCGGAGACGGTGTCGCCGAGCGGCGACGGCCGCCGCGCTATGCAACTCGTCTGCCGGAAGGGTCGCCCCGCCCCGCCACTCCCGCGAGCCGCAGCCGATGCGCTTACCCGCGCCCGGGATTCGGTGCCGCGGGCCGCGCCGCGGCCGCTCGGATTGCAATGCGCAACGGGCCGGGGTGAATCCGGCACGACCCCCGGTGCTGCGCGCCTCCTCTGATAGACTCGGCCGCCATGCCGCCCTACATCGAGCCCGCTCCGATTCCCACGGCCCCGCTCACCGGGCGGGCGCGCCGCGGGCGCTGGCTGGCCCTGTTCGCGGTGGCCTTCCTGTTGCGCGCCGGATACGCGACCGTGGCCGCGGGGCCGGCTGCGGTTCCATCCTCGGATCCCGCGCACTACGACACCATTGCCTGGAACCTGGCGCGCGGCGAGGGCTACTCGCTGGAGAGCGCCGGCGGCAGCTACCCGACCTCCTACCGCCCGCCCCTGGTGCCGTGGATCACCAGTCTCCTCTACCGGGTGGTCGGACACCGCTACTTCGCCGCCCTGCTGCTCCACGCGGCAATCGGCGCGCTGGTCCCGCTCGCGATCGCGGCTCTCGGTGGCGTGAGCTACGGCGTCGGGATCGGCTGGACCGCCGCCTGGCTCACCGCGGTGAACCCGCTGCTGATCTTCCTCTCCGGCTACCTCCTCACCGAGAACACCTTCACCCTGCTGCTGCTGGTGGCACTACGGCTCAGCGCGGATTGGGTGAAGACCCCGCGGCGTGGACGTGCGCTGGGCCTCGGCTTGATCTGGGGACTCGACGCCCTCGCCCGCCCGGTCGCGCTGCTGCTGCCCGCGGTGGTGGCGCTGTGGGCGTGGGTGCCGCTGGGACTCGCCCTCGGCGACGGCGAGCGGAGGCGGAACGTGGCGCTGCTGCTGCTCGGCGTGGCGCTCGCCGTCGGCCCCTGGAC
>Ga0326597_10011757_pt1 | contig 11584 bp, 8 predicted proteins | sample RVTome_12_FD_203789 | JGI IMG/M metagenome (GOLD analysis project Ga0326597, IMG submission 203789) | Soil microbial communities from uranium-contaminated site in the Upper Colorado River Basin, Wyoming, United States - RVT100D185 | ecosystem: Environmental > Terrestrial > Soil > Contaminated >...
TCGCCGCGCACTCACCTTGAATCCAGTCGCGTACCATCTCGATGACGTATTCCGGCAATCGGCCCCGTGCCGCGAGCTCGGCGGCTGCGAGCGGACATCCGCCGGAGAGGAGGTACGAGACCAGGAGGTCCCCACCCAGGACACTCGCGCAGACGCGGGAGAATTCGGCGAACGGCAACGGTCCGAACAGGTACGTGGTCCGGTCCAGGCGCCCTTTCCTTCCAGGCAACCGTTCGACGCCTCGCCGCAGGTCCCTGGCCCGCGAACCGGTCGTGACGACGAGCACGGACCGCAGCTCGCCCGCGTCGATCAAGCGCTTGAGCCCTCGCTCCCACCCTGGTATCGCCGTCACCTCATCGAGAAACAACCGGCGAACGGGAGCGTCGCCGCGGAACAGCGGAACCAGTTGCCGGATCGCCTCGACCAGCGCATCGGCGTCGGCGAGCTCGTCGCCGTTCAGGTAGAAGCCCGATGCGGGACCGAACTCCTCGACGGTCGCCGCGAGCTCGCCCTCGAGCCAGGTGCTCTTGCCGTACTGCCTCGGGCCTCGTACGAGGAGCACGCCGGGCTCGCTGGGCAGTCGGTCCAGACCGAAATCGACACGAAAGACGTACGGGGACTGGCCCAGACCCTCGAGATGCGGAAACAGGCCTGGCTCCGTGATCCGACCGCGCTGCAGACGCTCGTTGATTTGTCTAACGTCCATGGCGTTAGTATATCTAACGTTTTAAACGTTAGAGTAAACATCCATGATTCCATGATTTATACCGAAGTGCATCAGTTCACAGCGGGTTGCAGAAGGGAGCCTGATGATTCCGGGCCGCGGCCGATTCTCCAGCACCTGGCTCTCCGTCCACACGGATCAAGAGGGGAATGAGGTTTCGAATCTGGATGCGGCGGTTCGCGTTGCCGAGAGGTTCATGGCACCTCGTTCCCCGTGACGAGAGGCACGCCAGAAGGGTGTTCGAAGCGGACCTCCACCAGAGGCCGCGCAGGGCGGTCTTCATCGTGGAAGACCTGCGCGACCCCACGGATCGCTTGGACCGCGCGCTCGAAGTCGGCCTCCTCACGACCGCAGCCGGCGCACAGGGTCAGGGCTCGACCTGGAGGTCCTCGAAGAAGTCGTCGGACGAGCCCAGGTTCTTCAGGTAGTCGTGAAAGTCGAGCCGGACGTCGGCATCGATCGAGCGCCGGCCTTCCTGGCCCAGCACCCGGTCCACCACCCAGTTCGGCAGGTAGACCTCGGCCGTCAGCTCCTTGTCGTTGACCATCTCCTCGATGGCCACCAGGTTCTGCTTGATCAGCGTGCTGCGCTTGCCGAGGAAGCGGCGTTTCATGATCAGGTCTTCCTCGTTGGCCGAGATCAGCTTCAGCAGGTCGACCGCGTCCAGGAAGGCGCTGCCCTCGAGCAGTTCCTGGAAGAGCAGCGTGATCAGGATCACGAGTTCCTGCTCCTCCAGCGAGTACTCCCGCTGCAGCGACACCAGCGGGAATTCGCCGACCCGCTTGGTCTGCGCCATCGACTCCGCGATGCGCTCCCGAAATCGATGGATCTGTTGGTTCAGCGAGGTGACCGACTCGGCCGTTCCCAGGCCGACGTCATCCCAGTAGTCGAACTGGAAGACCTTGGCGGCACGCTTGCGATAGAGCAGCGAGAGTCTCCGCATGTCGAGCACCAGCCCGAGGTTGTTGCGATAGGGCCGCGGCTTCTGCCGGCGGCCCGGGAAGGCGATCGGCCGATGCGCGAGGAACGTGCTGCGCACCAGGCGGAAGACGCGGTCGGAGATCTTGAAGGGGGTCTCCAGCAGGTCGTCATCGTCCTCCTCGTCGCGCACGTCCGGCGCGATCAACCCGGCGCTGAGCAGCGCCGCGGTCGGCTCCAGGAGCGCGCAGCCTCGGAGGATCTCGTAGGAGGAGTCGAACAGCAAGGACAGCAGTTCGCGCCCCTTCAGGTACGGGTTGTCGGCGGTCAGACGCTGGCGGAGCAGGGTCAACAACACCACGAACTGGTGCTTGTTCAGCTTGTACCGGTTGAGCAGTCCGCCCATCGTGGACTCATCCGGCAGCTCCCGCAGGTCCTTGCCGATGGCGTCGATCTTGCGCTTGCTCTGGGCCCGCAGCCGCTTGGTTTCCGTCGTGTCGGTCGACTCGTCCTGAAGCTTCTGGCGCAGCACGCCCAACTGGTCGTAGTGATCGAGCAACTTCTTGAGAACAGCGCGTTCCGTCGGTTGAGCCATGACGTTCTTGAAACCTCGCCCTGACGCATCGGACGCATCACCGGGCTCGTGACTGACTGTCGTTCTCTTCGGCAAGGGACCGCCTCGATTATAGTCCGGAAGGGGCAAGGCTCTCGCGGAGCAGCGGGCCAGGACGCGTCTTATGCCGTCGGACTGTGTTCGTAACCCGCAAACAGGCAATGGTTTGAAAAGTCCGGAAAAACTACGGCGGACGTCTCGGCTCTCACCGCTGGGAAATCGTGCCCAACCCAACTCGACGCTTTCGACCGCGCTCGGAAGAAGAGTTGCACACGGGACTTGAGCCCGGGCTTGACCCGGCTCGGGTAGCTGCCATCGTGGTTTGTGGTGTTCCGGATCTGAATGAGGACTGCAGTCGCAGTGAAACATCTCGCGACCTGGCGAATCCGACTCTTCGCCCTCCCGCTGCTGCTGCTGATCGCCTTCGAAGTCGAGGCCGGCGCGCAGGCGTCCAGGGCGGTGCCGCAGTGGGTCGAGGTGGAGGTCGCGCTCGATCCCGAAGGCGCCGCCATGATCCAGTACAAGATCCGCTGGGACGTTCCCGCGGGGACCATGGGCGGCTTCTACTTCCAGGGCGAACGTGCCGGCGTGCGGTGGCATGCCCCCGGCTGCGGCGCGCTGGCCGACGACGGGCGCCGCTTCGACCTGGAACTCGAGGACCTCGGCGATCGCTACGACGTGCTGCTCGCCGGCGGACGCCGGTTCGGGCCGGGCTCGATCACGTTCATCCTGACCTACTTCAGCGACTATGCCCGGGCGGGCCACCTGGCTCCGACCCGTTCGCCGGAGCACGGGGAGCTGGTCGTCTTCAACTGGTCGCCGGTGCAATGGGACGCCCCGCTGCAGCACCTGACGCTTTCGGTGCGCTTTCCGATCCAGGTCGAGGACCGCGAACTCTCCTTCGAGCAGGTCGTAAGCGACCTGGGCCTCCGAACCGAACCGTTCGTGAACGAGCGCTTCCGGCTCTCCTTTCTCGGGCGCCGGGGGACGGCGGTGTCGCCGCCCGAGGAACCAGCCTCCGGCCCGCGTTACCTCGTCGTCCGCGCGCATCGCGAGCAGGTCGGCGCGCGGGCGGACAGCCGCGTGACGTATTACTTCCCTCGCGCGCTCCTGCCGGATCTGAAGTTCGCATCGAGCGCTTCCCGCCCGGCCCGCCCAGAGCGTCCAGTCGGCCCCGGCGCGACGGCGGAAGGCCACGGCCGGCTGCCGATCTGGATCGCGCTCGGCGCGCTGTTGCTGTTCGCGCTTTCCGTCGCGCTGTTCAAGCACCGCTCGCTGCTGCATGGGGCCGAGGCGCTCGAGGGCCTGGAGTGGGAGCGGGCGGATTGGGTGGTTCCCAAGCTCGAGTTGAAGAGCTTTCGGAAGAACGGCAAGGTGGCCAAGCTGAACGTGATCGAGGCGGGCTACCTCTGCGACGTTCCGCTCAAGACGCTGTTCGGGATGATGATCCGGGAGTTGGAGCAACGCGGCATCCTGCGCGTTCGGAGTCTCGATCCGCTCGAGATCGAGCGCCTCGAGCAGTTGCCTCGCGACCTGACGCGGTACCACAAGGCGATTCTCCAGTCGGTGGCCCCGGACGGCTCGGTCGATCCGGCCCTGCCGGAGACGCTGGTCCGGGCGATCACGGCGGGGATCCAGGAGAAGGCCTGGGACTGCGACCTGGAGGCGACCCGGGCGCACTATCAACGGGAGATCCAGACCACCGCCAAGGCCAGGGCCCGGGACGCCGAGCCGTTCTGGGACGGAAGCTCCCCCCGGTACACGCAGCGCGGCTGGCTCTACCTTCCTTACTATCACGCGTATCTGCAGGGAGCCCGGACGGACGCGGAACAGCCGGTCGAACAGATCGCCGGCGCGCTCCCGGACCCCGACGGACTGGCCGGCCGGACGTACTCGTACTTTCTCAGCGGAGGCTTCGAGGGCGCCAGCCAGTACGCCGCCTCGGCGTGTCACTCGGCCTGTCACTCGGCGTGCCATTCGGCGTGTCACTCGGCCTGCCATTCGGCGTGTCATTCGGCCTGCCATTCGGCCTGCCACTCGGCCTGCGTGAGCGGGGGGGCGCACTGATGGACCGCTTCGGCACCCGCGCCGCGGATCTGGCCTGGATCGACGGGTTCGTCTCCAGCGTGCGCCCCTACGTGCGCGTCCGTCTGGAGGACGGCGTGCTCATCAAACTGCCCGCCGAAGTCTTCCAGCTCAACGCACAGGCCCTGGATCTTCTGGACCGGACGCTGCGCGGCGAGCCGATCTCGCGCACGCTGGCCGCGCTCCGCGTGGAGAGCGATGCGGAGCGCTTGTTCCAGATCCATTCGTTTTTCTGCGACGTGCGGGATCTGCTGTCCGGACATCTGGGCGACGGCAGCGGCCGGGCCGCGACGGACGTGTCCCCGTATGCCGGATCGTTCACCCGCTATCCGGTGCTGGCCGAGATCGCGCTGACCTATCAGTGCAATCAGGCGTGCAGCTTCTGCTATGCGGGCTGCGGAACCGCGGGCGCGACGCCGGGGCATGCCGCCCGGGAACGCCATCCCCGCCGGATCTGCGCCGGCCGGACGGCGCGCGATCCGCTGAGGTCGGCCATGACCCGGGACGAGGTCTTCGAGGTGATCGACCGGATCGCTCGAGACGGCCGGGTGCCGAGCGTGTCCTTCACCGGCGGGGAGTGCACCCTGCGCCCGGAACTGCCCGACTTCATCCGCCGGGCGCGCGCGCGGGGCCTGCGCGTCAACCTCATCACCAATGGCGTCCTGTGCGCCTCGAACGATCTCGTGGAGCGTCTGGCGGCGGCCGGCCTGACCTCGGCCCAGGTCAGCCTGGAAGGGCCCACGGCAGAGATCCACGATCGGTTGACAGGGCGCCCCGGCGCGTTCCAGCGCTGCCTCCGCGGTATCCGCAACCTGAAGGACGCCGGCCTCCACGTGCACACCAACACGACGATCTGCGAGGAGAACGCCGAACATCTGACCGGCATCATCGATCTGGCCGGGCGGCTCGAGCTGCGGCAGGTGTCGATGAACCAGGCGATCCCGGCCGGAACCTCGAAGCTCGCGCGGAACGCGCGGAGCCGGATCGCCTACAGCCGGATCGGCCCCTACGTATTGCGGGCCAGGGATCACGCGGACCGCGTGGGCCTGAGGTTCCACTGGTATTCGCCGACACCTTTTTGCATTTTCAATCCGATCGCGCACGGGCTCGGCAACAAGGGCTGCGCCGCGTGCGACGGCCTGCTGCATGTCTCTCCGTCCGGCGAGGTGCTGCCGTGCTCCAGCTTCTCGCGCGGGGTCGGCTCGCTGCTCGAAGCGGGCTTCGAGAGGGTCTGGTTCGGAAGGCGGGCCAGGTGGTTCCGGGAGAAGCGCATGGCGCACCGGATCTGTCGGACCTGCGAACACTTCAAACTCTGCCAGGGCGCGTGCACGCTCTACTGGAGCGGTCTCGGCCTCGCGGAGCTGCGGCGCGCGAACCGGCGCCGCCCGGCCGCGGTGCTTCGGGGGAGGTGCTGAACCATGGCCGCCAGCGCCTTCCCCGACCGGGAGCGACGACACCTGCTGCAGTTCCATCTGTTGCCGCGCCTGACCTATGGCGTCCGCTTCTCGCTGGCCTGTCTGCTGATCCTCGCGGCGCTCGCCGCGCAGTTGCTCTGGACCGGCGCGGAGTTCGGCCTGGTGCTGCTCGTTACCGGACCGTTCCTGCTGTGCGGCAATCTGCTGTTGCTCGCACGGGGGTATGACCTGCGGCCGAAGCACGAGGCGCGGCACGCGGTCTGGGAACGGTCGACCCGGGAGCGATTCCGGCAGGTGCTCGAGCTCGACGCAAAGGTCCGGGGCTGGGACGAGACCGCCGTCGATTTGACCTGCAAGCTCGGTTGCGGCCTGTTCCTCGCGCTGCTCGTGATCCTCCTCGGCGCGACGTTCGCGGTCCATGAGCAGTTGGGACCGGCGGGCCGGCATTTCACGCCGATCTTCCTGGTGGATGCGGGGCTGCTGTTGGTTCCGCAGTGGGTGACGGGCGTGCGGCGGGGCTGGCGGCCGACGGCGCTCCGGGAAGTGATCGCGGCGCTCGAAACCGTTCTGGAGACGATCGACCGGTACGAGGAGCCGGCCTGCCAGATCCAGCCGATGCTCCTGGTCTCGGGCCAGGGCGAGGGGCAGCGCCCCCACGACGCGCGGGTCTTCGTGCGCTTTCCCGACGCGGACGAAAATTTCCTGGGAGTCCAGTTCCAGGTGTCGCTGAACAACGTGCAGGGCACCAACTATCCGTATCTGTACGCCGTGCTCGTGGCGAAGAAGATGTACGGGCTCGCCGACCACCTGGACTTCCTGCGGAGGCGCAATCCCAATCTGACCGTGGAGCTCGGTCTCGAGGAAGATGTGGACGTGATCGTGATCCGGCGACCCACCACGCGGACCTCGGGCTATCACACCCCGGCTCGTTGGGTCCGGCGGATCGCCACCGGCGCCTTTGAGAGCGTGAGCGAGGTGTTGGAATGAGCGCGCCCGAACTGGTCGACGCAGAGCGCAGCGTGGTCCTGGTCATCGATCTGCAGGGCAAGCTGATGGAGCTGATCCATCGGCCCCGGCTGGTCATTGCCGCGACCCGGCGCCTGCTCCAGCTGGCCGAGATCTTCCGGATCCCGGTGCTGCTCAGCGAGCAGTATCCGAAGGGCCTCGGTCCCACCCATCCGGAAGTGGCGCAGGTCTTCGAATCGCTGACCGTGGAAAAGCGGATGCTGGCGAAGACCAGCTTCGGCTGCTGCGGTGACAAACAGTTCGAGCAAACCTTGAACGAACTGCGCCCCGGCGTGAAGCCGAGCGAGCGCCAGCTGATCGTCGCCGGCATCGAGGCGCACGTCTGCGTGATGGCGACGGTGATCGAACTGCTCCGCTCCGGCCAGCAGGTGCATCTTTGTTGGGAGTGTGTCAGCGGGCGCGGTGAGGAGTATCGGCGGCATGCGCTCGAGCGGATGCAGCAGGCCGGAGCGTGCATCACGAACCACGAGTCGGTCGGATTCGAGTGGGCACGCGACAAGGACCATGCCCAGTTCAAGGCCATGAACCGTCTGCTGCGTGATGGACAGATCGTTAACTAACGATCATCTCGGAAGTTACATCCTGGATTACACAAATTGGATTCGATTCCCCACCCTTCGCCGGGATGAGGTATCTTTTCCCGTGTCGCAGGCGCATCTTGCCGGGTTGCGCCGTGCCTGGATTGCGTTATTGGAAGGGACCCACTCCTATGAACGTACCGCGTTTTACCCAAGCTGCAGTGCTCGCCGTCTGCTGGCTGATTCCGGCCGACCTCGGTTTCGGCCAGGGAATCCTCCACTCGTTCGACGGCGCCTTCGACGGCGATCTGTGCGGCATTTCAGTCGCCGATGCGGGCGATGTGAATCAGGACGGATATCCGGACTTCATCGCCGGGGCCAAGGTGGGGTTGAACGGAAGCGGCGTGCCGGCGGGCTCGGTTCGCGTCTATTCCGGCTTCGATGAGTCGGAGCTGTTCGTGTTCAACGGCCTGTTCTCGAGCGACTTCTTCGGCCTCGCCGTCAGCACCGCGGGCGACCTGGACGGCGACGGTTCGCCCGACATCGTAGTCGGCGCCCCCCAGGAGAACTCGGTGATTGCCAACGACGGCGTGGTGCGCGTCTTTTCCGGACAGACCGGCGCGACATTGTTCACCTGGGTCGGCGAACGGGGCAACATCGATTTCGGCAGCGCGGTCGCGGACGCAGGCGACGTGAACAACGACGGCTTCACCGACATCGTGGTCGGCGCCTGGCGGGATCACCCGAGCGGCGCCAATTCGGGCGCGGCCTCGGTGTTCTCCGGGCTGGACGGCAGCCGGCTGTACTGGTGGGCCGGCGACGCCGCCGGGGATGAACTGGCCTGGTCGGTGTCGGGCGCGGGTGATACGAACAGCGACGGTTTCGCCGACGTGATCGTGGCCGTGCTCGACGACGACAACACGGTCCTGGACGCCGGAGGCGCCCGCCTGTTCTCGGGACAGGACGGATCGATCCTGCACCAGTGGGACGGCGATTCCACCGCCGACTGGTACGGCTACTCGGTCGCCGGTCTCGGCGACCTCAATGGCGACGGGCACGACGACGTGCTGGTCGGGGCGCCGCGCGATGACAACAACGGCGACGACTCCGGCATGGTGCGCGCCTTCTCCGGGCTCGACTATGCGCTGATCTTCCAGGTCGACGGCAACTTCGATACGCGCTACGGCTGGTCGGTCGCGGACGGCGGCGACATCGACGGCGACGGCGTGCCGGATGCGCTCGTCGGCGCTCCCTGGACGGGCTCCCAGAGCGGAGTGGTGCACGTGATCTCGGGCGTCGACGGGTCTTCGCTCTACGTCGCCTCCGGCCCGCAGTATTCCAACTTCGGCTACTTCGTGAGTTCCGCCCAGGACGCGAATCTGGACGGTACTCCCGAACTGATCGCCGGAGCCCCCTATGACGACAGCGTGGGCAACAACCGGGGCAGCGCACACGTGATCTCGCTGGCCTGCGGCGAGATCCTTCCGTTTGGAACCGGCTGCCCGGGCACCGGCAGTCTGACTCCCCTGCTCGCGGTCTCCGGCTGCCTGGTCTCGGCCGGCCACGCGGCGATCGACGTCACCAACGCGCTCGGCGGCTCGACCGGCTTCCTGTTCCTCGGCACCGGCACCGACACGGACCCACTGGGCGGCGGCTGCCCGCTGTTCATCGGACCCAGGCTGCCGCAGATCTTCCCGCTGCCGCTCTCCGGCGCGGGTGTCGGCGCCGGCGCCGGCATGGTCGAGGTGCCCGTCACCATTCCGCTGACCTTCACCAACACGGTGACCCTCTCGATCCAGGTCGCGGTGATCGACCCCGCCGGCAGTGGCGGGTATTCCACCACCAACGCGGTGCAGTTGACGATCAACTGAGCGGGCGCGCCGGCGCTACAGGTGAACGGGCACGGCCCACTTGCCGATCTCGGCCAGGGACAGCGTGCGCTTCTGGGGGTCGGCCGAGAGGCTCCGCTTCAGCAGCCGATACAGGTCGCGGCTGAGGGCCCGGCGGACCTTGCCGCGGCGGGGGAGTTTCCAGTGGGCCTTGCCGTGCATCAGCTCGCCCGCGTCGTCGCCGCCGATCGGCGCACAGCCGGTGAGCAGCACGTAGGCGAGGACGCCGAAGGCGTAGAGGTCGGCGCGTTCGTCGATGGGCAGGCCGCGCAGCTGTTCGGGAGGCATGTAGCGCATGCTGCCGATGATCACACCCTGCATCGTGCGTTCGGCGAACGGGCCGGAGCGCGACTTGGCGATGCCGAAATCCATCAGCTTGACCTGGCCGTCGCCGTTGACCATCACGTTGGAGGGCTTCAGGTCGCGGTGCAGGATGCCTTGCTGATGGACGTGTTGCAGCCCGAGCGCCAGCTGGCCCAGGATGGCGCGCACCTGATCCTCCTCGAGCCAGCCCCGGTCGCGGAGCAGCTCGGCCAGCGATCGGCCGTCACAGTATTCCATGATCAGGAAGCAGGTCTTGTAGGCCTCGAAGCGTCCGTGAAGACTCAGGATGTTCGGGTGACGCAGGGTCGCCACCAGGTCGGCCTCGCGCTGGAATCGCTTGGGCGCGTCGAGCTCGAAGATCAGGCGGTGGCTCATCATCTTGAGCGCCACGCGCCGGCGGGTCTCGACTTGTTCCGCCTCGTAGACCACGGCGGTGGCGCCCATGCCGACGCGGCGTTTGATGCGGAAGCCGTTCAGGACCTTCTCGCTAAGACCGTCCCGCTCGCTGTCGCCGAGCCGATCGGCCAGCAGATGGGTCAAGACCATGGCGAGCCGCGCATTGGCGCCGGCCATACTGTGGAAGTGTTGCGCGGGCAGGATCAGCGCCCGCACCGGGCTGGTCGCGATCACGTCGGCGTTCCGGGGTTCGCCGGTGATCAACGCCATCTCGCCGATCACGTCGCCCGGGCCGACCTCGGCGAGCTCGTGTGGGCGCCCCTCGGGGCCGCGAATGCTGACCCGCGCTCGGCCTTCGGTCAAGACCAGCAGGGAATCGCCCGGGTCGCCCTGGCGGATCAGCAGGTCGCCCGGCGCGAAGCGGCGCTCGAGCATGGCGTCCTTCATCTGCTCCAGCACGGCGCCCGGCAGCCCCCGGAACGGCTTGGTGCAAGCGAGCAGCCCGAGATCGGCGGAGGAGGACGGGGTGAGCTGTTTCATGAATGCGGCATGTTAGCAGGGTCCGGACAACCGGCAAGGAAGCCGGCGATTTCGGAGGCCAGGGATCGCCGATGAGGCTAGAATGACAGGTCATCCTTTCGAAGCCAGACTGGACCGAGGTTTCGCCCGAGACCGAACCCGACCCAGCGAATCAACCCCCGACAATCCAAGCCCTTCTTCACGGGTCAGCGAAGGCGGGCCAGGCACCGCTCGGAGTGTCCGCTTCGGACCGAGTCGCGGCCCCACACCCCCTACACCTTGTGACCCCGAGGCGAGCACTATGGATCCGCACCGTCGTTTGCACCGTCCAAACCGTCCAATCCGGGGCCCCAAGCGGCGCTGGGGCGTGCCGATGGGCCTTGCGATCGGCCTGCTGTGCCTGCCCGGCTGTTTCACCGGCTCCTCTTCGGTGGGTTCTCCGCTGGCGTTCACCGCGGATTGCTCCAACCTCCTGCGGGTCGGCAGCACGACCCGGAGTGACGTTCTCGAGATGTTCGGTTCGCCGACCGAGATCCGGTCCACCCGAGAGGGAGACGTGTTCCGTTACCTGTACCACGAGATCCGGCGGAGCGCGGTCGACGTCGGACTCTCCACCCTGTTCGGCCTGGTCTCGGTCTCGCTGTTCCGTTCGGAATCGGACCGCCAGGCGACCGAGAACCTGACCGTCTTCTTCAGCGAACAGGGAAAGCTCCTGAGCTGGTCGTACACTCCGCTGGTCAAGTGATCCCGAAAGATCGCTAGGGTGGCGCCTTTCCTCTGGCAACCAAGATCGGAAAGGAACCACACATGGCTGAGAACCAGGGCAACGAGACCGTCATCGGAGCGGACACCACCATCAAGGGAGACATGACCGTGGAAAGCCGGGCCCGGATCCTCGGCGTGTTCGAAGGGACCATCCGGGCCAAGGGGCAGATCCAGGTCGCCGACAAGGGCCGCTGCAAGGCCTCCGTGGACGCGGGCCTGATTCACGTCGACGGGATCGTCGAGGGCAATCTGACCGCCAAGGAAAAGGTCGAGTTGAACGCGACCTCGCGCGTCAAGGGTGACCTGGTGGCGCCCAAGCTGGTCGTGCTCGAAGGCGCCGCCTTCAGCGGCCACGTGAACGTCGGACCGGATGCGACCAAGGCGGGGCAGCC
>Ga0326597_10011758_pt1 | contig 11584 bp, 16 predicted proteins | sample RVTome_12_FD_203789 | JGI IMG/M metagenome (GOLD analysis project Ga0326597, IMG submission 203789) | Soil microbial communities from uranium-contaminated site in the Upper Colorado River Basin, Wyoming, United States - RVT100D185 | ecosystem: Environmental > Terrestrial > Soil > Contaminated >...
CCATGCCTATGTGGCGCAGTCCGGCGATCCCAACTGCCGTATCGACTCACCGACGATCTGCACCGGCTTCGGAGACCCCGGATACTCGCTGCCGCTCGAACTCACCGCAGGGGGCCACGGGCAGTGGTCGGTCGCGATGCCGTCGATCTCCCAGGCAGACCGGGTGCACGGAAGCCAGTTCCGGATCTATTTCCAGGAAGACGCGCGACTCGACGGACATGAGACAGTCTTCGGCACGATCACTGATGGGCAGGATATTCTCGAGGGGTTGGCCGATCTGCAGATCTGTTCGGCGCTGACGCAGCCGACTGACGCCTGCGTGGACGAAATTCCGGCCGACGCCCTGATCATTACGGACGTGATTGTCGAACCAGCATAGCCCACCCGCGAAATAGGAAAAGGCCGGTCGCAACGACCGGCCTTTTTTCTTGCGCTCTGGCGGTGGCTAGTGGGTCTGCGGGCCGGTCTCGTCAGATACGGACGGCGGCACCGGGGTGGTGGATGACTCAACCTTCGTCGTGTCCTCTTCCTGTCCGTCCTTGATTTCGCGGCGGAATTCCTTGATGCCGCGGCCGATGCCCTTGCCAATGTCGCCGATACGGGTGGCGCCAAAGAGCACCACGACGATCGCCAGGATGATCAGAAGTTCGGGTGCGCCAAGACTGTTAAACACTGTGGATAACCACCTTTCCCTGGCTACAAGGATAGCACCGGTGCTATCGCCTCACAACAAAGCTACGCCTCGGCATCCTTGGCCGGTTCCGCGAAACGCTCCACGAAGAACATGAGGAACATGAACATTACCGTGACCCCGAAGCAGGCCAGCGCCACAAGCCAGAAGCCGCCGACGAGTACGAATATCCCGAACGCGGCGGCGAAGCTCATTGCTGTCACGATCACGATCCGTGCGAAAACGATGCCCAGCGGCACCTGCCTGATGAGCGAAACGTTCAACTCTTCGAAATCGTCGTCGCCCGGATCGTGTGAGCCTCTTGAGTACACCATGCAGACTGATGGTACCGGTGCGTGCGGGGAGGCGCAAAACCGGCTGTTGGGGCCGCACCGATCCTTAACTTAGCAGCGGCGAGAATACGGCGAGCCTGTCAATTGACAATGCAGCTAGAAGGAGGAACTGGCAATGAAGCAGTGGTGGATAGTGATGCTGGCAGCCGTTCCGCTCGCCCTCGCCCTCGAGGACCACAACTCAGCCCCGCAGGAAGAAACGCGGTGGGAGCAGGGGGTGCAGCGGGTGGACGGCTACCTGGACGACGGGATCGTTAAGAGCCGACACGAAATGATCGAACGAGAAGCCGAGGACAGCGTGGAATGGGCGTCGGACGTCGGCGATGACATAACGGGGATCATCAGGTAGGAGGAGTGGTCGGGGTGCCCGGATTCGAACCGGGGACCTCCTGGCCCCAAACCAGGCGCTCTAGCCTAGCTGAGCTACACCCCGCCGACCAGTTCAGCGTAGCGGTTGCCCCGCGAGCCGGTCAATGCGCAAGCCCCGCGCATTCACCCGGCGGATTGCTCCTTGATGCGGCGCTGGACCTCTTCGTCCGAAAGGCCGAGCGAGGTGGCGATGAACCAATGGTTGCCGCCGGGATCGGTCACGGCGGCGCGGCGGTCGCCGTAGAACGTATCGTTGGGTTCCTCAACCGACACCCCGCCGGCGGCGACCGCCCTGGCGTACGTCCCGTCCGTGTCGCTGACGTAGAGGTAAATCATTCCGGGCATGAGCTGATCCGGGTTGCTACCGGTCATCACGACTGAATCGCCGATGCGGAACTCGGCGTGCGCGATCTTGCCGTCAGGGCCGGGCATGCGCACCGTCTCTTCAGCGCCAAACGCCGCCTTCACGAAATCAAGCACTGCCGCAGCGTCTTCGACCACGAGGTATGGAGTGACTGAGCTGTATCCTTCCGGGATTCCTGACATCGCAACCTCCTTCAACTGGAAGCCAAGCTAACCGCGGACGCAGCGGGTGGTCAAGGTGCGAGTGGCGCTCGGGTCACCTCGACAACGCCGTCGTCTCGCAGGCGGACCACGTTGACGGTCTGCGCCAGATCGGGGGAGCCGCTGTAGTACGCCGGCACGGTGCCGTCGCCGGCGGTCCCCGCGCCGGGCCAATGGCCGAGGGCGAGGTAGTCAGCGCCGGTCGCAGCGATCTCCTGGTCATGGATGAGCCAGCTTCGGTGGCGGTCGCCGTCGTTGCGGACCCAGTGCCCGTGGGCCACGGCGATCTGCCAGCGGGTGCTGCGTTGGCGGGGGTGCGCGAGCGGCGAGTAGTCGGCGTAGTCGAGGTGCGGCCGGCCCCAGACTTCGAGATCGAGGTCCGGCGCGGTCCACTCTTCCTCTGAGCTGATCCCGAGAACGTGGACTCTGGGGACGTCGGCGAGCCCGCCGCGGCGGTATACGGAGTCAGCGGAGAGGCAGTCGTGGTTGCCGGGCAAGATAACCACGGCCATGCCGGCGTCATCGAGTTTGCGGGCGGCGCGGTCAATCATCTCGAGGGGGATGCGGTTGTGGTCGAAGACGTCGCCAGCCAGGAGGAGGACGTCTGCTTCGAGGCGGACGGCGGCGTCGACGACCTTGCAGAGGGGATGGAACGTTTCGGAGAAGCGGCCGTCGATGTGGATGTCGGAGGAGTGGACGAGGGTGATGTCAGGCATTCGTGTGCTAGCCGCTCGGGTTGGGGACGAGATTGCGCCCGGGCAGCGAGGCGCCTACTAGGTCACTCACCGCGCCGACGTTGTTCACGCGCATGAAGGACTCGATGCCGTCCAGCACGTCGAGGGAGGCGCGGGGGTTGCGGAAGGTGGCGGTGCCGACCTGGATGGCGGACGCGCCGGCCATCAGGAACTCGACGGCGTCCTCGCCGGTGGTGATACCGCCACAACCGATGATGGGCACGTCGAGCGAGCGGGCGACGAGGTAGACGAGGCGGATGGCGATCGGCTTGAGGGCCGGGCCGGAGAGTCCGCCGGACCCCCAGCCGAGGGCAGGCTTGCGCGCGCCGATGTCAATTTTCATTGCGGGGTAGGTGTTGATCAGCGTGAGAGCGTCGGCGCCGGCGTCGACGATGGTCTGGGCCATGCCGGCGATGTCCGTGACGTTCGGGGTCATCTTGACGATCAGGGGGAGGCCGGTCTCGCGGCGGACGGCGGTCGTGACTTCGTGGGCGCCGCGCGGGTCGACGCCGAAATCAAGGCCGCTCTCGACGTTGGGGCAGCTGATGTTCATCTCGATGCCGCTGACGCCGGGCACTCCGTCGAGCCGCCGTGCCAGCGTCGCGTAGTCGCGCACGGTCTCGCCGACGATGTTGGCGATTACGGGAACCTGCCATGTTGCCCAAACCGGCGCCACGTCCCTGAGGATGGCATCGAGGCCGATGTTCTGGAGGCCGATGGAGTTGATCATGCCGGCGGCGGTTTCGGCGATGCGGGGCTGGACGTTGCCCTTGCGCGGCTTGAGGGAGATCGCCTTCGAGACGATAGCGCCGAGACTCTGGATGTCGATGAGCCGCGAGTACTCGATACCGTTGCCGAAGGTCCCGGAGGCTGTCATGACCGGGTTTGCCAGCGAGAGGCTGCGTTTGCCGCCGGTGATGAGGTCGAGGGCGAGGTTTGGCACGAGTATTAGGTTACACGGTCACAGGGGGGAAACGGGTGGGTGGCAAAGGGAACGGGCCCCGATATCGGGGCCCGTCAGGTGCGGTCGATCGCTTGTTTAGACCAGGAGCGCTGCGCGGCTGGAGCCGGACGACGCAGCCATTTCGTCGTCGGAGTGAACCGCTGTCGTCGGAGTGGAGCGGATTCCGCGCCACGGCGTCGAGCCGGAGCCCGAGTCGTTGTCCCACACGTAGTCGGTGGAGTTGCGGAACTCGCGTGCTTCGCCGCAGCGCTTGCAGCGCCCGGCAGAAAGCGCGCCGCGGGGCGAGTCGATTACCCAGTGGTGCTGACAGGTCGGCGCTTCGGCGACCGCTGCTACTTCCGGCTTGCGCTCTTCGATTACTTGAGTCTTGGCCATCGTTGTTACACCTCCGTCAGGCGTTTGGTCTCTTGCTCACACAAGATGCATTCTGCTCGTAATACGTTACACGCGAGCGATTGGATCATACCCCGGTGGGGTATGCCCTGTCAATTTATGCCTTATTAACTGTTTAAACGTGAATGGGCTCCGTCGTGTTGTATACTTAGATAACGGCCCCGGAAGAGAAAAGTTTCCTATGCAGAGCACCAAAGAGAATATCCTTGCGTATCTGAAACGAGCCGGCGGAAGCTCGATCGATGCTCTGGCAGGCGAATTCGGCCTTGCGAGAATGACCATCCGCCAACACCTTGCAGCGCTCGAGCGGGATGGCCTCGTCGTCTCTCACGAGGAGCGCGGCAAGACCGGCCGTCCGCGGTTGATGTATGCCCTGAGCGACGGCGGCGAAGAGCGATTCCCGCGACGGTACGAACGCCTCGCGGAGCTGGCGCTGCAGGAGGTCTCGTTCCTGGACTCGGAGGAGATCGCCGGACTTTCCCCGGCGGATAAGAAGAAGCTGCTGCTGCTGAAGATCGCGGAGAGGGTGTACCAGGAACACGAGCAACGGGTGCAGGGCAAGGACCTGGCCGAGCGCGTCCGGATCGTGACTGATATCCTGCGTGAGGAAGGCGGGTTCGCGGAGTGGATACCTCGCGACGAGGGCTTCGAGATCGCTGACCACAATTGCGTCTATCGCCGAGTAGTGGAGAGTCACCCAGACCTCTGCGAGTGGCACGTGTCGCTGCTCGGGAAGCTACTGGGGAAAGACGTGCAGTGCTCGCAATACATGAGCCGCGGGGCGGATTCTTGCCGCTTCCTGGTGGCCGAAGATCAGCTTGCGACAGTAGAGAGGATGACTGACTGATGAGCGAGGGCTCGAACGGCGAGGTGAGCAAGGCTGCGGTGCTCGCGGCACTTTCGCAAATCCAGGACCCGGACCTGCACAGGGACATCGTTTCGCTGGGCTTCGTTCCAGAGGGGGACATCACCATCGCCGGAGGCGTGGTTTCCGCGCGGATCGTGCTGACGACGCCCGCCTGCCCGGTGAAGGATCAGATGAAGACGCAAGCCGAGACCCTGCTGCGCGCCCTGCCTGGCGTTGAGAGCGTCGAAGTGACGATGGACGCTGCCGTGCGTTCGACCGGTGCCGGTGGCCCGAAGATCATCGAGGGCGTCCGCAACGTGATCGCCGTTGCGTCGAACAAGGGCGGCGTCGGCAAGTCCACGGTCGCTGTTAACCTGGCGTTGTCGCTGAAGAACTTCGGCGCGCGCGTCGGGCTGCTCGATGCGGACCTTACCGGGCCGAACGTGCCGACGATGCTTGGGATAGCTTCGGGCTTCCAGGCCGACACTGGTCTGACGATCGTCGACAAGTACGGGATCCGGGCGGCTTCGCTGGGGTTCATGCTGCGGCGAGGGATGCCGGTGGTCTGGCGCGGGCCGATGATCGGGACGGGAGTGCGCCAGCTGATGCACGACCTACCGTGGTCCGGCGAAGGTGAGCTGGATTATCTCGTGCTGGACCTGCCGCCGGGGACGAGCGACGCCGCGATGAGCGCGTCGCAGGAGGCGCCGATCGCCGGGGCCGTCATCGTGACGACGCCGAACATGGTCTCCGTGGAAGACGCCATGAAGGCGGTCACGATGTTCGAGAAGATGAGCGTGCCGGTCTTCGGTCTTGTCGAGAACATGAGCTACTTCATCTGCCCGCATTGCAACGAACGCACCGACATCTTCGGCCAGGGTGGCGCCGAGGCGATGGCCGACGAACTGGGCATCGACTTCCTGGGCGCGATCCCGCTGCACGCCGATGTTCGCTCGGGTTCCGACGTGGGCGTACCGATCGTTGAAGCTGCGCCGGATTCGCCGGTATCCCTGGCATTCAGCGAGATCGCCCAGAAGGTGGCCGCGAAGACGAGCGTTCAACACTTCTTCGCTGAGTCTGCCACCGCTTCTTAGCCGCCGTCGGGAGCGCGAACAATACCGGGCGCTGCGTAACATTGGCTTAATCTATCAGCAACCCTCGTGCAATTTTCAGGTAACTCTTGCTGCCTAGAATTTGGGCAAGATGTCCCGCATAACGCTAGGGAACGTGACTGTCGACCGAGACCGGTTCGAGGTGAGGATTGGGGAGCGGCGAGTGGACCTGACGTTCGTCGAGTTCGAGCTGCTTTATCAACTGGCCAAGAATTCGGGAAGGGTTCTGGGCCGTGCCCGCTTGCTGCAATCCGTCTGGAATGAGCGCTCATCCGGCGGTGACACCAAGCTAACAGTCCACATGTCGCGGCTGCGCAAGAAGCTGCGCGCCAGCAACCCCTGGCAGATCGAGACGGTGACCAAGCGCGGATACGCCCTCGTGAATACCGGAGAAACACGGACGGGCACCAAGCGCGTGGACCGCCTCCATCGAATTGCGGGAGAAGCCTGACCTTAAGAGGGAGGACCAAATGATCTCAATTGCTTCTAGATTGCGTTTGCCATTCGCGGTGCTTGCCGGCGCCCTGCTGGCGCTGGCGCTGCTTTCGACCACGAGCGCGCAGGATACCGACCCTGTCGAGGATCTTGCGGGCGCGGTGGACACTGCCTGGCTGATGCTGGCCGCGTTCCTCGTATTCTTCATGCAGGCGGGCTTTGCGATGGTCGAGGCCGGCTTCGTGCGTGCCAAGAACACAACGAACATCTTGATGAAGAACGTCCTGGACTGCTGCGTTGGCGGCATCGCCTTCTGGGCCGTAGGTTTCGGGTTGGCGTACGGCCTGAGTGGCGATGATGCGCCAGGCCTGTTCGGCGATGGCAACTTCTTCCTTAGCGACTTCGATGCTTACGCCAGCTGGATCTTCCAGTTCGCATTCGCCGCCACCGCAGCGACGATCGTGTCGGGAGCGATGGCCGAGCGGACGAGCTTTACAGCGTACCTGGTGTACACAGCCTGCATCACTGCCCTGATCTACCCCATCGTGGTGCACTGGGCGTGGGACGTGAATGGCTGGATGTCGGCGTTCAACGAAGACAAGTTCATGGCGAACGGGTACATCGACTTCGCCGGCTCGGGCGTGGTGCACGCGGTGGGTGGCACGGCGGGCCTTATCGGCGCGATCGTAGTCGGGCCGAGGATTGGCAAGTTCAACAAGGACGGCTCGGTGGGCGTGATCCCAGGGCACAATATCGGCATGGCGTCCCTGGGCATGTTCATACTCTGGTTCGGCTGGTACGGGTTCAACCCCGGCTCGACCCTCGCACTCTCCGGGGGTTACGCCGAGATCGCCGCGCGGGTGGCGGTAACGACGACACTCGCGGCGTGTGGCGGCGGGGTCACAGCAGTGATCGGTTCGAAGGTGATGACCGGAAAGTATGACATGGGTTTTACAGTGAACGGCATCCTCGGTGGTCTTGTGGGAATCACGGCCGGTTGTGCGACAGTTGAGCCATGGGCAGCGCTTGTCATCGGCTGTGTGGCGTCGCTGGTGGTGATGGGCGGCGTGAAGCTGCTGGATAGCCTGAAGATCGACGACCCGGTGGGCGCCATTCCAGTCCACATGATGGGCGGGATCTGGGGCGTCCTTGCGGTTGGCTTGTTCTCGGACAAAGACCTGCTCCTGAACGCCTACGGCTCCGAACAGAACTACGGGCTGCTAATGGGCGGCGGGGTAGAGCAACTTGCCGCCCAGGCCGTGGGCATCGCGGCGATCGTCGGGTGGACCGCTGCGTTATCAGGGATACTGTTCCTGGGCATCAAGTTCACCGTTGGCCTCAGGGTGAGCGAGGCGGAGGAACTCCAGGGGCTGGACCTCGGCGAGCACGGCATGCCCGCGTACCCCGACTTCAGCCCGGCTGGTGGTTCGGGAGTATTCGGCGGCGTGGTGAGCGAGGGGATGGGTTCGGCCGGCGTGGGTTCCCTGCCGAAGCCATTGCCAGAGAGCGGATCGGCGGGAGCTTAACCAAAGGGATAGCGAAGCAGCGGGACGGGGGTGAGACGAGTCCGCCCCCGTCCCGCCAGTGAAAGGTGCAGAAGCCATGAAGCGAATTGAAGCGATAATCCGGCCACAGAAGTTAACCGCGGTGAAGGTGGCCCTTGAAGAACTTGGTTACCCCGGCATGACCGTCGCGGAGGTGAAGGGCCACGGGGTCCAGCGGGGCGTCGTGGAGCAGTGGCGCGGACGCCAGTACCGGGTGGAATTCCTCCCCAAGGTCTGGCTGCTGGTGGTAGTGGAGGACGAGCACGCCGAGAAGGTCATCGACGCCATCTGTGAGACAGCCGCCACCGGCGAGATCGGTGACGGCAAGATCTTCGTTTCGACGATCGACGACGTGATCCGCGTCCGCACGAAAGAGCGCGGAACGGCGGCGGTTGCGTCGGGCGCCCCGGTCAAGGCCTGAAGCGGCGCGAGCCGGTTGTGACCGAGGACTCAGCATGCAGCGAATCGAAGCGATAATCCGGCCTGAGAAGATACTTGATGTGAAGGCTGCGCTCGAGCGGCTCGGTTACGGTGGCATGACTGTGACCGAGGTGAAGGGGCACGGCACCCAGCTCGGAGTCAGAGACGAATGGCAAGGGCAGGAATTCTGGATAGAGTTCCTGCCTAAGCTGTGGTTCCTGATGGTCGTTGCCGACGAGGACGCCGAGGCCGTCGTGAATGCGATCTGTGACAACGCGAGTACGGGAGAAGTGGGTGACGGCAAGATATTCATCTCAGACGTGCGAGATGCCGTTCGGGTGAGGACTCGTGAGCGCAGGACAGCGGCGCTTACGGGCAGCGACCCAGCAATCGCACGTTAACAGCGTGGTAAACCGGCCTTAGCCCTTCGGTAACGCAGTCGTAACCGGGGCGTGACTATTCTGGCGGCATGGATGCGCACACAGACCTGCTGGCGATAGTGGCGCTCATGGTGCTGGGGGGAAAGCTCGCCGGGCGCGCCGGGCAGCAGTTTGGTTTCCCGAGCGCCGTTGGCAAGATTTCGTTCGGGCTAGTCCTGGGGCCAGCGGCCCTGGGCGTCGTCCATCACGAGGGTGCGGTGGTCGACCTCGCCGAGATCGGCGTGATCATCCTGATGTTCCTCGCCGGACTGGAGACGGATGTCCAGACCATGCGCAAGGTCACCGTTCCGGCGTTCGCAGTGGCAATCGGCGGCGTCGCCCTGCCGTTCCTGGGAGGCATCGCCATAGGCCTGGCGTTTGGGCTGAGCACAGTTGAAATGCTCTTCCTCGGCGCGATTCTCACGGCTACCAGCGTGAGCATTACGGCCCAGACCCTGCGGGAACTCGGGAAGTTGCGCAGCCGCGAGGGTACGACGGTGCTGGCGGCGGCGGTCATCGATGACGTGCTCGGTATCGTCATCCTTGCTTTCGTGTTCGCGGCTGCCGGGGATGGCGATCCGGTTCTATCAATCGGCAAGATGGCGATCTTCCTCCCGATCGCGTTTATCCTGGGTCATCGCTTGCTCGCACCCCTCGCCAGGCGAACGCTGCCGCGGCTCCCGGAAGAGGCGCAGCTGGCCGCACTCCTGGGTGTCGCGCTCGGGTATGGCTGGGCGGCGGAGCACCTGGGCGGCGTGGCAGCGGTTACCGGCGCGTACATGGCCGGGTTGATCGCAGCGCAGACCAGGGTCGGCGAGAAGGCTGCACACGGCCTCAATTGGCTGGGCTACAGTTTCTTCGTGCCGATCTTCTTCGTCGCGATTGGCCTCCAGGCGGACTTTGCCAGCCTGGGCGAAGCGCCGTTGCTCGTTCTGGCCCTCGTGGCAGTGGCGATCGTGGCGAAGGTGGCAGGATGCTACATTGGGGCGCGAGTTTCGGGGCTAACCAACCATGAGGCCGTGGCCATCGGCATCGGGATGATGTCGCGGGGAGAGGTGGCCCTGGTCATCGCTGCGGCCGGCCTGGAGGCGGGAGTCGTCGAGGGATCAGTCTTCTCCGCCGCGATCGTCATGACTCTGGTGACGACGATGGTTACGCCTATCGCGCTGAAACTGGTGTACCGGGAGGGTCAGGCGAAGGCCGAGCAGTCTGTGGAGGGCGCTCCGCAAAGCGTACTCGCGGAAGCATCCCCCTCGTATCAGTGAGCTAGCGAGAGCGCCCGGAAGACGCGCCTGCCGTTCTCCCGCACGAGCCGTCCGATGCCGCCGCCCTTGAAGTGGCCGAAAGCTGCCAGCCCGCCGTCTCTTTCCAGTTGTTCCATGATCTGCGTGCGGTTGGCGTCCGCTTGCTCGTGATCGAGGTCGAAGGTGTCAGACCAGTCGGGCCGGTCGACCTGGAAGGGATGGTGGGCGACGTCGCCGAGCACCAGGAGAGTCTCGGAGCCAGACTTCACGAGGATGCTGTGGTGGCCGGGTGTATGGCCGGCGCTCGGTACGGTGCTCACTTCGGGAGTCAGGTCGATCTTGCCGTCGTACATCTCGAGCTTCCCGAGTTCCATCAGGGGGATCACCTGGGTCATGTGGGGGTTTGCTACCACGTTGTCCGCGAAGAGCTCATAGTCGGCCCGGGGCGCGTAGTACGTCGCGTTCGGGAACGTAGGCCTGGCGTCCACGATGTTCCAGCCCACGTGGTCGAAATGCAGGTGTGTGTGGACAACGATGTCGACGCTGGCAACCGGAACGCCTTTGCTGACCATGTCCGGGACGAGATTGCCTTTCGCTCCACCCAGCATCGCGATCGGGCCGGGGCCCATCCCTGTGTCCACGACGACAGTTACGTCGCCTGAGCGAATGACGAAGGACCCGCAGTCAAGGGCGAGCCCGACTGGACTAAAGGCGCCGGGGTATAGCTCGCGGTACGGCGCAAGGTCGTCCTCAGTCAGGGTCGGGAACATCATCGCGATGGGGAAGTTGAGTGGCAGGTCGTGGACCGGGATTATTTCGCAGTTGCCGACGGTAACGGGCATAAAGGGCGGGTTCCTTCTGGTGGTGTGCCGCCAGTAATACCGCCGGGCCCAGCCGCTGTCAATCGGCGGCGCGGACGCTGATGACGCCGCGCATGTATGGATGAATCGAGCAATGATACTCGAACGACCCTGGCTCGGTGAACTCGATTGTCCCGCTATCGCCGTCGTTCAGCGTGTCGGTTGCCCAGCCGGCCTCGTTCGCCGTGGCGTCGTGAGGGGCGCTGTCGCGGTTGATCCAGGTGACCCGTGCGCCGACGGGGACGGAGACGTTGGAGGGCGCGAACGTGAAGTCGGCGATGTCGATGCCAACGGCGGTCTGGGCGACGATGGTGGGGCTCGCGGCGACATCGCCGCCGCGGTGGCCCATGCCGGACATCATGGTTGCCATCACGGCGACGCCCGCGAACATGACGAGCGAGGACCCGGCGACGGCGACGGCGACTAACGGAACATTGCGCATGTGACGACCTTCACAAGCAATTGTACTAGGCGGTTCGGCCAGGCGCTAAGTGAACACCTCGCGGAGGTCAAAGCGGGGGCCATCCTTGCAAACGAGACGGACGCCCTTGCGGGTGAAGACGGCGCAGCCGTAGCAGACGCCGGTGCCGCAGCCCATTCGTTCTTCGAGCAGCGCCTGTACCGGCTTGCGGCTGCGGGCGCCCTTGATGACGGTT
>Ga0326597_10011759_pt1 | contig 11583 bp, 11 predicted proteins | sample RVTome_12_FD_203789 | JGI IMG/M metagenome (GOLD analysis project Ga0326597, IMG submission 203789) | Soil microbial communities from uranium-contaminated site in the Upper Colorado River Basin, Wyoming, United States - RVT100D185 | ecosystem: Environmental > Terrestrial > Soil > Contaminated >...
CTGTCCATAGGCGTAGGCCAGCAGCTCGAGGCCGGCGGGATTCACGAGCGGAGCGACCAGCGCGGCAAGGAGGGTCAGGCCAATCACCGCGGGCTGGGCGGGCTCCAGACCTCTCCGCCACCGGACCAGCTCGCCCACGAGGACCGCGGCGGCGGCCAGCTGGCCGATCACGAAGGCTCCATGCAGGTTCGCCCAGGCCACCATCAGGATTCCGAAGCCGATCGGGAGCCAACGGGGCGCTGGGCGCCGCTCCAGGAGGAGGAGGGCGACCGGGACGAAGGCGATCGAGAAGGACTGGGCTCGCGCCAGGAGGTGCGGCGAGAGCGCGCCCATCATCAGCAGCATCGCGATCACCGCGGCCACGGCGCTCGCCCGGCGGCGTGCGCGCGCCAGGGTGACGAGCAGCCCGACGGCGATCAGCGCGCCGTTTACGGCAAGCGCTCCCCACGCGCTCCCCGGTGCGCCGAAGACCAGCTGCGCGCCCCACTGTGGGTTGATGGCGCCGGGGATCGTCGGCATCCAGGTCAGGCCGATCGCCCGGGCCGGGTCGGCGCCGGCGGCGATCTCCCGCGCAGATGCGAGCGAGAGCCAGAAGTCGTCGATCGGGAGCGAGAACGCCGCCAGGACGACGGCGAGCCCGAGCGCGGCCCACGCCGTCGCGGTCGCGACGAGACGCGGGCTCGTTGCCATCATCGCTGCATCGTACGGGCTCCCCGCATGCCCCCAGTAGTACTTCCGGCGCCCGAAGTACTGTTGACCCGAAGCACCTTCGGCGGGGAGCATGACCGCCGGGTCGGGTACTGCGCCGGACCCCGTACCAACGAGGACCAGCGACTTGCCAAGGACCGCCTCACGACGCACGCCCGCGAACGCTCCGACTGTCCTGCCGAGCAGCTTCGACCAGCTGCGCGCGCATGCGGCCGAAAGCGTCCGGCGCAATGCTCACCGCCTGCGGGAGGTGGCTGAGCTCTACCGCGAGCAGTACCACAACCGACTCGAGGAGTGGGTGCAGCTGCGAGCCCGCGTCGACCACCGCGTCGCCGCCAACCGGGGCACCGGCCCGTCGCCCGCAGCCCTGCGTGCCGACCGCGACGCCCTTGGGCGGGAGCTTGCCGGCCTGCAGGGGAGCCTGAAGCGCATCGACGTGGCTGCGCGCCAGCTGGAGCTGGTGCTGACCTACCTGGCGAGCGACGACGAGCGCGCATCCGAGCCGACCCTATCCGACGCCGATCTCTCGCCCGCGGCGATCTCATTGAAGATCATCCAGGCCCAGGAGGCCGAGCGGCAGCGCCTCGCCGAGGAGGTCCACGACGGACCGGCCCAGGTGCTCACGAATGCCATCTTCCAGGTCGAGTACCTCGACCGCGTCATCGACGACTCGCCGGAGACCGCGCGGGCGGAGCTCGCCTTCCTGCGCACGATGCTGCGCGAGGGGCTCGACGAGGTCCGCTCGTTCATCGCCGCCCTGCGGCCGCCATCGGTCGAGGTCGGATTGAAGCAGGCGATCACCGACGCCGGGGCCGAGTTCGCGGCCAAGCACGGGATCGCCGTCGAGGTATCGGTGCCGGGCATCGACGCCCGGGTCCCCGCGGAGGCCAAGGCTCCGATCCTGCGCGTCGTGCAGGAGGCGCTCCAGAACGTCCGCAAGCACGCGGCCGCCAGCGCGGTCCGCATCGGCCTCGAGGAAGGTCATCTCGTCATCGTTGACAACGGTCGAGGCTTCGACGTCATGCGGCTTGCCTCGGCAACCCGCAACTTCGGCCTGCAGTTCATGCGCGAGCGCGCCGAGCTGATGGGTTCGTCACTCCAAATCGAGTCCCGCCAGGGGGAGGGGACTCGCATCCTTCTTCGCATCCCGGAGGTTCGCTAATGGTTACCATGGCCGCCAAGGAGAAGAGCGTGGCAGAAACGCCAACACCCGAACGACGCCAGGGGGCCGACCGCCGTGCCGCCGGGGCGAAGGCACGGATCGTGATCGTGGACGGGCACACCCTGTTCCGTCGCGGCGTGCGCAACATCCTGGAGCTCGAGGGTGACATGGAGGTCGTGGGCGAGGCCGGCAACGGCCGCGAGGCGATCACGACCATCCAGGAGCTGACCCCCGACGTGGTGCTGATGGACCTCACCCTGCCCACCCCCAACGGGATCGAGACGACCCAGCGGGTGAAGCGGGAGCTGCCGCACACCGCGATCATCGTCCTGGCGCCGAACGAGGACGAGGACCAGCTCTTCGAGGCGATCAAGGCAGGCGCCGCCGCCTACGTCCTGAAGGACATCGACCCGACCGACCTGATCGCGATCATCCGTCGCGTTCGCTCCGGCGAGTACCTGATCAACGACAAGGTCTTCAGCAAGCCGGCAGTCGCCAGCCGGGTCCTGAAGGAGTTCCGCGAGCTGGCCGTCTACGGGGCCGATGCCCAGCCGATCTTCGCGCCGCTCTCGCCGCGCGAGGTCGAGATCCTGGACAACATCGCCCAGGGGATGACCAACAAGCAGGTGGCCTATGCGCTGGGAATCAGCGAGCAGACGGTCAAGAACCACATGTCGAGCATCCTGCGCAAGCTGTCGGTGAACGACCGCACCCAGGCCGTCGTGTACGCCATGCGCCAGGGCTGGATCAAGATCCCCGAGGACTGAGCCAGAAGTCATTGCCGGTCCGGTACTCCTGCGCCATGGGCGGAAGTGCCGGCCGCATCTAGTCTTCTGGCCTGACGTCACCGGGTATCCGGGACGGCATTCATCTCCTCCTCCGGCACAGGGGCCGCGTTGCAGCAGCGCGGCCCTTGCGCTTGCCCGGAGGCCGAGGCAGCGGCCCGGGTCGGTTCGCTCAGCATCTGAGCACGGCTCGCCCAGGTGCCACCCGAGCATGAATCAAGGCCTCTGACCGCCCTTTGGCCCTTGACACGAGCGCGACGCTGCGCGAAGGTACGCACCCGGCGACGGCCGGACTGGGACCATCGGGTCATGTTCAGATCCCGGATGGCACCTCTACGCTGCCGACGCCTATCCTGAAGGAAAGGAGGTAACGCAAAGGAATGCTTCAGTTCATTAGCACTCTTCTCAACCGGTTCCGGCGCGAGGATGAGGACGGACAGACGCTCGTCGAGTACGGTCTGCTCCTGGCCCTCATCGCGATCATCGTGATCGTGGCCCTGCTCTTCCTGGGTCCGATCGTGAGCCAGATCTTCCAGAACGTCGGCGAGAATCTGCAGGGCCCGTAGTCCCCGCTTATTCACCGCTAGACACCTCGAAGGCCCCCGTGGAATTTCCCGGGGGCCTTCGTAATGACTCTCGGTGCTGGAGAGCGCCCCTCAGGTACCAACGAAGCGGTAGCCGATAAGTCCGGTCGATACCGCTTGTCGCTGGCTCGTAGACTGTTGACCGCAGTCACAACCATCGGACACACTGCACGGCCCGATTGTCATCATCCTTGATCGAAGGGAAATATCGTGAAGCGAAGCAATCGCCTGGTCATCCTCGTCGGCGTGCTGCTGGCAGTCCTGGCGTTCGTCGGGATCGTCGTGCTGCTCGGGCAGCAGGGAACCAAGCCGGCCGCCGAGAAGGTAACTGTGAACGTCCTGGTCGCCAAGTCGGACATCGCCATCGGCGACTCGGTGACGCCCGCCCTCGTGGAGGTCAAGGAGGTCGAGCCTGGGGCCGTGACCGGAACGCGCATCGCGGACCCGTCGCAGCTGACCGGTTCCCCGGCACTCTTCCCGATCGGCAGGGGATCCCAGGTGAGCCAGGAGGCCGTCGGCCTGACTAGCGGCGGGAGCTTCTGCATCACCTGCCAGCTCGAGCCAGGCGAAAAGGCGATCGCCTTCCAGGTCGAGCGAGTCACCGGCCTCGACTTCCTGATCCAGCGCGGCGACCACATCGACATCCTCTTCCGTGGCTCGGTCCAGGTGGTCCAGCCGGCGGCTGATTCCACCGCCACCACGCCGCGCTTCGAGCCGATCGCCGGCCTGGAGAACGCGCCGACCGTCAAGACGCTGCTTCAGAACAAGCGCGTCCTGTACGTGAGCGCGACCAAGATCAAGCCGATCAACGACCCGTCCGCGACGCCCGTGCCGGGCGGCACGACTGCCGCGAAGGCCGAGACCATCGAGACGGTGGTGATCGTCTTCGCCGGCAACGACTCGGACGCCGAGGTGATCAAGTTCGCCCAGAACGACCAGAGCGTCCTCGGACCGCTGACCGCCGTCCTCCGCAACACCACCGACGAGGTGGTAGAGGACACGACCGGCATCACCTTCAAGATCCTGATCGAGCGCTTCGGGATCCCGCTTCCGGACCTCATCCAGGTCGAGCTGCCGCCAACGACACCGTAGTTGTTGGCGGTCCAAACCCAGCGCAGCATCCAGGGGAAGACAGCGTGATCAAGGTCCTCATCGTCGATGACATCCCGGAGACGCGGGATCACCTCTCGAGGCTTCTCGGCCTCGAGCGGGATCTCGACGTGGCCGGGACGGCCGGGACGGGAGAGGAGGCGATCAAGGTCGCCATGGAGCTGCGCCCCGACGTGATCGTGATGGACATCAACATGCCGGGGATGGACGGCGTGGCGGCGGCCGAGATCATCTCGCAACGCCTCCCGACCTGCCCGATCATCATGATGAGCGTCCATGGCGAAGCCGATCAGCTGAAGCGGTCGATCTCCGCGGGCGCCCGCGAGTTCCTGGTCAAGCCGTTCAGCGGGGACGAGTTCTCCGCGAGCATTCGGACCGTTTTCGAGCGAGAGCTGGCGCGACGGACCCAGTTCGAGGCGTCCCTCCCGGCGGTACCGGCGCCCGTCAATCCGACCGATGATGGCGAGCACCAGGTGATCGCCGTCTTCTCGCCCAAGGGGGGAGCCGGGCGGACCACGATCGCCACCAACCTCGCCGTTGCCCTGCACCGCGACACGGGGGTCCGGGTCTGCCTGGTGGACGCCAACCTCCAGTTCGGCGACGTCGGCGTCCTCCTGAACCTGAATCCCAAGGACCGGTCGATCGCCGAGGCGGTCGAGAGCGGCGAGCCCGACGGCGACATCATCGACTCCTGCGTGATCAACCATTCGACCGGGATCCGGGTCCTGCTGGCGCCGCCCTCCCCGGAGGGCGCCGACCTGGTGACGCCGCAGTACATGCGCCTGATCGTCGACCACCTGCGCATCGGCCATGAATACGTGGTGATCGACCTGCCATCGGGGCTGAGCGACCTCTCGCTGGCGGTGATGGATGCGGCCGACACGATCATGGTGCTCACGGCCCTCGAGATCACGACCATCAAGAACGTGCGACTCTTCCTGGAGGTGGCCGAGCAGCTCGAATACGCCCGGTCCAAGATCAGGCTCGTGGTCAACCGTGCCGACGCAGCGCAGGGGATCAGAATCGCGGACGTGGAGGCTTCCGTTCGCCGGCCGATCGACGCGACGATCGTGTCGGACGGCCGTCTCTCCGTGCTGGCGGTGAATCGCGGTGTTCCGTTCGTCGTCTCCCACCCGGACAGTGTTCTCTCGCGCGACGTCATGAAGCTCGCGCGAGTCTTTGCCGGCGACTCCGGCGCTGCCCAGGACCAGACCAACAAGCGCGGACTGTTTGCGCGCCGATAACGCGGAAGGACAGATCAGATGTCATTGCTGAAGAGGATCGAGCGAGCGCGGCCAGGTGGCGAGGGCGAGCCACAGGTTCCGGCCGCCCCGCAGACGCAGCCGGTTCCGACGCCGGGCGGGCAGCCGACGCCCCCGCCGCCCAGCGGCGGTGGTGGCACGACGGCGCGCCCGTTCCTCGGAGCGATGCCCGCCCGCGAGTCCTTCCGCGAGGCGAAGTACCGCGTCCAGAACCGCCTCATCAACGAGCTCGATCCCAAGCTCGACCTGAGCAATCAGGTCGAGGTCCGTCGCCAGATCGAAGAGCTCTTCGGCAAGGTCGCCGACGAAGAGGGCCTTGCCCTCACCCGCGCCGAGCGGGTGCGGATGCTGGAGCAGATCACCGATGAGATCCTGGGCCTCGGGCCGCTGGAGCCGCTGCTCCGCGACGAGACGATCACCGAGGTGATGGTCAACGGGCCGCAGCAGGTCTACATCGAGCGCGAGGGTCGCCTGGAGATGACCAACGTCACCTTCCAGAACGATGAGCACGTGATGAAGATCATCCAGCGCATCATCGCCCCGATCGGCCGGCGCATCGACGAGTCGAGCCCGATGGTCGACGCCCGCCTGGCCGATGGCTCCCGCGTCAATGCGATCATCCCGCCGCTCTCGCTGGTCGGCCCGGTGCTCACGATCCGGAAGTTCGCGGCGACCCCGTTCACGGTGGAGGACCTGATCCGCTTCGGCACCGCCACGCCCGACATGTTCGAATTCCTGGAGGCCTGCGTGAAGGCCCGCCTCAACATCTTCGTCTCCGGCGGCACCGGCTCGGGCAAGACGACGATGCTCAACATCCTCTCCTCGTTCATCCCGGACGACGAGCGGATCGTCACCATCGAGGACGCGGCCGAGCTCCAGCTCCGACAGGAGCATGTGGTGACGCTCGAGGCGCGTCCGTCGAACATCGAGGGCAAGGGCGCGATCCCGATCCGCGAGCTGGTGCGAAACTCCCTTCGCATGCGCCCCGACCGGATCGTGGTGGGGGAGTGCCGCAGCGCCGAGGCGCTCGACATGCTCCAGGCCATGAACACGGGCCACGACGGCTCGATGTCGACCGGCCACGCCAACACCCCGCGGGACATGCTCTCCCGCCTCGAGACGATGGTGCTGATGGCCGGCATGGACCTGCCGCTGAAGGCGATCCGCGAGCAGATCGCATCGGCCGTCGACCTCATCGTCCACCAGAACCGCCTCAAGGATGGCTCGCGCAAGATCGTGAACATCACCGAGGTCCAGGGGATGGAGGGCGACGTCATCGTCATGCAGGACATCTTCGTCTTCGAGCAGACCGCGGTCGTCGAGGGCAAGATCGAGGGCAAGCTGCGGCCGACCGGGATCCGTCCCAAGTTCGTCGAGAAGTTCGAAGTGGCGGGGATCCACCTGCCGCCGAACGTCTTCGGCTCACCGTTCTAGGAGGAGTCACGCGTCGATGGGCATGTTGCCGTTCCTGATCGCCGGTCTCGCCGCAGGCGCGGTCCTGTTGACTGCGGTCGGCATCGCCATGAGCGGAGGCTCCGGCGGCGTGGCCGCTCGCCTGGAGCGCTACGCGCGTTCGCAGGGGGGCGACGCGACGGCGCCGGAGGATGCCGGCAACGACTCCATGGTGATCGCGGGGCTCTCCCGCGTCATCGAGGGCCAGGACCTGGCCACCCGGCTCTCGACCGAGATTGCCCGCGCCGACCTGAAGCTGCGCCCGGCGGAGTTCCTCTTCGCCTGGATCGCGTCGCCGTTCCTCTTCACCTTCATCGCGTACGTCATCGGCTTCGTCGTCCCCAGCCTCCACAACGTGGTCGCGCTGGTCATCGTGTTCGCCATCGGCGCCTATTTCCCGCGCTGGTACATCGGCTTCCGGCAGCGGAAGCGGCTGGCGGCTTTCAGCGAGCAGCTTCCCAACACCATCACCCTGCTCGCCAACTCGCTCCGCGCCGGTTCGTCCTTCCTCCAGGGGGTGGAGCTGGTCGCGCGCGAGGCGCAGCCCCCCATCTCAGAGGAGTTCGAGCGGGTCGTGCGCGAGATGAGCCTGGGCGTCGCGCTCCAGCCGGCCCTCGCCAACCTGGTGCGCCGCGTCAAGTCCGAGGACCTGGAGCTGATGGTCACCGCCATCAACATCCAGAGCCAGGTCGGCGGGAACCTGGCGACGGTGCTCGACTCGATCGCCTTCACCATCCGCGAGCGGATCCGGATCATCGGTGAGATCAGGGTCCTCACCTCGATGCAGCGCTACAGCGGATACGTCATCACCCTGCTCCCCGTCGGCCTGGCGGGGATCCTGTTCCTGATCAGCCCCAGCTACATCACCGCCCTCTTCCGCAACCCGCCGCAGACGTTCGGGCTGCCGACGGGCGTGATCTTCCTGATCGTCGGGCTGATCAGCATGGGGATCGGCTACATCTTCATTCGTCGCATCGTCGACATCAAGGTCTGATACCGATGCCTACCACCGTCCTCCTCATCGCCGGCCTGGCGGCCTTTGCCGTCCTCCTCATCACCTATGGCCTGGCGGGGCGCCAGTCACGTGACGTCGTCCAGCAGCGGCTCGAGCAGCTCGTCGTCCAGCCGAAGAGCCTCGAGGAGATGGAGCTCCAGCAGCCACTCGCCGAGCGGGTCCTGCGCCCGATGATCCAGCGCCTGTCGCGCGTGGCGAACCGCGGCGACTCCGGGGGCCTGATCGCGCGTGCCGACGCCAAGCTCGAGAAGGCCGGTTACCCAGGCGGCCTGCGAGGCGCCGACTGGATGGGCGTCAAGATCCTGTCCACGATCGTGCTCGGCGTGGCGGTCGCGCTCATCATGCTGGCGACCGGGCGTGTCCAGCTGGCCCTCCTCTTCGGGATCGCCGGAGCGGGGCTCGGCTACATGGCGCCGGAGTTCTGGCTGGGTGGCCGCGCACGCAAGCGCTCTTGGGCGATGGTCCTCCAGCTGCCCGATGCCCTCGACCTGCTCACGATCTCGGTCGAGGCAGGCCTCGGCTTTGACGCCGCACTCGCCAAGGTGGTGGAGAAGATGGAGGGGCCGCTGGTCAACGAGTTCCGTCAGGCGCTGGCGGAGATCCGGATGGGGCGCACCCGCCGCGACGCGCTGCGCGACGTCGTCGCACGCGCGGACGCGCAGCCGATCAGCAACTTCATCGGGGCCATCGTCCAGGCCGAGCAGCTCGGCGTGCCGATCGCCAAGGTGCTCCAGATCCAGTCGCAGCAGCTCCGCATCGAGCGGCGGCAGCGCGCCGAGGAGATGGCGGCCAAGGCCCCGGTGAAGATGCTCTTCCCGATGGTCGGCTGCATCTTCCCCACGATCTTCATCGTCATTCTCGGGCCGGCCATCATCGCGGTCATGTCGGGACCGAGCATCTGAGATGCAGCCGGCGCTCCGGCCGGCCCTCCTGCTGGTCGATGACGACCCAACGCTCCTTGCCGTCCTCGCGCGCCGAATGGCGCGCGAGGGCTACGAGGTGCTGACCGCCCCATCGGGCGCCCAGGCGCTCCTTCAGCTCGAACAGCGCTGGCCGTCGCTGCTGATCGTCGACCTGATGATGCCCGGCATGGACGGCTTCGAGCTGTGCGCGCGGGTCAAGCGGATCGCCGACCTGCCGATCATCGTCCTCTCCGCGGTCGACGCATCCGAGGCGAAGGTCCGTGCGCTGGAGGACTACGCCGAGGACTACATCACCAAGCCATTCGACCCCGACGAGCTGGTGGCGCGCGTCCAGCGCGTCCTCCGGCGATCCGCGACCGGGCAGTCGCAGGTCGTCCTCGACGGCGGCGACCTCCAGATCGACCTGACCGGCCGCCGGGTCACGCGGCCGGGCGGCTCGTTTCCGCTGACCCCGACCGAGGTGCGCCTCCTCCACGTCATGATCGCGCAGATGGATCGGACGGTCCCCACCGACACGATCCTCAACCGTGTCTGGTCCGAGTCGGATGGAGCCGATCCGTCCTACGTGTGGGTCACCGTCCGTCGCCTGCGGCGGAAGCTGGAGGCTGACGCGGATCGGCCGCGCTTCCTCCTCACCGAGCGCGGCCTCGGCTACCGCCTCGTGTCGACCACGCCGGCCGCTCACGTCGCGGCGGAGTAGCGCGTTGGGGATCGGCCGCCCCTCCCTTCGCCTCCTGGCGGTCCTGCTGAGCGCGGCCGTTCCGCCAGTGGTCGCCTTCGGCCTGCTGACCCTCGCCCAGCCCACCTGGACGACACAATTGGGCACCGCCGCATCGGTGGTCATCCTCGGCGGCGCCGGGCTGCTCTGGATCGTGCTCGTCGCCGTCGTGGCAGCCCGCCCGATGGCCGACGACGCCCGATCCATCGCGGCGCTGGCCGAGCGCGGCATGGCGAGCACGGACGACGGCCTCTCGTCGGCGCAGCGACGGCTGGCGACGACTCTGGAGGACCGGAATCGACAGATCTCCGACCTCGCCGACCTGATCCGGGTGGCGCCGATCGCGAAGGATGCGACGGCGGTGGCGCATGCCATGGTGGCCGGCGCGCGGCAGGTGACCGGCGACCCGACCTGGCTCCTCGCCGTTCTGCGTGCGCCTGAGACACAGGACCTCGAGCCCGGCGTCTACGGTCCCAACGCCGAGTCCGACCCCGGCACCCTGGACGAGGTCCACCGCTGGGCCGCCACCGCCGAGGCACGCGGACCCGCGCCGCGGGATGCCCGGCTCGTCGCCGGGCCATGGGGGGCATTCACCGTGGTGGACGTGGCCGCGGGCGACGAGCTGCGGGCCATCCTGCTCGCCCCGTGGGAGGGCCGACCCGATCCCACACCTGCCGAGCTGAACCTGTTCGGCCTCCTCGGCCAGCACGCCGCCACCGCGCTCGATCACGCGCTGCTGTACAGCCGCCTGCGGGTGCAGACCGAGGAGCTGAATCGGATGGCCACCGTCCAGACCGACTTCCTGCGGGGCATCACCCACGATCTCCAGACGCCGCTGACCAGCATCCGCGCGGTGGCGTCCGAGCTGAAGCAGTCGAACGGGATCGATGCCACGGCGCGCACCGACCTGGAGACAATCGCGCAGCAGGCGGATCGCCTCCGCAGGATGGTGGGGCAGCTGCTGGCCGTCTCGCGCCTCGAGGTGGGCGCGCTCACCCCGGTCCAGGAGGTCTTCCGGGTCGCTCCCGTCGTCCGGCGAACCTGGGACGCCCTGCGAGCCGGCGATCATCGGCTCGTCCTCGACGAGGCGGGGCCGCCCCACCTGGTGGTGGCCGACCCCGATCGGCTCGAGCAGGTGCTCTGGGCGCTGATGGACAACGCGGTCAAGTACTCTCCGGCCGGCACGACCATCGTGGTGCGCCTTGGCCTCGTGCAGGGCGATGGGGGCGATCGCGCCTCGGAGATCGCCATCACCGACCAGGGGGTGGGGATGGATGCGACGACACGGGCCAGCGCGTTCGAGCAGTTCTTCCGTTCGGACGATGCCCGCCGGCTTGTGCCGGACGGCAGCGGGATCGGCCTCTTCGCGGCGCGAGGGCTGGTGATGGCGATGGGCGGCGGCATCTCGATCGAGAGCGAGCCGCAGGCCGGCACCACCGTGCGGCTCACCCTCCCGGCCGAGATGGCCGACGAGGAGGCGATAGGGTCATGGGCCGATACGTCCGCGTCGACAACCTGACCCGCGGCAGCTCGGTCGCGGCGCACTGCCGGGTTGCCACATCCCTCCGTGAGCGGACGGTGGGTCTCCTGGGCACGCGCGGCCTGCAGGCCGGCGAAGGGCTGCTGATCGAGCGCACCCAGTCGATCCACATGTTCTTCATGCGCTACCCGATCGACGTGGTCTTCGTGGACCGGGACAACAGGGTCACCCGGGCCGTTGCGGGCCTTCGGCCATGGCGCGTGGTGTGGTGGGCCCGCGGCGCCCGGGACTGCATCGAGCTGCCGGTCGGCGCGCTCCAGTCGAGCGCCACGGCCGGCGGCGATCAGCTGGTGGTCGCCCCGGTCGCCTGATCACTCCTCGGGG
>Ga0326597_10011760_pt1 | contig 11583 bp, 10 predicted proteins | sample RVTome_12_FD_203789 | JGI IMG/M metagenome (GOLD analysis project Ga0326597, IMG submission 203789) | Soil microbial communities from uranium-contaminated site in the Upper Colorado River Basin, Wyoming, United States - RVT100D185 | ecosystem: Environmental > Terrestrial > Soil > Contaminated >...
CATCGGCGGCGATTGGGGGGCGGAAAACTTCAAACACAGCCATTCTTACCGGGTGGAAGTGCTGCTGCGCGGCGCGGCGCTCAATCAGCACGGTTACCTTGTGGATATCGTCGAACTGGAAAGCGCGTTGACGGAAATCATCACCCAGTTCAGCGACCACACCCTCAACGATCTCGAGCCTTTCGCCGGCCTCAACCCCAGCCTGGAGCGCTTCGCCAAGGTGTTTTACGAAGACCTGTGCGCCAAGTTGGTTTTGCAGAATTTGTCCGTGACCGTAAAGTTGTGGGAAAGCGGCCGTGATTGGGCCGCCTACGGCCCCGAATAAGCCGGCATGCCCGTAGCCTTTGCCGATTTTCTCCAGGCCAAGTTCGCCCTGGACGAGCGCAGCCTTAACCGCGAGGTGCGCGGGGCTTTCCTCGACGCATTGCGCAGCCTGCTGCGAATCCAATGCCTGGACGTGGGGGCGGGAACCTGCGCCACCTTGCGACGCTTGTTGAATAGCAAATTGATGACACCCTTGTTCCTGACGGCATTGGACCGCGATCCCGGCCTGCTGGACATCGCCCGCCAAGAGGCCGCAGGCTGGCTGCGCGCCTTGGGTCTGGAGCCGTGCATGGAAAAGGGTGTAATCCAGACCCAAGGTGAACGGCTCACGGCAATCAGCTTTGCCGCTGGCGAACTGAAGGACTACCGGCCGGACCGGCTTTACAATGTCATCACCGCCCATGCCTTCCTGGACATCGCGCCGCTGCCGGAAGCCTTGCGGCTGTTCGCCGCTTGGCTGCAACCCGGCGGCTATCTCTACGCCAGCATCAACTACGACGGCGACACGGCGCTGCTGCCGGTGTACGACGATGCAGCCTTTGAGGCCAGGTTACTGGGCCATTACAATCACACCATGGAGCGGCGCCATGTGGACGGCCGGGCCACGGGCGGGGCTTATTGCGGCAGGCGTTTGCATGGGCTGCTGCCGGAATACGATTTTGACATGCTCGCCTATGGCAGTTCGGATTGGAATATCACCCCTTTCCTGGGCGAGTACCGCGACGGCGATGCGATCTGCCTGATGGCGGTGCTGGAGATGATCCGCGGGGAAGGGCAGAGTTCCGGGCTGTTCCACCAGGATCAACTCGATCGCTGGCGCGAAAACCGGCTGTGGTTGTTGCAGCGGCGGCGGCTGGGGTTGATCATCCATCAGTTGGATTTACTGGCCCGGTACCATCCTTAAGGAAAAACTCTTTATCCGCGCATACGTACAGTCCGCCGCGCAACAGCGAGGGTTTGCAAACCATGCCGGCGCGGTCCAGCCATTCCAACGCCCGCGCGGCCCAGCTCGGCATGTCGCCCTTGGCGATAAAGCGCCAGTAGCCCAATTCGTTAACCCGCAATTCAGCGCCTTGCAGCAGCGCGCGCATTTCGGCTGCATCGACGAAGCGATCGCTGCTCAGGTGCTTGACCTCATAGCCTAGCCACGGCGCGATGCGGCGGTACCAAAGATAATCGCCGTTGAGGGTAAGGCAGACGAAACGTCCGCCCGGTTTCAGCACGCGGCGCACCTCGCCGAGCACCGCGGGCTTGTCCGGCATATGCTCGAATGCCCCCGCGCAGAGCACGGCGTCCGCTGCGTTGTCTTCAATGGAAACCAGGCGCTCAGCGGGCTCGGCATACAGTTCGATATGCGCGGCGCAAGGATGCGTCCGGCGGATGGTTTCGGCGGCGACGATCATGTTGGGCGACAAATCCGCACCGATGGCGCGGCTGAATGCGTCCGCCAAGGGGAATAAATGCACACCCGGCCCGCAGCCGATTTCCAGTAAAACCCCACCCAAGCTGGGGGCCAGCAGCCGGCGGATCAGCGCCAAGCGGTAATCCAGCAGCAGGCCAGCGCTGCCGTGGCTTTCCCGGTAGCCGCCGGCGATGGCGTCGAAAAAGGCGCGGATGTCGCCACTGTTTTGCACGGAGCGGGGGCGCAAGCGGGCCATCAGGTTTTCTCCCGCCGTCGCGGCGCACGGTACATCAGGTACAAACTCTCCGCGAATGAATAGGCCAGCACCAGCGTCATCAATACCGCCAGGGGGCGGTAATAGTCCAGATAGCCGGGGTAGGCGGCGAAAGAGAAAAGCAGCGTCAGCATCATGAAAAAGGAAATCCAGCCGGCCTTCGCGGTGCGTTGTTCCTTCAGTTCCGGCGGCCTGGCGAATTTGACGAACAGCACGAACAGGTAGCGCAGCAGGCCCGGCAGCAGTATCCATGGGCCGAAACCTTCCGGCAGGCGGTACAGCAGCAGGCACAGCGTGAGCATGAAAAAAGCATCGCTTTCCTTGTCGATGAACTCGCCGAATTCTCCGGCAAGCCCGCTGCGCCGGGCCATCCAGCCGTCCACGCCGTCCATAGCAAACAATATCAACCCCCAGTAGACGATCTGCCGCGGCGCAAGCCACGGCAAAACGAACATGCCGCACAGGCGCAGCAGGGAGACCGTGTTGGCGAGACCGAACCGGCCGGTGGGCGTCCAGCGACGCCGGCAGCGGTACACCAGCAGGGAAAAGGACAGCAAGCCGCACGAGGGCAGCAGCCAGAGCGGCAAGCCGGCCGCCGTCGCCAGCGTGACGGCGGCAATGGCGGCGGCGTTGCCTTCGCTCCAGCGCAGCAGGTTCGGCTGTAGCGAGCGGATTTCGTGCATAGCGGCTGATATTAGACCATGTGCGCGCGGCCCATCGCGATTACTTGCGTAATGAAATGCGCGCGTGACACAGTACGACTAGCGACTGACGCGGGCAGGTCTTTCCCGGCCATGCGATCCAATCGCCGGCTTTGGTTTCTGGATTATCAGTATCATGCCGTCCATGATCGCCAAGAAAATCGGTTTTGTGCATCCGCCGCTGGAATCGTTTCCCTCCGGCGGCAATATTTATGACGCAAAGCTGCTGGAATACGCCGGACGCTGCGGCTTTCCGCTGGTTTCCCTGCCGTGGCGGGGCGAGGCATTGCCTTGCGGGAATTGGGATTTGCTTGCCTGGGACAGCCTGTTCCTTGACAGGCTCGCGCGCATCGCCGGCGAGCGCATTGCCTTGCTGCTGCACTATTGGCCGTCCCTTGAGCCGGCGCTGGATTTGCGGGAGAGACAAGCCTTGCAGGCCGTGGAACACCGCGCCGTGGCGCAGGCTGATTTCGTGATCGTCACGGGCAAAACCGTGGCCGCAGCCGTAACGGCGCGTTGGCCGGGCAAGCCGGTATTTTTGTGCGAGCCGGGCGTTGGTGAGGCGTTTTTGCGGAACAGACCGGGCCGCGCGGATCAACCCGTGAAGCTCTTGACCGCCGCCCACTTGTTGCCGGCCAAAGGCCACGGCCCGTTGCTGGATATACTCCAGCAATTACGGCATTTGGACTGGCATTGGCAGGTGGCGGGGGATTGTGGTCTGTCTCCCGAGACGGTTCGGCGTTTGCGTGACCGTGCGGCGCAGGCGGGACTGACCGACCGCATTACTTTTCACGGGGCCCTATCGCAAGAGGCCGTCGCGGCGCTGATGGCAAATAGCGATCTATTCGTTTTCCCCAGCACGTTCGAAGCCTATGGCATGGCTGTGGCGGAAGCCGCCGCTGCTGGCTTGCCGGTGTTGTGCAACCGCGTTGGCGCGGCCGAACAGTTGATTCAACATGGCGTGACTGGTTTTCTGGCAACTGCCGGGGATTGGGACAGCTTTGGCGGATATTTACAGGTATTGCTGGAAGACGCCGCCTTGCGCGCCGCTTTCCGCGACAATCTCCGCCGCGCTGCGGTGCGCGGCTGGGACAAAACTTCCGCGGATTTCCGGGCGGCCTGCGAGGCCATGCTGCGATGAAATTATCAGCTTCCCGAGGGATTGCTATTTTCGAGCACGGTGGAATCCGCTGGTGGATCGCATTGGCCTGTGGGTGGCGAATTGGAGTCGATGCTTTTTGAGAACGCAACATGTTCAGTGAGCGCTCCGGTAGAAAAATTCTGGGGCGGAAGGAAATCGGGCTCCGTGCCCAATGAATGGCCCATATGCCACTGGTTCCTGATCGTCTGCTCCATCGTGTCGATGACTTGTTTCGCTTCGTCCGCCGGCAGGAGGAAGCGCGCGCTCTGCGAGAGCAGGTTGTCCGCATGCGCGTAGCGTCCCATGTCGCCGCAGGCCAGGGCCAGGTCGCGGCGCTCGATGCTGACAGGCATCGACGGCGTCAGGTCGTAGGCCGGGAAGAGTCTCCCGTTCTTGTCCATCGCGATTACTGCATGGTTGCGGGGATGATCGTCGGTGTTCGAGATCAGCGCGTTGAACCACGCATAGGCATCGTTGTTGCCGGCATGCTGGCGGACTCGTCGTTGCAGTGAACTCGCGCTCGGATTAGGATGCATTCGGGCTGGATCCTCGGATGATGGATGGTGGTTTGGCGACTGCACCCAATCATTCGACCAGAGCCAGCTGCTTTTGTACAACACATCAGCTACTACCGCTTATGTAAGCGGCATTCGAGCCCCTTGTTTTGCTCCGGCGAACGCGAAACAGGCTGCGTTTCCGGTCGATCCCGGCGGCGCGATGCCGCCACTCGTGGGCTGCAAGAAGCAGGACTACACGGTTCTCATCGTGATCGGTGTGGCTGTGGAGGAATGCCGGTGACGCCGGAAAGATTCGTCGCGTATAGCGGGATATCGCTCAACAAGCGCATGCCAGGATTTCACCATGACGCCCGCCGACCTCGTCACCCGCCGTCTGCTCGATCCTGAAACGAGTTGGGCCATTGGCACGTTTGGTGCGATTGCAGAATTCCACCGCGACGACGACGAATCGGCCACCTTGTCGGAATACACCGCAGTCACGCCGCGCGGCGGTATTCGTCTCCGCCTGCCCGAGTCGGTACTTGCCGTGGCTTGGGAGCGGCCTACCGCGGGCGAGGCCTGGACGCAGGGTATTGCGTTGTGCCTTTTCTCTTCGGAAGGCGCAATGGCGGGTCGCACGGAAATCACCGAACTCGGCACCGACGAGGCCGCGCTCCGCACGGAAGATCGCGGCGCCGTGCTGTTCGATCTCGGTATCGGTGCGCCGCATTGCGATGTCTGCGTTCGTATCGACGATCCGGCGATGCTGCGAGCACTCCGCGCGGCAAAGGGACGGCAGCTGATGCATTCCGGATTGCTGGGTGAACTCGCGGCAATGAGCCCGACGCGAGTGTTCATCTCCCGGCTTGGCCGACTGGAAGTGCGCACACCGATCCCGAAACCCGACGGCGAAACGCCAGACGGTCCGCATACCCACGTCCTGCCTGGTCTCCTCAAGCACAGACGCACGCACGCAGCGACGGTGCCGCTGCCGTCGGGCATGGTGCCGGGCGCGGAGATGTTTCCGCCCGGCGCTATGCATGACGCACACGGTCGGCGAGCGCCGTTCAACGCGGCAAGGCACGAGGCATTTCAGTCGCTGCTGACGGCGTACGGCGATCCCGGGTGCGTGCGTGCAAAGACCGAGACGATGTCTGCCGTGCGCGCCGCTGAGTCACCGCGCGAGGAGGCCTCTTTTACGCGCGCCCAGCGCCTCAGCCGTCGCGTCGCGCTGCGCCAGTTGTTGCAGACCGACGGCCCGTCACAGACGCTCACTGCATGGCGAGAGATTTTCGACCGCGATCGATAGGTGTGCTGTACCCGGTTTTACGGACACCTCTACAATTAAAGCGTTGAATTAAAGGCTCAAACTATTCTTTCCCGCGGGCGCTCTTTATAGATAATCGAGCCCCTTGTTTTGCTTAGATCCGCGCCGCCACGGCATCACCCATTTCACTCGTCGATGCCTTGCCGCCGAGGTCACCGGTCAGGACCTTGCCTTCCTTGATCACCGATTCCATCGCGCGCTCCATCAGCGCGGCTGCTTCCACGGCCTTCGGTTCGTTGTGCTTGTGGCCGAGCCATCCAAAAAGCATCTGCCCGGACATGATCATCGCGTAGGGGTTCGCGATGCCCTTGCCGGCGATGTCCGGCGCCGATCCATGGGTCGCCTGCGCCATCGCGCGCTGAGGTCCGGCTGAGAGCCCCGGGGCGAGGCCCAGCCCGCCCACGAGACCCGCGGCCACGTCGGACAGGATGTCGCCGAAGGTATTGGTCGTGACGACGACGTCGAACTGCTGCGGCTTCATGACGAGCTTCATGCCGAACGTGTCGACCAGCACTTCGTCATACGTCACGTCCGGATATTCCCTGGCGAGCGCGCGGCACTCCTCGGCGAACATCCCGCAGGCGAGCTTGAACACGGTGTCCTTGTGCACGGATGTCATCTTCTTGCGCGGACGCGTGCGCGCAAGCTCGAACGCCGCGCGCGCCACCTTGCGCGAGCCCTCGCGCGTGATCACGCGGATCCCGATGGTCATGTCCGGCGACGGCCTGAATTCGCCGTTCCCCAGGAACACGTTGCGGTCGGGCGGGAAGCCTTCGTTGTTTTCGCGGACGATGATGAGATCGACGTCCTTATACAGCGAGGGCAGGCCGGGGTAGGACTTCGCGGGACGGATGTTGGCGAAGAGGTCATAGTGCTTGCGCAGGATCGGATGCGGGTTGATCGCGTTCGGCTTGCCCTTCGGATAGGCCTGGTGGCCGATCGGCCCGAGCACCCAGCCGTCCAGCGTGTCGAGCTTCTCCAGCGTCCCCGGCGGCATGGTGTAGCCCAGCTCGTCGTAGGCCTTCTTGCCGATGGGTACTGGGTGCCATTGCACCGACAGCCCCGTTTTCTGCGCCGCCGCGCGCATCACATTGATGGTTTCGGGAACGACCTCGAGCCCGATGTCGTCGCCGTCCAGAATTCCGATTTGCAGCGTCATGAACGATCCTTTCTCTCTCCGTTTTCCGACGCCCAAAGGCATCGAGTGTCCCGTCAGCTCTATGTAGTTTACCGGAACGCAGGACCGCGGATGGGTCCGCCCCGCCCAACCCGTCGTTATTGCTGAGTTAGATTTCTGATTACGTGGGGACGGAGTGAGGTGACCCGATTTGTAGGGACACCTCCTTCATCATTGCCCTCTATCGGGTGTTCGTACAAACCGGGTTAGCCAAGACTGATCCCGTAGTTTCCGCAAGCGTGGCCAGATTCTGTAAATGCCGTTCGGGCTCAGGACGCTGGTTGGACTTTGCAAATTCCTCGATAAAAACCTTGAATCCAACCGCGCCGCCTAGATTGCCCCCGACAAATGCTTCGAATGGGGTAAAGTAACTCTGCCCCCATATGCTTTGCTGGGTCTGTTCCCGGGTTCTTAAGGAAGCGTAATTTGTCATCGTTAGTCGCGCCCACGATCGCGGAATTCGCCTTCGACAACACCTACGCCCGTGAGCTGGAGGGGCTGTATGTGCCGTGGAAGGCGACGGAGGCGCCGCAGCCCGCGCTGGTGAAGCTGAATCGCGCGCTCGCCGAGGAGCTGGGGCTCGATGCCGACGCGCTGGATTCCGCCGAAGGCGCGCGGCTCTTCTCCGGTAGTCGATTGCCGCCGGGCGCCGCGGCGATTGCCCAGGCCTATGCCGGGCACCAGTTCGGCGGCTTCGTGCCGCAGCTGGGGGACGGACGCGCGCTTCTGCTCGGCGAGGTCATCGACAGGCACGGCCGGCGCCGCGACATCGCGTTCAAGGGTTCCGGCCGCACGCCGTTTTCTCGCGGCGGCGACGGCAAGGCGGCACTGGGCCCGGTCCTGCGCGAGTATCTGATCGGCGAGGCGATGCACACGCTGGGCATTCCGACCACGCGCGCGCTGGCGGCGGTCACCACGGGCGACACCGTCCTGCGCGAGCGCGCGCTGCCCGGTGCGGTGCTCACCCGCGTGACGGCGAGCCACATCCGCGTCGGCACGTTCCAGTTCGTCACGGCGCACGGCGACGGGGCGCTGCTGCGCCGGCTGGCCGACTACGTGATCAAACGCCATTACCCGGAGCTCGTGGGGCAGGAGCGTCCTTACCTCGGCTTGCTCGAGGCGGTAACCGAGCGGCAGGCCGCGCTGATCGCGCGCTGGATGCTGGTGGGCTTCATCCACGGCGTCATGAACACGGACAACATGACGCTCTCCGGCGAGACCATCGACTACGGCCCCTGCGCGTTCATGGATTACTACGATCCGGCGACGGTCTTCAGCTCCATCGACCAGCACGGACGCTACGCCTACGGGAATCAGCCGGCGATCGGGGCCTGGAACCTGACGCGCTTCGCCGAGACCCTGGTGCCGCTGCTGGACGAGGACCGGGAGCGCGCGGTCGCGCCGGCGGCGGAGGTGCTGAACACCTACGAGGAACGGTACCGGCACCATTGGCTGCAGGGCATGCGGCAGAAGCTGGGGCTCGCGCGTGAAGCGGCCGACGATCTTGCGCTGGCCACCGATTTCCTGGCGACGATGGAAGGGCAGGGTGTCGACTACACGCAGGCGTTTCGCCGCCTATCGGATGCGGCGGCGCACGTCGACCCCGCCGCGGATGCCGGTTTACAGCAGCTCTACAAGGAGGGCGCGGCCCTCAACGCCTGGCTGCCGCGCTGGCGTGCGCGGCTTGAGAGCGAAGCGGTCGACTCCGCGCAGCGCGCCGCGGCCATGCGCGCTGCCAATCCCGTTTACATCCCGCGCAACCATAAAGTCGAAGAGGCGCTCGACGCCGCAGTCGAGCACGGCAACTTCGCGCCATTCGAAAAGCTGCTCGCAGTGCTGACGCGGCCCTTCGATGAGTCGAAGGATCTGGTGGCCTATGCCGAATCTGCGCCGGAGCGCGAGTACGCCTGCTACCGGACGTTTTGCGGGACTTGAGAGCAAGACTGGGGGGGCAGGTCTTGCCTTTTGCCCCTCCACCGAGAAAGGTGCGACTGAGCGGGCAAATGGCAAGACTTGACCCCATTTAATTCACCATTTAATTCAACACGCATGCGGCCGGCGAGATGAACTGGGGCCGGCTCATGGCGGGCCTCGGCGAGCGCTACGAGATCGAGAGCGCGTACTTCAAGCCGTACCCGTGCTGCCGCCACTATCATGCAGTCATCGACGGCATACTGGCGCTGCGCGGCGAGCACCGCATCGAGAGCGCGGACGTCAAGCATATGCACCTCGGCATCTACGCGGTGGGCGTCAACGGCTATGACCACAAGCATGCGGACAATCTGCCAGACGCGCAGATGAGCGCGCCGGTGGCGGCGGCCCTGGCGGTCGTGGACGGCGGCATCGCCGCGCACCGCTTTCTGCCGGAGAGCCTCGCGCGCGCCGAAGTCCGGCGCCTGGTCGACGCCGCCGACACGCACGTCGACCATGAATGTGAGCGGATCTACCCCGGCCGCCGCTCGGGCGCGGTGCGCATCGAGCTTTCCGGCGGGCGTAGCATGGAGAGCCGCGTGCTCGACCCGAATGGAATTTCGACGGCCTGCCGGACGCGCGCGAGCTAATTTCGGCCTTGATCGAAAGTCGACGTTCGCGGGGTCGCTTTTCAGGCAACACCGGGTGCCGGTGAGCGGCCACATGCATGGCAAGGCCTGAACAGGAGATTGCTCCTATCCAAATTGGTCGAGCCTGCCCATGGCGCGACACGTGAAGAGGGGTAAGCTAGCCTCAATATTCCGGCCGCAAGGTTCGGCGTATAGCGCCACTGGCGATGTCAGGATGCAGGACGGCGTTGAAGTAAAGTGCTGCCGTTAAATCCAGTTCGGCAACACTCAGACAAACCCCGCTTCGGCGGGGTTTGTTTTTTTGGTGGTTCCGGTTGCCCATTTGAATGACCGCCACGAGGGGCGTTGGGGGCGTTCGGGGTCTCAGGGGCGTTAGAGACCACCAAGAAGCCACTCCTCTGGCCGATCCTAGGTGGACTTATGTCTTCAAACCCGCATAGTCTTTCGCTTGCAGACACGGCAGCCTGTGTAGTCTGAAGGTGTGACTCTGTCCCCTATAGGAAAACGGCATTCGCTGGACGGATAATTCCGCAAATGCATAGACTTGCCGTGGTCCGACCTGAGATGGGCGGTCTGAGATGGGCCGGTGGAGCGAGGACCTCGGTTCAAGGCAGGCGCATGATGTGGTGACGAACCTGGAGATCGGGCGACCTATCAACTTCGATGTTTCCTGGGTTGTCTCCGGTCCCAATCTGGGCGGCGGGCGTCGCAGCGTGGCAATATGAATATCGGGATTTCGCTCTATCGAACGGGCGGTTCGATCCGCAGGACTACACTTGACGATCCGAGAAAACTATCTGCCTGCGTGCGACCCTCTCAAATTTCGAAGAGCACGGCGTTGAAGACACGGCAATGATCGAAACTCGTCTCCAATTTGATCATGATTTGTCGCCAAGCGTCACTGAGCTGATGCACGGCGGGCTCGCACTCACGCCAGTCACGGGTGCTCTCGTGGCGACGAACGTGTTCGTTTTCGCGGCCATGCTCGCGAACGGCGCCGGGCTCTGGCATTCCCCGAACGACGTCCAGCTCGCTTGGGGCGCAGGTTTCGGCCCGGCGACCAAGGACGGGGAGTGGTGGCGACTGGGCACGGCGATGTTCCTGCATTTTGGACTGGTGCATTTGGCGATGAACATGTGGGCGCTCTGGGATGGCGGCCGGCTCGTCGAGCGGCTGTACGGTTCGGGGCGCTTCACCGCCGTTTTTTTTGGCAGTGGTCTCACCGGTAACCTGCTGTCGTTGATCGTCCAAGGCGACCGCGCGGTTTCTGGCGGGGCCTCTGGCGCCATCTTCGGCGTCTATGGCGCTGTGCTCGTCTGGCTCTGGCGCGAGCGGCGCCGGGTGCATCCGACGGATTTTCGCTGGCTATTCGGCGGTGCCGCGGTTTTTTCGGCAGCGACCATCGGCTTTGGGCTGCTCATTCAGGGGATCGACAACGCGGCGCATATCGGCGGCCTGATTTCCGGCGCATTGATTGGTGTCACGCTGGCCCGCCCGATGTCAGCGCGCAGTCTGACGGGCGGGTATCGTCATTGGCTGGCCGCCGGTACGTATTTGGTTGTGGTAGGCGCGCTCATTGCCAGTATTCCAGCACCGAGCTACCGATGGCAGGAGGAATTGCAGGCACGCACGGGAGTCCGCGAGTTCCTCGCCACTGACGAGCGCATCACCAAGCGCTGGCGGGCGATACTCAGCGTGGGCGAACACGAGGGCGCATCGTTCGACCAGCTCGCGGGGCGCATTGAGTCCGACATCACGCTTGAGTACCAGCAAAGCTTCGAGCAGCTCTCCGCGCTGAATCTCGACCCAGCGGCGCCGTCGGCGATGACAGTGGAAATCCTCAAAAAGTACGCGCAACTGCGAGGCGAGGCCTCGCAGTTGCTCGCGGAGGGGCTGCGATTGAACGACAAGGAACTCATCAACGAGGCGCTTGAAATGGCACGCCGGGCGCCATACCTCGCTCGCGGCGTCGAACCACCGGCGGCGGCCGCAGCGCGCCGATAACTGCGTTAAGTTGTGCAGATGAACACAGAGCGGTCCGTGAAGGTCGGCCCAGCGTTGGTGCTCGCGGCCGCGGTCGGGTTTTATTTGGAAGCCGGCCCGCGCGCCCTGCGTACCGCCGCGGAACGGGGCGAGGCGCTGAGCGAACCGCCGGGTCGGAACAACGCAATTTCTTGAT
>Ga0326597_10011761_pt1 | contig 11581 bp, 14 predicted proteins | sample RVTome_12_FD_203789 | JGI IMG/M metagenome (GOLD analysis project Ga0326597, IMG submission 203789) | Soil microbial communities from uranium-contaminated site in the Upper Colorado River Basin, Wyoming, United States - RVT100D185 | ecosystem: Environmental > Terrestrial > Soil > Contaminated >...
CCGTCACTGCGTCACTGCTTCACTGCGTCACCGCAATGAAAATCACGCTGCTCGAAAACTTCCGCGCGGCCTTCTACGCGCCGTTCTACGCGGCGGCGGCGCTCGGCGCGTACGAGGCGGAGGGAATCGAAGTCGAAATGAAAGTGTCCGCTGTGCTGGGGAAGGCGCTGCAGGCGGTGAGCGCCGGCGCGGGCGAGGTCTCGTGGGGCGGGCCGCTGCGCGTCATGTCCGCGCTCGACCAGGACCCGAAGAGCGGCTACGTCGCGTTCTGCGAGGTGGTGGGACGCGACCCGTTCTATCTGGTCGGGCGCAAGCCGAATCCCGGGTTCCGCGTGCAGGACCTGCCGAAGTGGACGCTCGCGCGGGTCACCGAGGTGCCGACGCCGTGGATCTGCCTCCAGTACGACCTGCGCCGCGCGGGAGCGGATCCCGCCGCCGTCAAGCAGGCGCCGGGGCGCTCGATGGCGGAGAACGCCGCCGCGCTGCGCGCGGGAGAAGCGGAACTCATCCAGGTGTTCGAGCCTTTCGTAACGCAGCTGGTCAACGACGGCGCGGGCCACGTCTGGTACGCCGCTTCGAGCCGCGGCCCGACTTCGTACACCACGTTCAACACCACGCGCGCCTTCCTGAAGCGCAACCCGGACGCGGCGCTGCGCATGACGCGTGCCATGTACCGCACGTTGAAGTGGGTCGCGGCGCATGACGGACGCGACCTGGCGCAGGCGATTGGAAGCTACTTTCCCGGCCATCCGGCGCCGGTGCTCGCCGCCTGCTGCGACGGCTACCAGTCGCGCGGTCTCTGGAACCGCGCGCCCATCCTGCAACGCGAAGGCCTCGAGTGGCTGCGCGACGCCATGCTGGCGTCCGGCGCGATCAAGACCCGCTTCGCCTACGAGGACTGCGTCGACATGCGCTTCGCGGAGCAGGTGGTGCGGGAGGACCCGCCCACCATTTGAAGGGAAAAGGGACAAGGGATAAGCGCCCGGCCCTGGTTTTCATCTCTTTTCCTTGTCCCTTGCCCCTTGTCCCTTTAAGGCAGCGACGCTGCCTTGCGCGGCCTGCCGCGCGGCCGGTGCCGGCTCGCCATCACCGGCGCCACGGCGTACGGGCCGGCGGGCTCGCGAACCTCGAACGTGAACGGATTCCTCACCGTCACGCCGTTGAAATCCGCGCCGTCCTGGAGGTCTTCCGTCAGCAGGATTTCGCAATCCTGCAACTGCGCTGCACCAACGACCATGCTGTCCCACCACGAAAGCTTCCAGCGTTGCTCAATTTCGCGCGCTCGCGCCAGGAGGGTCGCGTCGATCGGCTGCGGACGCCACGTGAACAGCGCCTGGGCGTCTTCCCAGGCTTCATCGGGAGCGATGCGCGGCGTGAACTTGCGGGTGACGGTCGTGTAAGACTCGGAGAGCACTTGCATGCTGGTGCGGCCCAGTCCTTCGCGCCACAGGTAGCCGATCCAGGCCGCCGCGCGAGCCTGCTTGACCGCATCGCGGCCGTCGCGCGCATAGACGAACACGTTAGCGTCGACGAAGACCGGCCCGGTCATACAATTCCTCGCGTTTCGGGTAGGGCTCGGCCGGTCCCGAGAGTGCCTTGAATGGTCCCCTGGAGAGGTAGCGGTTCATCGCTTCCTGGTACTCGTGCGAATCGCACATGTGCTTGCGCAGGAGCTCGCCGACGAAGCGCGACAGGCTCATGTCCTGCTGCGCCGCGTGCACGCGCGCCCAGGCGGCGGTTTCCTCGTCGAGCGTGATCGTGACGTTCTTCACCGGCATGCCCACTCGTGCAATGCCGGTAATATTACACGGGAACCGTGTATTTCAGTGTATTTTTATATATCATTGATTGTATTTGTTTTATTGTGTTCTGGCGCGGTTGCGCGCGAGGACGATTTCGGTGTTCGGGACGTACAGCAGGTGCCCGATCTTGCGCACGTAATGGTCCTCGTACGGGTCGAGCCGGCCATCGGCATGGGCAATACGCCAGAGATGCTCGATCAGCCGCGCGCGCTCCGCCGGCCCCATGTCGCGCTTCACCACTGAAACCGGCCCGAAGTAGGAAGTCAGGTGCCGCGCTTTCTCACGGCCCTCCTCGAGCACAGCCGCGCCCGCCGCGCCGTCGAGCCCGAACAGCTCGGCCAGCGCCCGCACCGCCGCGGCCCGCTCCTCCTCGCCCTCGACCAGGTCCACCCGCGTGGCCTCGTGCATGAGGCTCGCGGCGGCGACGTGCAGGTGCCGGCGCTCATGCCCGGACGCCGGGCGCGTCTCGCCGGGATCTTCCAGCAGCGCCTTCAGCGCCCTGAACATACGTAGCGCCCGTCACTCATCACTCGTCACGCATGATCTTGTGCAAGGTATGGTGGCGATTGCGCGTAAACGGCCTCACCTCCCGCTTCCAGCGCCCCGCGTCCACCGCTTCCACCCACGGGGTGCTCGTCAGCACGTCCGGGCTCTCCAGCTCCACGAAGCAGGCGTAGCGCGGCTTGCCCTGCGGATCGACGGTGCGGGTCTCGCCGCCCATCGAGAGCCGCAGCGTGTCGAGCGTCGCGCGCGTCACTGACAGCACGCCCGGTACTTTCTTCAGGTGCGGCACGTGCTCCGTGTCGTAAACCTCGTTGAACAGCGCTTCCTTGTCTGCGTCGACGTCCATGGCGGCCGTGAAAATCCATTTGCCCTTTGCCATACGATTCCTTTCCTGCGGCGGATGATGGTTGAGCGATCATCCTAGCAGCATGGCGTCGCCATTCACGCGCCCGGTATAAGTCGCGCCTTCGATCGTAAAAGAGATCTGATCGCCCCGCAGGCGCCGTCGGCCTTCTGGGTCTCGTCGGCGCTTCAGCCGTCGAGGTTGTATTCCACGCCGAGCGCCCGCGCCCCGCGCTTGGCGGCGGCGATGATGTTGCGCCCGTCGCCGGACCCGAGATCCATCACGAAGTCCTGCGGCGTCACCTGCGCCATGTCCAACTGGCGGGTTTTTCGGCGCGCGCGCCAGGAAGCGGTCCAGCTGATCGGCGAAACGCTTGCGATCGGCCTGGCCGAGCGGCGCCGGGCCGCCCGTCTGCACGCCGCTGCCGCGCAACCCGTCCAGGAAATCGCGCATCGACCCAGATGTGCATTGGCTTCCTAAAACCGTGACGAGATACGGGTGACGACCGTCGCTTTACTCCTCATCCCTCACCCCTCATCCTTCTGGCCCGACCCGCTGCATCGGGTCGGGCGTTCGCCGGCTCGAACGTGCGCAGGCACCTTCTTCGAAACCCCGGCTCACTCCCTGCCGTGCCAAAAAAAGCCCCGCCGAAGCGGGGCTTTTCGGAACGGCTCGAGATCAGGCCGCTTTCAGGTTGACCGCCGAGGACTTGCCGTTTTCGCCCTTCTGCACGTCGAACGAGACTTTCTGGTTCTCGCTCAGCGTGCCGAGGCCCGCGAGCTCGACCGCGGAGATGTGCACGAACACGTCCTTCGAGCCGTCTTCAGGTTGAATGAAGCCGAAGCCCTTGGTGCTGTTGAAAAACTTTACGGTGCCGGTGGTAGACATGATGTCCTCCAGAGATGGCGTGGCCGCGCGCGACAACGCGCGAAGCATCAAAGTGTACCCGTGGGAGAGGACCGAAAATGCCAGCCGGAAACGAACTGCAGACAGACCCAAAGCGCATTCGACCCCGGCAGTATGAGCCGAAAAGGCCCGCGGGGATAGGGGCGTGTATTGACCCCGATTCGGCGTGATTCAATGGCCGTGGAAGCAAAAGAGCGAGTAAGGTAACGAATCGTAGATTGATGACCGTCGCCTGCATCCCGTCACCGCTATCCCGCTGATGCAAAGCATCTCCAAAGAAGCCATGGCGACCCTGCCCATCCGCCGCTACCAGGGCAGAGTATCCCTGGTGGAAACGGCGCAGGCGCTGGGGGAGGCGCGCGAGGACATCCGGCAGGAACGCATCGTCGGCCTCGATACCGAGACGCGGCCCTCGTTCAGAAAAGGCGAGAGCCATCTGCCCTGCCTGGTCCAGGCGGCCACGGCCCGGGCGGTGTACTTGTTCCAGTTGAGCCGCCTGGATGTTTTCCCGGCGCTCGTCGAACTGCTGGCGAAGCCGGAGATCGTCAAGACCGGCGTCGGGCTGGCGTACGACCTGCGCCAGTTGAAGCTGGTATTTCCGTTCACGGTGGAAAATGTGCTCGACCTGGGTGTCATCGCGCGCCGCCGCGGCCTCAGCCAGACCGGCGTGCGCAATCTCGCGGGCATGTTCCTCGGGTTCCGCATCCCCAAGGGCAACCGCACGTCGAACTGGGCCGCGCCGCGCCTCTCGCCGGCGCAGGTCAACTACGCCGCCACCGATGCCTGGGCCTGCCGCGAGTTGTACTTGCGCTTCGAGCAAGAGGGACTGCTCTAACGCTTCGCTGAGTGATGAGTGATGAGGGCTAACACCCGCAATGCGGGAGACTCGTCACTGGTCACTCGTCACTGGTCGCTCGATTTGGGCGCTCAGCGCCAGAAAAGCGTCTCCAGCGCCCGCACGACCGAATCGAAACCGTCCACCGCGCCGCGCTCGAATCCGGCCATCCACCCGAGCGCCAGGCCACCGCCGATCGCGACCAGCCCGAACCAGAAGAACGCCGCCATCCGGCCGAGAAAATAGCTCGCCGCGCGCGACGCGCGGTAGCGCTCGATGTCCCGCTTCGCCATCGCGCGGCTGGAGTCTCCGCGCAACGGTTCCGCCTCGATCTTCCTCAGCGCGGCGCGCGAGCTCGCGACCGAGAGCGCGATCAACCTCGCCGCCGGCGGTGGAATCCCCTTGCGCTCCAGCGCGAGGCGCATCACCTCCGGGCCGAATCCGAGCCCGGCGATCCTCACGCAAAGCTCCACCTGGCGCTCCAGTTCGTCCTGCCGTGCCGCTTCGGCGATCCGCATCTCTCCCCCCTCTTGCTTGAACTGCGTGAGTCGTGAGTCGACCCTTTCGCCTGGCTTCTCGTATTCTGCCTTAGCTGCAATAGCGAAAATCGTGGATCGATCCTTGTGCCTTGTGCCTTGTGCCTTGTGCCTTGTGCCTTGTCCCTTGTCCCTTCCGCGTTTCGCCTTCCGCCTTTGACCTTGCGTCTTATCAAATAGATACGTAGCGCAGGCCGCTCGCTTGCCGCCGCCCGCGCCCGCGGCCCGCGAGTTGCCGGGTTCCACGCCGCGCGGGCGGGCGTTACACTGCCCGCCAGGCATGGACTTCCGGGGGCCGATGCGGCCAGCCGACGTTGCCCTTTCGAGGAGAGTCAGATGAAAGCCGTGCTGCTGACCGCCGCCGCCGTTCTCGTTGCCGCCGTCCCGGGCGCGTTCGCCCAGAACTACCCGACCAAGCCGATACGCCTGATCGCGCCGTTCCCGCCTGGCGGTGGCACCGACATCCTGTCGCGGGTGCTCGCGGGCCCGGTGTCCGAGTCGCTCGGCCAGACGGTCGTGGTCGACAACCGGCCGGGCGCCGGCGGCTCCGTGGGCGCCGAGCTCGCGGCGCGCGCCGCGCCCGACGGCTACACGCTGATCATGGTCTCCAGCAGTTACACCGCGAACGCCGCGTTCCACAAGACCTCTTACGACCCGGTGAGCGGCATCCAGCCGGTCCTCCTGGTCGGCACCACCGGGCTGGTCATGTCCGTGCACCCGACGGTGCCGGCGAAAAGCGTGAAGGAGTTGATCGCCCACGCGAAGGCCAACGCCGGCAAGATGAATTACGCCACCGTCGGCGCCGGCAGCGTCACGCATCTCGCGCACGAGCAGTTGAAGCTGCTGGCGGGGATCGACATCGTCCACGTGCCGTACAAGGGCGGTGGCCCGGCACTCACCGCGACCATCGCGGGAGAGACGCAACTCACCATGATCAGCATGGTGCCGACGATTCCGCACTTGCGGGCGGGACGGCTGCGCGCGCTCGGCGTCACCACGCCGAAACGCATGGCGCCGATGCCCGACCTCCCCTCCATCAGCGAGACCGTGCCCGGCTTCGAGGTCGTGCACTGGTACGGGATCTGGGGCCCGAAGGGCCTGCCCGCGGGCATCGTCGCGCGCTGGAACCAGGAGGCCGCGAAAGTGCTGCTCACCGCCGACATGAAGCGCCAGATGCAGGGCGAAGGGCTGGAGCCCGGCGGCGGCCCGCCAGAGGCGTTCCACAAATTCATCCGGCGCGACGTCGAAAAATGGCGGCGCGTGATCAAGGAAGCGAAAATCCGCCGCGACGGCTGAACAGACCCGGGGATCGTGAGTCGGCCGGGTTTTCATATCACGGCGTCATTACTTCAAAATATGTTTATTAATATCAAATAGATACAGGTTAAATACTCACATCGGAATCCCATCACCCAACTCCCCCCTTCCGCGCCACTCCCTTCCCTCCTTCGTCAGGAGAGGGGATGGGGGAGTGGTCCAGCACTCATAACGGCCTATACTGGTCTTTCCCGGGGACCGAAAAGGCTTCGTTCGCGATGCCCACGCCGGCCGTCACCCAGTTGCTTACCGTCCTTTGCGCTTGCGCCATCCTGGGCGGGTGCGCCGCGTCGCCGCACGACGGCAGCGCGCAAGTGATGGTGCCGGCGCCGCTCTCCGCGGTTTACTCCGACGTGAACATGCAGCTCCATCTCGTCACCATCGCCGACGATCCGAGCCGCTGCACCGGACCCGGCTGGAGCACGCCGGGCAGCATCGAGAAGCGCGTCGCGCGCATCGGCCCCGAGCTCACCCGGGCCGCCTTCCAGCTCTACCCCGATCTCACCAGCCGCGTCGAGCGGTTCGATTTCGTCATCGCCGACAAGTCCGAACCGGGTACGGTGTCGAATTCCTCCGGCCGCATCGTCATCCTGCGCCCGGTCGATGCCGTTGCGCCCACGGACGCCGCGCTCGCTTTCGTCATGGCACGCGAGATCGGGCACGTGGTGGCGATGCACCACGATGAGGACATGGCGGCGAGCCTCCTCATCTCCGGGCTGGCGCAGATTTTCCTGCCGGTGGCGAACGTCGCGCGGATCCTCAGCAAGCTGTTCCTGTCGAGCTCGGCTGCCGTAGCGAGCGCGTCGGTCACCGCCACGACGTTCGTGGGGTCGCGGGTGGTCATTACCGCCTACCGGCCCAAGCAGCGGGATGAATCCGACGCGATCGCCATGAACCTGCTTGCGCGGCTGGGCTATGATGCGCCGTCCGTGGCGGCCGCTTTCGCGACGGTGGACCGGAAGTCGCCCGCGACCGAGTGGACGTCGCACCTGTGGGCCTCGGTGGATCGCCTGTCCGCGCCGCCGGCCGCAAGTCCCGTCGACCTCCCCCAGTCCACCGCCAGCGCCCAATAGCCGGGCCATCCGTCGGTCGTTATTCGTTATTCGTTAGTCGTTGGTCGACCCTTCAGCATTAGCTGGAACAGCGTGGGTCGTGGATTGTGGGTCGACCCTTGTCCCTTGTCCCTTGTTCTTCTCCGCCACATATTGGAATTCTCCTCGATTGCCGCATTGCAGATGTCCTAAACTGGTCGCGGTAGCCGGCTGGGCCTCCCGCCCGGTCTTCCCCGGAACAACGCCGCTCCATGGCCACGAACGAAACTGATTTCGCCCGCTCCGCCCGCGCGACGTTCTCCGGGCGCGGGAAGCTCTGGCTCCTGGGCGTCGCCGCCCTGCTGCTCATCGCGTGGGGCGCTCACTGGATCTACCACCGGTGGACGCACGTCTACCTCGATGACGCGCGCATCGACGGCGAGGTGGTCACGATCTCGAGCCGCGTCTCGGGATGGATCACCGAGTTGCCCGTGATCGAGGGCGACCGGGTGAAGAAAGGGCAACTGCTCGTCCGGATCGACGCCCGCGACATGGTGTTGCAGCGCGAAGTCCTCGTCGCCCGGTTGAAGGCGGTCGAAAACCAGGGCGCGGCGACGCAGGCGCAGACCGGCCAGGTCGACCAGGAGACGCTCGGCAAGTACGAAAGCGAGACCAACCGCCTCGCCGCGACGCAGGCGGAAGTCGCGTCGCTCGCCGTGCAGGTCAAGCAGGCGCAGGACGACTACCAGCGGGCGCGCGACCTGGCCGACGCGAAATGGCTCTCGCCGCAGGCGATGGAGCGCGCGCGCACCACTTACGAGCAGGTCCGCGAGAACCACCGCAAGGCGCAATCCGAGGTGGCGGCCGCGCGCGGCACGCTCTCCGCCGCCGGCGGCAGCCGCCGCCAGCTCCAGGTGATGGCGCGGCAGCTGCTCGTGCTCCAGCACCAGGCGGACGAAATCCGCGCGGAGATCCGCCGGCGCGACGTCGATATCGCCGACCGCACCATCGTGAGCCCGGCCGACGGCCTGGTCGTGATGACCTTCGCACGCCAGGGCGAGCACGTGTCGCCCGGCCAGCGCATCCTCATGTTCCACGACCCGGACGAGATCTGGGTCGAGGCGAACGTGCGCGAGACCGAGGTGCGGATGTTGAAGCCCGGCATGAAGGCGGAGGTCCGCGTCGATGCCTATCCCGGGAAGGTTTTCACGGGCGAGGTGTACCGGATCGGGCAGACGGCGACCAGCAAGTTCGCGCTCCTGCCCGACCCCAACCCGAGCGGCAACTTCACCAAGATCACCCAGCGGCTGCCGGTGCGCATCCGCCTCGCCGAGAAGAACGCGGCGCTGCGCCCCGGGATGATGGTCGAGGTCAGCATTGGCATCCGAAACGACTGACTCGCTGTTCCGGCGCTACGGCCCCGGCTACCGCTGGTTCGTCACCGTCACGGTGATGCTGGGCGCGATCGGGGCGATGCTGACCTCGACCTCGGTCAACGTCGCGATCCCGGACATCATGGGCGCCTTCGGTATCGGGCAGGACCGCGCCCAGTGGCTCTCGACCGGCATGCTCGCGGCGATGACCGTCGGCATGCTGCTCAATGCCTGGACGATGGCGACTTTCGGGCTGCGCCGGACCTACATGGGGGCGATCAGCATCTTCATTGCGTCGCTCATGCTCGCCGCCGCGAGCCCCAGCTTCGAGTTGCTGGTCTTCTGCCGCATCGTGCAAGGCACCGTGGCGGGACTGCTGCAGCCGTTCGCCATGTACGCGCTGTTCCGCGTGTTCCCGCCCGAGCAGCGCGGCCTGGCGATGGGCTTCTTCGGCATGAGCGTGATCCTCGGCCCGGCGCTGGGGCCGACGCTGGGCGGCGTGATGATCGAGCATTTCAACTGGCGCGCCGTCTTTACGGTCGCGGTCCCGGCGAGCACGGTCGCGATCCTGATGGGCAGCCTGTTCCTGCCGGAGCGCGAGGAGAGCGAGGCGCGGGTGCGGTTCGACTGGCCGGGTTTCCTGCTGCTGGTGACGGGGCTCGCGTGCCTGCTCTCCGGCCTCTCCAACGGCCAGCGCGAGGGCTGGCACTCGAATTTCATCATCGCCTTGTTCGCGATCGCGGTGCTGTCCGCGACCGCCTTCGTGCTGTGGGAGCTGCGCGCGCCGCGGCCGCTTGTCAATCTGAAGGTGCTCGCCAACCCGCAGTTCACCAGTGCCGCCACCGTCGCCGCGCTCTTTGGCGTGGGGCTCTTCGGCTCGACCTACCTCGTGCCGCTGTTCGTGCAGACGGTGCAGCACCTCACGCCGTACGAGGCGGGCCTCATGCTGATGCCGGCGGGCCTCATCATGGGCGTCCTCATGCCGTTGGCCGGCTACCTGAGCGACCGCGTGCCCGCGCGCACGCTGATCGTCTCCGGGCTGCTGTGCTTCGCCGTGTCCTCGTGGTGGCTGTCGCTCGTGGACGCCAACATGTCGTTCTGGACCATCGCGTGGGCGGTCGTCATTTCGCGCGTCGGCCTCTCCCTGATCAAGCCCGCGTTGAACGTCTCCGCGCTGAGGTCGCTGCGGCCGGAGCTGCTCGGGCAGGGCGCGGGCGTGATCAATTTCGCGCGCCAGCTGGGCGGCGCGTTCGGCGTGAACCTGCTCTCGGTCACCCTCGACCGCCGCACGTTCTTTCACAGCGACACGTTGACGGCGCTACAGACGGCGGGCAACAGCGCGACCGTGGAACTGCTGCGCCAGGTCGAGGCCCTGCTCGCCCAGTCCGGCGCATCGGCGGAACTCCAGTCGTCCGGCGCCCTGCACTTCCTCGGGCGCGTGCTCCACGCCCAGGCCTACACCCTCGGCTTTCGCGACAGCTTTCTCATCGTCGCGATCGTCTTCGCGCTCGGCCTCATCCCCGCGTGGATCATGGGCCGCACCAAGCCCGCCATGGCCGAGAGGTCGTGAGTCGTTAGTCGTGAGTCGTGAGTCGACCCTTCCGCCTTTCGCCTTCCGCGCTCATCCCTGCCACACGCCAAAGCCCTTCTCCCGCAAGTGAATGGCGAGCTCGATCTCCATGTCGAGCGCGGCTTCGTACGGCATCGGGTTGTAGCACTCGTACAGCTCGGGCATCAGCCGCTGCCCGTAGAGCCTCGCGTACTGGTTCGACTTCAGTCCCGCCTTGTGCTTGTCGAACCGCACGTCCGGGCTCTGCCCCGTCATGCCGACGTAGACGCACGGCTGGTCCGGGTCGTAATTCGGGTTGCACTTCACGAACTTCCGCTCGTAGAGCACGTCCCTCGACAGAAGGATTACATACACGGAGTGGTGGTATCTCGGCGCCCGCTTTTTTTTCGCTGGAGCGGCGTGGATTGTGGATCGTGGATTGTGGATCGACCCTTTCGCCTTCTTCCTTGGCTGGAGCGGCGTGGGTCGTGGATGGTGGGTCGTGGATCGACCTGGTTTCGGGTCATCCTTCATCTCTCATCCCTCCGTCCCGGCCCGCTGCATCGGGCCGGGCGTTCGCCGGCTCTAACGTGCGCCGGCACGTTATTCGAAACCCCGGCTCACTCCTTCGGGCTTCGCCGCGCGGGCGACGTAGTCGCAGTACTCGCACCCCGCGCCGGCCGCCGGCGGCCCGGGCTCCATGAGCGCGGCGCGAGCCGCCACCAGCGTGTCCTCGACCCAGCCGTCGTCGCCGTCGTAAGGCAGCAGTTTCACCGTGAATTCGAGGCGCCGGCCGAATTCGGGCAGGTCGCGCCAGAGATCGTCGATCGCGCCGAAGAGCTCCAGGTTGGTGCGGCTGTGCAGCGTGCGCACGCCCTTGAAGTTGAGGTCTCGAGCTCCGGGTGCGCGTGCGGCACCGCGTTGATACCCGCCGTCGCCATCAGCGGATGGGTCTTGCCCTGCGCCCGGTACTCATCGAACTCGCGCTTCAGCAGCGCATCCACCGCCGCGTTCAGGTTGAACGGGAACCCCGCCGGGCGCCCCACGCCCAGCCGCTGATCGAGGTAGAAGCAGCGCGGACAGTCGAAGAACAACTCGACCTTCGAGCGGCTCAGGGGATAAGGCTTGTCCAACTTCGGATCGAACAGCTTGGCGGCGGCCATGACGCATTATCCCGCCGCCGCCGCCCAGCGTCACTTCGTTACCCACGCTGGAACAGCGTGGGTCGTGGATTGTGGGTTGTGGGTCGATCTCCTCGTCCCTCATCCCTTGTATGTTACCCACAGGGGAACTGGTTTATGGTTAGTCCTCGCAAGGCCGCCGCAGCAGCCCGATCATCCCTTGAGCCTTTGAGCTCGTGGCGGAGCACGGGGCGCTGCGGCGGG
>Ga0326597_10011762_pt1 | contig 11581 bp, 13 predicted proteins | sample RVTome_12_FD_203789 | JGI IMG/M metagenome (GOLD analysis project Ga0326597, IMG submission 203789) | Soil microbial communities from uranium-contaminated site in the Upper Colorado River Basin, Wyoming, United States - RVT100D185 | ecosystem: Environmental > Terrestrial > Soil > Contaminated >...
GAATTTCATCAACCTGTTGATTACACGCAAGCATTTCCCGTGTCTGAAGCAAGTTTCGCGCCACTGCCTGCATCGGCACGCGGGGCGATTTGACGCCGCTCGGCGCCTGTCCGGGCCCCCCGGGCCCGTGCTGTCCGCCGCCAGCGCGACGCGCAGCACGGCATTCCCGCTCCACCCTTTGCTGGAGGTTTGTGGTAGGACGGCCCCAGATGCACCAACCGGTGCCACGGGCCCGGCGCACGGGCCCCACCGTACACGCGTCACACGGGGGCCATCATGCTGCGTGTCCTGTACGATCCCTGGCTGAATCTCGCCCTGGCACTGGGCTTTCTGGCCATGATGCTCGTCGCGGCCTTTCACATCGCGGGCATGCTGGCGATGATCCCCTTTGCCATTGCCTTCGGGGGTGGCGGCGTGGCTTGGCTTCTCACCACGTTCCGCCGGCCGGTGGGCGCGGAGGGGCTGGTGGTGCCTACCCTGCTGACGGTGATCCTGTTCGTGCTGCACGTGGCGGAGGAGTATTACACCCAATTCCACATCGCCATCGCCCACCTGGCCGGCACCCAGCCCTCCCTGGACACATTTCTGGGCGTGGCGGCATTCGGCGCGCCCATCATCTGGATCAGCGCGGTGCTATTGCTGATGGCGCGGCATCCCTTCGGGAACTACCTGATCTGGGCTTTCTTCATCGGCATGCTGTTGGCGGAGCTGACGCACTTCATCTTCCCCTTCGTCGAGGACGGCACGTTCCACTATTTCTCCGGCATGTACACGGCCATCCTGCCGCTCATCCCCGCCTACGTGGGCTTCCGCCGGCTCTTGCGCAAGATCGGCGAGCAGTGGGGACGGCCCGCCTACCGGCACGCATACGGCACGCGATAGCCGGGTGACCGCACCCGGCTGCACCGGGGACGCATGGGTTGGCTTGAGGATGGTGCCACCGGGGAAGACCCTGCACCCCCGGCGGAAGGGCCTATTCGCGGGTCAGCACGAGGGAGGAATTCTGCCCGCCGAAGCCGAAGGCATTGACCTGCAGCGTGTCGATGCGGGTCGGCGCGGGCTCGTTGATGACCACGCGCAGGCGGTCGATTTCCGGCATCAGCTCCTTGGCATCATAGGTGCCCGCCGTGGCCATCAGCGCGTTCTGCTGCATGCTGTGAATGCCCACCAGCATGCCCAGCGCGCCCGCCGGGCCGTGAGGATGGCCGAAGTTGCCCTTGGGCGAGGTGATGGGCAGGGGGTCGCTGCGATGGCCGTAAATGCGGTTCAGCGCGGCCAGCTCGGCGATGTCCCCCACCGGCGTGCCGGTGCCATGGGCCACCACGGCATCCACATCGTCCGCGCCCCCGGGCAGGTTGGCACCCTGAATGGCCAGCTCCATCACGCGCTGCTCCCACTTGCCCTCCGGCTCCGGCGAGGAGGGGTGGTAGCCGTCGGCCAGCGTGGCATAGCCGCGCAGCATGGCGTGAATCTTGGCCCCGCGCTTTTTGGCCTGCTCCGCGCGCTCCAGCACGAACATGCCCGCGCCCTCGCCCAGCATGACGCCGAAGCGTTCCACGTTGAAGGGGCGGCAGGTCTTGTAGGGATCCGGCTGGGGCGTGAACATCTTGTTGTTGCGGGCCCCGAAGAACAGCAGCGGGCTGATGGCGCAGTCGGTGCCCCCGGTGATGGCCACGTCCACCTCGCCGGACTCGATCATGCGCGCGGCAAGCCCCATGGCATCGTGGGACGACGCGCAGGCGGTGGCGATCACCATCTGCGGGCCGTGCAGACCCCAGCGCAGGGCGATATGCCCGCTGGGCATGTTGGCCAGGGACTTGACCATGAACTTGCTGTCCACGGCGGCATGGCCGTCCGCATCCAGGCGCTCTTGATCCCGCGCGTTCACGTCCACGCCGCCCAGCGCCGTGCCGATGATGACCGCCGTGCGCAGGGGATCGAATTCGTCGATGCCCGCGTCGGCCACGGCCTGCACCGCCGCGGCGATGGCGTACTGGGTGAAGGTGGCCGTGTTGCGCACCACCCGCTCGTCCATCCAGGTCTCCGGCGTGAAGCCCTCGATGAGGGACATCCAGATGTTTTCGCTACCCGGCAGGTCGGTCCCGATGGCGGGCCCGGCCACCACCTTGCCGGCGGAGATGTTGCGGTTGAAATCCTCGAGGTTCTGTCCCAGCGACGATATGACGCCCATTCCGGTGATGGCCACGTGGTCCATGGTAGTCCCTCGGTTGGTTGGATGATCTGCAAGGCGCCACCGCCCATTGTTGCTGCAGGTTCAGCCCTTCTAATACGAACGTGGAATGCGGGCAACCGTGACGGCATGACGTGGCGGAGCGGCCGAGTCCATCGCCTGACAGGCAACGATGATGCAGTGTGCGCCCCCGCCACCGTTCCGTCCGGGCCGGCCCGCTAATCGTAATGCAGCGCAAGCCAGATGGTGGGCTGGTGGGCATCCGTCCAGGCCACGCGGTGCCGCGCATGGGCCGGGATCAGCAGGTAATCGCCCGCCGCGAGTTCCACGGGCGCCGGCTGTCCCGCGAATTCCAGCGCGGCGCTGCCTTGCAGCAGCACCACCCATTCCGCCCGCGCCTAGTCGTACCACACGCCGGGCGGCGTGGCCTGGCCATGGCTCACGATGCGCTCCAGGCGCAGACGCCCCGTCTCCAGCAGCGGCTCGATGGTTTCAACTGCAGTATCCGGGGGCAGTTCACGAAACAGGTTGGCGACCTTCATGGCATGGGGCTCCCAGATTGATGCTCCTGCCGCCGCGCCGCTGGCGCGCACTTGACGTAAGCGCCGCGACACTCGAGACTCAGCGGATTCGCATCACACCTTACCGCACCTCTGCGTGGAGAGCGCCATGGACGAAAAACGAACCCAGCCGGATCGGCGCGCATCCGGCAGGCGCCTCGATGAACGGCGCAAATACGGGTACGGCGAGGTGATTCCCGAGCGGCGGGTTGCTCCCCGCCGCGAAGGCAGCCGCCGCGAGGGCAGCCGCCGGGAGAACGCCGCGCGCAAAAACCAGAAACCGAAATAGGCCGCGCCTGCGGCAAGCCACCGCGCCTGCGGCAAGCCACCGCGCCTGCGGCAAGCCACCGCGCCTGCGGCAAGCCACCGCGCCTGCGGCAAGCCACCGCGCCTGCGGCAAGCCACCGCGCCTGCGGCAAGCCACCGCGCCGCCAGGTCGCTTGGACGCACCGGCATGGTGCCCGCACCGACGGCGGTGTCCCCATCACCGTGCAGGAGGACTTGTGGAGCTAGCCAACCGTACGGCACTGATCACCGGCGCGACGGCAGGCATTGGCCTGGCCACGGCCGAGGCCCTGCACCAGGCCGGCATGCGCCTGGTGCTGACGGGACGTCGCCCCGAGCGCATCGCCGAGCTGGAGCAGCGGCTGCCCGGCGCCGTGGGGCTGGCCGGCGACATCACGGATGCAGGGCTGCCCCAGCAACTGCTGGACCTGGCCCTGGAGCGCACGGGGCGCTGCGACGTGGTGCTCAACAATGCCGGGGTGATGACCGCGGGCAGCTCCGACACGATCGACATCGAGGCCGCCTGCGCGATGGTGCGCGTGAACGTGGAGGCCGCCTACCGCATGGCCTACACGGCGCTGAAGCATTTTCACAAGGTCGGTGCGGGTCACCTGATCAACACCACCTCGGTGCTCGGCACCAAGATCCGCAAGGGCGCGGAGGCCTATTCCGGCACCAAATTCGCCATCGAGGCGCTGAGCGAGGGCTTGCGCCAGGAGCTGGCGCGGACGCGCATCCGCGTCTCATGCATGCAGCCGGGGCTGACCAGGACCGAGATCGCGCGCCATGCCGCCGTACCGCCCGAGCAGGTGCAGGGTGTGGAGCATCCCCTGCGGGCGGAAGACGTGGCCCGCGCGATTCTGTTCATCCTGCAACAGCCTGAATACGTCACCGTGCCCCAGCTCATGCTGCTCTCCACCGAGCAGGAAGTCTGAGCCGCGACGGCCTGGCCTACAGGCCGGGCAACAGACCCATCTGAATCGCCAGGGCGGAGACGGCGGTCACCGTGGCGGCGCTGAGCATGAGCAGGCTCGCGAGCATCCAGCCCGGGCGGCGCGCGCGGGCAGGCCGGGACGCGGCGCGGCCATGGCTGCGGCGGCGCTTGACCTGCGCCATCTCCGCGGCAGCCTGGCGGATGCGGCGGGCGATCTCCTCCGTGCGCAGGTTGTCCTGGTCGTCATAGACGCCCCGCAGGGAGGCGCCCACGCGCATGGCCAGCTGCACCAGCAGCACATCCCGCAACAGGGTGGCCCGGTCGGCCTGGGCGCCCCCGTCCGGCATGCGCAGCAGCGCCTGCAATCGTTTTTCCACCGCTCGTTGCATGATTTCCATCCCATCCTGCCGGGCGGCCGGCACCCGCGTCCACGGCACCATCCGGGACCCGGGGCAGCCCAGTCGCTCCTGTCGGGGATGCAAATTCCGTGACTCCCGGACGGTCATCTGCGTCCGGCGCCTGGCCGGTGGCGGGCGCAAGCCACATGGGTTAGCATCCCGGACGCAGCACGGCGCCGCCCCTGGCGCGGCGGCAGACGGCATTTCGAGCGAGCATACGACGGAGGTGCGGCATGCAACATGTGAAAACCCAGGGCCTGGCGTCCCGGCGCATCGTGCCGGCATTGGCGCAACTGAAGATGCCGGGCTTCGCCACGGGCGTGTTCATCGCCGAGCGGGGCTGCCTGGTGGAATCCCACGGCCACGACAAGGTCGAGGAGATCTACCTGCTGTCCGGGCGCCTGCGCCTGAATGACACGATCCTCGATGCGGGTGACATGCACCGCGTGGAACCCGGCGAGTTCACCGATCTGGAGGCGCTGGAGGACTGCCGCTTCCTGCTGATGAATTATTAGCTGTCCCATTGCTGCCGGGCCGCGTGCCCGCCCGCGCGGCTATCACCGTCACGGCGGCGTCATCCGCCCGCCCCCCCACACCGCGGAGTCAACCCATGCCCCTGTCCGATTACGAGCAGATTCAGAATCATCTGGCGAAATACTGTTTCCGGGTCGACCGGGGGACGGCGGACGAGATTGCCGAACTGTTCTGGGAGGACGCCTTCCTGGACCTCTACGGACAGCACCAGGGCATCGCGGCCATCCATACGGCCTATGTCAACTGGATCCGCGACATGCGGGATCCGGTGGAGGGGCTGCGCCACTGCATTGCCCAGCCCTGCATCGCCATCGACGGGGACGAGGCGACCTCCGAGTGCTACGTGGATGCGGATGCCCACACCAGGAAGAAGGGGCGGCTGATTCAGCTCCGCGCGCTCTACAAGGACCGGCTCACCAAGCGCCACGGAGAATGGCGCTTCACCGATCGGCGCATCGTCGTCTTCCGCAGCCCGCTGGAGTGACGCGGCGGGGGCTGCCCGTCGTCCATGCACCATCCCGGGTATTTCGTGCTAGAATCACTCCCCCTGTCGACCAGACAGGACCGGCAAGTGAAACGTTGTCGTAGGCACTGCTGTTTTCACCGGCATCGGCCGACAACAACACGGGAGGGCACGATGTACGCAATCATTCGTCGCTATCAGACCGAACATGCCAGGGCCATTGCCCGCAAGCTGCAAAACGAGCTGGTGCCCCTGCTCCATTCCGCCCCGGGATTCGTGGCCTACTACGTGGTGGACGAGGGCAACGGGGTGCAGTCATCCATCAGCATTTTCGAGGACCAGGAATCGGCGGAGTACTCCAACAAGCTGGCCGCCCACTGGGTGCGCGAGCATCCCATGTTCATCGAGGAGCCACCAGACATTGCGTCGGGAGACGTGCTGCTCCATACGACGGCGGAAGACCCGCAGCTGGCCTACGGCTAGCCGCGCCGGCGCCGCCAGGCGCCCAGGGCCTCGAGCGTCCACCACCATCGCCGTCCGCGCGCCGACCCGCGCAGGCGGCGGCCCCGTGCGGCCTTTCGTGGGGAAGGCCGGCGCCTCTTGCAGACAGGAGTCATGAAGAGCTGCATCGTCCTGCTCAGCGGCGGGCTGGATTCCGCCACCACGCTGGCCATCGCCCGGGCGGAGGGCTTTCGCGCCAATGCGCTGACCTTCCGCTATGGCCAGCGCCATGCGGCGGAGCTGGCCGCGGCCACCCGGGTCGCCGCCGCCCTCGGTGCGCAGCGACACACCGTGATCCCCATCGACCCGGCCGTGTTCAGCGGCTCGGCGCTGACCGATGCGGCCCTGGCCATCCCCAAGGGGCGCGACGTGCAGGCGGAGAGCCAGGAGATTCCCATCACCTACGTGCCCGCGCGCAACACGATCTTTCTGTCCTATGCCCTGGCCTGGGCGGAGAGCCTGGGGGCGCAGGACATCTTTATCGGCGTGAATGCCCTGGATTACAGCGGCTATCCCGACTGCCGGGCGGAATACATCGAGGCCTTTGAGCGCATGGCCAACCTGGCCACCAAGGCCGCGGTTTCCGACGGCCGGCCCCTGCGCATTCATGCGCCGCTGATTCACCTGACCAAGGCGCAGATCATCGCGCGGGGCATGGCGCTGGGTGTGGATTATGGCATGACGGTGACGTGCTACGATCCCGATGCGGCCGGCGCCGCCTGCGGGCAGTGCGATGCCTGCCAGCTCCGGCTGGCGGGCTTTCGCGAGCAGGGGCTTGCGGACCCGGCGCCCTACGTGACGTAGGGCAACGGATCGCATTCCCGAAGCGGTCCTGCCTGGCAGCGCTCAGGCAGACCAGTTGAAGGGGGCGAAGTGGCCGTTGTTGCCCTGCCCCGACATGTCCAGATTCAGCCCGAACCCTTGCAGATGGGTTTCCTTGGAGCGGGCCAGGGCCAGCCTGCGGTTGGCCGGGTGGGCCGTGTTGTCCAGGTAGAACGGCTCCCCGGACCCGTTGCGCGAGGCCACGCCCTCGATCTCGAAGGAGAGCACACCGGGAATCTCCACGGCGCGCTTGAGCCCGTCCATGGTGAAGGTGATGGGCTGCACCTCGATGCCGCGGAAGTCGCTCACCAGATGGTCATGGATCATGGCGGGCACACCCCCGGCCTTGCCGCCGACAATGTCGGACAGCGCCGCCCGCTGGGCCTCATCCGCCGCGGCATCCACCACACAGCCGAAGACCCAGCCGCCATCGGCCATGACGCGGCCGGAGCGGATGATCAGGGCGAATTTGAGCCCGTCCAGCGCCGTATTTCCGTGGCGGCCCTCGTCGATGCGGAAGATCAGCATGGCGTAGCAGTGCTCGGTGCTCGCCGGCCCTTGGGGATTGGTATAGATGCACGGACACAGGTAGTCGCAGTTGCAGCTCTCCATGTACTCGCCCTTGAGGCGCCATGTCTGCTCGGCCATCGCTTGCGCTCCACAAAAAGAGGGTAGCCCGGCAGGCAGTCAGCGGCCGGGCGTGATCCGCTAGCCATGCCGTATCCCATTGTCACGATAGACTCAAGCCGTGCGCCGGCGCGGCCACCTGCTGACGGTGGGTCTGCCGCTGGTGGGCCAAAAGACAATCGCTGAGTCGGGCCTGAGCCGCCGGCGCGGCGGTGCGCATGATCGTTCGTGCAAGGAGAGCCCGTGCGGGGGCGGGGCGGGCGGAAAAACCGCCCATGCAGCAGGCGGGCGGTGTGCCATGCAAGCAGGTGCCTGCCTGCCCGGACACAGTGCTGCTTCAGTCAGGACCGGCAGGTATGGCGCCGGCGCAAGCAGTGCCCGCGCCGGGCAGGATCAGGCGACGCCCTGGGTGGGCATCGCCGCACCCATGGTGCGCAGCCAGCGAAAGTGGGAGCGCATCCCCTGATACAGTGTGCGGTGGGCATGGTAGCGCACGCCGAATTCCCGGCTGGTGTCCTCCACCAGCTTGGAAATGGCCGGGTAGTGCACGTGGCAGATACGGGGAAACAGGTGGTGCTCGATCTGAAAATTGAGCCCGCCGAGCAGCCAGCCGGCCAGCCGGCTGGAACGCAGGAAGTCCACCGTGGTCTCCACCTGGTGCACGGCCCAGGGCTGGTTCAGCCGCCCGGTGTGGCCGTCGGGCAGGGGAAAGGCTGCCTCCTCCACGCAGTGGGCCAGCTGGAACACCACGCTGAGCACCATGCCCAGCACGAATACCGTGACACCGTAGTACACCGCCACCACCCAGAAATCGTGCATCAGCAGCGGCACACCGAAAGCCAGGGCGAAGAACAGCGCCTTGCCACCCACGAATACCGCCAGGTCCTTGCCCCGGGGCCGGGGAAAGGGTTGCCCGCCGATATTCCCCAGCAGCACGTCGTGGAAGTCGTCGTAGAGGTGCCACTTCATGGCCAGCAGGCCATACAGCGGCCAGATGTACCATTGCTGCCAGCGCTGGTGTGGGCGGCGCGGCTGGTGGGGCGCCATGCGGCCCAAGGAACCCAGCTCGATATCCGCGTCCTGCCCCACCACATTGGGGAAGGTGTGGTGAAAGACCCCGTGCTTCCAGTGCCAGATGTAGGAGCTGCCGCCGATCAGGTCGAGTGAGCTGGCCATGAGGCGGTTGATGCGGGGGCTGCTGGAATAGGCGCCGTGTCCCCCATCGTGCATGATGTTGAACCCGATCGCCGCCATGCCCAGCCCCAGCAACATGGCCAGGGGCAGGGCCGTGTACCAGGCGCCGACGACAAACACGAGCAGGGCATACAACGTGGCGAAACTGGCCAGAATGATGCCGGTCTTCACGTACATCTGCGGGCAGTCGCGGGTGCGTCGGCCCGTGCGCCCGAAGAATTCCTCCACCCGGCGGCGCACGGCCACCTGGAATTCATTGCCGGCGGCAAAGCGCACACGCTCCACTGGCGCTACGGCGGGGGAAATCGCTGCATTTCGGGTATTCATGTAAGTTCTCCTGCTGTCCATGGCACCCAGCGATCGTAGACAGTCCTGATGGTGCCGGTGGTGTACCCCATGGGGAGGAATCCTCAACCGTGGGGTTCACTGCCATCCACTGCCTAACGCGCCTGGGCGCCGGCACCCGGGCGGCTGCCACGCCGCCGCTGTGGCGGACGCTGGCCGGCCCGCTGCAGGGGGCGTTGCCCGGGCCGTTGCTGCGTCCGTGGCGGACGCTGCCCGGGCCGTTCCTGAGCGCGCTGCGGGGGCCGCTCGGTGCGTCGCGGTTGGGGCTGCTCGGTCGCCGGCTCACTGGCGTAATGCTCCAGTGCCACTGCAGCTTGGCGTTCCATGCGGTGCCCTGTCAATCGCTCGATGTTGCCCAGCTTGCCGCGGTCTGCCGGCCCCACCAGGGAGATGGCGGTACCGCTGGCGCCGTTACGGCCGGTGCGCCCGATGCGGTGAATGTAGTCCTCCGCGACGGTGGGCAGGTCGAAGTTGATCACGTGACTCACGCCCAGCAGGTCGATGCCCCGCGCCGCCACATCCGTGGCGACCAGGATGCGCACCTTGCCGCTGCGCAGGGAATCCACCGTGCGTTGGCGGGCCCCCTGGCGCATGTTGCCGTGCAACGGCGCACAGGCGTGGCCATGGCCATTGAGCCGCTTGGCCAGGCGGTCCGCCCCGCGCTTGGTGGCCGTGAAGACGATGGCCTGGGTCAGCGTGGGGTCGTCCAGCAGCTTGCGCAGCAGCGCATGCTTGTGCTCGGGCGAACTCGTCATGTGCAACTGCTGGTCAATCGCCTCGTGGCGCACCTTGGCCGTGGCCAGGCTGATGCGCGCCGGATCGCGCAGCAGACGGCCGGCGATCTTCTCCACCTCACCTTCCAGCGTGGCGGAAAACAGCAAAGTCTGCCGCTCGGCAGGCAGCTCGGCGGCGATCTGGCTGACCGGCTTGACGAAGCCCATGTCCAGCATGCGGTCCGCCTCGTCCAGCACGAACAGCTCCAGCCGCGAAAAATCGGCCAGGCCCTGCTGAATGTGGTCAATCAATCGGCCAGGCGTGGCCACCAGCAGGTCCAGCCCGTTGCGCAGCATGCGCTCCTGGGGACCGTAGGACAGCCCGCCCACGATGGTACCGCTGCGCAGACGCGTGGCGCGGCCCAGTTGGCGGATCACCTGCTCCACCTGCCCGGCGAGCTCGCGGGTGGGCGTGAGAATCAGCACCCGCGGTCCACGCCCCGGCTTCGCCTTGACGGTGAGCAGCCGCTGCAGCGCGGGCAGCACGAAGGCGGCTGTCTTGCCGGTGCCGGTCTGGGCCGAGGCCATCAGGTCCCGCCCGGCCATGGCCACCGGGATGGCGCGCGCCTGAATCTGCGTGGGCTGGGTGAAGCCGCTGGCCGAAAGGCCCTGCATCAGGGGCGCGGCGAGTTGGAAGGACTGGAAAGATTCAATGGCGGAAGATTTCTTTACGTCGGTTTCGCTGGAATACGACAATACGAACTCCTCATTCACCCGTCGTGGGCGAACAAAAGGGCGATGAACCTGTCTGTTGGGGGCGGCTGCCGCTAAGGGCGGGAGAGGACCACAAGGCTCGCTGAATGTGCCTCGCGTCCCTTCCGGGTCGAGGCTGGCAGTTGCCGACGAGGGCATTCATGGCAACAGAGACCAAGCCGCGTCGGAAACAATCACACCTTCAGATTACACGTCATGCAAGGAAACCACCATCAGCATTCGTACAGGCTACCGGAAGCCGGCATTCCGCGTGTGACGCCGCGCCGGCGAGAGACGCCCATCCCGCCGGGGACCGCGGCGCGCACGGGTCCGGCTTGCCCATACCCGGCGTCCAGATTCTTGATGTAATGATACTTTTTCTTCCGTGCTACAATGTTGCAGTCCGGTTATGCTGGACATGTTGCGACACACGCGACGGCACGGACCCGTGGCTCTCCGGGGGCAGCAGCGGCATCCGTGATGCGCGGCGTTCTGCCGTATTCGCGCTCACGGGGGGCCGTGACCCAGGAGCGCACGCGTTAGACCCTCATCTACCAAGTTGCCATGAGCGACATCCGCAATTTCACGCAATACGATCTGGAGATGACGACGGAGGCCGTGAAACGCTCCATCGCCAATCACCTGGAATACACCCAGGGCAAGGACGAGTATTCCGTCACGCCCATGGACCTCTACCTCAGCGCGGCGCGGGCCGTGCGCGACCGCATGTTCGACCGGCGCAGCCGCACCAAGCGCCGCTATTTCGTCGAAGAGAAGAAGTGGGTCTATTACCTCTCCCTGGAATTCCTCACCGGACGCCTGCTGGCCGATGGGGCGCTGAATCTGGACCTGGACCAGCAGCTCGGCGAGGCCCTGGGCCAGCTGGGCGCCAGCCTGGAGGATGCCCAGGAGCTGGAATGGGATCCGGGGCTGGGCAACGGCGGGCTGGGCCGGCTGGCCGCCTGCTTCATGGACTCCTGCGCCACGCTGGATATCCCGGCCATGGGCTGCGGCATCCGCTATGAATACGGCATCTTCCGCCAGGTGCTGGTGGACGGCGCGCAGCAGGAGCGGGCCGACGGCTGGCTGCGCTATGGCTGGCCCTGGGAGGTGCCGCGGGTGGAACTGCTGTATCCGGTGCAATTCTACGGGAACGTGGAGCAGTCGGTCGACGCGGACGGCCAGTACCACTTCGCCTGGGTCAACACCCAGGACGTGATGGCGATGGCCTATGATATCCCGGTGCCGGGCCACCGCAACG